>Ga0209557_1002106_pt1 | contig 10559 bp, 12 predicted proteins | sample SaaInlV_120m_DNA_4_FD_184672 | JGI IMG/M metagenome (GOLD analysis project Ga0209557, IMG submission 184672) | Marine microbial communities from expanding oxygen minimum zones in the Saanich Inlet - Saanich Inlet SI074_LV_10m_DNA (SPAdes) (version 2) | ecosystem: Environmental > Aquatic > Marine...
CAATGCAGAAAAAGTATATTGAAACTCTCGAGGCAGACAAAGCTAACAAAATCGAAAAGATTAAGGAGGAGATAAATGAGCTCGAACAGACGATTAAAGAGAATGAAAAACTTGCGACAACAACAATCGAGAAGAAGGATTCAATGGGGGCTGTCGAGACTAAGCGGAAAAAGCTTGTTGAGTACAGAAAAGGAATTGAGCGAAGAATCAGAGAATCCAGATCCGAGCTTGAGTTCTACCACGACAACGAAGACTGCCCAACCTGTAAACAAGGAATCCCACACGAATTTAAAGAACGAATAACTACTGAAAAAACAGATAGTGTTGATAAGTTAGAACAAGCCCTTAATGAATTAGACTCGGCATACAAAGAAGTTGATGAGGCATACGAAAAATATTTAGAGTTAAATGAAGAAGTCGTGAGAATTAATAATGACATCATCACAGAACAAAGAGTGTTACAAAGATTATATTTAGAAATTAACGACACCGAAAATAAAGTTGCGGACATTGATGCTGAGAAAACAACACTAAAAGCCTTAGCAAAAGATGTTATAAGTAAAAATTTAGAGCGTTCAACATTAAGTGAAGAAAACACATACTTTGATGTAGCCTCTGCACTATTGAAGGACTCTGGTATTAAAACTAAGATAATCCGCCAATATTTGCCTGTTATAAACAAGTTGGTTAATAAATACTTAGCAGCGATGGATTTCTTTGTACAGTTTGATTTAGATGAAACATTCAAAGAAACAATTAAGTCTAGACACAGAGATAAGTTTAGTTATGCAAGTTTTAGCGAAGGGGAAAAACAAAGAATTGATTTAGCTCTTATCTTCACTTGGCGAACGATTGCTAAAATGAAGAACAGTGCTAGCACAAACCTTCTTCTATTAGATGAAGTGTTTGATAGTTCGCTAGATAATAACGGAACAGACTACGTTATGACTTTACTAAATACAATAGGAAACGATACTAATGTATTTGTCATAAGTCATAAAGGAGATCAACTGTTTGACAAGTTTAGAAGTGTAGTTAGGTTTGAGAAAAAACAAAATTACTCGGTGATGGTATAAATATAGGATAAAAATATGAAAGTAACAATTTATGGAAAAACAAGATGTAGCTATTGCGATGCGGCAAAAGCCTTATGTGAACAAAAAGGATTTGATTATGAATACCTTTTGTTAGATGCAGACTACACCTTTGAAACATTCCAAGAGTCATTCCCAGGAGCTAGGACTTTTCCACAGATAGTCATTGGTGAAGATCAGAAGACAATCGGTGGCTTTAGAGAATTCCAAAACTTTTTAGATCCGAGTAATGTATGAACTTAGGTGATTTAGAACTTATCCCATTCGGAGATAAAAGGCTGAACGAGGCTCCTGCACGATTCGACTACGAAAAAGACGATGCAGAACTAGTGTCTAAACTTTTACACGAAAAATGTAATATGTTAAATGGTGCTGGATTGTCTGCAAACCAAGTTGGTTTAGATATGCAAGTGTTTACAATGGTATATGGCGAGGAGTTTAAAAGAACACTTTTTAATCCTCTTCTAGTTTCCGTTAGCGAAGAAACTTGTATTGAAAAAGAAGGTTGTTTATCCTTCCCAGGGTTATGGTTATCACTAAGCAGACCCTCAGAGGCAACCTTCCAATATACTGATGTAGAAGGTAAGGAAGTAATTGAAACCTACACTAGCGTAGCTGCTCGTGTTGCACTACACGAATACGATCACATGCTAGGAAAAAACTTTACAATGAGAGCGTCTAAGTTTAAATTAGACAGAGCAATCAAAGGCTTAGACAAGAAAGTAAAAAGGTTTAAGCGTAATGTAAAAGGAGTAAGAAATGTCAGATGACAATTTTGACTTTGGGTTTACAGCTGTCGAAGAACCAAATTACGATAGCGTACCTCAATCATCAGTTACAGAAACTGTAACGAACGTAACCAAAGACTTTAGAGATGAAGTCATGGCAAAACTTTTAGACATCGAAGGAAGAATCTTAAATGCAGATTCCTCTGATATGGTGAATGAACACAGAACACTTGTAGAACAAGATGTGGCTAACAAACTAAAACAGTTAGAAGATCTAATTTTACCGTTGTTATTTAATTTACAAAAGAATCCAGATAAAGAATATATCCATTGGCCTAATAGAACGGCTATCATTGACAAACAAATCGAGAAAATTAAGGCGGTAACTAGATACTATGAACGACTTTAAAATTGACGACATTATTAATAACAACAATCAAAACATTTATGAGAGGGTTGCTGGTAGAGTAATTGATTTGTATCTAAATGATACGATTGAAGGGGCAGAAGAATATGTAAATTGGAATCAATGTTTTAGAAATTGTAACGAGAACGATGTTGTGATATTGCACATCAATTGTTACGGTGGCGATATCATGACAACGATCCAACTTCTACGTTCTATGTCTGAATGTAAAGGAAGGATCATTGCATCAATTGAAGGTGCTTGTATGAGTGCCGCAACATTCCTTTTTCTAAGTGCAGACATTTGTGAGGTTTCGGATCATACCCAGTTCTTAGTACACAATTACTCCTCAGGTAATTGGGGTAAAGGCAATGAACTGATCTCTAGAGCTCTAGCAGAACATACTTGGGCAAAGCGTTTGCTCACTGATATCTATTCAGACTTTATGACTCCCCAAGAGATTGAATCTGTTATTGAGGGTAAGGACTATTGGATGGACTCTAAGGAAGTGATTAAACGTCTTTCTAAGCGTAATGATATTAGAGAAAATCCAGCGCCCAAAACAAAAGCACCCCGCAAACCTAGAGTACCAAAACAAGCTAAAGCATCTTGACATTATAACATAACGGTATTATAATAGTTTTATAAATAAGAGATATAGTAACATTTTGGAGTAAGACTATGAAACTATCTAAAAACTTTTCTCTAGCTGAATTTGAAAAGTCGCAAACTGCTACAAGACGAGGCTTAGACAATTCTATGCCCAAAGAACATTTGGACAATGCAATCGCATTATGTGAGAATGTTCTGCAGAAAGTTAGAGACCACTTTGGCCCTGTTAACATTAACAGTGGTTATCGAGGCGACGAACTTAATAAAGCAGTAGGCGGTAGCTCTAGGTCCCAGCATTGCAAAGGACAAGCAGCAGATATTGAAGTAGCTGGCGTACCCAATTATCATTTAGCAAAATGGATTGAGGAAAATACAGACTTTGATCAAGTAATCTTAGAGTTCTATACGTCAGGTATCCCAGACTCAGGTTGGGTTCATGTGTCGTATAACACAGAAGAAAACAGAGGCAAATCATTAACAGCATCACGAGTTGATGGCAAAACTCAGTACTCTTTAGGACTGATCGCATAGGAGAAAATATGAAATATTTAATTGGACTATTATTAATCGCAGGCACCATGTACACAGCACCCGTTGCGGCTGCTGATACAAAGGACGTTATCGGCGGTGTCGTAGGTGGTATTATTCTTGGAGAAATTATTAACAAGAAAAGTAATCACGGGCATGGGCATGGACACGGGCATTATCACCCACAGCCTATTACAGTATACGGACCCAACGGTGAGGTTTATACAATCATTGATCCTAACCGAACACAAACTCGCAGACGTTATAGGACACGAGATCATTATGATGCCTATAACAAACACTTCCCTTGCAGTAATCAAAAATCTGGGTATCAAACCTGTGTAGAAATTATTGAACGCGTCATCGTCAAATAAAATATGAAAAACCTTATATTATGTTTCGCTCTTATGAGCACAATTGCACACGGACAGACGATAGAAGAAGTTATTGTTGTAGGGCAACCCATTAACAAAGTAGAAGTAGACCCTGCACTTAACACTTCAACAATTGAATCCATCTTACCATCAATGGTTTTTACCCCAGGTGGTATTGGTGGATTTTCTTCTTTTAGAGATCGCGGACAGAGTTCTACACATACCAGAGTCTTTAGGAACGGCGTACCCGTTAACGATCCTTCTACTGGTTGGTATGACTGGGCAAACGATCTACCTCAACAATACCAAGAGATCATGATTGCTCATGGGCCCAATAGTGTACTCACAGGCTCGGGTAGTTTAGCAGGCACTGTTTTTATAACAGACAAACTTAGAAAACACTTCATAGCTCAAGCAGGCAGTGATTCAAAATATTTTTCAGTTGGCGACAAATACTTTTCTATAGCATCTAAGCAAGCATCGAATGGTAGCGTAATGAACACCAATGAGGAAGAAGACGACTACCATAGCAATGTTTTAAGACTTCAATCGGGTGTATTAAATTATGCTTTAACAGATTACCAATACGATTATGATTCATGCTGGGAGTCTGACGATTGTGAACAAAAGGGTAGGAAGCACGAGTTATCAATACAAGGCGAAAATGCAACATTTGGGTTCGTAGAAAACGAACAAACATTTTTGAGAAACGGTGAAGCGAGCTACTCTTCTAAAAATCAAAGATACTATTTAGATGCTCGTAAGTATGTCAACGATTATGTGCTACTTGGATCAAACGTAGAAAGAGAGGATAATGGCGCCGAAAAGTTAACAGTTGGATCAGTCTACTCTTTTCTTACCTATGATTTGTTTAATGCAGGACTAAGATATGAGAACGATGATGTATTCGTATATAAAGTAGGTGTTAGAACCTCAGACTTTTCAATTAGTGTAGGGAATAGTTATAGGCGACCGACTCTATATGAAACGAACGGCGACGGTTGGGTATCACCTAATCGGTTTCTCAACGCAGAGGAGGGGCAAGGTGTCGACGTACGATATAAAATTTTTTCCGCTTTCGCCTACGAATTTGACGAGGGTATAGATTACGACTATGTCAATAACCAGTATGTGAACACAGGCTCCTACAGTACCAAGGGTATTAAGGTACTAGCCTACTACAAACAATTCAAGACAGTTATAGCAGTCACACATTCAGATCTTCCAAGGATCCCTAAACTTCGTACAGCAATCATGTTTGAGGACGACTACAAGGGTTATACCTACGGGTTCAAACTAGCATACCAAAACGGACGACGAGACGTTGACAAAACACCGCTCGAGGATGTAAAATCAGCACAGTTACATATAGGAAAAGACTTTGGAATCTACAATGTAATGTTCCAAATTAGGGACGTTTTTGATAGAGAATTCGAGATTTTACCCCAATATACTGCCGGCGGACGTGAATATTTGTTGACTTTAGCCCTAAACTACTGATTTAATAAGGAAAAAGAATTCAAAAAAAGTGCGTTTTTTGCTTGACTTCTGCAGATAAAGAGTTTATAATACTTGTATAAATTAATAAAAGTGAGGACTTTTAATGACGATACAAATAAACAACCAAAAGTCGATACTAGCAAAACTGTTAGCGACGGAGAATGTTCAGGTAGAACACGCCAACATTCCAACAGCAGCATTTGACCTTAAGAATCGAAAGATCCTCCTCCCCCAATGGAAAGACATCTCCCCTGATCTTTATGACCTCTTAGTAGGACACGAAGTCGGACACGGTTTAGAGACTCCTGAGGAAGGCTGGCACGATTCAGTTTCTAAAGACCCCAAGCTCAAAGGCTTCCTCAACATTGTAGAAGATGCTCGTATCGAGCGTAAAGTAAAAGAACGTTATCCTGGACTAGTTAAAAGTTTCTACGGTGGTTACCGAGAACTTTTTGCCCGAGACTTTTTCGGTGTTAAGGATTTAGACGTTAACGAACTTCCACTAATTGACAGAATCAATCTTCACTTTAAAGTAGGTTCTCTCCTAGGCATTAATTTTACAGACGAAGAACAAGTATTCGTAGACCGTGTAGCAAAAACTGAGACATGGGCAGACGTTGAGCAGTTAGCTCAAGAGTTGTATGGTAACTCTCAAAAAGAAGCCGAAGAAATGAAGGAACAGCAACAGTATGTTCCTCAAGACTCAGACGAGGACTTCGAAGACGACGATGAAATGGATACTCCTCCCCCTCCTCCTAGCTCAGATGATGAACAGGAAGATGACGAAGAAGAATCCGAAGAAACAAATCAATCAGGCAACACCCCTTCAGACTCAGATGAAGAAGATGATGAAGAAGAATCCGAAGAAGGCGAGTCAACTGCCCAGTCCTTGTTAGACGAGTTTATGGAAAGCGACGGCGAGATGTCAATCACAGATCAAGCTTTCCGAAAAAACGAAAAGAAGTTGGTATCTTTAGATAGCTTGACACCGGTTTACATAGACATCCCTGAGGTTAAGGACTGGAAAAAGTATGTAGTCCCAGCGAGCGTGATGTACACAGGCTTGAACAAGTGTTTCAAGATTATGCCAGACTATTATGCAGACGCTCCTAAAGATACAGAGCTGGTAGCAACTGAACTACTCTCAACATTCAAGGCAAAAAATAACTCGGTTGTTAATCATATGGTTCAGCAATTCGAGATGAAGCGTAAAGCAACACAGATGTCTAAGGCAAAGATTTCTAAAACAGGTAAGTTGAACGAGGACAAGCTTTGGGCTTACAAGATAACAGAAGATCTCTTCAAACAGACAACGGTTGTGCCCAACGGTAAAAACCACGGTATGTGTATGTTTATTGATATGTCAGGCAGTATGTCTGGTAACATGGCAGGCACAATTGAACAGATGTTGACTCAGGTGTTGTTTTGTAAGAAAGTCAATATTCCGTTTGAGGTTTATGGCTTTACGACTAGCAGCGAATATGGCGCCGTAGAAACTCATAGGATTCCAGGACAATTTGCCCTACAAAAAGAAGACATGATGCTCCGTTATTTGTTCTCAGGTTCATGGAATAAGACTCAGACTGAATCTGCGATGAAGCACTTGTTATGTTATGCAGAATACTTTAACCAACGTTCATCAAACAACCGTTATGAAGACGAATGGTGGCAGGTTGAGAACAGAAACTATCAACTAGGTGGAACTAATCTCAACCATACTTTGATAATGGCAATGCAGATTGTGAAAGACTTCCGCAAGGCTAACAATGTAGAGATAATGAATACACTGTTCCTAACTGATGGTGGAGCCACAGATAGCGTGGAGATTTGGGAGCAATCAACGTTTGACGATGAGCGTATTTGGAGTAAAAATTTACGACACGATGAGAAAACCGTATTCAGACACAAGCAATTGATTGTTGGTGGCGACAAAAACATTCGAGGCAGAGATAGAAATTATAACACTCTTCTCCTAGTTGAAATGTTCAAGTTGACTACAGGATCCTCAGCGATCAATTACTACTTAATGGAAGGTGGCTCAACTCGAAATGTAACCTACGAGTTTGAATCAACCCAACAATACAATAGCGGTTTTAGCTGGTGCTCCTTTGAAGATGGACAATACATGAAAACCTTTAGACGAGATGGTGTCTTGATGATTCAAGATCAGGTAGGCTACGATGCTCGTTTCCTAGTTAACGGTAAGAAGTTAGGTATTGCTGAAGATGTCCTAGAAGTTAACTCTAGCAAGAAGGGCGACCTACTCCGAGGCTTTAAGAAGTTCAACTCAGGTAAGGTTCAGAAGCGAGTGTTCCTAAGCAAGTTTATGGATATGGTAGCATGATTCCAAAACCATTGGATATTTTTAACGATAAAAATAATGTCATAATCTCTGCTCCAAAAGTAGGGACATCAACCTTAAGATATATCAAGGGCATAAACTCTGGTTCTTTCTTAGATTTAGAGCCTGGTAAGAAACAGAAGTGGATGCTTATCCGACACCCTTATGAAAGGTATGTTAGTGGCTTAATATCAAATAGGACATACTCTGTCTCGAGGTTAATGTTGGGCCCACAGGAAAAAAAGAAGTTCCGTAACCTAGAGTTGCATAACTATCTCACCACAATGCCGATCTTAAGAGACCCTTCCTTTTGGGATCATTACATTAAGAACCAGGTCAATCATAATAATTCTAATAATTGGGGATTGCGAGATGTACATACCTCAAACTGGCTAGATAGGTTTGTAGTTCCTGAGAATTGTAAGATAGTTCACTTAAAACAAATGAACACACTATTAACCCAGCTGGGTTATTCACAAGTTGAAACAAGAAACGAAAGTGATCCTAAAGTTCTAGCAGCAATTGACGAGGCTCTAGAATGCCCTAATTATAGACTAGATTTGTTCCGTTACTTGCGTCCTGAGATTAAGGTATACGAACGTTTGGTAGAGCAATTAGAGTTTGCGACGGAATATCCGGAAGATAAAACGGGTGGAATGTTAGGTAAGGGCCTAAGTTATTGATATTATATGGCAAAAGAGTTGAAAAAAAGTGAAAAAAAGTGCGTTTTTTGCTTGACTTTTGAAAAAATAGGCTGTATAATACTTGTATAAAATGAAAAAACAACTTAAAAATAGTGAGGACTATATTATGATGACATTAGAACGAGAGCAGTTGGTATCGGCATTGAAAGAAAAGGATACTCAAAACGGACAGTTCAAAAGGATTGATATCCTAAAGACTGCCGAAGAACTAGGACAACCCTTTCCGTCCTGGATTGTTAACAAAGACGATTGGAAAGTGTCTCGAGGACTTTACAATTTGGCAAATATGTTTCAAGGAAGCATGGCGCCAATCCAAAAGACTCAGATGCAGGTAGTTCCAAAGACTCCAGTGATGGTAGTCGAGACTCCTGAAGCCAAGGTCCTAACACAGGCAAAGTTAAACGTGGATATAGAAAATTTAATCCCAGTCAAAGACAGCACGTTTGTGCCCTTTGGTTTCTATCGAGATTTGAAGAAAGTTCTTCAGTCTCCAATGTTCTATCCAATATTCATCTCAGGATTATCAGGTAATGGTAAGACTACGATGGTTGAACAAGTATGTGCGAATCTAAATCGTGAGGCGATTCGTGTAAATATTAGTATTGAAACCGACGAAGACGATTTGATCGGTGGAAATACACTAGTTGACGGTAACGTCGTTTATAGAGAAGGACCGGTCCTCACCGCCATGAAACGTGGCGCGGTACTTATCCTTGATGAAGTAGACAGAGGATCCAACAAGCTCATGTGCCTCCAGGCCATACTTGAAGGCAAATCTTACTTTAACAAGAAGAACGGCGAGACTGTTATTCCTGCTCCCGGGTTCACGGTTGTGGCAACGGCTAATACAAAAGGCAAAGGCTCAGATGACGGAAAGTTTATCAGCGCCCAACTTTTGGACGAGGCGTTCCTGGAGAGATTCGCAATCACCGTAGAGCAGGAATACCCTACAGCAGCCACTGAGAAAAAGATTGTTCTCAACAAAATGGCTAAAGCAAATTGTACAGACGAAGAGTTTGCTACTCACCTAGTAACATGGTCCGAGGTCATTCGTAAGACTTACTTCGAAGGCGCCATTGACGAGTTGGTTAGCACACGTAGGCTTGAACACATTGTTAACGCATTCGCGATGTTCGGTGATAAGCTCAAGGCTGTACAGTTATGTGTCAACAGGTTCGATGAAGATACAAAGGCAGCGTTTGTTGACTTGTACTCAAAGGTCGACCCTGCGGCACAACCCGAAGTTACTGAAGAAGTAGCGACGGAAGAAGTAGTTGATGCAGGTGAAGATGTTACTTTCTAATTACATCAAATACTTTGACGAAGGTCTCCCGGACGATGTGTGCCGGGAGACCATTAAGTTAATGGAAGAGAATCCACAAAATCATCATTCACATAATGGGTGCTTATTGTTCTCAGATGTGGATAGTGAATTTAGGACAAATCTTAGCGCCCCTATACTCTCCTCTGTTGGGTCCTATTCGGCACTAGTGCCACAGTATGTAGTCAATTCTCTTAGGCTTAAAAGTTCTGAGATTGAGCACGTGGTGGTAACTAAAATACCAAAGGGAGAGGGTGCTAAAGTATTCTTTGATAATTATGGAACCCCTAAGAGACGCTTAGCAATGATGTATCATCTAAACACTGTCTCAGGTGGTAACATAAAATTTGAACACGCAGGAATAGAGACACAGCAGGTACAGGGGTATCTAACGGTATTCCCTTACGCTTGGCTTTATGAATACAGTATTGCCCCCGCGGACGAGGACCAATACATATTAATGACTTATTTGAGGTTAAAAGATGAAGCAGCCGCAGTATAAATACAACGAGGGAGAAGCCCTTAAAGAAATCAAAGACTATATTGATGCGACTTATAGTCAGCATTATTCACAAAACAAATATCAAGCAACCGAGTTCATCATTGATGGCGGACACGGTGAGGGTTTTTGTATTGGAAATGTCTTAAAGTATGCCCAACGGTACGGCAATAAAGGAACCGAAGAAGATTGGCGAAAGGACTTGTTGAAGGTTATCCACTACGGTATAATTGCACTCCATGTTCATGAAGTCAATAAGAAAAATCTTATAAATAGTGGTAAGTAATTTAACCTAATCGGAGATTAAAAATGGCTCATGTAGTAACCTACAAATATACCCGCCCTAATGTATCGGTTGACTTTCCAACCGCTACGGCTGAACAAGCGGATTGGGATATCGAAAGACGCTCCCTAATGACAACGCACGGAATTGATCTGACTTACAATGTGAA
>Ga0209557_1002110_pt1 | contig 10553 bp, 11 predicted proteins | sample SaaInlV_120m_DNA_4_FD_184672 | JGI IMG/M metagenome (GOLD analysis project Ga0209557, IMG submission 184672) | Marine microbial communities from expanding oxygen minimum zones in the Saanich Inlet - Saanich Inlet SI074_LV_10m_DNA (SPAdes) (version 2) | ecosystem: Environmental > Aquatic > Marine...
CTGCGAATGGCGTTGTCGCGCAAGCATTGGCTAAAGGGCTCGACGGGCTGGACGGTTATGACACCATCCGCCCAGAGGTGAAGTACCGCGAGAAAAGCCGCGTTGATTTCCTGCTGTCAGGGATTGGGCGGCGGGATTGTTATCTTGAGGTCAAAAGCGTGACCTTGATGCGCACCGCAGGCCACGCCGAATTTCCCGACAGCGTCACAGCGCGGGGTGCCAAACATCTGGGCGATCTGGCCGCGATGGTCGAACAAGGGCACCGCGCGGTTTTGTTGTTTCTGGTGCAGCGCACCGATTGCACCCATGTGTCTGTCGCCGCCGATCTGGACCCGACTTATGCTGCCGCGTTTGCATCAGCGATGGACGCAGGTGTTGAAGTGATGTGCTTTGATTGCACAATATCACCAGACGGTATCACGCTGGCCAATCGCGTCCCGTTTGACCCGCCCACATGAGTTTATCACCCGCAGGGGTTTTGAATCGCGCGTCAGTGTCTTATTTGGATGACAAGCGAGAAGGATAAGTGACGTGAACACATCAAAAGCAGTGCTGACCAAAGAAGGTATCCGGTTGTACGACCCTTCGGATTTTGAAGGCATGCGCGTTGCGGGGCGTCTGGCGGCTGACATTCTGGATCGCATCGCAGAACACGTTGTCCCGGGTCAAACGACTGGCGAACTTGATCGGTTGATCACCGCTTGGGTCAACGATGCGGGCGCTGTGTCCGCGACGATCGGTTATAAGGGCTATCAACACGCCAGCTGTATTTCCGTGAACCACGTGGTGTGTCACGGAATTCCGAGCGAAAAGACGATCAAGTCAGGCGATATTCTGAACATCGACGTCACGGTGATTGTTGACGGTTGGTTCGGTGACACGAGCCGCATGTACGTCGCGGGTGGCAAGCCAAGCATCAAATCAGCTCGTTTAATCCAAGTGACACATGATGCGCTGATGCTCGGGATTGAGGCCGCGAAACAGGGCAATACCTTTGGCGACATCGGCCATGCGATCCAATCGTACGTCGAAGCCCAGCGCATGTCGGTTGTGCGTGATTTTTGCGGTCACGGACTTGGCGTTGTGTTTCATGCGCCGCCCAATGTGCTGCACTACGGGCGTGCGGGCACGGGCCCTGTTCTTGAAGAAGGCATGTTTTTTACGATTGAACCGATGGTGAATTTGGGCCGCCCGGAAACCAAAATCCTTGCGGATGACTGGACAGCAGTGACGCGTGACAAATCACTGTCAGCGCAGTTTGAACATTCAATCGGGATCACCGCGGACGGCGCGGATATTTTCACGCTGTCACCAAACGGCACGTTCCACCCGACCTATTGATCGAGCATCAGACGACGCACGTCGGCCATTGAATTGGCGACTGTTGCGCCAATTGCGGACAGCTGCGCATCTTGCCCCTCGGTTGCAAATCCGATTGTGCGCACGCCCGCGTTCAATCCTGCCTGACACCCCGGAATGCTGTCATCCACCATGAACGACCGTGCAGGTGACGCGCCTGTCTGGGCGATCGCGTGCAAAATCATCGCAGGGTCGGGCTTGGCAGTAAATGTCTCACAACTCAGGATGCGTCCGGCCAGTCTGTCCCAGATACCAGATGGCCCCAAAGACAAAGACATGCGTTTCATCGTGCCGTTCGACGCGACATAAATTGGAACATCCGCGGCGTCTAACGCGTCGATTAGGTCCAACACACCATCGAACACCTCAACGCCTTGTGCGATGCGTGCGTGAATATCTTCCGTCACCTCATCAACCCAAGTGTTAGACAAGGACGCGCCCATATCACGCGCCTTGTCACGCAGTGCTGGCATCGTGCTTCCGGTGAACACATGCGCGCCGTCGACGGGGTCCATCGGTAGGCCATGACGGGTCAGGCTGGCGGCAATCGCTTCAAAAATTGCGCCCTCCGTGTCGACAAGAACGCCGTCGCAGTCGAAAACAACAAGATCGGGAATCATGGGGCTTCCAATATGGTGATATGCGTGGTGCCGTAGCGCCGCTGGTCGAGCAACGTGAACAACGGGGGCGGTGGTTGCGGTGCGGAATCCTCCCAAACGACAATTGCGCGTGGGGCGATCCAACCTGCGCCGTGTGCCGACAGAAGCGCCTTTGCGCCCAAGCTCTGCCCGTAAGGCGGATCAAGAAAAATAAGGTTGGCGGGTTGGGCCGCAGGGCCCAGTTTGGTCGCATCGATCTTCAAAATCACCGCATCGGCCTGTCGTTTTGCCTTGGCGATGTTTTCAGCGATCAACCGCTGCCCGACGCGCCCGTCTTCAACGAACGTGGCATGTACGCCGCCGCGTGACAATGCCTCAAGTCCCAGCGCGCCGGTGCCTGCAAACAGATCTAACACCCGCGCGCCATGGGGCATCCCGTGGCCCATCAATACATTGAACAGGCTTTCCCGCACGCGGTCAGTTGTGGGGCGTAAGTGCGCGGCGGCGTCACCCTGCCCGACATCCGCAAGGGTCAGGCCACGGTGTTGGCCCGCAATAATCCTCATGACTTCAAAAGCGCCTTCATGTCGGTCATGGGGTCGGCAATCACGTCGGACGCGGGGGATTTACCCGCTTCGATCAAGCGTTTTCCAATCATATAGCTGCGCGGATCGTTCATCGCGTCCACAGCCAGCAACGTGTCACCGCTGTAATACCAGTGCGACTGCGCATCATCGACGCGCCGCGTCACGACGTTGTCATAGCCGATATTCAGCCCCGCTATTTGCAGTTTGCAATCGTATTGATCCGACCAGAACCATGGCTTTGGGGCGTAGTCCGTGTCCGCGCCCAATATATTGCGCGCAACGGTTTCCGCCTGATCGATCGCGTTGCCGACGCTTTCTATGCGGATCTGTTCACCCTTCCACGCCAGCGTCGCACAATCACCCGCAGCCCAGATATTTGGGTCAGATGTACGGCCCTGCGCATCTGTTAAAATTCCGTTGTCGTAGGCAACGCCTGCACTTTCAGCCAATGCCGTCGCCGGATAAATCCCAACACCGACAATCACAAAATCCACGTCCAATTCCATCCCGTCAGACAGAACTGCGCCGGTCACGCGCCCGTCACCAACCAAGCGATCAAGGCCGACGCCTTCGCGGATATCGACCCCGTTCACGGTATGTAGATCGCGGAAATAATCGGACGTTTCAGCAGCAGCAACACGTTGCAAAATACGATCCGCCATTTCAACCAAAATGACCTTTAGTCCCAGTTTCGCGGCGACAGCTGCCGCCTCAAGACCGATGTAACCGCCGCCGATAATCAACAAACGGCGACCAGCGACAAATTCAGGTGTCATGGCATCAGCATCTGCGAGGTCACGCACGGTGTAAACCCCGTCCAGCTCTCCTCCGATTGCGGCTGGAAGGGTTCGGGGGTGTGACCCTGTTGTGAACGCAAGGTGATCGTATGTAAGGACCTCGTTGTCCTCCAACGTCACGGTTTTTGACGCAGCATCGACGGCGACAGCACGGGTGCCTGTGCGCAGGTTGATGTCGTTACCTTCATACCATTCGCGCGGGCGCAGGAACAAACGGTCACGCTCCATCTCACCAAGCAAATAGGCCTTGGACAACGCAGGGCGCTGATACGGCGGACCGTCTTCTGCACCAAGCAGCGTGATATCGCCTTCAAACCCTTCGGATCGCAGTTTTCCGACCAAAGATGCGCCTGCTTGGCCTGCGCCGATCACCACAATATGGCTCATTCGTCTTATCCTGTCTGGTTGCGCCAAATCAAACCCTATATCGGCAAAGAAGACCAACGCAATTTCTCCAGCTCTAAAAAACAATAAAGGATACGACGTGACAATTTCAGTAGGTGACAAACTCCCCGATGCGATGCTTGTAAAGATGGGCGCAGACGGGCCAGAGCAAGTTTCCATTTCTACCCTCACGGAAGGGCGCACCGTTGTGTTTTTCGCAGTGCCGGGTGCGTACACCGGAACATGCACAACGGCCCATGTGCCAAGCTTTATTCGCACCAAAGACACGTTCAAAGAACGCGGCGTTGATGAGATCATCTGCGTGTCTGTCAATGATCCGTTCGTGATGGGCGCATGGGGCGAAAGCACTGGTGCCACGGATGCTGGCATCACCATGGCTGGCGATCCAGAGGCGGCATTCACCACAGCGATGGGCATGGAATTTTCCGCACCACCCGCAGGCCTGATCGATCGATCAAAGCGCTACGCGATGCTGGTGATGGACGGCGAAGTCAAAGTCCTGAACGAAGAAGAAAACCCCGGTATGTGCGAAGTGTCCGCAGGCGAAGGGTTGCTTGAAGATATGTAATGGCGCGCGCTGGTGGGGTTAACCTGCCAGCGCATCCATCCGCTTGGCCAGTTTTAAGTCAAGGTCAGACAAACCGCCCGTGTCATGTGTCGTCAGCGTGACCTTCACAGTTTTATAGACGTTGAACCATTCGGGATGATGGTTCAATTTTTCGGCTACGATCGCGACGGACGTCATCCAGCCAAACGCTTCGACGAAATTCTTGAAGACAAATGTTTTGTCTGCCTGCGTTTCGCCCACGGCCCAGCCTGCATCTGATAGCGCGGCGCGGCCTTCTTGATCTAATGGTTCGCTCATTCCTGTTCCTCCACGTGAATTTTCTTGAACGGCCCGTACGATGTCAGGACCTCTATTTCCTCATCCACGGCTTTGCGCTCTGCCTCAAGGTAATCGGCAACGGCATCGCGAAACCCTGCATTGCCAAACCAGTGCAACGAATGGGTCGTCACGGGCAGATATCCGCGCGCCAGCTTGTGTTCACCCTGCGCGCCAGCCTCAACAAATTTCATGTCGTGGGCGAGGGCGTAGTCGATGGCCTGATAATAGCAGATTTCAAAATGCAGGCAGGGGAGGTTTTCTGAACAGCCCCAATAGCGGCCATACAGCGTGTCGCGCCCGATAAAGTTCAACGCTCCCGCAATCGGCACACCGTCGCGCATGGCAAACACCAGCAACATGTCATAGCGCAAAGTTTTTTGTGCGATGTCGAAAAATTTGCGCGTTAGATAGGGCTGCCCCCACTTGCGCGCACCAGTGTCTTGGTAAAAGTCCCAAAACGCATCCCAGTGGTGTGGTTCAATCTGATCGCCTGTCAGCTGGACAATATCACCACCAAAGTCTTGCGCGGTGTGCCGTTCCTTGCGCAATGTTTTGCGTTTGCGTGATGACAATGCAACTAGAAACGCATCCCAATCCGCGTATCCATCATTGGCCCAGTGGTATTGCTGCGATGTGCGGTGCAATAGGCCCATTTCGGCCCCTGCCAGCGCTTCCCCTTCCGTGCAGAATGTCGCGTGGATTGAAGATAGTTCATTATCAGACGCGATCTGAACAGCGCCTTGCACAAGCGCTGACATCCCCTGAACTTCAAACCCTGCGCGGGTCAAAAACCGCCGCCCCGTGGCAGGGGTGAACGGCACCGCGATTTGGAGTTTCGGATAATATCGCCCGCCGGACCGTTCATAGGCTTGGGCGAAATTATGATCGAACATGTATTCGCCTTGGGAATGGTTTTTCCCATAAAGCGGTGCAACGGCAATCAACTGCCCGTCTTGGCGCGCGGCCAGATAATGCGGGTCCCAACCTGTTCCAGCCCCGACACTTCCGCTGTCTTCAAGCGCCTTTAAAAACCGATGCGTCGTAAACGGATCAATCGCGCGCCGGTCCGCCGCCTCTGGGCAGGCACAGGCATCCCAATCAGCGGGATCAATCGCCGCGATTGAAAGGTGGGTGGTGATTTCGATTGTTGCGCTGTCCATCACAAACAAGTGGCGCGGTGTGGGCTGCAATCAAGCACGGTAACCTTCGAAAGTGATGTTATTGGCAATCTTTCGGGCACGTTCTTCGATCTCGCGGCTGCGCACGGTCCAACACAGGATCGGCACGCCGCGATCTTGCAATTTAATTACATGGGGTGACGCCAGATCATCCTGCTGATGGCTGATGAAACACGCACCGACACGGTCAAAATCTGGAATGCGCGATTGGGCATATCGCACGTCTTTTGGCACCATTGGCCAGTCTTGTGCAGGGTACGAACAGGTCGTGATCCCGCGCGGAATATGCGGCGCGAACTGCTGACAAACGGCAACAGAATGGGCATTGAACGACATCAATGCCACGTCGCCGACGTACCCTTTCAACGCATCGCAAACAGCATGTTCAAGCGGGCCGACATTGGGGCCAAGTGCGCCGTCTTGATCTTTGATTTCGATCAAAAGCGGAACACGCCCTGCGACCACCTCAAGGACTTCGGCCAGCGTCGGGATCGTCCCGCCACCACCTGACAGTGCAATACAACCGAGGGCAATAGACCCAGCCTGCGCGATGGGGCCAGCGACACCCGTCAAACGCGCCATATCATAGTCGTGAAACACCATTGGCACCCCGTCTTTTGACGGCTGGATGTCGATCTCGATCCCGTAGCCTTCCTCAATCGCGGCCATGATAGCGGCCATGGAATTTTCAGCCATGGTGTCATCGTGGAGGGCGCGGTGGGTAATTGGGCGATCCAGAAAGCTGGCGGGCAACGTATCCATCAGGCCGGCGCAATTTCAAAAATGGCTTCGATTTCAACGGCGACGCCAAAGGGCAGCGATGCCGCCGACACGGCACTGCGCGCATGACGGCCCTTGTCGCCCAACGCTTCGACCATGAAATCGGATGCTCCATTGATGACCTTGGGCTGATCCCCGAAGTTAGCGGTCGAATTTACAAATCCAACCAGTTTGACGACCCGCACAAGGCGATCAATGTCGCCACCGCATCCGGCCTTCAGTTGCGCAAGCAGAGAGATCGCGCAAAACTTCGCCGCGATTGCGCCGTCTTCAGCGGTCATGGTATCGCCCAGCTTGCCCGTGATAAACCCGTCCGCATTTGCGGAAATCTGACCCGACACAAACAGTTGATTCCCACTAAAAACCCACGGCACATAATTGGCAGCAGGGGCGGGGGCGTCGGGCAGGGTGACGCCAAGTTCGGCAAGACGGGCTTCGATAGACATGTGTAATTCCTTGGATTGGTTCACACTAGGCTAGCCGTCCCGGAAAGTACGCGCAATGTAATCCATAAGGGGACGTGTAAGGTAGTTAAGCGGCGTGCGGTCTGCCGTGCGAATAAACGCCTCAACCGGCATGCCGGGGATCAGTGTGGCACCTGTCGGAAGGCGCGCAATTTCACCGTCGTTCAGCGTAATTTCAGCACGGTAATAAGATGCACTTGTCGTGTTGTCGGTAAAGGCGTCCGCAGACACCAGCGCGACCGTTCCATAAAGTTCGGGCGTGGTGCGTTGATCCAGCGCGGAAAATCGCAGGCTGACTTCTTGACCGATCGTCAGAACGTCAACATCAGTCGGGACGACCTGTGCCGTGATCACGAGTGGTCGATCCTGTGGGACAATAAACAAAAGCGGGTCGGCCGGCCGGATCACGGCGCGCGTCCCGAACACCTGTAGACCGTAAACGATGCCACCGACAGGCGCGCGAATGTCGAGGCGTTCCAGCTGACGCACCAAGGTCGTGCGCTGTTCGCGCAGTTCCAGTTCGTTGAATTGTAGGTCACGTAGGCGGGTGATCGCCTCTTCGCGCCGCGTCGTCGCAAGGCTGAGGGTTTCGATCTCAATCTCTGTGATCCTTTCACCAGCGCCGCCGACGGATGCCGTCAATTCGCCGACTTGCCCCTGAAGGCGGGCACGTTCGCGCTGCAAATTCAGAACAACGGACGCTTGCGCCAAGCCACGATCCAGCAACGATTGCTGACTGCTTAATTCGTCGTCAATCAGGCCAAGCTGGGTTCCAAGCGCGTCCTGCTGCGCAGCAATCCCGCGCATCTGGGACGCGATTTGATCCTTACGATTGGCCAGCTGTTCACTGCGCCGCGCCACAGAATCCAGTCGCGCATCGAACAGATTGTTTTGACCGTCTTTAAGGCTTTGAACCGTGTCCGCGTCGCCTTCGTCCAACAGGGGATCAAAGGCGAGGGTGTCCGCGCTGTCGCGCTCAGCCTCAAAACGGGCACGCCCCGCGAGGATTTCGAACAATTGCCCTTCGACAACCGACAGCCTTGCCTGAATATCTTGTGCGTCAAGGCGGACCAATACATCCCCTGCTGTTACCAAATCACCCTCATCGACAAGGATTTCAGTGACGACGCCACCATCCAAATGCTGCACAACTTGGCGGTTCTGATCGACTTCGATCAAGCCACTGGCAATGACCGCGCCACTGATTTGTGCTGTAACGGCCCAGCCACCAAATCCACCGACCAGCACCACAAGTGCCAAAATTCCAAGCGTCAAAGGACGCCGCGCCGACCATTCAGTTTTCATGTCACGCCCCCGCCTTGGCCCTGTTCGATCTGTTTTCGGTTGGCAAGGATTTGCGCCTTAACGTCTTCTGTGGGGCCGAACGCCTTCACAGTGCCACCATCAATATACATCAACTTGTCGCACTGTTCGATTGCGGCGGGGCGGTGGGCTATCACGAAAACACAACGCCCTTCCTGTCGCATCAGGCGGATCGCGTTATTTACCGCGATTGATCCTTCGTTGTCGAGGTTGGAGTTCGGCTCATCAAGGACCAGATACACCGGATCACCATACATCGCGCGGGCCAGTCCGACGCGCTGAACCTGACCACCTGACAATCGGCCACCGCTTGAATCAACGACAGTGTCGTATCCTTCAGGAAGCTTCAAAATCATCTCATGTGCGGCGGCGCGTTTGGCGGCTTTTATGACCGCTTCATCGTCGGGGGTGGCTGACATGCGCGCAATATTGTCGCGTATTGTACCCGCCAGCAAAACCACAGTCTGCGGCAGATAGCCGATGTAACTGCCCAAAATATCGGGATCATATTGATCAAGCGATGCCCCACCGAGCCTTAGTGTCCCGCCGGCGGGGTGCCAAAGTCCGGCCAACGCACGGGCCAGCGTCGATTTACCAGCACCGGACGGGCCAATCACACCGACCGCTTCGCCGGGGTTTACCTTAAATGATACGACGCGCAACGCGGCCTTCGTTTCGCCCGGCGGCAAGACCGTGACCTGATCCGCAACAATCGTCGCATTCGGGCGCGGCAGTTGTGTGCGTGTCTTTGTGACAGGCACAGACCCGAGGAGCCGCGCAAGATTGCCCCACCCCGTGCGCCCCCGATTAAGGGCGGGCCACTGACCGACGAGCATTTCAATGGGCGCCAACGCACGGCCCAGTAAAATCGATCCCGCAATCATCGCCCCCGGCGTCAGTTCGCCCTCAAGCACAAGATAGGCACCCAAGCCCAGCATCGCAGATTGTAAAAACAGGCGGAACGTCTTGGACACACTGCCAAAGCCGCCGCCCAAATCGCCGGCTTTAATTCCTGCGCGCAGGGATTTGTTGCGCAGGTCAATCCAGCGCTGAAAAGCCGCTTTGCGCATGCCAAGTGCTTGGATTGTATCTGCACCGCTGCGCATTTGTTCGCCCATGGTTTCGGCGTGGAACGTGGCCTTGTTCGCATTTTGGAGGGGGACTTTGCTCGTGAATTGGTTGGCAATCGCGACGATGACCAAAATTATACCGCCTGCAATCGCAAGGTAGCCCAAATAAGGGTGGAAAATGAAAATGCCGAGGATGAATACAAGCGTCCATGGCAAATCAAACAACGCCATCGCGACGGGTGATGTGATGGCCCGTTGCACACCTTGAAGGTCACGCTGGCCTGTTGCGGCCTCTGCGGGTGCGCGCCCCGTTGCACTTGCGGTCATGGCGGCATGGAAGACGCGTTCATCTAGATCGGTCTGTAATTGCGCCCCGATGCGGCCCATGATGCGGCCACGGGCATAATCCAGAATGCCCATCATCAGATACATAAAACCCACGAGAACCGACAGCGCGACCAGCGTTTCAAGCGACCGTGATCCCAGCACCCGATCGTATACGTTTAGCATATACAGCGGACCCGTGAGCATAAGCGCGTTCACAAAGCTGCTGAAAATGGCGACAAACCAATAGAGCCCGCGCGAACGCTTGCGCACATTGATAAGCTCTGCGCGGCCCTCTCGGATTTCCGCGCGGGTTGGTTCCTTAAGCATCATGGGCGTTTTTTCGCCTTCCTTGAACTGTCAGTCCGTGGTCATGCGAACTTAGTGTTAAAACTTTGTCGCATATGGATCACGTCTTGCTACATTATCTGTGAACCGTCTGGCCATCCTAATTCAAACGACTATTTGCCCATCATTACCAATATTTGCTCGGAATATGCCATTGCCACGCTCCTTGATTACCCATTTTCGCGTTCTTTGCGTCCTATCGGCCATAGCGCTGGTGTCTGCCTGCACAGCGCCAACGCCTAGTGCGGACTTTAATGATCCGTTTGAGGGAGCGAACCGCAGTATTCACGCCTTTAATAAGGGGCTGGACCGCGTCGCATTGCGTCCCGCTGGTCAGGCCGCGGCGTTTGTCCCAGCAGAAATCACGAAACCTGTTGCCAATTTCGCAGACAATGTTGGCCTTCCAGGTATGATCGCCAATGGGCTGTTGCAG
>Ga0209557_1002114_pt1 | contig 10536 bp, 10 predicted proteins | sample SaaInlV_120m_DNA_4_FD_184672 | JGI IMG/M metagenome (GOLD analysis project Ga0209557, IMG submission 184672) | Marine microbial communities from expanding oxygen minimum zones in the Saanich Inlet - Saanich Inlet SI074_LV_10m_DNA (SPAdes) (version 2) | ecosystem: Environmental > Aquatic > Marine...
TTCTTCTAGAGATACCCAGTTAAGAGCAACGCCAGTGTCAGCAGTGTAAGCTTCAGCAACTTTTTGCATGTTGATCATGTGACCGTTGTTCACGATCGCAATTGTCAACTCAGTGTGACCGTCAGCTGCTGCAACAGAAGCACTTGCGATGCTCATTGCTAGACCAAGGGCCGTATTACGTAGAGATGTCATGTTAGTCCTCCCAAAAAAGATTACAGATTCGTTTTTCTGTGCGCCCAGATTGCGTGATTCTTCAGAGTCTCGCAAATACTATGGAGACAAAAACACATACATTTCCATCATAATCAGGAGATATTTCTGCTATTTCGAGACAAAAAAAGAACTAGGCCGCTTCGCCAGCACTCATGACGTGGGGCCCAATAGTGCTGACTTAACGGATACGACAGCATGACTGAGGGGCAGGGAACACGGTGCCACAAGCCTGTAGTTTGTTGATTCTTGTGGAAAAATTGGTATTCGCATTGAGCGTCAGAGCTGATGATCGGTTAGTATAGTGCAAGACCATCGATCAAACTTTACAGATCTTGCCCCGCCGCCTGAAATTCAAACGGTGAGGCAGGGGTTCATAAAATTATACGTTTTCAACCAAAGCAATCAGTTTCTTATGATCTTGATCGAATGACCGAATGCCACTCGCCATCAGCTCAGTGGCCATCGGATCCGCATTGATTTGGTATCTGAAAGCCGCTTCTGAAAGGGTTGCGGTGGGCGATTTTAGCTCGGTTACAGGGGACAGCACCCGCGTCAATTCACCAGTTTCGTTTTCGAGTTCATCCAATAAGGTTGGAGCGATAGTTAGGTTGTCACAACCCGCCAAAGCCTTGATTTGCCCAATGTTGCGAAACGAAGCGCCCATCACGACTGTTTCAATGCCTTCATTCTTAAAATTACGATAGATTTCGCGGACAGATTTCACACCCGGATCTTCGTCAGCAGCGTAGCTGTCGCGGCCTTCTGCTTTTTTATACCAATCTGTGATTCGACCAACAAACGGAGAAATCAAGAAAGCACCAGCTTGTGCGGAACCCAGCGCTTGCGACATCGAAAAGACCAACGTCAGGTTACAGTCAATGCCTTCCTTCTGAAGCACCTCCGCCGCACGAATACCCTCCCACGTCGCCGCTAACTTAATAAGTATACGTGACTTATGGACTCCACGCGTTGCGTAATCTGCAATGATCTCACGACCACGGGCAATTGAGGCTTCTGTATTAAAGGACAAGCATGCATCGACCTCGGTAGAAACACGACCGGGTACCAGTTTGGTCAATGTCACACCAAAAGCAACTGTGAGAGTGGCACAAATTTCTTCGGCAGTCAGGCCCTTAGCGCGACCTGCTGCAACTTCAGCGTTGATGATGTCTAAGGACGCAGGGTCTTGTGCTGCCTTCAAGATCAACGAAGGGTTCGTTGTGCAATCGACCGGAGCGTAGCGTTTGACCGCGTCAACATCCCCCGTATCTGCGACCACTGTGGTCATTTGGCGAAGTTGGTCGAGTGTGTTGGTGGTCATATCTAATCCTGTTTGCTTGCATAGAGGAAACGCCACTGCGACGTTTCTTGGCATGATGATCTGCTATACTCCCATTTTCGTGGATATTGAACTTGTTGTCTATATGTGTCGTCCAAACAGCCGTTGTTGGCGGAAAGTCAAAAAGGTAGGCTTTCACGATCCGTAAAATTTCCCATAGAACCGCTCCCCGAAGTTTACGTTTCACTTCGTTTGGTACCAAAGGGACCTTTTCGTGCGCACCGCGTTCAAAATGCGGTCTTGTAAGACCGGCTCAAAGCTGCGGATGAAGGCGGAACGATTATTCAATCTTTTCAAAAATGACGCCCACGCCGTAGTACGGGTGGGGGGGCTGTTCTTATTGGTTGGGGGAGGGCGCAACCGTCTGAGCCTCCCCCTTTGAAGTGGTCCGCCCCTATAGTTAGGAAACGGAGGACCATAAATGGCTATCAAGAGACCCAAGCCCGAAGAGATTGTCGTAAAGTTACGGCAGGTTGAAGTACTAATGGGGCAAGGTATGCCTCGGATTGACGCGATCCGTCAGATCAGTGTGACTGAACAAACCTATTACCGTTGGAAGAAGAAGTACGGCGGAATGGGCACAGAACAACTCAAGGAACTGAAGCGGTTACAGAAAGAGAACGAGCGTCTTCGCCGAGCAGTATCGGACCTTACGCTGGACAAGCTGATCCTAAAGGAGGCTGCATCGGGAAACTTCTAAGCCCTTCGCGTCGCCGTGCTTACATTGATCTCGTGCGCAGTCAGATGAAGATTTCTGAGCGTCGAGTGTGCCACGCGTTGGGCCAACATCGATCCACACAACGTCGATTACCCAAAGGCCGTGCCGATGAAGAACGCTTGGTCGCAGACATGATCGAGTTGACCCGCCAGTACGGTCGATATGGCTATCGCCGAGTCGCGGCCTTGCTAAGAGACGCGGGTTGGCAAGTGAATGACAAACGTGTCGAAGGTCTGTGGCGGCGCGAGGGGCTTAAAGCGCCAATGAAACAACCCAAGAAAGGGCGGATCTGGATGAATGACGGATCGTGCGTCCGGCTGCGCCCTGAATATCAAAATCATGTCTGGTCGTACGACTTCGTACATCACCGAACCGATGATGGCAGGGCTTTCAGGACACTGAACATCCTGGACGAGTACAGCCGGGAATGTTTGGCAATTCGGGTGAAACGAAAGCTGAATTCGATTGAGGTCATCGATGCCCTAACGGACCTGTTTATTTTACGCGGTATTCCCGCCTACATCAGGTCGGACAACGGTCCAGAGTTTATCGCCGAGGCGCTCAGAGACTGGATCAGAGCTGTCGGAGCAAAGACGGCTTACATTGAGCCGGGGTCGCCCTGGGAGAACGGATATTGCGAAAGCTTCAACGGGAGAATGCGAGATGAATTGCTCAACGGCGAGATATTCTACTCACTACGCGAAGCTCAAATAATCATCGAACGCTGGAGGAACCACTACAACACAAAACGATCACACAGTGCATTGGGCTATCGCCCACCTGCGCCGGAAGCCATTATCCCGGTGGACCAAAGGACAGTCATGCACTAACTTTCAAATTGGACCACTCAAGTGGGGCTGCTCACTGTTTTCTTAGAAAGGTCACGTGATGCGCTTTTTGGCGATTGGCGAATGCATGGCCGAACTGGCCCCGACGGATATCGATGATGATTTGCGGCTGGGTTTCGCGGGCGATACATTCAACACGGCGTGGTATCTTGCGCGCTGTGCGCCGGACTCGCAGGTGTCTTACCTGACCGTTCTAGGCGACGATGCGATATCGCAAAAGATGGCGGCCTTCATGCGCGATAACCGCATTGATGACCGTTTCGTGCAAATTGCAACGGGACAAACTGTCGGGCTTTATATGATCACGCTGGATCAAGGCGAGCGCAGCTTTTCCTACTGGCGCGGCCAGTCCGCAGCCAAGGCGCTGGCAGATGATTTGGCGGCGTTGGATGCGGCAATGGATGCGTCTGATCTGATCTATTTCTCAGGCATCACATTGGCGATTTTACCCCCTAAGGGCCGCAAAGCGTTGTTAGCTACGGCGCAAAAGGCCCGCGCTATGGGCAAGATCATCGCCTTTGATCCAAACCTTCGACCACGATTGTGGGCGTCCAGCGCAGAAATGACAGATACCATCATGCAAGCCGCCGCAGTCAGCGATATCGTTTTACCGTCCTTCGAGGACGAAGCCGATTGGTTCAACGATGCCGACCCCAAAGCCACCGCCGACCGTTATTTGAACGCGGGTGCCGTGACCGTGATCGTTAAGAACGGCGCAGATCCTGTGCTTTATGCCGAAGGGTCAAGCTACGCCGAAGTACCAGTGACAGCCGTGCAAACGCTTGTCGATACAACAGCGGCGGGCGACAGCTTTAATGCAGGTATATTTGCGCGCCATGCGACGGGTGACACATTGGCGGATGGCATTGCCTATGCCTGCGCTCTGTCGCGTCAGGTCGTGCAAAGCCGCGGGGCCTTGGTCGCGTTTGATCCTGAACGCATCCGCTAATGCCAAACCCAGCGCCCGCCGACACCGTCGATCTTGCATCCGATACGCTCGCGTTTCTGGCCAAAGCGAGCACGGCAAGTGTGGCGACGCTGCTGTTCAAACGCGGCTATCACAATGCTTATGTGCAAGGCGCCCTACCCCTGGATGCCGACACGAGCACGATGGTCGGCCCTGCCTATACGCTACGCTACATACCAACCCGTCCAGACACTGATCCGCTTGATGCATTTCGCGAACCTGATCACCCCCAGCGTGTTGCGGTCGAAGAATGCCCCGTAGGCTCAGTGCTGGTAATGGATTGCAGACAAGATGCCTCCGCTGCTTCTGCTGGATCTATATTGTTGACCCGCTGCCAGATACGAGGCGTTGCAGGTGTTGTCAGCGACGGGGGCATTCGAGATGCGCGCGGCGCTGCCGCTTTGGACATGCCTGTCTTTGCGGCAAAACCTTCTGCCCCAACAAACCTGACTAAGCACCATGCAGTAGATATCGGTCTCCCAATCGCATGCGGAGGCGTGGCTGTCTACCCTGGCGACATCGTGATGGGCGACGGGGATGGTGTCATGATCATTCCACGTCATCTGGCTAATGAAATTGCCTTTGAAACCGTCGAAATGGAATTATTCGAGGCATTCGTTCTCGAACAAGTCACATGTGGCACGTCAATCCGTGGGCTTTATCCACCAACGGATCCTGCAACATTAGATAACTACACCACGTGGAAAGCACATAAAAAGGACAACATCTGATGCGTGAAACTTGGCGGTGGTTTGGTGAATTTGATCCAATAGCTTTGGACGAGGTCGCACAGACCGGCGCTGCTGGGATCGTCAGCGCATTACACGCCGTTCCCTATGGAGATATATGGGAAAAAAACCTCATCGCAGCGCGTAAATCCGGGATTGAGGCAGCCGGTTTCACTTGGGACGTCGTTGAAAGCTTGCCCGTGCATGAGAACATCAAACGCGGCACTGGTGATCTACAAACGCTTTTTAATAACTACCGAACATCTCTTGCAAACTTGGCGGCCGAGGGTGTCAAAACAGTTTGCTACAACTTTATGCCAATTCTTGATTGGACACGCACCGATCTTACCGCCCCTGTGGCACGCGGCGGCACTTGTTTACAGTTCTCAGCAGCCAAAATGGCTGCATTTGAAATTCACATGTTAGGCAGAGAATCTGCACGCGACGATTACCATCCTGAAGCTGTCGCAGCAGGAAGCATCTGGTTTCAAAATAGCTCACAGGAAGACCAACAGGTTCTATTGCAAACAGTAATGGCAGGGCTACCGGGTGCCGTCGATCGTTATGACATTGATGGACTGAAACAGGTTTTAGAACGCTACGCTGGCCTGACTCATGATGACTTACGTGCCAATCTCAAGCGGTTCTTAAACGAAGTTATTCCGACTGCAACCAAACTGGGTATCAACCTGTGCATCCACCCAGATGACCCACCGCAGAACATCCTTGGATTACCACGGATTGTTTCGACCGCTGATGATATTGCATGGATAATGAACGCCGTTGATACGCCTGCAAACGGGTTAACCTTGTGCACCGGGTCACTTGGATCGCATCCCGACAACGATATACCCGCGATTGTGCAAACCTTTGGACCTCGTATCCACTTTGTACATTTGCGGAATGTCCTTAAACAGCCCGATGGAACGTTTACAGAAAGTGCCCACCTGGAAGGTGACGTAGACTTGGTTGCTGTGATCGATGAATTGCTCAAAGTAGAAGCAAGCCATGACGTTGACCTGCCCTTTCGCGCAGATCATGGGCATGCAATATTGTCCGATAGCCTTTGTAAATTCCAGCCAGGTTATACACTCATTGGGCGTTTACGAGGGTTGTCAGAACTGCGCGGTATTATAGCAGCTCTGACTTGACCCAAGCGATCAGTTTCAAAGCAAGTTCGTAAGAGTCATGTAAATTACAGGAATGAATGCGATCATCGTCAAAGCCACAAAAATCGCTAGATAGAACCGCCAGATCGTACGGGTTGCTGTTTCTATTGGCAGCCTGCCCACAGCACACCCAAAAAACAAGATTCCACTGGCGGCGTACAAATGAGCCTCCCCCTTTGAAGTGGCCTGCTGGGCTTGACATTTTTCGCGACAACACCCCTGTTGTTCAAGTAAGTTATGGGGCTTGGAACGGTCAAAAGTGATTTTTATATCAATTAATTTCAATAACTTGGTGATAATTTAACGCGCTCGAGATTGAACTCAAATCACAGGGTTGATGTGGAGATACTTGGAAGACTTTAAACACTCAGAGTACTTCCAATAGGAATAAATACTCAATTTAGATGAAGGAAACAGTATGACTGACACAAAACCTCGCGTCGGCGCGTTTATCTCGCCAATTACGCTCCCACTGGTTGGAAGCGATTCCAATACTGTGATTGGTGGCGAAAATGAAAGGTGGACGATGTTTTTCGTTTATCGCGGCCGCCACTGCCCGCGCTGCAAGCGTTTCCTGAATAAGCTGAATGTAGTCTTGCCCGATTGGTCTAAGCACATGAACGTCATCGTTGCATCAGCAGATACCGCAGACAAAGCATCGGCTGACCAAGCGGAATTTGGATGGAACTTCGATCTGTGCTACGCCCTTGAGGAAAGCCAAATGCGCAGCCTTGGACTGTATGTCTCTTCACCTCTCTCGGAAGCCGAAACGACGAATAATTTTTCCGAGCCTGGTGCTTTTGCAATTCGTCCAGATGGATCGCTAATGCTTGTAGATATTTCAAACGGCCCCGCCGCGCGACCGGACCTTGAAGAGTTATTAGATGGAATGATCTTTAACATCGAAAATGACCGGCCAGTCCGCGGTACAGCATAGCTTGGTCCAACACTTTGAGCTTTAAACACATGCTGCCACCAGAGCTGGTGGCGGCCAACTCTACTTCAAAATTGACGGCGTCCATACAGTGCCTACTATCACTGACTATAAATGCTGGAGCTTAAAATAAACGGATCACAAATATGTAAATCATGTGCGCACCAACTGACGCACCGCAACCATCGCCCCACCATCTAGCAAGATTTCATAGGCCTCAACAACAGCATCGCGAAACACCACATTTTTCACCAGTGGCTCTGGAAACAACTCAGGAAGCGACAAGATTGCATTGACTTTGCCAGAAGCATGCCTCGCGTTCTCACTGGCCGCCTTGAGTTCTGCCGCCAACGGGTCGCGTACGTCTATTTTCCGCCCGTTTTCGTCTACCCCACCTGCATAAAACATCCAGGCTGCCACGGCGAGGTACAGGCCGGGCGAAACGCGATCCATAGCGAGATTATCCGAAATCGTTCCCAAAATGCGTTGCGGTAATTTCTGACTGCCATCCATCGCAATCTGCCATGTGCGGTGTCGGATTGATGTATCTTTGTAACGCTCCATCAGCTTTGCACTGTAAGTGAGTAAATTCTCGCCTTCTGGCTGTGGCACAGTAGGGATGATTTCGTCAGTCCATAGCATCTCGCAAAACAATGCGAAATCTGGATCCGAAACTGTTTCAGAAATGGTTTCGAACCCAGCGAGATAACCAAGATACGCTAATGCCGAATGTGTCCCATTCAAACAGCGTAGCTTCTTCAATTCGTGGGCATCGACCTCGGCCACAAACTGCGCACCAGCTAGTTCCCATCGGGGACGACCATTACAAAAATTATCCTCTATTACCCACTGGCGAAATTGCTCATGAAAGACGCAACCAAGGTCAAGAGTCCCTGTAATCTCTGATAACGCGTTGATATCCTCAGGCGTCGTGGCAGGTGTAATTCGGTCGACCATCGACGACGGGAAAGACACCTGTGCTTCGATCCAGTTGGCCAATTCTCCATCAATGTTCTGGGCAAATTCCAACACTATTCCACGGATCAAAGCTCCATTGGATGGTAGATTATCACAAGACAAAACCGTAAATGGCTTGTTCCCTGCCGTACGTCGTTTAGCGAGTGCTGCAACGATAAAGCCAATCGCAGAAACGGGCTGTAACCAGTCATCTAAATCATGAATGATGTCAGGGTGCTTCAGATTCAACTTACCGTCCGAAGAACGATGGCAATACCCCTTCTCCGTGATCGTAAGAGATACGACCTTTACAGCCGGTTCCGCCATTTCTGCAACAACTGCCCCAGGATCATCCGGTGCAACAAGCGTTCGAACAATCGAGCTGATCAACTTTGGCTGAAGCCCTTCTTTAGAAAATGTGACCGAATGATAAATACCATCCTGTTGATCCAGTTGGTGGGCAGCCGTCGCGCTGCGCAAACTCACTGCAAGAATACCCCATCCTTCGTCGTTAACCGCGTTTACCTCGTCAGTATAAACCGCACCAAAAGCACGAAAAAACGCACCGGGCCCAAGATGCACCATCCTAACTTCAGGCGCTGGCGTTATTCTGTGCAAGCGAGATCTATCGGGCAATTCAGACTCCACCGGCACTAGAGATCGCTCCTGTGGCATAGTCAAAAACTCCAATCTATAAAAATGGTGCCACCCCAGTGGTTATTTCTAATCCACCTAAGTGATCGGCAGGGATACGACACAAATTATTATCTCGCCACATGATGTGCTTCGCTCATAATCGTCGTTTAGTTTATCAGAATATGACTGAGAGAGACCACGTTCACGTCATCTTTATGGGCAGAATTTCTATTCTCAAGCATTTTGTTCAATTCAAAAAATCTTTGTCGTGACATAGTCGATGGCATACCAAGCTTTTAAGTGTATTTGAGTTTCTTTCAGCTCAAAGTTTATAGGCGGATTTAGCCAGGCCGTAAGCAAGGTCTTGCGCCACTTCAAACGCATCGGTTTCACGCAGGCGACCAGTTGTGACGAGTGTAGATAAGTAAGCGCTGTCAGACCGGCGAGACACATCATGACGCGCCGGAATGGAACAGAAGGCACGGGTATCATCATTAAATCCAACAGTATTATAAAAGCCCGCTGTTTCAGTGGTCATTTCACGAAACCGTTTGATCCCCTCATAGGAATCATGAAACCACCAAGGGGGCCCAAGTTTCAGTGCAGGATATGCACCTGCCAGTGGCGCGATTTCACGAGCGTAAACCGTTTCGTCAAGAGTGAACAAAATGATCGTCAGATTAGGTTCCATTCCGACCACATCCAAAAGCGGTTTTAATGCAGTGACGTAATCCGTACTCCCTGGAATATCAAAACCCTTATCACGGCCAAACTGTGCAAAGATTTGAACGGAATGGTTTCGCCGCGATCCCGCATGAATCTGCATTATCAGCCCATCCTCAAGGCTCATCTTTGCCATCTCGGTCAACATCTGGCCTCGGAAGGTTTCAGCATCTCGCGCTGTATGCTCGCCCGAAAGTATGCGTGTATACAACACTTCCGCTTCTGATCTTGTAAGATTTGAGGTAGCGGCACTTGGGTGCCCATGGTCCGACGCTGTCGCACCATGAAATTTAAAAAACTCCCGACGCGATCGATGTGCAGCGAGATATCCGTCCCAAGTCTCGACGTTTTGGCCTGTGATTGTACCAAATGCCCTAATATTCTCAATAAAGCCCTCAAAATCAGGATCTACAACAGCATCGGGACGGTAAGTGGTAATCACCTTCCCCTCCCATCCACTCGCCTTTATTTTTTGATGCCAACGCAAATCATCCAAGGCACATTCGGTAGTGGCAAGCACTTCAATATTGAAACTCTCGAACAGTGCTCTCGGTCGAAATGCCGCTGTGGCTAGCTGACCTTCAATTTGATCATATAGCTCCCATGCATTCGCTGCGCTCAACACCTCATCAATACCGAAGACATGTTCAAGTGAATGATCCAACCACATCCCAGAAGGCGTGCCGCGGAAAAATGGATAAGCTTTAGCAAAGTGATGCCAAATTTTACGCGGGTCAGCTTCACCCGTTTCACCATTCTCACGGCATACGCCAAGATCAGCCATAGGCACACCCTGACTGACAAGCATCCTAAACACATAATGGTCCGGCACAACGAACAGCTCCGCTGGATTTGGAAAACGTTCATTTTGAGCAAACCAAACTGGGTCGCAATGCCCATGCGGGCTGATTATGGGTAGCTCCGCTACGCTATCATACAGCGCACGAGCCAAATCACGTTGGCGCTTATCTACAGGAAAAAGGCGATTTGGGTCTGTCAAAGGCATTGTAACACCTCCTCAAATTTCGACCATGAAACGATACTTAAGAGTATGAGTTAAAACAAAAAAGTAAACGGTTTTAAGCTTATTACTGGTGTTTCCCTTGATCAGAGATTCGAAAGAAATGGCGGAATGTTTTGCTTCTGCAGTTATTGTGTGATTCCAAAGGGTCCTAAAACGCAAAAAACGCCAACTCATTGAGCCAGCGTTATTGGGTGTTGGTTGCGGGAGTAGGATTTGAACCTACGACCTTCAGGTTATGAGCCTGACGAGCTACCGGACTGCTCCATCCCGCGTTGTTTGT
>Ga0209557_1002121_pt1 | contig 10513 bp, 13 predicted proteins | sample SaaInlV_120m_DNA_4_FD_184672 | JGI IMG/M metagenome (GOLD analysis project Ga0209557, IMG submission 184672) | Marine microbial communities from expanding oxygen minimum zones in the Saanich Inlet - Saanich Inlet SI074_LV_10m_DNA (SPAdes) (version 2) | ecosystem: Environmental > Aquatic > Marine...
CGATTTTCATGGCGCTCCAAGATTACAGCAACTCTGTTGCTGTTTTCTGAAATTGTTCCTACTGCTCTTTCGAGCTTGTCAAGCATCTCTTTGGAGAGATCTTCATAAATGTCCAGTTTACTTTCTAAAACTGCTAATCTACCAAGACCGAATGCCATAGTTAAACGTTGTACTGTGCGAATTGTAATGCGTTAGCATACGTTGTAGGATTCATATTAAGGAGAGCACAAAATTTAGTTTTGTTCTCATCGTTAAGACCTTCGTATGTAGAAACAATTTTCTGAGCATCGAATGAAGTCATGTTTTGACTGGTGCCATCTTGAAATTTGACCTGAGCAAAATGTGTCTCAGCATCTCTTCCATAGCTACTAGCTTCGCCAGCAACTTTCATTGCTTGTGCAAATACGTCCGTTGCATTAGGACCAACATTTTCTGAAATCACATCACCCTCAGGATTATAAGAATTTTTTTCAACTTGCTTGGTTGCTTTTGTCTGCTTCTCAGCTGCTTTCTTTCTGAAGTCATCAAGACGTGCTTTGACAAGGGTATTCATTTCACCCTGCTTGTCTTGCATTTTCTTCTTGGCGTCCTGGCGCTTCTTCTGAAGCTCCTGTCTACCCTTAAGAGTTTTCTGCTGCTTGATTTGCTTTTGTGCTTTTTCAGTGGCAGACTGTTCTGCTTCACTTAATTTCACACTAGTATTCTCTTCAGACATTTTTCCTTTCCTTTTAGATCTATTACTTAAGATACGGTTTACAAGTTTCCGAGCACTTTTCTTACGCCCATCAATCCTTTCATCAGATTTCTTACGCTTAAGAAGGCTCTTCCTCTTCTTAGTATTAACAAAAACAAAAGCGGGAGGCATAGCAAGACCGCTACCATCTCCAGCCACCATTTCATTTAAATTAGTTTGAGACTTTTCAGACATCGGTCATCTATATCAGATTTATCTACGCCAAGCGGTAACCTATTTAGGTATTCCATAAATGCCTTTACTGTGCCCCAGTATTTACAATCTAATTTGTAAAACAAAAGTGGAGTAGCAGCATCATTAAAGGTATTATATAAAACAATAATATGGTTTAGAATCAAATGAGTTTTTAACTCTCCATGCATCTCGTAACGTCTGAGTAATCTTTTGATGTATTTGAATCTCTTCAAATCTTCTTCAAAATCATCATACGTTACGGATGTTGGATTGTTATAATTTTGTATTGCAAAAAATAACCAATTATCATCATTCAATTCATTAATTATCATATCACATTATCATGCGAATGTTAGGCTTGCACTATCAGATGTTACTGTTAAAGCACCGCCAGAGTCTGAGATTCTGCAACGGAATTTGTATCCATCGTAGGTCTCTTTATCAGCGTCAGTAATATCAAGTTGTGGACCGTCGCTACCAGCATAGATTCCACCGTCAGTAATGTTTTTCCAACGTGTGGTAGAAGCAGCAGTCTGATACTGCCACTGATATCCAAGGGTATCGCCACCACCAGAAGCAGCTACAGCGAAGTTAATCGCCCCAGTTGGGTCTGCCGCAGCTGCGACATTTGAAGGTTGTGTATCAACAACGATTGCTGCAGGTGCTGAATCTGCTGCTACTGCGTCGTCTGCCTGGTCACCAGCATTTGCTGCTGTCTCAGAAATAGCAACTAAACATTCCTGACCTCTATAACGTAGAGTGCCATCCGATTGCTCGACAGTATAGTATGCCCACCAACCAGGAGATTTGAATCCTCTAGCACGGTTTACTTCTGTAGTTGCTTCGGTATTATCAATAAAAATTAATTGTCTACCTGCAGTATCCATATTTTCCAACGTGGTATACCACGATGGACGGGCACCTGCAGAGTCTGTCTTTCCCCATAGAGGCATGGTACAATTCTCCTAACGGTTGTTATATCTAAAGTATATTTATAAAAAAAGGGGCTTGTGCCCCTTTGATTATGCTTCTTCGCGATTTTTGATAGCCTTGGTGACAACTTCTAGTAGTTGATCATCCATGTCAGTCTTGGTTAGCTTAACCGCTTTAGCAAGAATAACAAGACAGATCTCAACCATCTTCTCACCGAGTTCTTCATTTTCTGGAATTTTAGCAACAGCATCAGAAATAATTTTGGATGCTAATGGAAGTAAAAAGGATAGCATGATTTTTTATCATATAGATTATGATATATTTATCCTATCAATACTTCTTCGCTTTCTTACTGCTACCACAAGAAGATTCTTCTACTTTCTTTTCATTTTTTCTCTTGACATTACCTGGGTCGCGGTCATCAATCTCAGGCATGATTTCAATCTTTGCTTTTGCTTCTGCAGCGAGTTGCCACATTTCTTTCATTGACTTCTTACCTTTTTTGCCGCGAAGAAGCTCAAAGTCATGGCCATCAATCTTGCCATTCTTGTTAGCATCAATTTTCTTTTGACCACCCTGGAGACCTTCTTCAATCCCAACTTCTTCTTTCTTACAATCAGGCACTTTCTTGCCACCTTTCATCTTAGTGCCAGATGCTTTGTAACCTTTCCAGCATGAAGGTTTGTTGGGGTCCATACCAACATTCTTACGTGCTTGCTTGAGACCTTCTTCAATCTCAACTTCTTCCTTGCGATTTTGCTTGGAGCAATTGCAATCAGCATCGCCATGCACAGGGCAGGAAGTGCCTGGACCAGTCTTGTTACATTTCTCTTCAATCTGACCATATGAAGTTTGACCAGTCATACCAAGAATTGCTCTCTCCATCATAAATTTGGAGAAATCATCATTAACCGTATCGTAAGGTTTCATTTCTTCGACTTCCGTTTACTTTTATTTATAAATGTCTGAACTGTATCTTTTGCTGTGGTTGGATTTTCGTCCTCATATCCTTTGTGCTCTGCGACATCTTTTACCCAAGCACGAAACATATCACCTTCTTCGGTGACAGCAATAACATAATTAATACCACGTCGATGAATCCTACCAACCTGTCCATCAACATTTTTTACCCAATCGCCTTCGGAGAATACTTCACCAAGACGATAAGACTTCTGTTGCGACTGCTCAAAGACTTCTTTAAATGATTTCATAATCCCATTCCTTCTCTTACGTCTTGCATCAATAATATTTTTTGGTTTGTTGGTAAAGTGTCAGGTATGCCAGAAAGGAATACTTTTGTATTCATATCTTTAGCAGCTGCCCTCATCTTACTCGCAGACATACCAGAAGCACCATCTGCGTCTGGGTCTCTCTCACCAGCAGAGACTACATCTAAATTTCTATATGTATATTCCACACCATTGTATTTATCAAGCAGTGCTTTATAACTAGGTATTCTATCTGACCCAGCAACCAGTGTCAAATCAGTATATGTCCCTTGATACTCCTGTAATAATTTTATAATAGTATTCACATCTTTATTGTAAATAATATGTGCTGCGTGACTAGGAAACATCTTCTTCATATACTCAACCTTCTTATTAGATGGCAGAGGGTCTTTTGGTTTCTTATTAGTATGAGTAGGATAAATGAAGTAATCATCTCCCTTGGCAATCTTAGCAACTGCCTCAATAAGTTTCTGGTGTCCAATTGTTGGAGGATTGAATCTACCCCAGGCAACTACTACTCTACTCATTTATCTCCTGCTACCCAGTCTTTAGATACATTAAAGTTTGCAACACTGAATGATAATCTATCAACCAGTTTGATTGCATTCCTACCCCCACTGATAGCAACATATCCTTCTGGTGCTGTTATCTCATAACCATTTTCTGTTTGTAGATATGTGCCAATCTTCTCTCCCTTCTCCAGTTTACGGACAAAGAATGTTTTGGCGTTCTGCAATGTTGTATATAGTCCAACTGCCTTAATCATCTGTGCTTCATTTGCTTCAATGAAATTCAGACCATCATATAGTTTTGCAAGTTTGGTTGCCTTCGCTTTAGGTGTCTTCACCTTGGCAACTGCCTTCTGCACTTCTCCCTCAAAATATTTCTTGAAGTTATTGACAAACTGCTTTGCGTTGTTGACCTTACGTCCCTGTCTGACATAAGTATTGAAATAGATTTTCAATCTGGGACCAACAGTCAACTGGTCGTTTGCTTCAATCTGTGCAGCAACCTCGTCAAGGAATCCACCAGATGCTCTCACTAGAGTCGCACTAGCAGCTTTCATCCTCATAAGTTTCTTCTTCTCCACATCCGTCAACATAACATCTTTACCTAATTGGTCCGTCTCTGCAGACAAGACCAAAATATCAGCACTAGATTTCAATCGTTTAATGTTATATCCAAAAGTTGCAGATAGACTATCGATAGAGTTACCATTATATGTAGTGTGAAATACTACACCAATCTTTGCACGTTTTGCTTTTTCATATAAGTCACTGTCTTCAGGGATGGCATATGTAATTGTATTAGGTTTAAAAGTAATACATTTTTTCCCGTCAATAGTCTCAGTCTTCTTATCATCTGTAAACAACAGGTCACCCTGCGCTACTCCATTGACATTTAATTTAGGAAAATACTTTAGAGCATCTTTTAGTTTATCTACTAGTCCAGGAGCATGTCCATGATTTTCATCAACGTCTTCTGGAGCAAAATTAATTTTTGCATCTTTGTTGAAGATAGATTTAGTACCCACAAAAAACTTATCTGTGCCAGGATATTCTCCACAAAAAATAGCAGGAGCACCGTCCCATTTAGTTGTAATCTTAAAGTTGTTAGATGATTTACCAGAGAAAGTTTGTGCTAGTAAATCCAGAAACTTAAACGCATCCTCAGCACCTTGCTTACCGTCGAACAAGATACTATCCTCAAGATGCTCTAGGTGTGTATTCTTACTCATCAGTAGAGTTTAGCGAAAGGACCATAGCGGCGACCCGCTTTCATTGCCAACCATACCATATCAGTTCCAAACTCGTCTAGCTCGTCTGAAGAAAGACTTGTAGCCAAATGTAAGAATGTCAGTTGCTGCAGCTTGGAGTTTGCAACATGAGGTTGAGTGCCAAAGACATACAAGAAGTTATTGAATACATCGTCTGTAGTTGATGCTGTGCCAAAATTAACTTGTGCTTTAAGTAAGTCAGCAAACATTTTTTTATATACAGACTCTTTCTTTAGAAATTCATCTGCTGTTTTGGGATAATCATCTGCAGATTTTTTAAATGTGAAACCATTATCCTTCAGCAAATCCACCACCAATTCAACAGTTGCTTTACCAAGTCTAGCAGCACCTGCTCCAGATGCTGTAGGTTCGTATTTTAAACCAGACATCTTAGTGCTGGTATTTGCTTTAATTTGAAAGTTATATGTTTTAGCACCATCAACCACAAACATTCTAGTGTCTTGTGTTTGAAATCCATCTTCTTTTATGCCACAAAAAGATTGAAGTTTGTCAACAGAAAATGTCATTGATTCAATATTTTGAAAGAATGATTCTCTAACATTCACCTCTTCATATTGTGCTTCCTTGCCAGATATTTTTTTCAATGAGACACCAAAAATTTGTCTCTGGCGAAACAATGTCCTGAATACTGTATTTAATTCTTCTAGTGTTTGCGACCTTCTACCTCGTCTACCATTTGGAGAAGTGATATCCATAATAACTTTCTTCCACCTATCTTCATTCTGAATCAACCAAATGTCGGCAGGATTCCAATTATCCTTTTTAGATACTCCATACTTAGTTTTAACAAAGTCACTGACCCAATCCATGAATCCTCCTTCACGATTAAACTCAGTGAAAACAGGTCTTCCGATTTTTTTTAACAGAGTTTTATTTTGTTTATAGAAAGTATCAATCCAATCGTCACCTACTTCATCAGCACCACCAATAGTTTTCCATATCCTTTTCAACTCATCCATCGTCACCTTATCATTTTTAATGACAGCAGGACTACTGAAGTCTACATTATCTTGAATAGCTCTTTTAAATACCCAAGCAGATCCCAACTCTTGCATACGAGTCATAGTTGCTTCGGATATTTTTTTACCAGAAGCATCAGTCGTTGCACCAGTCTTCTCAAATTTTACTCTTTGTGGTCCAATTAACAATGTAATAGCACCGTCTGCAACTTTACCTTGAATTAGTTTTGATGTCTTATACTTGGCAATAATATCGGTAATATAACTTTCTTGTGTTTTTAAAGTTATCTGATTTCCTTTTGGCCAAGACAAATCCCAACCTCCACCTTTTTTAACATCTGGTTCGTATCTCCATATCGCTGCTGGTCCTGCGATTGCAAGAACTTGACCCAATAGTTTTCTAGATGCCATGTCACCTTTAATAGCATTAAGAATTTTTCTCTTGTCTATATTCTGATATGCCATATAAAAAACCTCCCCCAGGTATTTAGGGAAGGTTAAGAGGTTTATACTGAGTGATGAGGTTTGTGTTCTCTATCCATGGGTTGAGACTTAGTGTCATCATTACGAGAAAGATTTTTAATAACAATGAATGCGTCCTTATTATACTTACGAGTACCTATTGGAGACTGCCATTTGCGGTTGTAATCATCACCAACATCAATACCAGAAACACAAGTGCCACCAATCTCAATAGCGATGTGGTCATTTCTAACGTCCCACCCAAGTCTTGCAATTGTATTCCATAAGTCTTCTTGTGTAAATTCCATTAGCGGTCTCCTGTTTTACGATTTTCTGAGAAGTAAGGGTCGAAGCTACCCTCAGGATAACGCTTCTCAAGTTTCTTAACGTTAGTAGCAATTACCTCATCGAAGGAAATATCAAGTGCCATTGTAGCTTGAGCAACATACCACATAACGTCACCCAACTCAATAATGAGATGCTCACGATTATCTTCATTCCACGGTTTTCCTTGGAAGACCATTTTTTTAATGATCTCAAGGAACTCACCGCCCTCAGCATTAATTCCAACCCCAGCAGTAAGAAGTCTCTCAATATTGGCACCTTGTCTATCAAGATCACCAATACGGTCAGCGAAATCAACAAAGTTTGTAGAAGCTTCTGAAGTAACTGCTGCCACAAATTCTTCATATCGGGAGAAATCAATTTTGCGTGTCGTTGTCATACGATAAATTCTGTAAATTTTGTAAATTTGTTTTTGGTCCGAGGTTGCTCTTCCTCGTATTCATATTCTTCGTCAGCAATCATGATAGAAGAATCTGGGACATCCACATTATACAGCTTCATCTTCGACCTGTCAACACCGACGAGAAACTTCCTGTTGAATGCCATGTCATTATATCTATTCTTCAACTGTTTCACAAGAATGTGTCCATCCTTTTCCAAATCTTCAGTAGAGATGAGAGCAAACATAAGGTCAGCAGTTGCAGGCAATCCAAAAGATTCACTGGTATCAGTAATATCCACATCAGAATTACCATATCCAGACCTAGTAGTCTGAGTAGCAGATACAATTGGGAGATTATATTCTACTGCCATTCCTCTCAATTCTTCTGCAATTGACTTGACGTATGTGTACGAGTTTACAATAGACCCTTTGTATCGTGAAGAAGCACAGATATTCAAATAATCAATAAAGATAATATCTGGTTTGAAAGTCTTCTTCAATGACAACTCATTAAGAAGAGACTTAAAGTGACCAACATGTGCAGATGCTGTGGGGTATTCTTTAATAATAAATCTACCCATCGTCTTGCGTCCAATCTCTTTGATGCGAGATGTAAAGATAGATTCAGGTAACGACCCAATATCTTTAATATTCACATTGAGCAGGTTAGCATCAACACGCTCAGCAATCTTTTCCTCAGACATCTCACATGTAATGTAAAGGACATTCTTGCCCTGCTGCAATGCCTGAGCAGCACAGTGACACATGAATAGAGATTTACCTACACCCGTGCCTGCCAATGCTATGTTTAGAGTCTTGTTAGGAAGACCACCCTTAGTAATCAGATTGAATTTCTCCAAGTCAAACGGCATTTTATCTTCTTCCAGATGGTAGTATTCATAACGTTCTTCGACGTTTTCGATGTAGTCGTGACCGACGTGCTCATCGAACGATACTGCCAAGGCTTCTTGTAGTATTGCGGGGATCGCATCCTTTGATATTTTCTGTTCACCTCCATCCGCAATCTTGATGGATTCGAGTAGGGCAAGATAGATTGCTCTGTCTTTACACCACTTTTCCGTCGTGTCCAATAACCAGTTGTATTCAACAGAGTCATCATTAAGTTCTTGAATCGTCTTAATAGCGTTTTGATACGTCTCATCATTAAGGTCTTTTCTATTTTGTAAGTTGATAGTCAACACTTCTGCTGTGGGCATCAAGTCATAGTTACTTGCAAAGTCCCACACTTCTTCATAGATTACTTTCTCATGCTGGTCTTCAAAATAATCTGGTTTTACAAAGGGGACAACTTTCCTATAAAACTGCTCGTTACACAAAAGATTGCGTAGAATAGTTGTCTCAATTTTTTCACTCATCTCCACTACCATACATAAATTCTTTCTTGGCGCATTCATCTAGTGCCTGCATCACTTCGGGCGTGAAGTATTTTTCGGGATTAGAAAGTACAACAGAAGGATAAACGGAAGATTCCCCAAAAGCAATCCTATTACCCCTCCGCTGGAAGACTCCGTGCTTCTGACCCAATTCCAATAATCCGTAATACTTGTCAAGTCCGCGTGAGTCATAGAATAACCTAGTTTCAACCTGTGAGTTTTCTTTAGTGAAACGCGACTTTTGTGTTTTCACTTTGATAATATTCCCCACCACGTCTGTGCCATCTTTCTCTTTCTTCTTAGAAAGGAATAGAATACTAGATGCAGAATACTTCAGACCACTACCACCACCCATTTCTTTCATTGGGACATAAGCACCAACAACTTCATAAGTGTGGTTAGTAACGATAAGTGGAATACCTGCCTGTCCAAGTTTAAGTGACAGGATACGAAAGATAGATTTGATAACCTGAGCACGAGTCATGTCACGGGTCTCCTTACCGTCAGTAGCATCCTGCACTTCCTTCGAGGTGGACAGCATTCCAAGGGAGTCTAGCACAAAAAGGATTGGTGGTCTATCCTCTTTCTTCAATTTCATATATTCGTCTACCACCTTAATGCTTTGAGTGCGAAATTCTTGCACTGTAGTGACAGGGACCAATCCCACACGCTTCACATCAATATCCCTGGAGCTCATCATGCTCTTAGATATTGCAGATTCTGTTTCAAAGTAAACTACTTGACCTTCTGGATTTGTATTAAGAAAACTTCTAACTACTGAGAGGGCAAAGAAGGTTTTGCCAGTGGAGGATTCTCCTGCAATAGCGGTGATTTTGTTTGCGGGGAGACCACCAAAAATGCTCCCAGACACAAGAGCGTTGAGGATATAAGAGCCAGTGTCCACAAACGTGTCACAATCCCCAGTGGAGACGCCTTCATCAACGACTGTCGCATATTCATTGTTTAACTCCTTAATAACATTGTTTAGAAAACTCATAATACCTCAAAAGAAACTCATCAAATTGCCACGTTTTTCGGACTGCCATCCAATAGATTCTAGCACATTTCTCAGTGGGTCAAGAAACGACTTCTCAAACTGTAATTGATAATCTACATACTTCTCAAGATTGAATTCCGTGGGCAGTTGCTGGAAAAAAGAAATTACATTTTCACCAATAGGGTTTGGTGTCTTTAGATAGATAAACTTAATCTTCTCACCCTCTTGAATAACAGGATATTTATTCTCTACATTATTTCTCCTGACATAATGATTATAGAGTAACGCTCCCCTAACATGAATTGGAGTGCCCTTAGAATAGATGTCTGTGCCATTACGATACTTTTCCAGACCATTAACACCGCGAGGGAAAGCAATGTTTAAATAATTTTGCTCGCGAGTATCTCCTTTGATTTCATCAATGAAACTAATGACATCATCATTCGTTTGGGTAATGATAATCTTGAATGCCGTATACAACTTGTCACGGAAGTATGCAGGTGTAGATGACCTGGCAGTTTCCAGTCCCATGATTTTCATCTTAGGCTCCGAGTATCGGACACCTTCACTATCCCATACGTTTAAAATGTATCGTTTCTTAGCAGTCCAGATACCACGCTCAGCGATATTCTCCCGCTTCATTTTCATCTTCTGGTCATACGCCGCAAGATAATCCGCCAACTCCTGATAAGAAGTTTCAATAAACGGCTCGAGTTTTTCTTGGCATATCTTGTCAAGTATCCCCACAATTGTTGCTTTGTCGCCAGACTTAGCACTAAAAAATTTATCAACAAGAGGTCCGAGATTAAGATAGATTGAGTCAGTGTCAGATGCAATGACATAATCCTGCTTTTTGGTTGACAAGAGTTTATTTAGATATTCATTTACTTTCTTTTCAATCCAACGAATAGTAAGTTGACCAGAAAGAGTGATGGCTTCTGCAATTTCTAACTTGTAATAACGGAAGTGCTCATTGCCAATCGCGCCATAAGCACTATTAAGTTGAATCTTACGTGCCATCTGAATGTTGTTACATCTAGAAATCTCTTTCCTCAATTCCATAGTAGGAGTTTTCTCGTATTGCTG
>Ga0209557_1002122_pt1 | contig 10513 bp, 10 predicted proteins | sample SaaInlV_120m_DNA_4_FD_184672 | JGI IMG/M metagenome (GOLD analysis project Ga0209557, IMG submission 184672) | Marine microbial communities from expanding oxygen minimum zones in the Saanich Inlet - Saanich Inlet SI074_LV_10m_DNA (SPAdes) (version 2) | ecosystem: Environmental > Aquatic > Marine...
CCCTGCTCTGTCTCAATTTCTACTTTGCCACCGTGTTTTTCGAGAATTCCATAAACTACGGGAAGCCCCATTCCAGAACCTTTACCAATTTCTTTGGTGGTAAAAAATGGGTCAAATATCTTGTCCAGTACCGCTTGATCTATCCCCTCTCCGTCGTCCTGTACATGCACCACAATCTCACCCGGGCCTCGCTCCACCTCGACATCCACGTCCACAGAAGAATCTGAGGATTGAGATGCATTGAGTAATAAATTACTAAAAACCTGCACCAGTTGCCCGGGATCTCCCAAAACAATCGCCTCATCCGCTGTTTTTAGGTCGATTTTGGTTGAATCATCTAATCTGGGTTGAACCAATTTCAGTGCAATATAAAGTAATTCGTTTATATCGCAGGCCTCAAATTGCTGTGCTGATGAGTGCGTATAAATACGTAAATTGGATACTGTTTCCTCAATACGCCGCAGCCCATCGGATATATCTTCAACAACATCTATCACTTCGGCTGCGAGCTTTCCCTCCAGACCAACATCATCTCGCTGCTTTTGCAGCGTGCGAACCAGGTACTTGAAGTTAGAGAGAACAAAGGCAAGGGGATTGTTTATTTCATGGATTACCCCTGCAACAAGCGTTCCCATGGCCATGCCCTTCTCAGCCTGCACCAACTCTTGCTGCTGCTCCTGAAGTAACTGATTCACCGATTCAAGCTCCTGATTCTTGAAATATATTTCGCGCGATAGATCTTCGAGAGTTTGTTCGGCCTTCTGGCGCGCGGCTTTCTCTCGCAGGTAGGCTTTTTTGTATAGCTCGAGATCATCCATTTAGCTGGATTTCCAAGCGGCAGTGATCCGCCCCCGAATGCATACATTGAGTTTGCGTGAGTTGATATGGCGTATTGAAGTAATTAGCAGCGCCAAGCACTAGCCCCTCTGCTAAATGACACATTTTTCTTGGCGAGCGATAAATCATCACCAGATTGTTTTCATCGATATCCTCATAGTTGAAAATTGGCAGAGAACTTCCTGGGTAGAGTTTTGAAACTTCTACGTGAATAACTGAATCAATTCTGAGCAAAAAATCTTTTAGGCTTTCCGATTCCAGAATCATGGCTTCGTGTAATTTTACGAAGTGTGCAAATAGATACTCCCCATAGGCTTTAACAAGATCAGGCACCGCAATTCCGCTTACGTCGGAAGCGGCTTCAACCAAGCGCACTAGGCTAGAGTCCGGGTATATGGACGTTGATACAAAGGCGTCATCTTCTAACGTCGCCGTATCTAGTACTTTTTGGAGAGCTAGAAGACCAAATTTTTCTTCAATCATTTCAGCTAAGGCCGTAAAAATAAGTCCCTGCATATAACGTGTCTCAGATATGGAATTCACTCTATACTACAGCACACCATAAACCAGTAAAAAAATGAAAAACGATAGCTTATGAGCACTAGCCTGCTGATAGTAGATGATGAACCGATGGTTTTAAGTGCTCTAGCTCGGCTACTAAAATCTCACGATTGCAAAGTCGTAAAAACTTCAAGCCCTATAGAGGCGCTAAAATTTTGCGACGAAAATAACTTTGACCTAGTGTTGGCTGATCAGAGGATGCCCCTTATGACCGGCTGCCAATTACTTGCGCAGATTCGTGAGAAATCCCCTTTAACAACCTGTATTTTGATGAGTGCCTATAGCGACTTCAATGATGTTATTGGCAGCTTTAATACCGGAACAATAGATCAGTTTATTCCTAAGCCATGGAATGAAAACGAGCTTTTAGCACTAGTAAAAAACTCCACACACGAGGATCAAAATACCTCCACAACGCAGATGCAACAAGAAAATGGCAAAGGCATTTACGAGATGAAAAACTGCCATGGTATTTTTTCTAATTCTCCCATTATGCTCGAAAAATTTAAAAACATAGAGAAAGCTGCCTCCGCGAACGTACCAATTTTTATCAGCGGGGAAACTGGCACGGGAAAGGAGCTATGCGCCAAAGCTATTCATCTATGTAGTCACAGAGCCAGCAAACCCTTTATTTCTATTAACTGCGCAAATTTCACCGAGGAACTCATGGAGTCACAGCTTTTCGGTCACAGGAAAGGATCATTTACCGGCGCTATTGCAGATCAAGAAGGGCTGCTCAGCGCAGCAAATTTCGGCACTTTATTTCTAGATGAAGTCACCAGCATGAATCTTGACCTGCAAGCGAAGCTACTAAGAGTCCTCCAAGAACGCGAATTCACCATGGTGGGCTCTTTTGAACTTCTGCCATTTAACGGCCAGGTACTCTCTGCATCCTCCAAAAGTTTAAAGGCTGCTGTTAGTGAAGGGACTTTTCGTGAAGACCTACGCTACAGGCTGGAAGTTATCCCTTTGACGCTGCCGCCTCTAAGAGATCGCAAAGAAGATATTGTTCCGCTTTTCGCTCACTTTTCCAATGAGTCGACAAGAAATAAGCAATTACGTTTGACAGAAGCTGTGATCGATAAAATAGAGTCCTACTATTGGCCAGGCAATATTCGCCAACTCCAGAACGCAGCTGTATATGCTGCGGCTATGACAGAATCGGACTTTATCCAAGCCACCGACCTGCCGGAGGAAATAGCTCACGCCGAGGTAGACACCTCAAGTGCTGAGGCGCTATCGATAGATGAACTATCTGAATCTAACGGGGCCATTAGCAAATCGACGGCTTTAAAGGCTTTAAAACTACACCGTGGATCAAAAACAAAATCTGCAGAGTATTTGAATATTAGCCGATCAACGCTATGGCGGATTCTGAAACGAAAAGATGAAACATCCTGAAACATCCTGAAACATCCTGAAACATCCTGAAACATATATAAATTACCTCGCTACATCACTTTAATAGCAAAAAAACCTTAACCACTTATAAAAAGATTATATATATCAACAAGATAAAGAATAAATAACCTAGGAAGGCTATTTTGGCACAGTAGTTGCAGATCTCAATCTGTATAGATACTGGAAGTAGTCATGCAACTATCAACTCTGAGATCATTAGCCATCATAGGAGCCCTAGTCACTAGTGCCGCAGGTTTTAACGCCATTGCGGAACCGCTAAAAACCATCCTCAATTATCAAAACAGCATGGTACTTGAAGACATTGACTCATCTAAATAAAAGGGGTCAAGTTATTGTGTCTCCAGCGGCGACAGCTATCTACAGCTCACTTGGAATCAGAAATTCCAGCCAATCGAACGAACTTACTTTAGATACTGAACGATAAACTAAGCAAACTAATATTCGTGCGCTGAAATCAATTTTATTTTTTAAGTATTAGTACTAGGGCTATAGGGGCTAAATTTAGCATTAAGGCAGAACCTTGGATAACATTTATTACACTCTTCAAGATCAGATTTCTACGTTAACTTCAGAGACGCCAGCAGAAATTATTTTCCATCTAATGACTATCGATAAAAGAACGGCATCGTTTCTTCCTCTCGAAATCTGGATCAGCCAACTTCGAGCAGCGGACATACGGCTAGCCACTTTAGTTCATAGGCAGGCCTATTGGGCTAATAGATGTGCAGAATATTTTAGTCTCGGCGATAAAGACACCGCAGCACTAACTAATAGCCTACTCTTTAGGCATTATAGCCGCCGTTTTATTGGCGGAGGAATAAGGTGTAATCTGGATTACGAATGGTTTGAAAGCCAATATTTTGATATCTGTCCTTACCTAAAAAATCTGACTTCCGAAGATATCGGCTTCACTAACTCGGGGCCCCTCCTATTATCCGAAGAACTTGTTCGATTGAGATTAATACGAACACTGGCAATATTATTTGATGAGATCAACTTTAACGAGAATAATCAGATGACTATTTCGAAAACGGATTGCCTAAAGGAGCTGAAGAGAAGAGCTCTGAAAGCTGGTGCTCCCTCCCGTTTAATCGAAAAATTCGTAATTTCCGTGTTCGAAAATCCAAGAAAAGATCAAGAAGATTCTAATAGCCACAGGTATCCAGAGGTCTCCCTAGCGAGCTAATTTTTCAGTCGAATACTCACTTGAGAGCATGTGGGCAAAAAATTCAATAGAGGCTTGAAAAAACTAATCTGAAAAATAATCACGAGCAAGATTGTTGAACCGAGTGTATTTACCTTCAAACTGCAATTTACAGGTACCGATCTCGCCGTTTCGCTGTTTGCCGATAATCACTTCAGCAATACCCTTATCTGGGGAATCCTCATTGTAGTATTCATCTCGATAGAGGAAGAGAATCACATCGGCATCCTGCTCGATGGCTCCGGATTCGCGCAGATCGGAATTCATTGGGCGCTTATTCGGCCGCTGTTCGACACCACGATTTAGCTGCGAAAGCGCAATCATTGGACAGTCAAATTCCCTGGCGACCTGCTTGAGAGATCGAGAGATTTCTGAGATTTCCTGCACTCTGTTGTCGCCCGCCCCATGCACATGCATCAACTGCAGGTAATCCAGCATAATCATGGCTGGTGCGCCATGCTCACGCACCAGCCTTCTGGTTCGCGCGCGTATCTCAGTGGGTGTCAGCCCTGGTGTGTCGTCGATAAAAAGGTTTTTGCCCTTTAGCCGCGTGGCTGCCCTGGACAGCTGGTCCCATTCGTCACCACTTAGCTTGCCGTCGCGAATGTTCTTCAGCTCGATACGCCCAACTGAAGCCAACAAACGCATCATCAGGGCCTGGGCTGGCATCTCAAGACTAAAGATCAGAATGGGGGCATCGGTGGCAAAAAGTGCATTCTCCACCATATTCAGGGCGAAGGCCGTCTTACCCATTGAGGGTCGGCCAGCAACAATGATCAGGTCAGACTTTTGCCAACCTGAAGTTTTTTCGTCCAGGTCAGTAAAGCCGGTACTTACCCCGGTGATATCCCCGCCAGACTCATAAAGCTCGTTGATACGATCCAAGGCCGATTTAAGCAGTGTGTCTGCATCCCGAAGGGCATCTTCTTTGGGGCCGGCTTCAGCGATATCGAGAAGGCGTTTTTCCGCCTCACCCAGTAAATCCTTTGATTCCAACCCCTCTGGGTTATAACTGCGGTCCTTGAGAGCATCGGCAGCTTCGATAAGCTGACGCAAGGTTGCTCGTTCACGCACAATACGAGCGTAAGCTTCGATATTGGCAGCGCTGGGAGTAGTTGTTGCCAGATCGGTGATATAGGTAGAACCCCCGGCCTTGTTGAGTTCCTTTCGACCACTAAGGTCATCGCAGATGGTGATGGGGTCAAAGGGTTCTTTGTCTTCTGCCAGACGACCGAGAGTGTTAAAGATAAGTCGATGTTCAGGGCGGTAGAAATCCTGTTCGCGAACCAGGCTGGCAACCTGATCAAATATTCGGTCTCCGGCCAGCATTAATCCACCAATAACGGCCTGCTCCGCCTCGAGGGAGTGCGGCAATATCACATCCTGATGCTCGGCATATCCTCCGTCAAAATCTGGTGGGCTCATTTCTTCCATTTCAGACAGTTTGCTCTTCTCTATTTAGCGCGGTTTCAACAGTTTCTACCAAGTGCTCTACAGCCCGATACTCTCTGCGTATCCGCGGATTGCCGGGCTCCAGATCAATCACTCCCAAACCTTCATCGGCACAACGCAGAAACACATAGGAGTCTGGTAGGTGAATAATATCGGAGATATTTAACGCGCGGAGAAATCGATTTAACTGATGGAAATATTTATTGCGTCGATGAACTCTATTCCCGACAACAAATATCTGTTTTCCTGAATTGCGGAAAGACCCCGTCAGAAAGATGTTTTTAATAAATTCTGTGGTCGCATGAATATCAATGGCCGAAGGTAAAAGCGGAACCAAAATCAAATCGACCTTATCGACCATACTAGTCAAACGTGCCGAATCTATGTCGCCGGGGCTATCAATTACTAGCCTTTCCGTTGTGCGCGGCACGCGCAAAAACCAATCCAATGTCGGCCTGGAAGGCTGGGGGGCACCAGACATTCCGTAAATAATAGGGTTTTCGCCACTGCGCTGGTTTAACCAAAAAAGAGAAGTCTCCTGAGGGTCACAATCAACCAGGGTAGTCTCGTATTCCTTGCGCGCAAAGGCAGCGGCCAGGTTGGTGGCAAGGGTACTCTTGCCACTGCCTCCCTTGGAATTGGCAATTAATACCCGCTTACAGGGTTTGGAGAGATCCTCTCGTTGATAGACTCGAACTTCTGAGGTCATTTGGTCTAACTAATTTTTTCGGACAAGCATGGTATCCGCTTTCAGAACACCATCCAATAGCCAAAGTTCTGAATCGCCGCTCCTCTGCGTTCACCCACCCGCGGCATACCCTAGATCCGGCACATAAAAAAAGCCGGTTGAACAAACAACCGGCTTTTTTAATTCCAACTAAGCGCTAGCTTATTCGGGAGCCACTATCAGTTGAATAGTAACTGTGACATCTGAATGCAGTTGCAGGTCGACATCGTATTCGCCGATATCGCGCAAAGCACCTTCTGGAAGAAGAACTTCGCTTTTTTCCAGTTCTTCACCAGCAGCTGTCATTGCTTCGGCAATTTCACGAGTCCCTACCGAACCAAACAAGCGACCTTCGTCACTGGCTAGTTGAGTAATAGTGATACTGCCAATCTCTTCGATCAACTTGGCACGACCCTGAGCAGAAGTCAGCTTGTCAGCCGCAGCTTTTTCAAGCTCTGCACGACGCGCTTCAAACTTTTCGATGTTCTCAGGAGTTGCACGTACTGCCTTGCCCTGAGGAATTAGGTAGTTGCGACCAAAGCCGGACTTTACGTCCACCTGGTCACCGATATCGCCGATACGGCCGACTTTTTCGAGAAGGATAACGTCCATTGAACCTACCCCTTGTGATTGTCGGTGTAAGGCAGCAAAGCCAGGTATCGAGCGCGGTTGATAGCTGTGGTTAGCTGGCGCTGATAGCGAGCCTTGGTACCAGTGATACGGCTTGGAATAACCTTGCCGTTTTCAGATACAAATTCTTTCAATGTATCCAGGTCTTTATAGTCGATAGTATCAATGCCTTCGGCAGTGAACTTACAGAATTTACGTCGTCTTGAGAATCTAGCCATCTCTACTTCTCCTCTTTATCGGCCGCAGGCGCTTTATCGGTTGAGGTCTCTTCCTCTTCAGCTGGAGCTTCTTCTGCTGCAGGTTCTTCTTCCTCGGCAGGGGCTTCTTCTGGCTCAGCAGTTGCTTCCTCAGCTGGGGCCTCTTCTTCCGCTGCAGGCGATTCTTCAGCCGCAGGCGCTTCTGCTTCTGCTTTGGCTGCAGCTTCTTGCTGCGCGGCACGCTCTGCAGCGCGCTTTCTTTCTTCCGCTTCTTTATTGGCATCGCGCTCTTTCTCTTCGCGCTCTTCCTTCATAATCAGCGTTTCTTCGGTTACTGGACCATCGCGGCGTACAACCAGGTTGCGCAGCACGGCGTCGTTGTAACGGAAGTTTGTGGTCAATTCGTCAAGAGCTTCACCAGTACATTCAACATTCATAAGAATGTAGTGAGCCTTGTGGATTTTTTGGATGTGGTATGCGAGCTGGCGTCGGCCCCAATCTTCAAGTCTGTGCACTTTACCGCCACTACTTTCGATAGCTTTGGTGTAGCGCTCAACCATGCTGGGCACTTGTTCGCTCTGGTCCGGGTGGACCATGAACACGATTTCGTAATGTCTCAATGTATTCTCCCTAAGGTTTAAACAGCTTCCCGCCTATCAGAAATTTGAAGATACCGGTGAAGCAAGGAGCCCAGCTAACACATCTATTGATGGGTCATCTGGGTGGCGCGCGATTTTAGGGGTTCAATAGCGGTAATGCAAGGGAATCACTGATATGAGGTGATATCGCTAAGAATGCGAATTCACCGATAAAAGCAGGGGAAGACTTAATCTTTTTAGGAGCTTGCCAGACGCTGGCGAACAGCTTCGAACAGAACCACTCCTGTAGCCACAGAAACATTCAAACTGGCGACAGATCCTGACATTGGGATACGGGTTAAATAATCGCAGTTTTCTCGCGTTAAGCGCCTCAGTCCACGATCTTCTGAGCCCATCACAACAGCTGTTGGTACTTTAAAGTCGATTTCGCTGACACAGGTTTCTGCTTCACCTGCTGCACCCACAACCCAGATACCCAAATCCCGAAGTTTTTCCATAGTGCGAGAAAGGTTTGTCACCAATACAAAAGGCACTGTATCTGCCCCGCCACAAGCCACTTTACGCACAACGGGCGTTAAACCGCATGATCGGTCGCGAGGCACTATCACCGCATCAACACCTGCCCCATCGGCGCTGCGAAGACAGGCACCTAAATTATGTGGATCGGTCACTCCATCAAGGATTAATACCAGAGGGGTGTGATCGAGCATTTCCAAATACTCAAACATCCACCGCTCATCATAAATTTTGCCTTTATCAGCGTAGAGGATTACACCTTGGTGCTTGGCCTTATCAGCCAAATTATCCAGCTCATCAGAACTAACCTGTTGAATCTCGATGCTGTTTTTTTCAGCAATGGATATGGTTTTTTGCAGGCGCTGGTCACGTCGGCCCTTGAGCACCAGCAAAGACTTGGCTCGGGAGGGGTTAGTTTTTAACAACGACTGCACGGCGTGAAAGCCGACAATTAGATCTGAACGGTGGGTCATTTTTTCTTTCGCTTGCGCCCTTTTTGCTCTTTACGCTTAGGGGATGTCGTATTTTTTTTGCCTGACTTTTTGCCTTTCGGCTTTTTGTCGGAACCAGATTTGGCTCTAGCATTAGCCCAAGGGTCAGGAGGCAAGTTGTTGTTGCGACTACCTTGCCGGCTCTTCGATTTCGATTCAGATCTAACTTCAGAACTAAATTCAGAGTTCGCATCGGAAGAGTCTGCAAGCACAAGATCAATTTTGCGATCATCTAGATTGACCTGGGCTATTTGAACCAGTGCCCGGTCACCGAGCGAGAAGATACGCCGAGTTGACCGACCAATCAACTGCATAGTGGTGTGGTCAAACTCGTAGTAGTCTTTGGGCAAAGCAGTAATATGAACGAGACCTTCGATATAGAGGTTTTCGAGCTCAACAAATAAACCGAAATTAGTAACCGCACTAACCACGGCTCGGTGTTTCTCACCAACATGTTCAAGAAGGTATTCGCACTTTAGCCACTGCATTACATCTCTTGTGGCTTCGTCTGCCCTGCGCTCATTTGCGGAACACTGTTCACCGAGGCTCGCTAGGACAGCCTCATCGTAGGGGTAAATATCTGCCTTTTTCATCTTCGGCGTATTCTTTACTCGCTCAACCTTGTCCGATTTTCTGCTACTACGAATCAGCGAACGAATTGCACGATGCATTAGCAGATCGGGATAACGGCGTATCGGCGAAGTGAAATGCGCATAGCCTTCATAGGCCAATCCAAAATGCCCGTTATTTTCCGGTTGATAGACCGCTTGTTGCATAGATCGGAGTAATTGAGTCTGGACGACAGAGGCGTCTGGCCTGTCAGAAATCTGCTCCACCAAAGCTTTAAAGTCCGAAGGAGATGCATCGTCCCCGCCACCTAGATAAAGACCGAGTTGCGTAAGGTAGTCACGAAGCGCGTTCAGTTTGTCTGGAACTGGAGACTCATGCACCCGGAATAGCCCCGGAATTTTCTGTGTAGACAAAAAGTCGGCTGCACAAACATTGGCGCACAACATGCATTCTTCAATAAGCCTATGAGCTTTATTGCGATGCACCGGCTCGATGCGCTCGATTTTTCGATTGCGGTCAAAAATTATGCGAGTTTCAACCGTCTCAAACTCCATTGCCCCGCGCTTTTGCCTTGCTGCAAATAACAGATCGAAGAGCTGTGATAGATCATCAATCTGTTGCGTGAGTGCACCTAGCTCAGTTCGAACTTTTTGTGGCTCATCCTTCTTGCTCGCCTCTTCAAGCGCTTGAAATACTTTGGTGTAGGTCAGACGGGCATGAGACTTAATAACCGCTTCAGAAAAGGAGTAGTCAGACACCACACCCTTGTCGTCGATATCCATTTCGCAAACCATGGCGAGACGATCGACCTCTGGATTTAGGGAACAGAGTCCGTTGGATAATGCCTCGGGCAGCATCGGCACCACATAGTCGGGGAAGTAAACCGAGTTGCCACGATTGATGGCTTCTTGATCCAAGGCTGAACCCACAGCGACATATTCAGAAACATCAGCTATGGCAACCCATAGCTTCCAACCATTGCCGACGGGTTTGCAGAGAACGGCATCATCAAAATCCCGGGCATCTTCCCCATCGATGGTGACAAATGGCTGATCTCGCAAATCCAGTCTATTTTTTACGTGTGCGGCATCGACCTTGTCACCGAAGATATTGGCTTCTTCCTCGACACCATCAGGCCACTGATGAGGAATACCAAATCGGCGAATCGCCACCTGAATCTCCACACCCGGGTCCATTTTGTCTCCGAGAACCTCAATAACCTTCCCATGCGCTGGTGCAAAGGCCGTGGGATATTCGGTAATCGCCACCGACACCATTTGCCCGTGGGCGGCTCCGGCAGAGTTTTC
>Ga0209557_1002132_pt1 | contig 10480 bp, 9 predicted proteins | sample SaaInlV_120m_DNA_4_FD_184672 | JGI IMG/M metagenome (GOLD analysis project Ga0209557, IMG submission 184672) | Marine microbial communities from expanding oxygen minimum zones in the Saanich Inlet - Saanich Inlet SI074_LV_10m_DNA (SPAdes) (version 2) | ecosystem: Environmental > Aquatic > Marine...
ACCCGCGAGCCGCAGAACTACCAGCTCGGGACCTTGCGCAACAAGATCAGCTTTGGCGCTTCACCGCGCGGCTCTATTGCACTGGCAAAAGCTGCCAAATGTCATGCCTTCTTGCGCCACAGAGGCTTTGTAACGCCGGATGATGTTCGCGCAGTGGCTCCAGCGGTTTTACGTCATAGAATTGGCCTTACCTACGAGGCGGAAGCAGAAGAGCTGAGCACGGAACATATCGTAACTGAAATCTTAAACACCTTAATGGTTCCTTAATTCGGTGGATGCTGTAACACTCTTGCAAAAAGTTCGGCGCATTGAAATAAAGACGCGCCGATTGAGCGACCAGCTCTTTTCAGGCGAATACCAAAGTTCATTCAAAGGACGCGGTATGAGCTTTGCAGAAGTGCGCCCTTACCAAAGCGGTGATGATGTGCGCAGCATTGATTGGAACGTGACCGCTCGCAAACGGAGTCCATACATCAAAGTCTTTGAAGAAGAACGCGAATTGACGCTCTTCCTGGTTATTGACATCAGCGGCTCCACCAATTTCGGTACCGACGAGCGCTCGAAACGCGATATGATCACAGAGATCGCAGCGACTTTAGCCTTTAGTGCGATGGGCAACAACGATAAAATTGGACTCATCTTATTCAGTGGGAAAGTAGAGAAAGTCATCCCGCCGAAGAAAGGAAAGCTCCATGTCATGCGCATTATTAAAAGCATTCTGGAAACTGAAGCCACCACCGAAGGAACGGATGTAGAGGGTGCCTTGGCTCACCTGTTGAAGGTGCAAAAAAGACACAGTATAGTATTTGTGTTGAGTGATTACCTGGACAGTGCACCTGACCGCAATTTTAAAATTGCCGCCAAGCGCTTTGATTTGTGCGCCATAAATACCTTCAATGCCAAAGAGGTGGCGCTGCCGAGAATTGGATTAGTTCCACTGGCCGATTCCGAAACCGGAGCGGTGCAATGGGTACGTTCAGGCGGGCGCAAATTCCGCGAAACACTTGCCAAAAGGCACGAGAACTACAGCCAATTCCTTAAGAACTTTACACGCAGCGCCGGCGCCGGTTATATCTCGCTGGATGATCGTCAAGATTTCGTTCCTCCATTGCTCCAATTTTTAAAGAACAAAGCGCGATGAAGAAACTGCTAACTGTGCTTCTGGGTATTCTTTGGATGGGCGTTGTCAATGGGCAAGAACATGCGGTAGTAGATACGAACGTGTTCAATGCACATATCGATACGAATGCGCAAATTGTGGGAGGCACCATCACACAAGAAGTAGCTTGGCTAGCCGATGCTGATTTAGAACTCTTGCCTGCCGATAGCACGAGCGCATTGCTTTTGATTTCAGCTACTTCTGACTCCACAGCGCTCATACGCAGTGCGACGTTTACCTATTTAGTGCTAGATACAGGTGCTTTGGTTATGCCCGCGCTTTCCGCCATAAGCTCAAAAGGCATCTATACCGTCATTCCTGATACGGTTCAATCCCGATTCTTACCCGCAGAAGAAGGCGTAGATAACGCAGCGGCGCGTCGACTTGCAGAAGTGCCGTTTAATTTCGTTTGGTGGCTTGAAGCCTATTGGTACTGGATCGCCTTAGGAGGTGCACTTTTATTGATCGGTTACCTGGTTTGGCGCTATGCGAAAAAGCCACAAGCTGCTCCCACAGTTGCCCCCGAACCAGCCCGCGATTACTACAAAGAAGCAATGGATGCCATCGCCGCCCTTCGTGCAGAGGCCTTGTGGGAACGCGATATGAAAGGGTTTTATGTCGCTTTAGGCGATGTGGTACGCACGTATTTAACCCACCGTACCGGACTACCGCTATCGGAACAAACAACGTCTGAAAGTGTACGTATGCTTTACCAGAAATGGACTGCGGCGCAAATCGAATCCTACCAATTCATCCTCACACGAGCGGACTATGTGAAGTTCGCGAAGGGAAGCTGGGACGTGGCAGTACACCGCGATTGTTTGGACAAGGCAACCGCGCTAATAACAGACTTTAAACCAGAGCAAGATGTTTAATTGGGATTTTGCACAACCGCTTTGGCTCATCGGCCTACTGGTCATCCCTCTGGGTTGGACGGGCATTTACCTGCGCCGTAAACGTCGTTTTAACGCCTACACTTTCAGCTCAAACCAGCAGTTGCCAAGCAGCGCCTTAGGCAGTCTTCGTACAGCCAGCGGTGGATTGAGCTGGTTGGCACTGGCTTTTGTATTTACCGCATTGGCGCGTCCGCAGAGCAGTCAAATGTTCCAACAGCCGAGTCAAAATTTGGGAATAGATCTTATGATGGCGCTTGATATCAGTACGTCCATGTTGGCGCGCGATCTCAAGCCTAATCGACTAGAAGCGCTAAAAGAAGTGGCAACAGATTTTGTAGCGCAGCGCGCCATGGACCGCCTAGGCCTAGTGATTTACGCTGGAGAAGCATACAGTCCCGTGCCACTGACCACTGATCAAAGTTTACTGAGCCAGCAAATCAGTGCGCTTCATCACGAAATGCTCGAAGGGGGCACGGCCATCGGGATGGGACTGAGTACCGCTGTGAATCGATTGGTTGAAAGCACCGCCAAGAGTAAGGTCATTATTTTACTCACCGACGGTGAAAATAATGGCGGCATGGTGGATCCTGTGCAGGCCGCAGAATTGGCTGCAAGTCTAGGTATCAAAGTGTACACTATAGGACTTGGTACGAATGGAATGGCCTCTACCCCAGTGATGAAGGATCCTCGCGGAAATCTTATTTACCAGCCCAGACCAGTCACTATCGATGAGGAGTTGCTCCAACGCATTGCAAGCATCACCGGAGGTCAGTACTTCCGCGCCACTGATAATGAAAGTTTAGTACAGATTTACGAGAGCATTGACCAATTGGAAAAAAGTGAAATCGAAGGCTTTGAATTTTACCGTTACACGGAACATTTTTCCATCTTCCTTTATCTCGCACTCGCCTGTATCGGGCTTGAGTTGCTGCTGAACTTTGTCCTCTTAAAAACCGCCTTCTAATGGATTTTAAATGGCAACATACCGAATGGCTTTACGCGGCACCACTCTTGCTTCTGGCAATTGTGATTTCAGCTGTATTGTTTCAACGTTGGCGTCAAAAAGCTTGGCAAATTTTGGGTATTCATGACCGCTCCGAGCGTACCGTAGCATCGCTGAGTGCTGCGCGTTTGTATACCCGCTACACGCTGTTAGCATTGGCCGTGGCCTTCCTATGTCTGAGTTTAGCGAATCTCCAGATGAGCGGGCAAACTGCGCAAGTTAAAAGACAAGGGGCCGATGTTGTTTTCGCGCTTGACGTGAGCCGCTCCATGCTCGCAGAAGACCTTACCCCTTCGCGTTTGGAAAAGGCTAAACTTCTTATTTCTAGAACGGTGGACCAATTAGGCGGCGACCGCGTCGGCATCATCGCCTATGCCGGAAGCGCCTACCCTGCCTTACCCATAACCACAGATTACGCCGCCGCAAAAATGGCATTACGTGCTGCAAGCCCGGATGCCGTGCCTTCACAAGGAACCAATCTTGCAGCCGCTTTGGACTACGCTACCGAATACTTCAATCCAGCTTCGCCCGCAGGACGCTTCGTCATCGTACTTACTGACGGAGAAGATCACGAAGATTTGGCCGCGGGAAGTGCGGACCCCGCACTGCCTGTTCAAACCATGCTTGTCGGCCTGGGCACCACCGCCGGCGGACCCATTCCCATGAGCCGCACTTCCCGCGGAACCACCTACAAAAAAGACAATAACGGTGAGGTAGTGATTACCAAACGTGATTTAGAAAAACTCAGCAGCATTGGACGTTCTTTAGATGCAGTGGTCGTGGACGGCAACACCACCGATCCAGCATTGAAAGCCATTCAAGACTTTATCTCAGGTGGCGATAAAGCCGATATCAACGAAGAAATTGCGATAAATTATGAGAGCCAATTCCAATGGTTCCTCTTCCCGGCACTCTTCTTTTTAGCACTCTACCTCTTGCTTCCAGCACATACTGGCCGAAAAGTAAAGGGAACGTGGGTGATTTTACTATTATTCGTTTCCCAACCCTGCATGCATGCACAAGAATTGGACAGTCTTACGGTCACCGCTACTGAAGACTGGACGAGACACGACTATGGAAAGCGCATACGAGAAGGGAATGAAAAGTTTGAAAATGGCGATTTAAGCGGCGCAGCGCAGGCTTTTGCAGAAGCTGCTACGGCAGAGCCCGATGCCTTCGAACCATTGTATAATTTAGGCAGTACGTTAATGGCGGCAGGCGAAGCGGAACAAGCGGCGAGTGTTTTGTTAAAATCGGCCCAAAATACGGAGGATCCGATACTGCAAAGTGATGCGTTATACAACGCCGGAAATGCCTTTATGGCCGCGGAAAAATACCAAGAAGCAGTGGGTGCCTTTGCAGAAAGCCTCCGGAAAAACCCTTCCAAAACAGATGCTGTTTATAACCTGAACCGTGCTTTAGAGCAACTGAAAAAACAACAGCAAAACGAAGAAAATCAGGAACAGCAGGACGATCAACAGGATAAAGAAAACCAGGAGAAGGAAGAGAAAGAAGAGCCTAAAAACGACCAAGACGAGCCGCAACAAGAAAATCCTGAGGACGACGAAAGTAAAAAAGACGAACCGCAAGACGACCAGCAGGGAGAAAACGACCAGGGGGATGAGCAGCAGGACGAGCAACAAAACGACCAAGGCGAACCTCAGGATGAAGACGGTAATGGAGAAAAGAATTCGCCAAAAGACGGCGGCGAGGCGAAAGCAAAGATGACGCCGGAGCAAATTAAGGGTTTGCTCGAGGCAGTGCAGCGCGCGGAAGAAAAAACAGCGGAAAAAATGACCGCGAAAAAAGCAAAAGGAAAAAAACAAAGTGGAGAGAAAGATTGGTAAATACCGTTGGCTTTGGGCTTTTTTACTCCTCGCGAGTGGTCTCGTAGCACAGGAGGTACAGCTTACCGCACGGAGTTCTCGTACGTCTGTAGGATTGGACGAACCCTTTCGTGTCACCTTCAGTAGTAATGCGAGGGGTGGTGATCTCAATCCCCCGAATTTTGAGCACTTTATTGTGGTCGGCGGTCCGTACAGCTCACAGCAGACCCAAATCATAAACGGTTCCATGAGTTTTTCTCGGGAATTGACTTACCAGCTCGTTGCACAAGAAGAAGGAACTTTTTCTATAGGTCCGGCAACATTGGAAGTAAAAGGCAAGCGATACGAGAGCAATACACTCACCATTCAAGTCAAGGCGGGTGTCCAGCGCGAGCGTTCCTCTTCACCAACGAAATCTGTTGGGTTTACGGTAGATATATTGAGCTCGAAAAAGGAAGTCTATGTGGGTGAACCTATCGTTTTATTGTTTTCAGCCACCCTCTTCGAGCAAGTGCGTGATTTGAACATGCTGCAGACTCCCAATTTTGAGAATGTGCTGCAGCAACAACTGGACTTTGAACAGCAATCCAGAAGAGAACGCGTGGGTTCGAGGATCGCCACAATTTTAGATTTTGATAAACGGCTTATTATTCCCAACAAACCCGGGACTTTGGGCGGCCAGGAACTAAAGATTACGGGCGCAGTTCAAAAACCCACAGGACGCAGAGACTTTTTTAATATGCCTTTAATGCGGTGGGAACAAGAAGTGGCCACTGCGAAAATTCCAGCCGTTACTATAAAACCACTCCCGACGCCAAAACCTGCTGCATTTTCGGGTGCCGTGGGGGAATTGGAATTGGTCCGTGAATTGAGTCGCACTGCGGTAAATGGAGACGAATCCATAACCCTGAAACTGCGTATTGAAGGAACGGGAAATTTCAACACGATTAGCGTTCCGGAATTGATTCCACCGCAAGGATTTGATCTATACGATCCTAAATTCAATGAAAAAATCCGCTACAGTGAGCGGGGGGTTCGCGGCTATAAAGAATTTGAATACCTATTGGTCCCTCAATTTAAAGGCCAATTCATCCTTCCTGAGATGCAATGGACTTATTTCAACACTAAGTACGGGACCTACGAAACCATCACGCTCGAGGAAACTACACTCAATGTCACTGGTGAGGCATTAAATGAGGCTTCAACCACTGACGCCGGCAGCACTCCCAAAGTTCAACGCGAGGTAAGTAGTATTGATAACGACATACGTTATCTTCAAGAAGTAGATGAAAATAAGACGCAAAGTAAACGACCGCTCTTGTGGTTATGGGTGGTTTTTGGAGCGGTAGTATTGGGCTGGTTGCTTCAGCTTGTTTCCTTTCATCCAAAGATAAAATCACCAGAGGCGGTGCGTGCAGCGGTGAAAAAAGACATCAACGCGGCGTGGAAAACGAACGATCCGGAAGCGGTAGATCAAATGCTGAATGCCTTGGAAGGAGCATTGGTTCAGAGAGGGATTGCGAAAGAACACATCAGTTTATCAACGTTGAAGGAAGTGCTAGGTCCTGAGGTAGGCGGGCGAACAAATGAGTTGATTGAACGGCTACAATTGGCCCTCTATGCACCGAATGCAACAGGCTCAAACGAAGAATGGTTAAACGAATTTAACGCACTATGGGAGCAACTGTAATTTCGCTAAGCGATAGTGCCAGCACTTTATATGCCGACGGACAGTTTGAATCGGCACGCACACTTTTTGAATCTTTAGCCGAGAAGGGTACCGCCGATCCGGCGTTATACTACAACATCGGTAACTGCTACACGCGTTTGGGTCAATTCGGAGAGGCACGCCTATGGTACGAACGCTCACTATTGTTCGATCCCAGTAATGAAGAGACACTTCACAATCTAGAATGGCTTAACACCCGACTTACAGACGCACTGCCACCACCAAACGATGCCCTATTGCATTGGATTGGCCATCAATTAAGAGCAATACTCACCCCCGAACATTGGGGTTTGGTAGCTGGAGTGCTTTTAGCCGGTGCATTCGCACTACTAATTCTTCGAAAATTTAAACGTCCGTCGTTAACCTGGCGATTGCCGCTCGCGCTAAGCAGTATAGGCTTAGTGCTACTGCTCGCCGCACAAATCAGCAAACCGCAGAGCGATAAAGTTGTTGTGGTCGGCAACAACAGTTACGGGTACAGTGCCCCTGATGCCAATGGCAAAAGGATTGTCCTATTGAGTGAAGGCAGCGCGGGTCGTTTAGTGAGAACTTCGGAAGGGTGGTTCTATGTAGCGCTTGGCGACGGTCGTCAAGCGTGGTTTTCATCCGATCACTGGATCCGCATTTTACCCATTAACCTGCATTAAATCAGCTTAGGCAACCAGCTGCGTTGCGGCGAAGTGATTCCCATGACTTCGCTGTAAGAATTAGGAAACGCACGTACCACTTGTTTGGATTCATTCCATTGTACATGTGAGCGATCGCCTGAAGTATACACTTCAAAAAGGTGTTTCACCCTTTTGTAGATGACCTCCGCTTGTTCGTCTGTACAATGCTGAAATCCAGGTATAGCTTGGATTTTTTTAGCATTGAGGGCCGCTTCTAAAGTGCACTGCGCATCTAACGGTTCCCTCCAAAAAGGAAAATAGAAGGGATACCCGCGCAACAGGTTGTTGAAGATTTTTTCTTCCATGATAAGGTAACTAGGTTGGTTTGGACCCTTAAGCTACCTCTTTTCTCCATTGAAAATCAAAGGATTAAAAAGAAAGTATCAATCGAAACAGACGGCGCGCTATTTTACCTTAAAAGATAAAATACAGTTATCCGAAGATAAAATACGACTACTCTGCTTCGTGATGGTTAAATCCTTGGGCTTTCAACCCGATGACTTTATCGTCTCGCGTGATGAGGTTCGCACCATTTCCTTCTTTCACATAGCCGATCACCGTAAGGTTGGGATTCGTTTTAACCTTTTCATGATCTTCAATCGGTACTGTAAAGAGCAGCTCATAATCTTCCCCACCATTCAGTGCAACGGTGGTTGTATTCAAGTTAAACTCCTCGCACAACGTGTATATGGATGGATCAATTGGAATTTTACTCTCGTACAGATTGTATTGCATCTGTCCGGTATTCGCAAGGTGCAACGTTTCTGAGCTCAAGCCGTCAGAGATATCTATCATCGAGGTCGGCTGAATATCTAGTGCCTTTAGAATTTCGACGACGTCCTTGCGTGCCTCCGGCTTTAACTGGCGTTCTAAGATGTATTCGTGTCCGCCCAATTCCGGCTGCATGTCTGGATTTTCTAGATACACCTGCTTTTCCCGCTCTAAAATTTGAAGCCCCATGTAGGCGCCGCCTAAATCACCGCTAACGACAATAAGATCGTTGTCTTTCGCACCGCTTCGTTTTGCAACACGATCCTTTGCAACACGACCGATGGCAGTTACGGAAATCATCAAACCCGAGCGCGAGGCAGTGGTATCACCACCGACTAAATCCACATTGTACCGTTCACAAGCCAAATGAATACCCTCGTAAATTTCTTCTAAGGCTTCAACAGGAAATCGGTTTGAAACGGCTAAACCAACAGTAATGTGTTCCGGCGTTCCATTCATCGCATAAATGTCGCTTAGATTGACAATCACGCTTTTATAGCCCAAATGCTTCAAAGGCATATAGCTCAAATCAAAGTGCACGCCTTCCACGAGTAGATCGGTAGAAACCGCCTGGTAGTGCGTACCTACGTCTATAAGTGCGGCATCATCTCCCACTCCTAATGCGGTATGGGTGTGTTTCAATTTAGTGGCTTGCGTTAAATGACCTATGAGGCCAAACTCGCCCAAATCACTGATGGGCGTGCGCTGTGGGTTTTTTGCATCGAACATGTAGCAAAGTTATTGTGTTCATTGGTCAGAACACAAGAAAAAAGCCGCGTATTACGTAACTTTGTCGCGCATCTTTAGAATGTTTCTAAATAATATGGTAAAAGTATCAGATACTGCGAAGTCAAAACTTGCTGCACTTATGCAGGAAGAAGGCAAGCAATTGGATAAGACCTACATCAGTGTAGGCGTAGAAAGTGGCGGGTGTTCCGGACTGTCTTATAAAATGGATTTTACCCCGGAAATGCCCGAAAATGCCGAACTCTATGAAGATAACGGCGTTAAAGTCGTTGTAGAGAAAAAATCACTCCTTTACCTGATCGGGACAACTTTGGAATACAGTGGTGGACTCAATGGAAAAGGATTTAGTTTTAATAACCCTAATGCGACACGCACCTGCGGGTGTGGAGAAAGCTTCGCCGTTTAACCCCCTATTATGAGCGACGAAATCCTAGATGAAATCACCGCATCCGACTATAAGTACGGGTTCACCACAGCTATCGAAAGCGATACGGTGCCTCCTGGACTGAACGAGGATGTGATTCGACTGATCAGCGAAAAGAAAAACGAACCTCAATGGATGTTGGATTGGCGTTTAGACGCCTATAAAACATGGTTGGAAATGAAAGAGCCGGAATGGCCGAACGTCTCCTATACCAAACCCGACTTCCAAGCGGTCTCCTACTACAGTGCACCCAAGCAGAAGAAAGAATTAGGTAGCCTCGATGAAGTAGATCCTGAATTGTTACGCACGTTTGAACGTTTGGGCATTAGCCTTGACGAGCAAAAGCTCTTATCAGGTGTGGCTATGGATGTTGTCGTCGATTCTGTATCTGTGGCTACCACATTTAAGAAAACGCTTGCTGAAAAAGGCATCATTTTCTGTTCCATGAGCGAGGCCATTCAAGAACATTCGGAACTGGTTCGAAAGCATTTGGGTACTGTAGTACCGAAGCGCGATAACTTTTATGCCGCATTGAACAGTGCAGTCTTTACCGACGGTTCGTTCTGTTATATCCCTAAAGGGGTGCGTTGCCCTATGGAGCTGAGCACCTATTTCCGTATTAACGAGGCCAATACGGGCCAGTTTGAGCGCACACTCGTTATTGCAGATGAGGGTTCGTACGTAAGTTATTTAGAAGGCTGTACTGCGCCTTCACGAGATGAGAACCAATTGCACGCGGCAGTGGTCGAGCTCGTTGCGATGGACGATGCTGAAATCAAATACAGTACGGTTCAAAACTGGTACCCGGGCGACGCAGAAGGAAAAGGCGGAGTCTTCAACTTCGTGACGAAGCGGGGCATTTGCGAGCGCAATGCGAAGATCAGCTGGACGCAGGTAGAAACGGGTTCTGCAGTGACCTGGAAGTACCCTTCGTGTATTTTGAAAGGAGATAACAGTATCGGTGAATTCTACAGTGTTGCGGTTACGAATAAATACCAGCAAGCGGATACCGGAACGAAAATGATCCATTTGGGTAAAAACACCAAAAGCACGATCATCTCTAAGGGAATTAGCGCGGGTAAAAGCCACAACAGCTACCGTGGACTCGTTCGCGTTGGCGCTCGTGCCGAAAACGCCAGAAATTTCAGCCAATGTGATTCCCTCTTGATGGGCGATCAATGTGGCGCGCATACCTTCCCTTATATCGAAGCACAACATCCAACGGCTCAAATTGAGCATGAGGCGACCACTTCGAAG
>Ga0209557_1002136_pt1 | contig 10466 bp, 8 predicted proteins | sample SaaInlV_120m_DNA_4_FD_184672 | JGI IMG/M metagenome (GOLD analysis project Ga0209557, IMG submission 184672) | Marine microbial communities from expanding oxygen minimum zones in the Saanich Inlet - Saanich Inlet SI074_LV_10m_DNA (SPAdes) (version 2) | ecosystem: Environmental > Aquatic > Marine...
TCTTGCACGGTTCCCTTGCCAAAGCTTTGGCTACCAACCACAACCGCTCGTCCATAGTCCTGCAGTGCGCCGGCAAAAATCTCAGAGGCCGAGGCGCTTAGGCGATTGATCATTACTAACAGCGGGCCATTGTAGGCGGCACGCATCATTGCCCGCTGATCACGGGAAACCTGTTGGTAGGCATTGCGAATTTGTACCACAGGACCTGTACCGATAAATAAGTCCGTCAGCATGGTGGCTTCATGGAGCGAGCCGCCACCGTTGTTACGCAGATCTAGGACAATACCATCAACCTGTTCTTCGCGAAGTTCGCTGAGTAGTTTATACACGTCTCTAGTGGTACTTTTATACTCTGGATCGCGCTTGCGATAGGCCTCAAAGTCCATATAAAAAGCGGGAATATCAATCACGCCTAGCTTTAAATCGGTGCCATTTTGATTGATATTAATGATTTTGCTCTGGGCGGATTTTTCTTCCAGCTTCACCTTGTCTCGAACTATAGCAATGACCTTGGTGCTGTCCGCAGAGTCGCTGCCACCCTCGATAAGCTCTAGTCTGACGGTGGAATCTTTAGCGCCACGTATCAGCTCCACTACATCATCAATACGCCAGCCAATAACATCCACAAGCTCTTCGTCGCCCTGAGCCACAGCAATAATTTTGTCGGAGGCTTTTAAGATGCCTTGTAAATCGGCTGGTCCACCGGGAATAACCCGTGCAACCTTGGTGTATTCGTCCTCAGTGCGCAATTCGGCGCCAATGCCTTCCAGAGACAGCGACATATTGATTTGAAAATTCTCGGTGGTACGTGGCGAAAAATAGGATGTGTGGGGGTCGTATAGGGAGGCTAGGGCGTTGGCATAGAGCTGAAAGACATCTTGGCTGTCGCGCTGTTCCATCTGAGTGATCTGGTTGCTAAAGCGCTTTACTAAAAGCTCACGCGCTTTAACCGGCTCCTTATCATTGAGCAATAGCCGGATCATTGAATCTTTGATGCGCTTGCGCCAGTAGTCCCGTTGCTCTGACTCAGTCAGCATCCACTGACGTTCTTCACCGTCGAGAACTAGAGTCTCATCGACGCTGTAATCGAATTCATAGTCGCTTTCCAGTAGCGCTATATTGGCCTGTAACTGCTCAAGCAATCGATCACGGAGGCGATTGAACATTACAAAACCTGGTGCCACATCACCGCGGCGTGCTAAATCGTCCAGTTTGGTGGACCACTGATTAAACTCTTCAATATCAGACTGCAGGAAATAACTCTTTAGTGGATCTAGCATCTCTATGTAGGTGGAGAGGTAGCGCTGAGAGAGGTCATCGTTAATATCTTGGCCACGGTAATGGCGAGTTGCCAAGCGATCGAGAATTTCGCGAAAGAGTGCTGTTTGTTCAGTCTGCTTCTCGATAGGTGCAATGGCTACCGCGGATAGCGAAACCGAAATCGTGAGTAGGAAGGCAAGTAAAGCGCGCGACATAATGTTTGTCCTTATCATTGTGAAGCTAGTTTAGCAGAAGTCGATTTAACTGCTATAGACATCTGGTTCGTTAATTTGCTCGTTAAGCGCATAATAAAGATTCTTGTTAGCTGTTGCTGCAGATAGGGCATTACCTACCTTTCCGCTATGTCCTCTAATCTCAATTAGTGGACTTTAGTAGACAGTCTTGCTAGAGGCTGATAAAGTCCCATACAAGTGAATACTTGAGAAATCACCTTAATGTCCAAAGCCTTCAATGCCTGCCCACTGTTTGATGCTCATAAGTCTTTTGTACGTCTGCCAATGGCCATTAAGATGCTTGACGGCTACCCAGACTCGAAATTATTTCTCGATAAGATCTGTAAGCAAAACCCTGATGCTCGTGAAGACTTTCTCTACACGCAATCCTTTCTAAAAAGTTACAGTCGTAAAAGTGAAGCTACGTTTCGCGGTTACCGCAATGAAGTTGAGCGCCTGTTGCTCTGGGCCTGGACGGTAGCTGGCAAAAGCGTTATCCAGCTTAAGCGTCCAGATTTAGAGGGTTATTTCGACTTTGTCCACAATCCTCCCGTGGCCTGGGTCGGTGATTCTGTGCAGGATCGCTTTAAAACAATCGGCGGAGAGTGCCGTCAAAACAAAAATTGGCGGCCATTTGTCGGCAAACTGGCCAAGGAAGACCGCAAGCAAGCAATGGTGGAGGGCGCTGATATCAAAGTCTCAAAGGACGGGCATAGCCTAAGTCACGAGGCTATGAAAATCTGCTACTCGGCCGTGTCCGCTTATTACGACTATTTGACCGACGAAGGTTATGCCTTTGGCAACCCTATTCCGGCGATTCGCAAACAGTCGCCCTATTTGATTAAAGGTGCAACTCAGAAGACTATTAAACGGCTGTCGGATCTTCAGTGGGATTTCGTGCTGGAGTGCGCCGAGCAAGCCGCTGATAAAGATCCTATGCATGAGCGTACATTGTTTGTGATCGCGACCCTTAAAACCTTGTATCTAAGAGTATCTGAGCTCTCTGATCGATCAAACTGGCAGCCGGTGTGGAAGCATTATTGGCAGGACAGCGACGGCAATAACTGGCTTAAAGTGCTAGGGAAAGGCAATAAGCTGCGAGATGTTTCAGTGCCGAGTGCCCTTTCACCCTATATTGAGCGCTATCAGCGTTACCGTTCATCACTAAACTCATCCTTTGGCATTAACTCCGCCATGGTGGCTAAAAATCGTGGTTCAGGGGGTATGACGTCTAGGCAACTGCGGCGTATTGTTCAGGACGCTTTTGATCTGGCTTACGAAAAGATGGTCGCTGAGGGCTTTGGTGGCGAAGCTAAGGCGTTGCGTGAGGCTACGACACACTGGTTGAGACATACTGGCGCGTCACAGGATATTGCCACCAGGCCCTTAAAACATATGTCGGATGATCTTGGTCATGCCAGTATGGGCACCACGGATCAGGTTTATATACAGTCAGATATGAAAGAACGTGCCAAGTCTGGAAAAGGACGGGATGTTTAATAGCGCCAATAAGTATATTTATATCATATATTTATAGGCTTATTGTTATCTAATTTATTAATATAGAACATCCCCCAATTAAGGCGGATGTGCCCTGCTGGAGAACAGTTCTTTGACGATTAAAATTGGTATTTTACGGGCGGACGACGTCTCTCTCGAGTTAGCTCCAGACTTTGGTGAGTATCCGCAGATGGTCGAAGAGTTAATCGTTGCTGTCAATCTTGCTCGTGGTGCTGATGCGAAACGCTTGCAATTTACTACCTACGCAGTCAATCGGCAGCAGTACCCCGGTCATATAGACGAGGTCGACGCCTATATTATTACAGGCAGTAAAAGTAGCGTATACGATCAGGAGCCCTGGATTGCGGACCTGCACCGCTTCGTTGAGGCGTTGCACAGCAATAATAAGAAGACTATAGGCATCTGTTTTGGCCATCAAATCATTGCGTCAGCGCTGGGCGGCAAAGTAGAGAAGGCTGCTGTAGGCTGGGGTGTGGGAGTCAAAGCCACAAGTCTCACGAAAGCGGCGACTGATGCGGGTCTCAAGTTAGATGCCGGCAATAGGAGTCTTAACTTGCTTTACAGCCATCAGGATCAGGTAACTCTGCCCGCCCCCGGCAGCACCCTACTGGCCTCAACTGATATCTGCCCTGTGGCGATGACCGCAATTGGAGAACATATACTTAGCTTTCAGGGTCATCCTGAGTTCTCTCATGATTATGCTGAGGCGCTTTATAGGTTGCGGGAAAAGAACTATCCGCCGGCCATATACAAAAACGCCATGGTCTCGCTGGAACAGCAGGAGCATGGCGCATTGGTAGCAGGCTGGATTATCGACTTTATAGCGGACTAATTAAATAGCGGACAAACTAAATAGCGGGCTAACCGACCTGTTAAATGGCCGTTAAACCGTCAGCAGCAGGAATTCTCGCTCCCAAGAGGAAATCACCCGATTAAACTCCTCAAACTCTACCAGCTTTATAGAGGTGTAGAGCTGGATAAACTCGCTACCAAATATCTCTACAATATCTCTGTCTTCCTGTAGCCCACGCAGCGCCTCCTCAAGGGTTCGCGGCATTTGCATCTCTTCGTTATAAGCGTTGCCATGGAATGGCTCTGAGGGTTTGATGCCCTTCTTAAGGCCAAGGTAGCCGCAGGCCAGCGTGGCGGCAATCGACAGGTAAGGGTTAACATCAGCGCCGGGAAAGCGATTCTCGATACGATAATCTTTGGGTGCTGCATCTGGTACGCGCAATCCAGTGGTTCGGTTATCAAAGCCCCAGTGTAAGTTGATGGGTGCAGCAACCTCGCGCGTAAATCGGCGGTAAGAGTTTACATTGGGCGCGAAAAAGCTCATTACAAAGGGCGTGTAGGTCTGCAGGCCGCCTAAATAATGATAAAACGCGTCACTGTACTCGCCATCCGCGGTGGCAAAGATATTGGAGCCATCTTCTAAAGACAATACACTTTGATGGATATGTTTCGCCGAGCCGGGCTCTGAAGCCATGGGTTTGGCCATAAATGTCGCGTAAATATTGTGTTTTAAGGCTGCCTCACGAGCCAGGCGCTTAAAGGTAAATACCTGGTCGGCCAGATCGAGAGGGTCACCATGGATAAAGTTGACCTCTAGCTGAGCAGCACCAGATTCATGAATTAGTGTATCAAGATCTAGCCCCATGGCGTCGCCATAGCTGTACATGGTCTCAACAAAGTCCTCAAACTCATTAGCCGCATCAATACTGTAGGACTGACGCGCCGTCTCATGTCGTCCGGAGCGTCCGATTGGCGGTTTGAGGGCGGAGTCTGGGTCGATGTTTTTTTCAATCAGATAGAACTCAACTTCCGGGGCTATCACGGGTTTCAGTCCTTCCGCTTCGTAGAGCGCAAGAATACGTTTCAATACATTGCGTGACGAAAATGGATGGGGCTTGCCGTCTTTGGTATAGCAGTCGTGAATAATTTGTACGGTGGCCTCATTAGCCCAGGGGACTTTGCGCATAGTCGAGGGGTCAGGCTCAAGCAGCATATCGCCATCAACCGTACCCAGTAATTCCCAAAAATCATCAGAGTACTCACCGGTAACCGTCTGGGCCAGGATGCCCTCGGGCAAGCGGCTGTCCTCTTTGACAAACTTATTCGCAGGAATAAATTTACCCCGAGCGTTACCGGTAATGTCCGGAACCAGGCATTCCACCTCGCTGATTAGATTTTCTTTAAGAAACTCTTCTACCGATTCTTCCGACTGCATAAAGCACCTATCCACAGGTTGTATATAAGTATTAAATTTACTGCCTATTTCGAATTATTATTCAATTAATGTTGAATTATTATTCGAAAAGATGGTAATGTCAATTTTTAATCAGCTCGAGCCGTTCTTTTTATGCAAGAAGTAAACTCTTACTACGCTGATAGCGCTGGCCCGCAGCCCGCTCACGCTCCCTTACAGGGTGAGCAGCGGGCTGATATCTGCATAGTTGGTGCCGGTTATACGGGTCTATCCTCTGCCCTTCATTTAGCTGAACGCGGTTATTCTGTGATTGTTCTGGAAGCCGAAAGCGTTGGTTTTGGCGCCTCTGGGCGCAATGGTGGTCATGTGGGCATCGGTCAGCGAAAAGACCAGTACTATCTTGAAGAGCAGTTTGGCAGCGAAATAGCCCGAGGCCTTTGGGATATGGGGTTAGAGGCTGTAGAGACGGTCAAACAGCTTATCGCCAAACATCAGATTCAGTGCGATGTAAAGCAGGGTATTTTGCATCTAGCTCACCGCAGCAAATACTGCAGAGAGCTGGAAGACGAGGTGGATCACCTTCGGAATCATTATCAGTTTGAGCAGATGGAGTATGTAGACAGGAGCGCCCTACCCAACTTTCTAGATAGTCAGGCCTTTTATGGTGCTCAGTGGGATAAGGCATCACTGCATCTGCATCCCCTTAAGTACACTCAGGGCTTGGCCAGGGCCGCCATAGAGGCTGGCGTCACCATTTGTGAGCAATCAAAGGTGCTGAGTTACACAGAGGACGCCTCTATTGTTGTGCGCACCGCCAGTGGCACTGTTACCGCTAGCGAGCTGATTTTGGCGTGCAATGGCTATATCGAAAAGCTCGAGCCGCGTATCAATGGCTATATTATGCCGATCAATAACTTTGTTCTGGCAACCGAACCTCTTTCGGATAAGTTAGCACGGGCTGTCAGCGCTCAGGACACGGCCATGCAGGACACGCGCTTTGTCATTAACTACTGGAAGCTCTCCGCTGACAATAGGCTTATATTCGGTGGTGGCGAGAACTACCGTCGCGGGTTTCCGGACGATATCAAAGGCTTTGTGCGCAAATATATGCTGCAGATCTATCCCCAACTTGAAAACACAAAAATTGATTATGGCTGGGGCGGCACCCTGGCTATTACTCTTAACCGCATGCCGCACTTTGGCCGTATAGGGTCGAATATATGGCACCTTCAGGGCTATTCCGGTCATGGCGTACCCACTGCGACCTTTGCTGGCAAGCTTGTCGCTGAAGCCATTAGCGGTAAGCTTGAGCGCTTTGATTTAATGTCCAGCTTGCCGACTCGCAAATTTCCCGGCGGCACTCTGCTGCGCTGGCCGGGGATGGTCGCCGGTATGCTTTACTTCGCGCTTCGCGACAGGATTTGACTATGACTAATGTTCGCACATTGACCCCACGCAACGCCCCAGTCCAGAAGCGGGCTCTGGAGCGTCGAGCTAAGATACTTGAGGTTACAGCGGTATTGCTTGAGGAAGTGGGTCAGGATGATTTGACGACTATCTTGGTGGCTAAGCGCGCAGAGATGTCTGTGGGCACCCTGTACCATTACTTTCCGAATAAATACGCCATTCTCTATGCGCTTGCGGAGCAGTGGCTTGGAGAGATCGATACGGTATTGCGGGAGTTAGAGGCCGAGCGCCTTGAGACAATGAGCCTAAAGAAGTTTGTGGACAAAACCGTAGAGCGCTTACTGCTGGCTTATACCAATCAGCGCGGGCTTTTACCCCTGGTGCAAGCAATGTTTGGAGTGCCGGAGTTAAAGGATTTGGACACGGTTCACGATGAGCTGATTATTACATCGTTGGCACGTATGTTTGCTCGCTTAGAGGTCGCTGAGCGCCCTGCTGAGCTCTCGCGTCTGGGTCGAGGTTTTCTCGAGATCAATCATGCGTTGCTGCTAGTGGTGGTTAATCAGGGCAAAGCCGACAGCCTCAAAACGCTGAATGACTTGAAATATGTCAGCCTTTGTTTGCTCGAGAGAGCGAAAAGCCAGTTTTAAAACTTTATAATTAAGGTTAATAAAACTCTTTAAGCAATTGTTTATATTATAAAAGTCTTAGCGTGATTTCTCTCTCATAGTGACAAACTCTTCGGCGGCCGAGGGATGAATGCCCACAGTGGCATCAAAGTGCGCCTTGGTAGCACCCGCCTTTAGTGCAATTCCCAAGCCCTGAATAATCTCTGCCGCATGTTCACCGACCATATGACAACCGACTACGCGGTCAGATGCACTGTCGACGACTAATTTCATCGTAATGCGATCACTGCCACCGCCCAATGTTTGCAACATTGGCTTAAAGTCTGAGACATACACGTCTACCTCAGTATATTCGGCTCTGGCTTGCTCTTCCCCAAGGCCCACTGTGCCCAGTTCAGGCTGACAGAAGACCGCGGTTGGGATATCCGCGTAATCAATTGTCGCAACACCGTGGCCGTAGAGATGATCGACTAGCACCATGGCTTCCTGAATCGCTACCGGCGTTAGCTGAACTCGGTCGATCACATCGCCCAAGGCATAGATACTGGGATCAGCGGTGGCAAAATTATCATCCACCACAATGGAGCCATTGGGGCGCAATACAGTATTGGTATGCTCTAGCCCTAGCCCAGCTGTATTGGCCTGACGGCCTGTGGCATAGAGCGCCAATCCCGCATCCAAACTGCTGCCATTATTCAGTACTACTGAGAGACCGCTGTCAGTCTTAATAATTTCATTGATCTCAGTGCTGAGGTGCATATGCACACCTTTGGCGACCATACCCTCTGTCACTTTGTCGCTCATTTCGCGATCAAAAGACTTCAGCAGATTCGCTCCACGATAGACCAGATGGGTTTCCACACCCAGGCCATTTAAAATGCCGGCAAACTCAACGGCAATATAGCCGCCACCCACGACTACGGCGGTTTTCGGCAGATCATCGAGAAAGAACATTTCATTGGAGCTAATCGCCAGATCGCTGCCGGGGAATTCTGGAATGTAGGGCCAGCCGCCAGTGGCAATCAAAATAACGTTGGCGCTGTAGCCTTTGCCATTCACTTCAACTTGATGAGGTCCAGTGACAGTAGCGCGGCCATCAAACAGATCGGCGCCACTGTTATTGATCATATTGTTGTAAATACTGTTTAAGCGCTCGATCTCAGCGGTTTTATTATCCCGCAATAACCTCCAGTCTAATGTGGGTGCTTCAACACCAGACCAGCCAAAGCCTTTGCTGGCGTGAAATAGCTCCGGGAACTGCGAAGCATAGACAAACAGCTTCTTCGGTACACAGCCCACATTAACGCAGGTGCCACCGAGATAACGCTCTTCAGCAACAGCAACCTTCTTACCCTTAGAGGCCGCCATACGCGCAGCGCGTACGCCGCCGGAACCGGCCCCAATTACAAAAAGATCGTAGTCAAATTCCATTGTCATTGAGTCGTCTCCGTCACATTAAACCAGGCTAGTTTGTCATGCAGGCTCACCACATGACCAACAATTATTAGAGTCGGCGCCTTGGCACCAGCGCTGCGCACAATCTCGGGCAGGCTATTGAGATCGCCTATAAAGACCTGCTGACGGTCAGTGGTGCCCTTCTCGATCAGCGCTGCCGGTGTCTGGGCATCCAAGCCATGTTGTTTGAGTTGCTCGCAGATTGTCTCCATGCCATTCAAACCCATGTAAAACACCAATGTTTGGTTGGGCTGCACCAGTTCTGGCCAGTTCAAGTCCATCTTGCCTGAGCGCAAATGGCCAGCGATAAAGCGCACTGACTGGGCATGATCACGATGGGTCAAGGGAATACCGGCATAACTGGCACAACCAGAAGCTGCAGTAATACCGGGAACCACTTGGAATGGAATGCCTTGCTCGGCAAGCGTTTCAATCTCTTCACCGCCGCGGCCAAAAATAAATGGATCGCCACCTTTAAGGCGCACCACACGATTGCCCTCAAGGGCGTAATCCACCAGTTTCTGATTAATATTATCTTGGGTTACGGGATGATCTCCCGCGGTTTTGCCTACATAGATCCGCGTTGCATCTCGGCGCACCAGATTAAGCACCTCTGGAGACACCAAGCGATCATAGAGCACAATATCTGCCTGCTGCATGAGTCGCAGGGCCTTAAAGGTCAATAGATCCGGATCCCCGGGGCCGCCACCGACTAAATAGACCTCACCGGTTTTAAATTCATCGGTGGACTCAAGCTTGTGAGCCAATAGGCGTTCAGCTTCGTCGAGATTGTTGGCATAGGCCTGCTCGGCAATCGGCCCATAAAAGACTTCTTCCCAGAATGCCTTGCGATCCGCGCCATTGGAGAACTTGGCTTTGACGCGCTCGCGAAAGCTGCCGGCCAGAGAACCCAGCTTGCTCATACCTGCAGGTAACAGGGCTTCAAATCTTGTACGCAACAAACGCACCAGCACAGGGGCATCACCGCCACTGGAGATGGCTATTTGGATTGGCGAACGATCGACAATCGACGGGAAAATAACGGTTGAGAATTTAGGGTCATCCACCACATTAGAGAGAATATTGGCGTTTTGAGCATGCTCTGAGACAAGCCGGTTCAGATCTCGATCGTTGGTCGCTGCAATCACCATGACGATATTCGGCAGATCGAGCATATGCTGGTGTTCGTAACTGGCGGTAATTAGGTTCAAGCCATTGCAACCATGTTCTTTGTCGCGGGCGTTCATCTCTAATAGGTCTGGACAGAAATCTTTGGCGACTATGGTGATAATGGCGCTGGCTTCTTGCACTAAGCGTACTTTGCGCAGAGCAATCTCGCCGCCGCCGATTACTAGAATATTGCGGCCTTTGAGATTGTGAAAGAGTGGTAGGTAATCCATGTGTTCTCTATTTTGTACCTTATTGGGTTTGTTAGCGTTTGTTCGTGCGCGACCTTACATAGTGTCTTGACTGCAGTTCAGAGATCTCTCGTCGCTGCGCTCTGTCGAGATGACAGAGTGTTTTTTAAATATTGTGTTGAGCCCCCACACTTAGATTCCTCAACGACCTCAAACCTGTCATATCGAGCATCACCAAACCTTTCATCTCGAGCATCATCAAGCCTGTCATCTCGAACGTATGTGAGAGATCTATCATCAGCCCCCTCAATCTCTTAGAAAACCTATGTAGCCCCTTTGCGATCAATCAGGGCCCGCTTATGGGCTTGTCATTTTCAGATTGAGAGAGCGCAGTGTT
>Ga0209557_1002147_pt1 | contig 10405 bp, 5 predicted proteins | sample SaaInlV_120m_DNA_4_FD_184672 | JGI IMG/M metagenome (GOLD analysis project Ga0209557, IMG submission 184672) | Marine microbial communities from expanding oxygen minimum zones in the Saanich Inlet - Saanich Inlet SI074_LV_10m_DNA (SPAdes) (version 2) | ecosystem: Environmental > Aquatic > Marine...
CAGATGAAGTTGAACGACCACCTATTACCACTACTACAGTTACAGAAGTACCTGCAGGATTAACAGTAGGATTTTCTTATTCTGGTTCAGGATCCTTACCTCGCGCATCCGGAACCGATTTAGGAAAACTTTCCTACAGCTATACACCATCTTCAATTGTTCCATTCATTTATGTTGACTTGGGAACGCTTGGAGCGCCCACAGCAACAATCGATCATGGAAGTGTCACCGAACCTACTACTGGTCAGGAAGACTGGGGTGACATGCGTTATGATCAACAGACAAGATTCCCATTCGGCGTCGTTAGACTAGCGAGCAGCACGACGTTCGTTGTTAAGAAAGTATTCGTTGGTAGCGGTCAACTCTTTGAGTTGGGCGAAGCATTTACAAGACTACAAGCCCCATGGATTGTTGAAGGCACCATCTCCCTCCGAGGAGAGGCAAATGCAGCGTTCTTGTATCGTTACGACACTTCTGGTGGTCCAAACGTATACGGGGACGCTGTAGCGTCTTACAGCACCCAATACAATGGATCTGGATCTCTATTCAGTGGATCCTTTACAGGCGAAGCAAAAGCTACGGTATATCCCGAGCAGCCTGATCTCGTAGATGGAGATACACGCAAGACACTATTTGAAGTTGGTGGTGACGCATTTGTCTTATCATCACTACGCCACATTGGTAGTGGAACACTATTCAACCTCGGAAATACTCAACCTCTACGCACGTTTGCGTATGATGGTTCTGGAACTCTATTCGGATTTGGTAACGAGAGCAGAAGACTCACTTATTCATATCCAGGAACTGACCTCTTCACGTATGAAGACTATGGTCAGATTGCCGCATCTACAACACAACCCAACGAAGACTTTGGTTCTCTATTCAGAACTACTGGGGATGATGTATATGAGGTCTTCGATCGTGGCGAGATCCTCGTCAACTATACCAAGTCTCCATTCGGTCTATTCAAGCTTCGCAGCGAAACGATTGGCGCGAAACTTACACACATCACTGGTACTGGTACACTATTCAACCTTGGCGATGCTCGAACCAAGGGTCCTCAAAACCATTACGGCGAAGGATCATTTACAATCAGTGGTGTATCCAAGACAAACTTCTCGCTACAAGAGTTTGGTTCTGGATTCATTTCTACACTGTCTGGTGCAGCAGAAGCAGTTACTGCAAGTCCAGATCAAGAACACAAGTTACTGGACTTCACGGGTGTTGCTGGACAAAGCAGATCAGCAACACCTGCTATCGAAGGTCTCGATGTCAAGGTTCAGGGTGCTGGTCTCACCAGATTTATTCCAAGATACAATGGAAGAGTACATCTCGATATTGATGGTGGACTCGTCACAGAGAAAGTTGCTCTTGCTCATCTCGGCACAGGTGTTCTGTTCGACTTTATCGGAGCAGAAGAGAGAAGAGTATTCTCTTACAACACCTCTTCGATTGACTTCATTACCCATCCTGATTACGGATCTGTTGCTAATGCAGCGACAATCTTCGATGACTATGGCAATTTAGATCTTCGATATACTGGCGAAACTGGATGGATGTCTACTCCAGACATCCGTGTCGATTATCAGGGTATTCTTGATAACTATACTAACTATCCATTCGGTCTTCTACCACTCAAAGGAACATCAGAGACACCAAGAGTTCGTGCCTTCTCTGGTTCTGGCACATTCACTGTTGGTGGCGATGTATTCATCTTTGTTCCTCCTGTATGGTCCGGAAGTGGTGATATCACCATTCAAGGAAGTGCCGAAGAAGTATTTGTATCCAAAGAACAGTTCCAGACTCTCTTCGAGTTCAAAGGAGCACTGGAAAACATCAACATCGGTAGAGGTTACCAGGGAACTGGTGTTATCTCTACTCTATCTGGTGCGGCAGAAGCATTTACTGGAAGCCCACAAGAAAGAGAAGCACTGTTCTCATTCAGTGGTATATCACAGACCAGATTTATTCCGAAATACAACGGACTCGCACATCTGGATATCGATGGTGGCCTTGTCACCGAGAAAGTCACTCTTAAGCATTTTGGTTCTGGAATACTGTTCGACTTTGTTGGAGCAGACGAAGCAAGAGTTTACAGTTACAATAATTCTTCCACCGACTTCCTTGTTCCGATTGATCTGGGATCTGTTGCTACTACAGCATCGACAAGTGCAGATCCAGTTGCTCTCTACCCGTTAACGGATTTTGGCACATTAGATCTTGCGTATACTGGAGAGAGAGGATGGTTCTCCACTCCAGATGATAGGCAAGATTGGCAACATATTCTTGATCATGATACTACATATCCATTCGGTCTCTTTGAGAGATTTGGTGGTACTGCAGTTCCTGTCGTTATTCTTTCTCACGAAACAGCATTTATTGATGGTGGTGATAGACTGTTCGCTTTCCGTGGCGAAGTTGGAATTCGCTTCCCCAATGTACAAAGTGGACTTGGTGGATTCCGTATCTTTGGTGCTGCTACATCAGAGAAGGTCGGTGTTGCCGAGAAGTTCCAAGTTCTATTCCAGTTTGGCGGAAGATCGGAGTTTATTAGAGCATTCTCTGAAGAAAGAGATGTTGAAATTAATATCTCTGGCCAGGCAGGAGTTACCTTTACCGGAAATACTGTTCAGGATGCGACTATATTCATCAGCGGTGCTTCTTCCGAGATTAGATCGAGAGGATACCAAGGAACTGGATTCATTTCCACACTGTCTGGTGCTGCAGAATCCTTTACTGGCAATCCAGTTGAGAGACAGATTCTCTTTGATATTACTGGTCAAAGTGTATTACGAGCAACCAAAGCACACGAGGGATCTGGAACTCTATTCGGTCTTTCAGGTGCGGCAGAATCTACAACTGTTGATGAAGTATTCGCCACGTTATTCAATATTAGTGGCGCATCTACAGAAGTCAGGGCAAGAGGATACCAGGGAACTGGAAGAATCTCTACGCTGTCGGGTGTTGCAGAATCCTTCACTGCATCTCCAGACGATCTATTCTCACTCTTTGACTTTACTGGAGGAATTACTTCCCTCAAGTCTACTGTCAGAGAAGTTGTTGATGGTGCTCTCTTCGAGATTACTGGTGAGATTCCTATTTCACTGCGTACCTTTGCAGAGCAACCAGAAGTACAAGCAAGAATTTTTGGAGATGTTCGAGAAGCTTATGTACCAAACTGGAATGGCAGTGGTCGCATTTCCACACTATCTGGTTCTGCAGAATCTTTCACAGTCAATCCTACAGAAAGACAACTTCTGTTCTCTATCAGTGGATTTGCCGAGGAATCATTCTCCTTCGGAAACTACACAGCAGAAGGAAATATCAATCTTTCTGGTCAACTTGCAAAGACTCCAAACCGAACATTTGCAGAACAACCATTCGGAACAATATCTGTATTTGGTGTCGCAGGTGTACTCAATGTAGATGTATATCTGGCAGAAGGTACTATCTTCTCGCGTGGATTAGTTTCAGAATCGAAAACTGTCAAGATTCCTGGATTTGTTCCGTCCACTCTTCATCTACTTGGAACAGCAACAGAATCTGCTGTATTCAATCCTCCAGATATCACAACACATATTATTCTTTCTGGAGAAGGTGTTGTTCCTCTGCGCGTATTTGCAGAAGAATCAACAGTTCGCATCGCACTCACTGGCACAGCAGTCGAGAGACAAACCGACGCATATCTGGGAACGGGTGCTATCTTCTCCAACGGAATCAGTTCCGAAGCGATTACCAAGAAACTTCCCGAGTTCACAGCACATCTCAAAGTTTCTGGATTCGTCAGTCAGAAAGCAACATTCAGAGAAATATTCTCTGGTTCTCTATTCACATTCAGAGGATCTACTACTCCAGAAAATCTCACGTTTGTCGAGACTAAAGAGATTGAAATTGACATTAGTGGAGTTGCAGATACTCAAAGATCAAAAGTCTTTACTGGTTCTGGTCGAATCTCTACATTATCTGGTGCAGCAGAATCTGCTACATTCAATCCCCTGGAGAGACAACTTCTATTCTCTGCAACTGGATTTGCAGTTCAAAAAGTTAGTCGCTCTGAAGTTGGATCTGGAGGTATTAAACTCTATACAGAAGCAGCAGATATCAGGTTCATCCCGAACTGGAATGTCGAAGGTACTATTCCTGTCAGTGGTATTGCAGAATACAGAACTGCAAAAGACTTTGTTGGTGAAGGTAGAATATCCACACTTTCTGGTGCTGCAGAATCTGCTACCTTTAATCCTCTTGAGAAGCAGTTACTATTCTCCTTTACTGGAAAAGCATCAATTGCATCTGCAGTATCTGAAGTCAAGCAAGTTGATGCAAGAATATTCGCAGAAAATGTTGATGTACATGTAGTTAAGATTGCTCCTCCTGGCGGAGGTACTGCAACCATCAGTGGTGCTGGCGTCGAAAGATCTGCAAGAGACTATATCGGTCAGATCCACATTGGTACATTCTCCGGTGCTGTAGAATCTGCTACCTTTAATCCTCTTGAGAAGCAGTTACTATTCTCTGCAACTGGTATTGCAGACTCTAGTATTAGTCGTATATTCACAGGAACTGGTAATCTTTACGCAATTAGTGGTGCAGCAGAATCTAGAGCAGTTACACCACCAGCAGAGGGTCTTTACGATATCAGCGGTGAAGCTAATATTGTTATCACTCTTTCCCATGTTGGTGATGGCAACCTCTTCGGATTTGTATCTGCTCAAGAAGCAGTTGCATACGACTATACTGGCGAACAAGTTCTGTTCGCTCTTTCTGGTACTGCAAGAGAAAGTGTTACCGCAAGCGAAGTTGTATTTGGTTCTATCTTCTCTTTCTCGGGTGCAGCAGAAAGAGTTGCATTCGCTCCAAGTCTACAAGCAGACATCAACTTTGCTGGTGTCGCACAAACCCCAAGATCAAGAGCATACGAAGGTCGTGGCAAACTTCCTGTATTCGGTGGAGCAGCAGAGTCTAGAACAATCACTTATGAAAATGTTGCAATCTTCGAGTTCATCGGTGTTGCGAGACAGAGATTTACTAAATCAGTTGTTTCTGATATCCATGTAGAAATTAGTGGTTCTGCTGTAGAATCGTTTGATAAGGCTCCTTACGTTGGTCAGACAGAAGTTCAACTCTCTGGCACAGCAGCAGAAAAAACAACTGCCAACCCACCAGAAGAAGGAACAGAAATTACAACCGATGGCGAAGCGAAAGTTCTTCGCTCTTTCGGATACGAAGGATCAGGTCAATTCAAGGTACACGGCGATACCATTATCGGTATTTCTCTCCGTATCTTTGGTACTGGATCTATCAAGATCAATGGCGATACCATCACCTCTCCACTGCTTGGACACAGACCCGATGTTAATATTATTATTCAGGGTATCGCAGCAACTGTTAAGATTAGTGTTGCTCCAAAACGTACTTATGGATGGATTATTTAACAGTATAAATATTAGCAGTAACCATTATCTTTTACGTCATGACCACCCAGGTACAATTTAGACGTGGTACTACTTCTGAACATGCCCACTTTGTTGGTGCAGAAGGTGAATTAACTATTGATACTGATAAAAATATGGCCGTCATTCATGACGGCGTAACCAACGGTGGTTTTGATGTGTTTAGGGCAAGATGGGAACGGGTTAATACCGATACCCTTCTTGGTACAAACTTGCGTTATTTGGTAGATACTACAAACAATGGCATTACTTTAACTTTACCATACTATAATAATGGACTGGTTCCAAAACCAGGAGACGTAATTGAGTTTGTTGATTCTGCATTTTCGTGGCATATAAATAATGTCACAATAACAGATCCCACTGGAAGACAATTTCAAAATAATGAAAGCGTCATAGATTCTCCATTGGTTTTTGATGTAAAAGGTGCAAAAGTTCAACTGATCTGGGAAGGAGTTTACTGGAGAGTAGTCGTATGACAATGTTCTTAAGCGATTTTTATCGCGCTTCGGATACCGTTACAACGGGTAATGGATCAGATGATTTAGGTAATGATTTTTTCATCCATGCATTAAAAAGAGATGATAAGGGTATGCTTACATACACCAAAATCAGATCTATTGATCCAACTGAAATCGCTGATTTCACGCGAAAAGATGGTACACCATACCTGGATATCGCAACTGGATTGTATGACTACGTAGAAGAAACTACAGAAGAAAAGTCTCTATATAATAGTGCTGAAGATCGTTATCAACAATTTAGGTTTGATGAACGAAAAGTGTCTTATTTTGTAGACAATGACGGATACTTTGTTATTCGTTTCAATGAAGATTATGATTATACCACCGAAGGTCCCAAGTAAGGAAAGTAAACAACAATGGCTGATTTCAGATTAGGTAGATTAAAGTTTAATTGGACTGGCAACTGGTTAGCTGCCACCGATTACGTCATTGATGATATCGTCAAGTTTGGCGCGAATACTTATGTTGCGAAAGCAAATCACACTTCGTCTTCTAACGAGACTATGTGGTATTCCCAAGATGCACAATACTGGGATGTACACACAGAAAGTTTAGATAACAAAGGGGATTGGCAAGGCAGTACGTTTTATAAACTTAATGACCTTGTTAAGTATGGCAACAGCGTATATCGCGTAACCGAAGCACACACTTCAGATTCATCAGATTTCGTAGTAAACGAAACTAAACTTGAATTGTTTGTTGCTGGTTTGGTATTTGAAGATACTTACGATGGCGCAACTACATATCAACCAGGGGATATCGTATCCTATGGTGGTTATACTTATGTTGCAACAGATATTCATTCAGGATCTGCACCTAACCTATTAGTTAGTTGGGAAATCGTTACTACTGGATTTAAAGTAGTTGGTACTTGGGATGTTGCAACAGAATATAAGCAAGGAGATGTTGTTCTTCTCGGTGGTAATTCTTACGTATCAAAGACAACTAATACTGGACAAAACCCAGGATCAAGTGCCGCTGATTGGGACTTCATTGTCGGTGGATTCACTTGGCAAGGTATTTGGGATCTTTCCACTACTTATTATCAGGGAGATGCTGTTGTACGTAACAGCAACTCGTATATCGCAGTTTCTGAATCTACTGGTGAAGAACCAGAAACGGATGCTACTGGTACATATTGGAACACTTTGGCAGAGGGTGCCCAAGCAAATGTTCTGACAGATACAGGAGATATTCTATATCGTGCTGGCGCAGGTGCTGCTCGTCTACCTGTTGGAACATCTGGTCAAGTACTTGCTGTTAGTGACGCAGGAGTTCCCCAGTGGGAAAATAACAATGTAACTGATCCGGTTTACTACGTAACCGAAGAAGGTGCTGACATTAATACTGGAGAAAATATCTCCAGATCTTTTGCTTCAATTAGGCATGCAGTAACTCAAGTTACTGGACCAGCAACCATCTACGTTAAAGCTGGTACTTACTTCGAGACATTGCCTATTATTGTTCCCGAGTATGTCTCTATTGTTGGCGACAACATGAGAACATCAACTATTAAACCAGATGCAGGTCAAAATAGTTCTGTTCTTGAACTGACTCTATCAGGAACTGTTGGAGATGAATATAAAGTAGATGGTTATTTAGCAAGCAATGGTGCTGGCACCAAAACTGCTTATGTTCTTCACACCAAGATTGTTAGTGGTAATGATGTTATCCAGATTCTACCTGTTACTGGTGGCGACTGGACGACTGCTGATACTTATGAATCAGGAGCAACAGATACTCCTATTTCAATCGTAGACAATGTTCTTAACGAACATGCAACATTGTTCTACATGTCCAACAAGTCTATGCTGAAAGACCTTGTTATGGATGGTATGGAAGGTTTCGTTCCTTCTCTTACCGACCCAAAAGATTTAAACACAGCAACAATCAAGGGTGTATTCCTCCGCTTGTGGCCTAACTCACCAACAACCAAGTCACCTTATATCTCACAGTGTTCTGCATTCTCGCAGGCTGGTGTCGGTGCTATTGTTGATGGTCATGTTCACAAGAAGTGGGAAGGAACCGCAACTCCATCGAACAAGTCGATGTTGTTTGACTCCTTCACCCAAATTCACGAAAGCAACGGTGTTGGTTTCTGGTTGACAAACAACGGAAACTCCGAGATTGTTTCCTGCTTCACCTACTACGCACATATTTCTTATTGTGCTTCTAATGGTGGTAACATCAGATCTCTGGCAGGTAACTCTTCTTGGGGTAACTACGGTATTGTATCCTCTGGATTCAACGCAGATGAAGTTACTCTTGATGGTAGAGTCGATGGTGAAGAACTGAACTATCAACCAGAAACTCTATCTGATGTTTTCATTGTTGGTGAAAGAATCGAAGGTTTCACCTCTGGTGCAGTTGCTCAAGTTCTTTCATTGCAAGTTGGCGCAGCAAAAATTCTAATCAGACCACTGAAAGGAACATTTATTGCTAACGAAACTATCACTGGCGACGATTCCGCATCAGTTGCTGTTTTAGATACAGCAGCAACTTATCAGGATGGTCAGAAAGGATTTACTCTTATTGTTAGAGACCTTGATGCAGCACCAAAACCTGGTGGTTCTATTGAATTCATCACTGGTCCTGGCGGAGAAGGTGCAGACATCTTCACTTATGTTGTTTCTAACTCTTCATACGCAGTTCCTGATGGAAAAGGCGATTTAACTGTTGCCAGAGGTGCTTTATCAACATCTTCTGTTGTTCATGATGGTTTATCAGATATTATTAGATATACTGTTGGTGGTCAAACAACTTTGACCGCTGCGCCGTCTGCTGCTGATACCACACTTGATGTTACAAGTATTTCTGGTATGGTCAACGGTGGATTCCTGGTTATTGATGATGAAATGGTTGAAGTTACTGGATTCCCAGGACCAACTCAAGTTAGTGTAACTAGAGGAGTACAAACAACAACCGCAGCACCTCATAATGCTGGTGCAGTTACAACTGCAATCACTGCATATAACCCAACACAAACAGAAAATATTGGCGATTTAGACAACTCACAAACTTCTATCAGAGTCTTCAACGAAGATAGCATTCTTGCTGGTGATTACATCAGAATTGATAATGAGTTCATGCTTGTTTCCAGTGCAGTAGAAGATCCTAATGGTCAGGTAACCTTGATTCTTGCGGAAGAGAAACCCAATCCTTCTTACAATGGACAGAACTTCAAGATCAGATATCTGTATTCACAGGTAAGATTGACTGGTCATGACTTCTTGAACATTGGTACAGGAACCAAGACACAGACTAACTTCCCTGGTCTTCCAATCACAAGTCCTGCTCCAGGTAATGAAGTTACGGAGAACTTCCCAGGTCGTGTTTATTATGTTTCTACTGACCAAGATGGAAACTTCTCGGTTGGTAAATACTTCAAAGTTAACCAGTCAACTGGTAGCACAACTTTGAATGCATCTTCCTTTGATCTGTCCGGTTTAACATCACTTCAACTGGGTTCTATCGGTGGTCAAATTGGTGAGTCTATCACAGAGTTCTCATCAGATCCTACACTATCTTCCGAAAGTAATCAAAAAGTTCCAACGGAAGCTGCAGTTAAAGGATATGTAGATAGCGAATTAGTTAAACTGAAAGGTTATGCCTTCTGGGCAGGTGGAATCTGATACCAGTAGAGGGGGGTGCCTATAGGCACCCTCTTTTCATAAATAAATAAAGAATAAATCAAGCTTTTTTCAATAAGGAGAACGTTAAATGGCTTCTGGAGTCCTAGGGCAACAATCCCTGAATGCTACTACAAATACTACAGTATATACGACCCCTGCGGACACCGTATCATACGCAAATATCAATGTTGTAAACATTAATGCAACCCCGGTTACAGTACGTATTGCATTATCAGTTGGTACTACACCACTAGCAGCAGAGTACGTTGAGTATGAAGCAGAAATCGCTGGTTATGGTGTTCTTGAAAGAACTGGTATCGTCCTTGATACAGGAAAACGAGTCGTAGCTTTCTCTAGCGATGCAAGTGTTAGTGTGGCTGTGTACGGCGTCGAAGAATCAACTGTTTAATAAATAACAAGTATAAAGGAGCATAAAACCAATGGGACGTTCTATTAGTACACCAACAGAATCTAGAGCAAGTGTAGGGGTAACTGGTACTCATGCAGCTGCAGCAGGAGAAATTCTTCTTCTCGATACTTCTGGAGGATCAACTTTTACCGTAACTCTTCCTGCTAACCCAAGAGTTGGATCCAGAGTTAATTTTATTGATGCTGCTGGAAACTGCGGTACAGTCAAGGTAACTGTTGCCAGAAATGGTAACAAAATTGCTAACATTGCAGATGATCTAGACATTGATATTAAAAATACATCTTTAGAATTGTACTTTACCGGTACTTCTTACGGATGGTCTATTCTTTCTAACTAATTAATATTACTAAAGGAGGGATAAACAAATGT
>Ga0209557_1002151_pt1 | contig 10399 bp, 15 predicted proteins | sample SaaInlV_120m_DNA_4_FD_184672 | JGI IMG/M metagenome (GOLD analysis project Ga0209557, IMG submission 184672) | Marine microbial communities from expanding oxygen minimum zones in the Saanich Inlet - Saanich Inlet SI074_LV_10m_DNA (SPAdes) (version 2) | ecosystem: Environmental > Aquatic > Marine...
AACCAATACCAAGAGAACGACGTGCAAGAGTAGAACGTTCTGCTGCATTCACAGGATAATCCTGATAATCAATCAATTCTTCTAAACCTCTCACTGAAAGATCACAAAGTTCTTCCAACTCTTCATTAGATTTAATTTTACCTACGTTGATAGCAGACAAGATACACAATGCAATCTCACCATCACCATCAATATGCTCTAGAGGAGTAGTTGGTAAAGTAATCTCCTGACAAAGGTTACTCATGTAAACTTTATCTTTAAAGGAAGAGTGTGAGTTACAGTGGTCAATGTTCATAATATAAACACGACCAGTCTCAGCACGTTCTTTCAATAGGTCTAGGATAAGTTCCTGTGCCCCGATAGTCTTTCTTGGAACAGACTGATCTGATTCATAGTCCACATAGCAAGCGTCAAATGCATCAGTACCAAAAGCATCATAGAGACCTGGTACGTCATGCGGTGAGAAGAGGCTAATCTCCCCATTCGCGATGAAACGTTCATAGAAAATCTTTGAAATTTGGATGGAGTAGTCAAGTTTCCTCACTCGGTTGTCTTCTGTACCCTTATTGTTCTTAAGAACTAGGATGTCTTCTATTTCTTGGTGCCAGATTGGGAAGTGGACGGTTGCTGATCCGCCACGAATCCCATTTTGTGTGCAACATCGTACAGTTGATTCAAATTTTTTAAGGAAAGGAACAACACCTGTGTGCTGTACTTCTCCGCCTCGGATCTTAGCGTTGATTCCACGGATGCGACCCGCGTTGATACCGATTCCCGCCCTCTGTGCAACATACCTGCCGATAGCCATATCAGAGCTAAAGATGCTATTGAGGGAGTCATCGCAATCAACAAGCACACAGCTAGCAAATTGTCTAAGTGGTGTTCTGACACCCGCCATGATGGGGGTGGGGATGTTGATCTTGTGCTTGCTGATTGCGTCGTAGTATCTTTTGACATATGAAAGACGATCTTCGGTATATTCCTGAAAAAGTGTTGCAGCAATCATCATGTACATGTACTGAGGAGTTTCAAAAACGTTCCCACTACTTCTATCCTGCACAAGATACTTATCAGATACCTGACGTAATCCTGCAAAGGTAAATATCATGTCACGATCATGATCAATCCAACTATCAATTTTGGACCACTCTTCCATAGAGTATTTACTCAAAATACCCTTGTCATAAACACCTGCATCAACACACCCCAATGCATGATCATAAATTGATGGGTATCCATTGACCCAATCAGGTCCAAATACTTGCTTACGCAAACCAAATAAGAGAAGACGTGCTGCTACAAACTGATAATTAGGACTTTCAAGACTAATCAAGTCACTCGCAGACCTTACTAAAATTTCTTGAATGTCCTTGGTTTCAATGCCATCAAAGAACTGCAGACCCGAATTCATTTCAACCTGAGAGGCACTCACACCGCTCCCTAACCCCTCGCATGCCTCTTCTACCATCTTATGGATCTTATCAAGGTTCAGTGCCTCTACGACGCCACTACGCTTCTTTACTTTGATACCGTGCCCGTTTGTCATACTTTCTTCCAATCGTTAAATTTAAGGGTTGCTTCTAATCCACTGTAGACATTTGAGTCTACTACATCCTGAACGTTATGTCCATCCAGAACCATATCGTTGATGTCTTTTTGCTGTATTCGTTTTGGCCAAATGACTACATTATCACCTCGGTCAATAACTTTAGAGATTCTGTTGACAATTTCTCGGTTGCGTGGTTCATTATCAAATATCCAGATATAATTGCTCCAACCAAAGGTCCTAACATCAGCGTCAGACCCAGCCATAGCAACAGAATTTTTCAAGAAGGTAGAGTCAAATGGTCCCTCTACAATCATAACAGGTTTATTTTTGTTTACCTTATCCAATCCGAATATTTTGGGTTGTTCCTCGTCCAGCATGATCGTAATGTATCTTAGTTTTGCCTTAGGGGCTAGCGATCTGCCTTGGTATCCAAATAGGTTGCCTTCTTTGTCTCGGAATGGGATAATAATGCGTGGTGAATCTTGTTTAAGATTATCAAATATCCTTTTTTGTTCATTTGTCCAAGCTTTAAACTTAGGACAGTAGTAAAAATAATCTAGATTTTTGATGCCTCGGTTCTCAAGATATATCCTCGCTGGGTGAGAAATATTTAGGTCAGAAATTTTCTCTAAATTTGTATCTCGCTTTGTAAATTTTGGTTTCGTGAAATTAAATTTGGGATTGGGTACAGTAGTTCCCTTGCCAGTTCTACCATCTTTAAATTTCTCCATGACATATTGATCATGAAGAAAATTATCTTGATCTTTTATAAAATTAGAAAGAGTTCTCCCCATGCCACAATTATGGCATTTGAACACAAAATCATTCTTAATTTTAAATAAATATCCCCTCGCTTTGTTGCGTTTCTTTTGTGAGTCTCCACAGTAAGGACACCTGAAATTGTACAGGTCTGCCTTCTTGCGACTAAAAAGAGTCAAGCGAGGGGATATTAAATTTATGTACTTTACGTCAAGGAAACTCACTAACAGGCATCAACACTCCACCTATAGTACCAGTAGATTGCTGAGGTGTCAATGTCCTGAGAAGAGATTGTCCTGGCACACTGACCATGAATGAGATCACAGCGAGACCACCGAAGATGGTCCACATCTTTTTCTCCATCATCCTGAGTCTATCATCTACAAGACGGATGTCTCTCTCACATCCTTTCTTTATATTATCGGTCTCTTTATTGAGGTCTGAATGAAGTCTATCTATTTTTTCAAATAGAATTCCATCAACTTCACCTTGTGTAGATAGTTTTTCATTATGTACAGCAAGTAGTTGACCCATCTTTACAGAATTATCCTGCAATGAGTCTACTACTTTTTCTAATCTTTCTAGAATTGCTGAGTTGATATCGGACATTATCCCCTTTGTCAGACGTTTTTAATAGCAAAATCAAGAGCAGACTGATACGTACTGGCGTTTTTATTAGCCATATACTGAAACTGTTGCTTATGACTATCATCTAATTGAGCATAGCAAGCAGCAATACGTTTTGCTGAGAAGTTATCCATATTTTGTACAGACCCATCGCCAAATTGTACCTTGGCAAATGTGCCTTCACCCTGTGGATTAAGTTCAGACGTTGCAACATCTAGTGCAACTTGAATTACATCTTGATTTTCCATAATTTTATCACCTTTTTCAAATTCTACAGAATCATTCATCTTAGAAAGTTTCTTCGTCTGTGAAGACGCTTTCTTTTTAAAGTCAGAAAGACGTGCCTTCATTAGCACATCCATTTCTTTAGTTTTACTCTGCATTTTTTTCTTCGCTTCGTCACGTTTTTTCTGAAGGTCTTTTTGACGACCCAGTTTTTTCATCTGACCAATCTGTTTTTGTGCTCTCTCAGTTTCGGATGGAGCAGCTTCAGAAATAGCATTGACTTCTAGTTCTTCTTTCATTTTTCTACGATTAATACGAGACATTAGAGCACGAGCACCTTTTGAGCGCCCATCAACGGAATCTTGGTTGCCTTTTTTATATTTACGATGCTGTTTAGGATTAACAAAAACAAAAGCGGGTGGCATTGATAGTCCACCGCCGTCGCCTGCAACCATTTCTGAGATGCTATTCATATCAGATTCAATTCCTTCAGACATTTTTCGTTGATATTTTTATTTAGCGTTGGAGGAAGTCTATCAAGAAACAAAAGAAACGATTTTAAAACTGGCCAATAATTCTCTTCAATCTTAAAAAAAAGAAGGAGAGTTGCTGCCTCCCCAAATACATTATAGAGAAGAATAATATGATTCAATATCAAATGCGTTTTCAATTCTCCCGAAGTTTCATATCTTCGGAAGAGTCTTTTAATATATTTAAATTTTTTTAAGTCTTCCTCAAAGTCAGAATAAGTAACTGACTGTGCATTGTTATAATTTCTAATAGCAAAAAGGATCCAATTATCCTGATTCAATTCATCAAATTTCATTTAGAAATTAGGCGACAGTTAATGTAGCAACAGCAGAAACTACTTCAGAAGCGCCAGTATCAGTGGTGAGTTTAACTCTGTACTGATATCCGTTTTCGTCAAGTGTTACTGCAGTGGTTGCAGGGGTGGTGTAAGAAGAAGATGTTGCACTAGCGATATCAGAGAACGAAGCACCACTGTCTGAACTGAGTTGCCACTGGTATGCAATCGTACCTGTACCAGTTGTTACTGATGCAGTTACTCCAAAGGTTCCAGTTGCAGGTGCCGTTACTGATGCATTTTGAGGTTGTGCAGAAATAGTAACGATGTTCTGAACATCTGCTGCTACAGCATCATCTGCTTGAGTTTCTGTTGTATCTGCGTCGGCAAGTGTTACCAACATCTCTGCTTTGTGACGTGTAGCGCCAGAACTATCAGTAAATGTGTAGTATGACCACCAACCAGGAGCGTTTAATCCTCGTGCTTTATTTTCTGCAAGTGCTGCTTCCGTTTCATCAACGAAAATTGTTTGCTTTGCTTGACTTGATGCAGCGATGCCTCTACCAGCTTTGGTGACGTTGGCATTACTGTCAGTTCTTCCGTATAGAGACATGTTTTTTCCAGTAAAATGAATTAATCTAAATTGTATTTATAAAAAAGGGGGACTTTCATCCCCAATTATATCACGCTTCTTCGCGTGTTTGAATTGCGTTGGTTACAACTTCAAGTAGTTGATCATCCATGTCAGTCTTGGTTAGCTTAACAGCTTTAGCAAGAATAACAAGACAGATCTCAACCATCTTCTCACCGAGTTCTTCATTCTCAGGAATTTTAGAAACTGCATCGGTGATAATTTTTGATGCGAGTGGAAGTAAAAATGCTAGCATAATCTTATTGCGTGTTGCTAGTATTATTTATTCTTTAACACTCATCACTTTTCCAGAACCATCTTTAACTTGTGGCATTACTTCCACAGTCTTTTTAGTTTTGGTTTTACGTTCTTTATCCTTACACTCACACTCCTCGCGAAGTAATTTGAAATTTTTCATTTCTTCTTACTCATTCCAATGATCTTACCGATTTTCTTGCGACGTGCTAAGAGAAATTTATCAGACTTATCTTTATCACCATCGTTATCAACGTCACCGTCTTCCTTACCTACGGGATCAAGTTTCTTTCCTTCCTTAACACAGTTATTAACTTCTTTACCACCCTTTGCTTTAGTTCCCTGCTTCTTATATCCTTTCCAGCAAGAAGTATTGCCGTTGTCATCAACACCATCCATTTTCACTTTCTCAAGGATGATTACTTCACCATCAACTTCAACCTCTTCACGCTCAAGAATGTTTGGACACTCATCAGTAGGATGAGCACCACCACACTTCTCACACTTCACTTCTTCAGCAACTGACTTCTCTTTCTTGTCAATCTTCTTTTTCTTCTTAGTGATTTCCTCTACTTCAGCACCATGTGACTGAGGATCCATACCCTCAAATGCTTCAGGTGTATATTCAGGAATATGACTACCCTGGAAGCAGTCTCCTCCCATCCAATTCGTATACATCTCCATCAAAGATGCAGAATATGCATCATTATGTGCAACTTTGTTAACAGGTCTCTGCTTATCCATGTTTAAAATTGAAGATCTTCTTATGATTTATTTATAGTACGAATGTCCTTCACCCACTCCCGAAACATTCTCCCATCCTCAGTCACCACAATGGCATAGTTCACACCAGTACGATGAACTGTTCCTTTATCACCAGTTCTAGCGGACATAACAACATCGCCTTCACAAATAACATCATTCTGACGATGTGCTTGCCTCACTGCTTCTTCTCTTATTTTTTTAAAATTTTTCATTTAATACCCATTCCGTCGCGAACTGCTTTCATGAGTTTCATCATGTCAACATCATTTAATGTAGATGGAATACCGCTACGAAATTCAGCAACATTTGCTTCAGATGCAGCAGCTCTCATCTTACTAGCAGACATACCAGAAGCGCCATCAGCATCGGGATCTCTCTCACCAGCAGAAACAACTTCTAGTTTCCTGTAAGTATATTCAACACCGTTATATTTATTGAGCAGTGTTTCATATTGAGGAACTCTATCAGAACCAGCGACAAGAGTCAAGTCGGCATAAGTTCCTTGATATATCTGTAACAATTTAATAATAGTATTCACACTCTTGTCGTAAATAATATGTGGTGCATGTGTTGGGAACATCTTTTTCATATACTCAACCTTTAGATCAGAAGGTAAAGGATCTTTTGGTTTTTTGTTAGTGTGAGTAGGGTAGATGAAATAGTCATCCTGACCAGCAATCTTTGCGACTGCATCAATCAGTTTTTTGTGTCCAATTGTTGGTGGGTTAAATCTTCCCCATGCTACCACTACTCGTTTCATTTATCTCCCGCTACCCAGTCTTTAGATACATTGAAGTTTGCTACGCTAAATGACAAACGATCAACTAACTTCACTGCGGTACTATCTTCTCTAATAGCAACGTACCCTTCAGGAGCAGTAATTTCATATCCATCTTCTGTTCTTAGATATGTTCTCAGTTTCTCTCCTTTCTCCAGTTTACGAATAAAAAATAATTTTGCATTTTGTAGCGTAGTATATAGACCAACAGTTTTCATCAATGCATCTTCATTGTTTTCAATAAACTCCATGCCCTCATAAAGTTTTTTAAGTTTTGCTGCTTTTGTCTTCGGTTGCTTTACTTTATCAACTGCTTTCATTACCTCACCTTCAAAGTATGCTTTGAAGTCTTGCACAAACCTAGTTGCACTAGTTACTCGTTTTCCCTGACGTACATACGTATTGAAATAGATCTTAAGTCTTGGACCTACAGTCAACTGATCTTTTGCAACAATCTGTTCCGCAACTTCATCTAAGAAATTTGAAGACACTGTAACTAGTCTACTAGAAGCTGTACGCATTCTCTGTAGAGTCGCCACCTCAGACTTAGTGAGCAGAAGATCATTGCCCATCTCACCAATTTCTGCACTCAAGACTAGGACATCACGACTATTTCTAAGTTTATTAACATCATATCCAAAGCGAGCATTCAGTGTCTCCACTGTTCTCCCTGAATATTTCGTGTGAAATACTACACCAATCTTTGCATTCTTTGCTTTCTCATATAAATCACTACTCTCTGGTATGCAGTATGTAATTGTATTGGGAGTGAATACTATACAACGCTCACCATTGATAGTTTTTATCTGCTTATCATCAGTGAATAGCAAATCTCCCTGTGCTACGCCTTGAATACCAAGGTCAGGAAAATACTTTAGAGCGTCTTTCAACTTAGCGACTAGACCAGGAGCATGACCATGGTTAGTTTGAATGTCATCGTCAGTAAAATTAACCTTTGCTTCTTTATTGAAGACAGATTTTGTTCCTACAAAAAATCTATCAGTGCCAGGATATGCACCACAGAAAATAGCAGGAGCACCATCCCATTTTGTAGTGATTTTAAAGTTATTTCTTTGTTTTCCAGAGAAGGTCTGTGCTAGTTCATCAAGGAATGTAAAAGCGTCTTTTGCTCCTTGACTTCCATCTAACAGGATACTGTCCTCTAGGTGTTCTAGGTGAGTGTTCTTGCTCATCGTTTCACGCTTCCTTTACAGTATACTGTCCTTTCTGGTTTTTCATGACCCAGTGTGTGACAGTTCTACCACCGCCTGGGAAAATAGAGAATCGTGCTCCTTGAATACCACCACCAGGTTTTCCTCCTGTGTCTGCTCTACCCACACCCTTGATAATATTCTCGGTGGATGCTTTCTTTATACACATTAAAACTGGTTCATAACTACCAGTCATTTCCTCACCAAATTTTACAAGGTGTCCTGACATATCTAATGTTGAATGCCTTACAGCATATTTTATAATTGGATTTCCTTGCAAAACAACATTACATTTTTCAGGACCGAATGTACTTTGATTATAATTTGGTCCATAGACAGCATACTTTCTAAGATTTGCATAGGAAGCTCCATCTAATTTCATTCCAAGTGTTGTAGCACCCATCTTAGTAAAGTCCCAGATTTTATCTCTACCTACAACTTGATGCATGTAGTCAACAAATTCTTTTACAATAGCATTTGTATTATACAACTTAGTTACACCACCCCACTGTCCAAAATCACTTGCTTTAGATCCTTTCTTATGTGATGCCCAACATACTTCGGTCAGTTTTCTATTTTTCAGAGACACAAATGCCAAATCTGCTTTACCTGTACCAGATACTTTGTTGACTCCAATAATGTTTTCAAAAACTGTACCACCAATATCCATGTCCAGTCCTCTACCACCATTGGCACCAGCAGTTTCTTCTAACTGTTGATTAAATGAAGAAATGAAATCTGCTTCACCTTCTTCAGTTGAAGTAGGATAATTTAATGTATATGAGATGCCTAGTTCATTGACCATAAATCCAAGTTTACCCCAGTAAATATTCCTGACTGTTCCTTTTGGTGGTCTTCCACCAAACTCAACGTCTTTAAGAATACGACCACTATTAATTGAAGTAGCGAGAGATTTTGCTCTGGAGGTATAAAAATTAACTTTTACAGGTGCGTCAAGTAAATCTGATTTATCATCAAGACCTATTTCCTTAATTGCATTTTTGAAATTTTTATAAGATGCAAAACGTTTTGGTTCAAAGTCAATATATGTGTTGTCTACTTTCTTCCAAGATCCAGTACTCTGTTTTGCAGGGATGTTAAATGCAATTTTAGTGAAGTAAATATACACACCATCTTCAGAATCATTATCTTTATTTAAAAGTATGAATGGTTTATTATTTTTTATTCTTTCGTAGCAAGATCTCAAACACTGATCATAGCGTTTGCTAAATTGACTCCATGCAAGTCCTTGTCCAGCCATAAAAAAACCTCCCGTCTAACTATTTAGAGGGGAGGTTCTTGAGATAGTCTTTTTCAGTTTGGTACGGGGTTGTCTGCCCTGTCCACAATTCATATCCTTGTTTAACTTCTGGCAAGAGCCACTGGTCCACACGAACACAATGCTCCCAGTTGACAGGGTGAGCACAACTCACCACTACAACAGAAAAGAATGCTCGTAGGTGGATCCAGAGACTAAGCATCTTCTACTTCTTCTTTCTTCTTGTTAAATCCGAATGGTCCTGCTAGTTTTTCTTCAAGTGCTGCCTTGAGTGCAACACCACCAATCGCTTCCATAACTTTAAGGACTTGCTCAGGTTTGGCATCCTCCCCAAGTTCTTTAGCGATGTACCAATACTTAGGCCAGAAAGTTTCACCTGCTCTTTGATAATCATCTAGTGTCAATAATTTCATTAAAATCCTCCGCCTTTAGTTTTTTTCTTTTGATTAGGTAACAGTTCCTTTAGTTCTTTCTCTGTATACTGAGAACAAGTGTCTAACATTTTATCCAAAGCATACTGAAATTGAGAACCAGCACTCATTCTACTGAGCAGATGATGTGCTACATCATACCTCAGTTCCTCAATTTCATTAGGTGTCATCTATCACCTGCTGCACGAACTTCAGATCGTTTAATATCAAAGGAACCACCAGGGTAACGCTTTTCTAGTTTCTTTACGTTACGTTCAATGACTTCATCAAAGCTGACATCCAAAGCCATTGTTGCCTGAGCGACATACCATAGAACATCACCCAACTCAATAATAAGATGCTCACGGTTGTCCTCGTTCCAGGGTTTTCCTTGGAATACCATCTTCTTAATGATCTCAAGGAACTCACCGCCCTCAGCATTAATTCCAACCCCAGCAGTAAGAAGTCTCTCAATATTGGCACCTTGTCTATCAAGATCCCCAATACGATCAGCAAAGTCAACAAAGTTTGTAGAAGCCTCTGAAGTAACTGCTGAAACAAATTCTTCATAGCGTTCAAAATTAATAGTCATATTCAGTCTTTGTAAATGGTTTTGTTTAAAAATTCGTAAGAAGTTGGAAGAGTATTTACATACTCAGTAATTTCAGAAACATGTTGTCTCAAGTTATTATACACTTGTTTCATTTTTTTGTCTATATCTGGATCACTTTGCCTGACTTTGTTGAGCATTCTTTCTCCCATGGGTCGGTATCCCATGCCAGCCATAATATATGCGAATCCACTGTACTGTCCTGACCATTGATGATCAAGACTATGCATTGTATGAAGTAAAGAATATATGTCGTTAAAAACTAATGATCCTTTTTCTCTTAGTGGAGTTGCAAATTCATAAAAATTATCATCTATGTCTAGATTCCACCAATTTTTTTCTTGTGTTTGATATTTCCAATATGGGGTATCTGTACGAGAAGAAAATTTATAATGTAATGCAACAAATTGTTTAAATCCTTGCATTGTATAAGCAGCGTTATAGTTATATCCATCAATGTCAAATCCATTGACATTATAATTTCTACGCTCAAGC
>Ga0209557_1002152_pt1 | contig 10397 bp, 8 predicted proteins | sample SaaInlV_120m_DNA_4_FD_184672 | JGI IMG/M metagenome (GOLD analysis project Ga0209557, IMG submission 184672) | Marine microbial communities from expanding oxygen minimum zones in the Saanich Inlet - Saanich Inlet SI074_LV_10m_DNA (SPAdes) (version 2) | ecosystem: Environmental > Aquatic > Marine...
GCTACTGGTTGGCTGCGGAGATAAAAATGCAGAGATGGACGAAGCGGCTGAAATGGATATGGCTGCGGCTCAACCGGCTGCTCCAGTATCTACGTTTGTAGAGTATATGTATTGCGATGGCGGAGCAGACTTTAGCCCCGAGAATTATGCCAAGCTGACGGCGGCGTGGAACCTGATCAGTGAGGAAAGCCCTGTGCCAGCACTCGGTGCCTTTGCGATTAGGCCGAAGGTCGAAACAGAGCTCTATGATGGCATGTGGGCCAACATTTGGTCCTCAGTAGAAGCTCGTGAGGCAGGCTGGAAAGACTGGGTAGAAAATCATGCGGAAGCTTTCGGTGCTGAATTCGATAGCACACTCGCCTGCAATGCTGAGAAGCGATTTCTTTTCGAAACAATGCCGATAACCGCACCAGTACAGGAATGGGATCCTGCACAACAGTTTCAGGCGTCTTATAGCTTTTGCTCCTTTAAAGAAGGTAAGACTCAGGCAGATGGTGAAGCAGCTGGAGCGGCTTTTGCCGAGTGGATTGCAGATCAGCGCACCTTAGGTCGCGGCTTAAACTATATGGCCTATTTGCAAATTCCTACCTTTGATCCAGAAACTGCTGGAGGCTCTATACAAGACTATACCTTCGTCAGAGCTGATTTCTGGGGTAGTGCTGATGAACAGGCGGCCGATATGACAGCCTGGATGACTGAGGGCAATACTGCACGTGAGATGGCTGATGCTATTTACGACTGCCAGGATGTCGGTTTTGATCTCTACTCGATAAAGCGTATGGAAAGCTAATAGCCCATTGAGTGTCAAAAAAAAGGCTGCATCGGCAGTCTTTTTTTTGTCTCGTTTTCTCTACCGCTAGTTAGGCTGCCAGGATTCTCCTGGGTGCAGGCTGCTACTTTTGGGCTTGGAGTAAGTGATATAGATATCGCCTAACTCTTTGGGAAAAGTCACCTTCAGTTGGCTTGATTCCTGCGCTGTAAGCAATTTAAAGTCAAAGGCGAGTACTTGAAAGAACCGACGGTCACTGTAGGTATAGAGCTTAGACGCCGGATTGGAAAACTGCGAATCCACAAGCTGGCCTTTCAGCAAGCTAAACATCTGTTGTGCTGTCGGATATCGTTTGTTCAATACCACTGCCTTGGTGCCCAGCATAACCTTAAGTTCATTATCAAAAAGTTTGATTACCTCCTTATAGAGTAGAGCAAACTTTTCATCCGGAAGCGCGGCTACGACGGCCAGAGGATAAACCTTTGAACCGTGGTTAAGTAACTCAATAAAATCAAATTGAACCCTGAGCTCTACCAGGCGATTGGGCCTGACTTCAATCTTCGCCGAGGCTGATGCCAGGCCATGTCCCTCAACGGAGAGGACTCTAGTAGCCATCAGCATCAACAGGCAATGTCTCAGTGCCAGTATTACTCGATTGGACGCTAAGGTTCTAGTTGCCAAAAGGGGTGAAGTCCAAGGTTGCATCGCCGACTGGCTTTTCTGTACAGATAGTTTCAGTCTCATCGCTATTAGTGATTGAACTGTTCGCGCGGTATCTGAATTCAAAGCAAGTAGTTGAGGCGTCATAGTTTGCATCGTCGCTATCGAGGATACGCCACAAAACCTGAGCCATAGTATTGGCCGTTAAAAAGCTCGGTACATTGCTGGTGCCTGGCATGACCTCGGTAATATTGTAGGTCTTACCGTTATATAAACCGCTGTAATTGGCCATCACATCAACACTGATTGCCTGGCCTACCGACTGTCCTGTCCAGCCATTTCTTTCACTCAGTAGCTTGGTATTGGCCGCCGGGGCTTTCTTTGGTGTAGGTATATCTAGGATGCTTTGAGTGTCTACTCATTTGTCTACTGCTCCTCATTAGTCCCGAAATAATCGAGAGCTAACAAGGGCTGTAGAGCTTTTGAAGCATAAATATGGCGGTGGGATAGGGATTCGAACCCTAGTTAGGCTATTAACCTAAGCCAGTTTTCAAGACTGGTGCATTCAACCGCTCTGCCATCCCACCAATTAAAGGCGCGATTATACAGCGCCTTTTTGCTACGACAAGTACCAATTACGCTTGAGGACCTTTTTCCATAGATTCTTTTGCTGAACCTGTGTCTGAAGGCGCGCTATCAGCCTTTGTGGCCTGGCTGGCTCGGTTTTTACGCGGGTCATTTGAGGCTCTGGCTACCGGTGCTTTTGGTGCTGCAGTCGGTGCTGGCTTGCTGGTGTCCAGCGCTACTGCCGCAGGCTTTTCGACGCGCGCAGTACTGACCTTAACGTCGCTCACTGGCTTTGGCTTAAAGCGTGGATCATTACTCGCTCTAGCCGTTGCTGCTCGAGCTGGTTTGGCAGTTGCTTTTGCTTCAGCCTTTGGCGCAGCTTTTTCTATAACCTCAACCACAGCAGCGGCCTTTTTAGGCGCTTTTGGCTTTTCGGCTGGTTTAGGAGCTTCAGCTTTAGTGGGTTTGGGAGCCTCAGCTTCAGTAGGTTTAGGAGCCTCAGCTTCAGTAGGTTTAGGAGCCTCCGCTTCAGTTGACTGAGGTGCCTCTGCTTTTTCTGGTGCGGCTGTTGCTTCGCTAGCTGCTGCAGAGGATGAGGCATCGGCTTCAACTTTCTTTGGCTTAGCCGGGGCTTTTCTGCGAGCTCTTGGCTTAGGTGCCGGCTTCTCTTCAGGGGCTGCAGCTGAGTCTTGAGTGTCAGCGACTACTGGTGCAGTTGGTGTCGCTTCAGTAGAGCCTGTCTCTGCGGTCTCGCCTGTCTCTACAACTTCAGCTTTTGGCTTGCGACGACGAGCAGGGCGTTTGCGTGCTGGCTTAGTCTCTGTTGCCTCAGCTGTTGTGTCCGTAGTCACTGGTGCTGCTGTTTCTGGAGCTGCTGTTTTGCTTTCCACTGATGGACTGCTGTCCGCGGCTACAGTTGATGTCTCAACGGCTATATCAGCAGAAAGCTGTTCTGTGACATTGGCTGGAACATCCTGACGCTGGCGGCGACGACGTGGTCCTCGACGCTTGTCATTTGGACGCTTCTTGAGTTCTCCGCCTTCACCTGTTTCAGGGCCCTTGTCAGCTGTTTGAGTTGCAGTGCTTGCGCTATCAACTTTTTGCTCACGTGTGTCTTGTTTGGCTGCAGGCCGAGATTGGTCATTGCGGCCTCTGCCCTGACCTTGCTTGTCAGCTGATTTAGCTTGAGTCTCTGTGCCTTCGGCATCGCGATTGCTATCGTTGCGTCCTTCATTGCGGTTGCGGTTACGATTGCGGTTGTTAGGTCGACGGTTACCCTGGCGATTGCGACTGTCTTGGTTCTGGCCTCCGCGACGACTGTTGGATCCTCTTGGGCGGGTTTTCTTTTCGTCTTCAGTTTTCTTGGCTTCAGTGCTGCTGCCACCGAAAATACTTTCCCAGATACGCTTGAGAAGGCCAGGCTTTTCAGTTTTAACCGCTGCTGCGGCAGTTGGGGCAGCTTTCTCTGGCATGATCGGGGCAGGTTTATGTGGAACCAATGTTTTGACTGCAGGCTCTGAGATTGGCAGTGGGGCGCTGGTGCGCTCAAGGTCCTGCTCCGGTTCTTTACTGCTCAGTTCATGGGCTAGTTTGTAGCTAAACTCACCGTCGCTGTCATCGTCATCTTGAGCGCGAATACGCACTACTTCAAAGTGCGGGGTTTCCATCTGAGTATTGGGCAGTACGACAACATTGATTTTGTTGCGGCTTTCAATGTCGGCGATTTCGCTGCGCTTTTCGTTGAGCAGGAAAGTGGCGACAGACACTGGCACAATAGCGCGAATCTCTTTGCTAAATTCTTTCTGTGCCTCTTCTTCGATCAAACGCAGAATGGACAGCGCCAGTGACCGTGTTCCGCGAATTGTGCCTTGGCCTTTACAGCGCGGGCAGATCTTAGACATAGTCTCTTCAAGTGATGGACGCAGTCGCTGACGGGACATTTCCAGCAGACCAAAGCGTGAGATGCGGCCAACCTGTACACGGGCACGGTCAATTTTCAGCGCTTCACGAATCGTGTTTTCCACTTCTTTTTGGTGGCGCGTATTGAGCATATCGATAAAGTCGATCACGATCAGACCGCCAACGTCGCGCAGGCGTAGTTGACGGGCAACTTCTTCCGCAGCTTCTTTGTTGGTATTAAAGGCTGTCTCTTCAATATCTCCGCCCTTAGTGGCACGGGCTGAGTTAATGTCGATAGAGACCATGGCTTCAGTTATGTCAATAACAATTGAACCGCCAGAGGGGAGGCTGACTTCGCGTCGAAATGCGGTCTCGATCTGGTTTTCAATTTGATAGCGATTAAACAGTGGAATCTGTTCTTGGTAGAACTTCACTTTATTCGTGAAATCTGGCATCACGGTGCCAATAAAGGCGGCGGCCAGATTGTAGGCGTCTTGGCTGTCGACTATGACTTCGCCAACATCCTGACGCAGATAGTCGCGGATGGCACGAACAATAACGTTACTTTCCTGGAACAGAAAGTGCGGTGCTTTGGCGCCCTCAGCTTCGGCTTCGATAGTGTTCCAGAGCTGCAGTAAGTAATCTAGATCCCACTGCAGTTCTTCAGTGGCTCGGCCTATACCTGCAGTGCGGACAATGGCACCCATACCTTCAGGGATATCTAAACCGCGCATAGCTTCACGCAAATCAGCACGCTCTTCACCTTCGATACGGCGCGAGATGCCACCGGCCCGAGGATTGTTTGGCATCAGTACTAAATAGCGACCCGCTAGGCTAATAAAGGTTGTCAGTGCAGCGCCTTTGGAGCCGCGCTCTTCTTTTTCTACCTGGACAAAGATTTCCTGACCTTCGCGGATAGCATCTTTGATATTGACGCGGCCGCCATCGGAGGATTTGCCTTTAAAGTATTCGCGGGAGATTTCTTTTAGTGGGAGGAAGCCGTGACGATCGGCGCCATAATCAACAAATGCTGCTTCGAGGCTGGGCTCGACTCTTGTGATCTTGCCTTTGTAAATGTTGGCTTTCTTTTGCTCTCTTGTTCGGTTTTCGATATCCAGATCGTAGAGCTTCTGGCCGTCTACCATAGCAACGCGCACCTCTTCAGTGTGCGAAGCATTAATTAACATACGTTTCATAATTCACCTTTGCTTGTTGTGTCGAGCAGCAGTAGTGAAAAGAGGTAAGAAGAGGTGTAATCAAGCAAGTAACTAGGTATAGATGAAGTGTAAACCAACGGCAGCCTGCACCTAACGCACGCTACCAAAGACTCCTTTTCCCCGGATTTGCTGGCTTTAAGCGCAGTTGCGGGGGATGCTATCCATTATTTAGTATCTTGTTCTCAGTCAACCGAACAGCGTTTTTATCTCTACACAAGCCCTACGAAAACGCCAGGCTTTAGGTGATTCAAACGCGTCTCTCTATGAGAAAGATAGGCCTCTAAGGGTAGGTCTTTCTCAATTGCGGTTAACTTCTGTAACCAAAATTATCTTGTCTTTTCTCTGCAGCCTACTCAGCTGTCATAAGGTGTCGGCTCCAACGGCCAAACCCTCTTGTATTCTTTTTCGCTTAGCCGTTTTAGGGCATTTGGCGATCTGTTCAACCTCTGGGCAGCGCCATTTGTACGCTGGGCAGCAGGGAACTTGGCCGCAATGTAACAACAATGCCTAAGACTTTCAATCTAAACAGATAATTTAGTTGGGAACGACGGGGCTGCTAGGTACAATGCGCGCCAAATCATCAGAAGCCGTGTCCATGTCTACCGAATCGCAGTTCAGTCAAGTCTCTTACGTCGACATAGGTCCAGAACAAGCTGGTCAGCGTCTGGATAACTTTCTTATTAAGATCTTAAAAGGCGTTCCCAAATCGCGCATTTATAGACTGTTGCGCAAGGGCGAGGTGCGAGTTAATAAAGGCCGCGTTAAAGCCGAGAGTCGTCTTAAAGAGGGCGATATTGTTCGTCTGCCGCCGATCAGAGTGGCGGAGCGTGGCGAGATGCCTGCGGTGGGACGCCAGCTCAAGCAATACTTGGCTGACAATATATTGTTCGAGGACGACGGCCTACTGATTATCAATAAGCCCAGCGGGCTAGCAGTTCATGGTGGCAGCGGCGTTTCACTGGGTGCTATTGAAGCCCTTCGTGCGGAGCATCCGGAGCTGCGCTTTCTTGAGTTGGTGCATCGTCTTGACCGCGATACCTCTGGTTGTCTGATGCTGGCAAAAAAACGTGCTGTACTACTGGCACTGCAGCAGGATATGCAGCGAAACTATATTGAAAAGCGTTACACCGCCTTATCCAAAGGTCGTTGGCCCAAGGGCAAGAACACCATTAATGCGCCACTGCGTAAAAATACGCTGCAGTCTGGTGAGCGTATGGTACGTGTAGATGCCTCGGGAAAGGCTTCAGTGACACATTTCAAAACTCTCCAGCAGTATTCTTCGGCAACACTTTTAGATATCAAGCTCGAGACTGGCAGAACCCACCAGATTCGTGTGCACTGCCAGTTTGCTGAGCAGCCAATCGCCGGCGATCCCAAGTATGGTGACGAACACTTTAATGAAAGCTTAAAACCCCTTGGATTGAAGCGTTTATTTTTACACGCACGTTACCTTCGCTTTAAACATCCACTATCTGGCGACTGGGTCGAGGTGGAAGCTCCGTTGCCTGCCGATTTAGAAAAGGTTTTGACCAAGCTGTGAGCAAGACTAATTCAAATTCTATCAAGCTGGTTATTTTCGACTGGGATGGCACTATTTCAGATTCGGTCGCGCGGATTGTCAGTTCTATGCAAAGCGCGGCAACTGAACTCACTATGCCTGTGCCGAGCTATCTTGAGGTTAAGGAAATTATTGGGCTGGGCCTCACTGAGGCAACGTTCCGGTTATTTCCCCAGGCAACCAGAGAGCAGGTGTTTCAACTTCAGACCCGTTATTCGCAGCATTATCGCAATGAAGATAGTGCGCCTTGCCCGTTTTTCCCAGGGGTCGAAGAAACATTGCAGGACTTAAAGGCTGAGGGCTACCAATTAGCAGTTGCCACAGGGAAGAGCAGGGCGGGACTGGATCGCGTACTGCTTAGCCTGGGTATGGAGGATTTCTTTCATAATAGTCGCTGTGCCGATGAAACTCTCTCTAAACCCCATCCGCTGATGCTCGAGGAGCTATTGGCAGAGTTTGGCCTGCCTGCAGAGGCTGCGGTGATGGTAGGCGATACAGAGTTTGATATGGAGATGGCGGTGAATGCGGGTATGCCGAGAATCGCTGTAAGCTATGGGGCGCATCATGCAGACCGTTTGCAGACTTTTAAACCTCTGGCCTGCGTAGACCTGTTTAGCGAGATCAAATCTTCCCTCTATTAATAGTCTGTTAGCAGAGGCTATTTCCTGTCAGTTTGTTTGGATATCTCTATCTCGTAGTAGCTGTGACAGTTTGATCAACGGCAGGCCGATAAGGGCTGATGGATCACTGCTGTTCACGGATTCAAACAGACTGATACCGAGAGATTCAGCTTTAAAACTACCGGCACAGTTATAAGGTGTATCTGCCTTTAGGTATGACTCAATTTCTGTGCTGGTGAGATCGCGAAATTTTACTTCGGTAATATCGAGGGCGCTGCTTGATGCACCCTGAGCAAGTACTGTGACTGCGGTATAAAATTTAACCACCTGGCCGGACTGAGCGCTGAGCTGTTCAACTGCTCGCTGATGATTGCCCGGTTTACCCAGTACTCTTGAGCTCTCGTTTGAGCTTTGATTTAAGTGCGGGTCTTTCGGTTCGACAGTGCACAGTTCCGCGACCTGGTCAGAGCCAATAATCGTTGCCTCTGGATATTTTAGTGCCACAGCCTGCGCTTTTTCACTGGCCAACCTAACAGCTTGAGCCTGGGCTGATTCATTTGTATGAGCACGTTCATCGAGATCCGGTGAGACGCATGTGAAACTAATTTGTAAGCGCTCTAACAGAGATTTTCGATAGCTAGAGGACGAGGCTAAAATAAGGTTCTGCATAAAAAAGCTTCTGGTTTGTTTAAGTCTGGACCTGAAGCTGAATTATACATGGTGGATCAGGGCTATTTGGTCAATTTTCTTTGACAGAACAATATCTTGACCCTATCATGCGCGCCTAACTGAGTACCACCTTATTTATGGCACTGCCGACACTAATAGATCCGCGAAAACTTGCGAACCAAGGAATTGTCCTCGAGGGACATTTTGAGGCGAAGCATCTTCCGCGTTTAGCGCTTGCAGTAGAGAGCATTGAGTCACCCTTAGCCGCTTTTATTAAGTTTGAAGTGGATGAGGTGAGGGCGAAAGTGGTCAATGGTACATTTGAGATAGCTGTGACGGCGACATGTCAGCGCTGTCTTGAGCCGGTGAGAGTGAATTTGGTTGCTGATATAGCGGCACAGATCATTTGGTCGGAAGATCAGATTGGCAAGGTGTCTGGTGATCGAGAACCTTGGATTGTCGGTGATAAAATGGCCGACCTAAGTGTGTTACTCGAAGATGAAGTTTTATTGGCTCTGCCTTTAGTCAACTACCATGAAGTAGGTAGCTGCACTGGAGACACCTTTATTTCTCAGGACGGGCCAAGTGGTAGCGAGAAAGACGATGAGGTTGTCGCTGACAATCCCTTTAATATTTTAGCGCAGTTGAAGAAATAACTTCGGCTGCATCAGATTATTGCTTAGGAGTAATCTATGGCTGTTCAGAAAAGTCGCAAGACACGTTCAAAGCGCGGTATGCGTCGTTCACATGATGCACTTACTGCTGCAACTATTTCAGTTGATCCGGTAAGCGGCGAGAAGCACCTGCGTCACAATGTGTCTGCTGATGGTTTTTACCGCGGCCGCAAAGTTGTCGAGACTGACGCCGAATAACTGAACAAATTATTCTTTGGCAAATTCACTGCGAATTGCCGTTGATGCGATGGGCGGGGACCTAGGTCCTCGCGCCACTGTGTCTGCGCTACTTGATTTCCTCAATAGCCATCGCCAAGTTCATGCTTTGGTATTTGGTGACCAGACTCAGGTGGGCGAACAATTATCTCTCTCTCCCTACAAAGATCCGACACTTCTATCTCGCATAGAGGTTCGTCACAGCGACTCTCACGTTATTGACTCTGATAAGCCATCAGCCGTTATTCGCCACAAGCGCGATTCCTCTATGGGTCTGGCGCTGCAGGCGCTTGCTGCAGGCGAGGCACAGGCGTTTATCAGTGCCGGCAATACGGGTGCGATCATGGCGTTGGGTCTGTATTTTGTAAAGGCGCTTCCCGGTATCTCTAGGCCGGCTATCTGTACCACGGTACCAACCATATCTGGGCGTAGCTATGTGTTGGATTTGGGGGCCAACCCAGTATGCTCAGCAGCGCAGCTATATGAGTTTGCGCTGCTCGGCGCCCTAACTGCCAGTGAGCTGGAGTCGATTGAGTCGCCCAGTGTACGACTCCTGAATGTGGGTGAAGAATCGAATAAGGGTCGCGACGACATACAGCAAGCCGCCGCGCTCCTCGAGGCCGATACTGAGATTAACTATTGCGGGTATATAGAAGGCAACGGAATTTTTCAGGGTGGTACCGATGTGATTGTCTGTGATGGATTTGCCGGCAATGTCGCACTTAAAACTAGCGAAGGTCTGGCCACCATGGTTGGGGCGCGATTCCGTGAAGCAGTTGGCCGCGGTTGGTTGGCGCGTCTGGCACTGCTACTTTTGCGTGGCCCGCTGTTAAAACTCAAGGTACAGCTCGACCCGGCGCTCTATAATGGCGCTTATTTTCTCGGCTTAAATGGCGTTGTGGTGAAAAGCCATGGCAGTGCGACCCAAACAGCCTTTGTACGGGCGTTGGAAGTTGCCACCGCAGCGGCAGAACATAACTTGCCTGATGTTTTGTCGCCTATACTTAAGCACAAATTGAACCAACCTGGATAAAAGAAGACAGTCTATGAACAATAATTTGGCATTTGTATTTCCCGGTCAGGGATCACAGAAAATTGGAATGCTCGCCGGTTTGGCCGCAGCAAATACCTTGGTAGAGCAGACATTTGGTGAGGCATCTGAGGTTCTCGGATATGACTGCTGGGATCTGGTACAGAACGGCGAAGATGACGCGATCAATCTGACTGAGCGAACTCAGCCTATTCTGCTCGCTGCCAGTGTTGCCATATGGCGTCTCTGGCAACAGCAGGGCGGCCCCAACCCAGCCGCAATGGCCGGCCACAGTCTCGGCGAATGGTCTGCATTAGTCTGTGCCGGTGCGGTTGAATTTGCCGATGCGGTAAATATTGTTCGCGCACGTGGTGCCTTTATGCAGCAGGCTGTGCCTGTGGGCGTTGGCGCTATGGCTGCGATTATGGGCATAGACGATCAGATAGTCATAGACGCTTGCTCAGAGGCCGCAGAGGGTCAGGTGGTTGCTGCAGTAAACTTTAATGCACCAGGTCAGG
>Ga0209557_1002153_pt1 | contig 10396 bp, 21 predicted proteins | sample SaaInlV_120m_DNA_4_FD_184672 | JGI IMG/M metagenome (GOLD analysis project Ga0209557, IMG submission 184672) | Marine microbial communities from expanding oxygen minimum zones in the Saanich Inlet - Saanich Inlet SI074_LV_10m_DNA (SPAdes) (version 2) | ecosystem: Environmental > Aquatic > Marine...
ATTGTCATGCCCCAGGCATTGGCATAGTCCTTTAATACCGCATGACATGGGTCAGGCATTTGCACTTGGAGCTTTTTCATGAGTTACACCTGTCACATGGAATTTCGTTGGCGTGCTCTTTTAACAAATGCTGGTGTTGTTCAGCAATTTCCCATTCGTTTTTATAGAGACCAGTTCTGCAAGCAAGTTGATGTTTGCAGCACCGGCATAAATAGCCATAACAGTGTTTTGCTGAGCGTTTGTCAGGAATAATCCCTTGCTTACGCAAAAGGCCATCTGCAAGATCACACACTTGTGCAGATGAGTGGATGTGCTGTTTCGCTGCTTCGTACATGAGCTCTCCCATAGTCATGCCCCAGTAGGCGCAGTACTCTTTGAGAACAGCAGCGAATTTTTCGTCAACGGGAACGTCGATGCGCTGCATAAAGGCGATCTTACTAAGGGTAAATTACCTAGTAACCGGTCCAAATAGAACAATGTTGCCAATTCTGGGCTCGGTTGCGAATTGTAACTGTGTCGCTGCAAGAGTCGCAAATAGGTTTTTGTAGTCGTTTTAAAAAGCGGTTTTTTGCGTGAATGTGCTTGCGCTGCAATTAAAAATGTCTTTTTTGGGGTACTGGGCAAACTACGTTAACTACGCTTGCTACAGTTATTTCTTATATATCTTCTTTTTAATAGCAACACTACGTAGTTATCCTATACTTCTTTTTAAATTGGGTATATAGGGAATTAGCGTAGTTAGCGTAGCTTTTGTAGCAAATACTAAAAAACCCAGTCATAGACCGGGCTTTAAAAACTACGCTAAGTGTGACTATTAGCTCATAAATTTGGAACGATAGCTAGCAACAGTATCCATAGCATTATTTAAGTTGCGTGCTTTGTTTTCTTTAAGATTAGAGGCATCAAGCAAGTCTGCTTTATAAATATCAAGAAAAGAATCAGTAGCAGCAGCCTGGTCGTCGCTACTTACAGGTCTAATATTGTCTTGATTAAAGATAGACTCACCAGAACGGACGTCAGATTCGTATTTATCAATACGATCTTTGGCTCCTTGGACTTTATCGCTGTACTCAAAGTCAAAAGGTTCTAAATCCTCTGCCCTAGGATTTGCTTGTTCGACAGGAGCTTCTGCAGGGATATCAGCACGGATGCTTTCAGCTAACTTATCTCGGCTCTTATTGAATAGAGAATTAGAGACAGCAGCATAGTCGGCATCAGAGGACATATTCTTATGTCCAAGTTGGTTGTATCCGTACTTATTGATAGCTCTATCAGTATTGACTAGAGCATTCATAGAATTAAAACCTTTGCTTGAATCTAAGTCTTTAAAGCGTTTGTCGCCAGAATCGGCTCCATACTTGAGGGACTCACGTCGGTCATAGTCATTATTAGCTAATTTTTGAAGAACCTTTTCGCTTTTTTCAAGGTCAAACATTCCAGTGGTTGCACTCCCTCGACCACGAGAGTCAAGATGATAAACCGCTTTGCCGCCAAGTTCTTTGATTTGATCTTTTACATACAGCTCTTTTTGCTGATAATTCATCTTCGAATACTTTTTAGGCTTCTTACGCTGACCCATGACACAGTTTATAGATATAAACCTATTTTACTTGGTCGTCAGTTGACTTTTGAGGCTTATAAAAAGGTTCATCAAAGTAAGCAGAAACAAGCTCTGCTAAATCCCAGTAGTGAATAAAGTAATCAGGTAGTAAGCCAGAGTGAGGTAGTACGTGATACCTGTATACGACGTCGTCTATTTCGACTAGTATTTGTTCTTGTAGGTGCTGCTTGTCCATGGATAGAGGGGAAGGGAGGTATATCAGGCAATTCGTCTTCTTCAGCTTCTAGTCTATTAATATCGTCAAAGGGGAAGTCAGACATAAATTATACATAAACACCACAAGTAAGACTAGCCAATAGGCTAGCCATATGTGTTATTTAGGCGGCAGATAGGTTTCTATCTGTTGGATTACATCACGTAAACACGCCAATGCATTACCAGAGGCACCACTATAGAAAGTTTGCGGTTCAGCCATAAGTTCATCCTTATCTGGATAACGTGAGGCAGGCCGTGCATTGCGACAGATAGTCTCTGCTTGTTGCATTTGAATGAGAATTTGATCGATTTGGCATCTTGGAAAAGACACCATTTCGAAGTTAAATTCGGACATTGTGAACCTTTGAAAGGACACAATGAAAGAAAGCCGCTGTTAAGCGGCTAAAGCTTATGCCCTGAACTCAGGTTCAGAGAAATCAGGAATAGAGAAAGGACGTTGTTGTATTTTAGCCATAGAAGATACATTTACTTCTGGCATAACTGCACGTGACTGTGACAGACCTGGTGCGCTGTAGCGATAAGTATAGTCACCTTCAGCATAGTCTTTAGCGGTAAATCTACCTTCTCTATATTCAGGGTTTCTAAATTGCTGTCCAGCAAAACGCATTATTAAATAGCAATTATGTCTTTATTTATTGTAGTAAAAGCCCCTAAGTAGCGAACTTAAGGGCGAGGACGTCAGTTAAAGACGAGCGTAGTAATTAAATTGATGGTGATAATAACAGGCTGGGCTTTAACACCCGAGTGTATTAAGTGTAACATTTAAGAGGCTAAATATTAGCTACTAAGTATTAGTTAACATAGTGAAGATGGTGATAATAACTAATGCCTAATAAGCGTAGTTATAGAGGTACGTGGATGCTGAAAAGATTGATTTATTGAATGCCGTAGATTATTTAGGTAGGACTGAAGGTGGAATTTATTTACCCATTAATTCAGAAGGCAAGAAAGATGCAAGAGTATTATTTGGTTTAGCAACACATCCAGATGATGGAACAATAGATGATTTACTTGTTAGAGCACCTGAGGCAGTAAAACATTTAGTTAACGGGAATGATCCTACTACTGCAAGGGATTTACTAAAATCTATTGACTCACGAATAGATGGTATAACAAAAAAAAGAAACTATGGATATAAGATAGAAGGTCATCATCCTCTAGCAATAGGGGGCTCATACCTATTGACAAGTGATATGTCAATGAATAATGCACAGAAAACTAATGATATTCTTAGGTTAAATGGATTAAATGTAGGAACGAATGAGGAGTGGATGCTACCTATAACAAGACCAGGTCACGATATAGCTCATTTAGATCCAATTACTCATAAAACAAATAAAAGAGCGTTTCAAGGAGAAACAATTCGGTTTAGGCAACCGGATCCAGAAGCAAGAGCAATGGCATATATTCCAATGGGATTGCTTGAACAATGTCTTAGCTTTCTGTCATTTAACAGCAACGAAGAACAAACAGTACGTAGGTTTGCAGGCGAGTTGATCAACAGAGATCCTGCGTTGTTATATTCAATTGAAAAAGATCCTAATTACAAAACAGCAACAGGTAGGCAAGGTAATCTGAGTTATGCTAAATCAGCTTTTAAGCTATTAAAAGAACCAGAAATGGAACAAGCGGTTAAAGCTGGATATGGCAACGGTAATATGAGTGAGATCATTGAACCAAACCAGTTCACATTTGAATATAAATCTGGCAAAAAACCAGCAGAATTAAGAGATAGATCAAACAGCATTGGTACTCCAGTAAAAGATGAGTTATTGAGGCTACGTCCCGGTCAAGAAGCACAGGTCTTACGTTTAATTCGATAAAAAAATAAAAAAAGCCCGCGATATGCGGGCATAATGGTTCAGAAGATAGGTGCTTCAGACACTTCAGGTGTTGCGTCAACTTTGGGCTCAAAGCGACGAGCGACACGCTTAACAGTGTTAGTAGGCGCTGCTTCTTTATCAGCAGGCATAGGTCCAAGACCACCAGTAGGGATCTGAACTTCCGTCAGTGAGATCTGAGGACGCTTGCGGATGTGAAGCTCACCGTCTTTCTCATAGGTCTCAGAGATACCAGAGATGTGACCGGTAAGAGTTACTTGGCGACCAACAGGGAGGAAGCCTTTTTTGTGAAGACCAAGCAAACCATTGCTGTTGTTAAAGACAATGGATACAGCTTTGTCATCGCCATCAGCCATATTGCTAAGGACAGTAACAGCAATAAACTCGCCGTATTGACCATCGACAATATCAACGTTAGAGATACGTCCCTGGAAAGTGACGGAGTTGAAGTTGGCGTAAGACTTGATGGAAGTTGTCATTTGAAAAAGATAATGGACATTAAAGAGAAAAGCCGCTGTTAAGCGGCTAGAGGCTGTTATTCGTCTTCAGTAACAGTGAAATCGTTATTACCAATAGCAATGGTAAGGAGTGAATCCATCATCGATTGGAATTTACCAGCGTCACGGTACCAGCAGACAGCAGACTCTTGTGAATCACGCTTCAGCTGTTCATCACCAATAAGTGTGTGCCATTGAGCCATACGGGTGACAATCATCATCGCCATAATCTTGTGAACGATAGGGTCATTAACAAGATCGCTTGCGAAGTCAAGTGCATCAGAGGCAACTTGCTCAACATATTCTGGTGAATACTCAGACTTTTGAATCTGCGATTGAATGTCTTCTTCTTTAGGAGCAGACTCAAGCGCAGCGTTAAGTTGGTCCATGGAGAAGGACTCAGGTACAGATGCAGTCATATTTAGGACTTAAGAACATAAAAAAAGACAGCCGCTGTTAAGCGGCTAATTACCTAATCGTTTGGAAGTTTTATTGCAGACTGACGAAGTAATACAATAGCTTCGGATAACATATCGGCCCAACATTCAAAATCGTTTTGAGGCATTCTTCCTTTGTGATGACGAGCACATATAATTGTTTCTCTAAGAGCAATTAAATTGTTTATTGGCTCAGACATTTCTGGAGCACAATATTCAGGAAAATCTTCTCGAAAAAGATTGATTACACTTTTACGACAAATTTCATTGATTAAGTCCTCGCGTTTCTCTGCTATGAGTTGATCTGTATTGATTGCTTGCATACGCTTATTAACAAGCATTTCAACCATTTGGTCTTTCATAAATTAAATTTAAAGTACATAAAAAAAGAAAGCCGCTGTTAAGCGGCAAGAAGCTGTTAATCAGACAAGGTCACACGAAAGATGTGCCCAACCAGCGTCTGATACAAAGTCACCAACGTTCTCATCCCACACGGGAGCTGAACCGTCTTTGAAGACTGTGTAATTAACTTCGTCTGTTAAATAATTTAGAGCATCCTCGTGAAGAGGAATGATCTGGGAGATACCAGAGATATTAGAACCACAAATTTTGAAATCAAACGAGATGGACAATAAATTCGACTGAAAAAGAACACAGCAAAAGAAAGCCGCCGATAGGCGGCAATCTTGTGTACACACTGGGGTTGACGATCTTAAACGTGGTCAGACGCAATTGATCACTGTTATCCCCAGCATGGTTAGACGTTGGCGAGGAAAGCGCCAAAGTCATGCAGTTTCTCGCCAGTTACAGCGAGCACGAGGCCAACATTGTTGACACCTGCTCGACAACGGCGACGGACATCTGCCCAATCCACCTGCTTAATCCAGACAATGGTGTCTGATATAGGGGGGAAGGCAGGATGTGATTTTGCGTAAGCCATATCTTCAGCAATATCAAGAGCTTGCTCAAGAGTTACAGGCTTAGCAGTAAACAAATCAAAGCCAGAGGTGTCAGCAATTTCTTGCTCAACACAGTTAGCTGTTGAAATGATAGTCATTGAAATTATTCAAAGAACACTGATCAAGAAAGCCGCTGATAAGCGGCTAAGGTTGTTAATCCGACGTTTCTGGTAAATCCTCAGACTGTGCATAGTCAGCCTCAAGGATCTTGCGGGTTTCTTTCAAACGATCGATTGCTTGTTGATGACCAGCAATCAGTTTGTTCAACTCAGTTATCTCAGATAGAGCTTGTTGACGTTTAAAATCCTTCCAGTCTGAGTCACTTAGGACATAGACGGAAGGTTTCGAGTAGTAGCTCGTAGGGAGCATATCAAACGATAGTGTGTTTATAGAGTACATTTAGGGTACGTGCTTGTTTCTATTACCGACCCTCTTAATTTAGAACAATTAAGCGCCCACAATAGGTCGGTTAGTACGAATAGGACTGCAGTGATTAACGACTTGTTGTCCTATAAATTTGGCAGATAACAGTTCAGCTGCAGCAAATGCTTCTAGCTCAACATATTCGTGGTCATCTGGATAGTCAGCCCTAATACGCTCGATAGTAAAACCACTAAGACCATAATGAATAAGTTCATTGTATTTAGTCCTGTCCTTCAGTAATGGATGAAGTACGGTACTAGATCCAGGAGTATTACAGTATTGAATGTAATGCCAGACTTCATGACGCACAGAATTGTGGTCATCTGCAGTGATGGCATCTGGATTTATACAAAGTGAAAGGATAGGTAATCCTTTAATGACTTTGAATGATCCAGCTTTAGAGCCATCACATAGGGCAGTATTGAACCGTACATCTACACCGTAAGACTCTACAAGTTGTAATAGATCGTATGTCCCAGGATCAAAACGTGCGGTAGCGGGTAATGCAGTAAAACAGGCCGCAAGCCCCGCTAGAAGATATTTAGATAGTGTATTGATCATTAATGGAATCAGGCGTATATTGTAATTTGGAAGCCTTCTTAAGGATCTTCTGAGCCTCTTTACGGGAGGTACAGGCAGATGCTTTGTTGAGTAGCTTCTGAAGTTTTGAGACTTTCATAGTTATTAGGTGTTAATTACCTGAATGTCCTGCTTATCAGCTAGGAATGGAAGTAGTACGAGTCCTCCTGATGGTGCTTCAAAATTGAAAGCAACAGAGAGGAACGCAAAGATTAGGAAGTGCATTCTTCTGTGCAAAGTACACAGTTGAAGAGAGACGCTAATCAGCGTCAGAAGGTTCGATACAACGGCTAGCTACTGATTCAGCTACCTGCTCATTTATAATTCCCTGATTTACAGCCCACTGCAGTTCAGCCCTTAGTTCATCACATAAGGGCATAGTTAGCAGTAATGGTAGCAGGAAGATATTCATATCTTAAGTATAAATAGGAGGCAGGACAGTAGTGAGCTTAAGGTTGTCTTAATAAAGCCAAACCTTCTCACTGTGGGCAGCCCAGTAGGCGCAATTGGTAGTCAGATGGACAGCATCGACACCTTGCAGACGGGCACCCTCACAGTTATATGGAGAGTCATCGAAGAGAGTACCGACGAGACGATAAGCAGACTGCAAATATTGGATAACCTCTTGCTTAGTGATGGCAGAGGACTCACAATCGTTGGACAAGCCAATAAATTGGAAGGGGATACGGTGAGTACGAAGCCACGCAACAGTCTCCTCAAGCCTCTCAAGAGGACGAGCAGTCGCAATAGCGATGGCATCGCCACGGGAGGCGAGGAGGCGAAGGACGGAGACGACAGCGTCGTTGGGCGGGAAGCCGCGAGCTGCGTCGAAGAAAGTATCTCTAGTCAGTCCAGTGTTATCAAACCCGTCCGGTTTACGAGTAAGGGTGTCATCGACGTCAAACAAGTGAACTACTTGTGATTTAGACGGAGGGGACAGCTGTAAACCTGCAAACAAGTTTTTAACAACAAAATTCATACATTTGAAAACAAAGAGTATGAAAAGATAAAGCCGCAGATATGCGGCAAGGGTTGTTACGCGTCAGCAACGAAGAGATTCTGCTGCTGGTCACGTGTGAGTTCACGTTGAGAACGGAGCTGAGCAGCTTGAATGCGACGAAGAGAACGGATTTGAACTGTTGTCATTACACAGATGTTTAGAACAAAGAAAAGAGATAGCCGCTGTTAAGCGGCAAGAGGTTTAATGGCAGGGGAGTTACGCTTGAGCGTGATAATGGAGCTACGGAAGCGCTTAGGAAGCCTAATCTTCATAGCTTTCTTGGAGGTATGGAGGTGCCAGTTAGGTAAAGAGATCATCAATCAAATTAATTACAATAGGAATACACAAGGGCTAAATAAATGGCATACGGTATGAACCAACTGCGTAAAGCAGGAGATCTACTAAATAGACTTGACGAAGGATATAGTCAAAAGATAGTAGATATGTATATGGGACCTGAGGACAAGCCTAGGTCCTATACAGATAATCCCGTGCTTGGAACAGCTGCAGGCATAGGATCAGTCTTTGGCGGTGGTACACCACTAAGACGTGCAGATGACCAGCTAGATGACAGAGATATTCAGACAATGCAGAACGTTGCAGCTGTAACTAGCGCTGTTGCTAAATATGGAGCACCATTGGCAGGCGCTGGATTAGCCCTACAAGGCATAAGTGATACCTTTGGTGGACAAGCTGATATGCCAGAAAGCAACCAGTTGCCACTACAGTATTAGCAAACAATAAAATAAAGGGTCCAGTAGGACCCCATAAGTGACGACTAAGCAGCTACAGCTACAACGGCTACAGGTTCTGCAGCCTTCTTAGCTTCTGCTTTCTCGTCAATAGCAGTAACGAGTGATTTAGCGTAGGAGAATGAGCCTCCGATGACGACACTGTCGATCGTCCCATCGGCTTGCTCCAAGCCACAATCAAAGATATCGTACTGACTGTCTACAGTTTCAACGCGCTCGAAGAGACGAACGTTGATGTCACGGCCAGGGATACGGAAACGCATAGTAGTTAACTTATAAAGAACACTCTCAAAGAGAGCACAAATAAATAAAGGCGCTGATAAGCGCCCTTAACTAGAATCAAACAAGAGCAGCGAGTTCCATCTGCATTGACTTAGGCAATACAGACAGAGGCTGCTCCTTGATAGCAGTGATACCAGGCTTATAGCCGTAGCTTACCCAGTTCTTGTAGCAGGAACGCATATCATCGATAGACGTAAACTGTTTACAAGCAGGCTTAACTCCACCGAAGGCGAAGTATGAGCCGTCCTCACATTTAACGAAGCGCCAGACAGATAGTCCTTGCTTCGTAAGTTTGGACACAACAGCTAAGGTTGTCATAAGAGTGAAATGTAATTGAACACTAAAAAATAAAGCCGTTGATAAACGGCTAATGTTATTCAGTTAGATGCCATGAACTCATATAATTCATTCATGTAATCATCATGTGATTCGAAGTAACGACCATGGATTTCACAAGGGAAAGACATAGGACGTAACGGAGGCATCATCTCAGTAAGTACCTCACGTTCGGTAGCACCAGTCTGTAAACAGATCTGCGTGATATAGGGATTAGTCATGGTGTGAATTAGATATAAAGAACACAGAAGAATAAAGCCGCGGATACGCGGCTATTGAGATTCAATCAACAGGACACAACCAATAAGTATTGGCAGGAAACGTGCGTGTGTAATAGTGATACAAAGCCTTCGCACCTTTGTAAGGGCGAGCAGGCCATGAAGTATCAATAGGTGTACCAACGCCGTTGATCTGGACTTGAAGTTGATAGTTAGACATGAAATGTATTTAAAGAACACAAAACAATAAAGCCGCTGATAAGCGGCTAAGTGTGTTCAAAGGGTAAAGCCCTAAGTGCCTCAGAAGGGGCAAGGTTGATTGGGATCCCAAGTTGGAGTGATTAACTCAAGTGGACCACAAGCAACAGGTTCATCGTCGTAGGATTCAAGGGAACCATAGACATATGGGACAGCGTAGTAACCATATGGTGAGAGTTCTGCTTGACCATCGACTTCGTACCAGAAGGGTGCGTGATGAATAGTGACTTCCATTAATGAAATGCAAAGAACATAAAGACAGATAGTCGCCACACTTGGCGACCATTGATAACAACGTAGACAGGTAATTAATACAATAGTTCTCCCCAATCCTGTGGATAAATACGTAGTAACTGTGGAAAACTATTGAGGAGAGACACAAGGTGTCTAGATAAACACACAAGTTATAGTCACAAGAAAGATACAGAAGTATAACTTCAGTGAATGATTGTGATAACAAGTGTGAAGCGGAAGTATGAAACACAAGTATCAATGAGAATGATTATCAATTGATAAATAACTTGAGTTAACTTCCGCAAAGAATCCCTCTGTTTGTAACTCAAGTTACAGAACAAATGGAACTAACAAACGTTTCAACGTAGAAATATAAGCGAGCGAAGCGAGCGTGTTGTATCAACAGTTAAACACTAGTATATTTTTTTTGTTCGACCAGCAGTTCGGGTACAGAGGGTATTAGACGTGTCAGAAATTTTGTAGCATTTTTAGGGTCCTATAGAGGTTTTTTCACCCCCGTTTAAAAGCAGACTCAAACTACCCTAAATATGTAAATAATCTCTTAATAATACTTAGCCTACTTGTATAGGCTGTGTTGCGTCTAAATGTAAAGATCGCCAAGCTGCTTGTTTTACCGATGATTTGGAATCAAGCAAATAACTACGAAACTACGCTAGCTACGGTAGTTTTCTATATACCCTCAGTTAATACCCCCGCTACGCTCTCCTCTACCCTTTTTTAAA
>Ga0209557_1002155_pt1 | contig 10394 bp, 1 predicted proteins | sample SaaInlV_120m_DNA_4_FD_184672 | JGI IMG/M metagenome (GOLD analysis project Ga0209557, IMG submission 184672) | Marine microbial communities from expanding oxygen minimum zones in the Saanich Inlet - Saanich Inlet SI074_LV_10m_DNA (SPAdes) (version 2) | ecosystem: Environmental > Aquatic > Marine...
CTTCTCTGGAAGAAGCTGGGACGAATGGATCGCAGAGTATGCCGAAAGTCATCAGCACCCCAAAAACCGCCTTTGTCATAGCTTTGGCATTCCACTAATAGTGGTGTCTATTCCTATGATGCTCGCCGGCATCATCTGGATCAGTGGTTTCTGGCTCGGACTTTCTCTCTTTATTTTGGGGTGGGTGTTGCAATTTGTTGGCCACGCTTACGAAGGGAAGCCACCAGAATTTTTTAGAGATTGGCGCTTCCTATTCGTGGGCCTGCGTTGGTGGGTCGCAAAAATAAAGGGCAAAGTGTAAACACCCTGCCCTCTAGTTTCTCTCTCTCTTTTTGAGCCTTCTTTGATATAGGCTCTATTCGACATCTACAGTAAATACGATTAAACCAGATTCACCCGGAAGCAATACACCGGTTAGCTGCCAATGCAGACTTCCTTTATAACCCACCAGATTTTCGCCAACTCCAGGGGATTGCAAACTACAGCTTGTCATAATGGCCGGTGGCACAATGGCCGTTAATGGCGCAGCAGCTGGGCCGGTGTATGTGCAGTCGGTCGCCAGAGCTTCAGCCAATCCAGTGAAAGCGGGAATGGCATCGTAAATATCGATATCAGAGATATTCCCCACGCCTGTATTGGAGAAACTAATTTCGTAACGTAACCGATCTCCAGGCTTGGCAGCGTTACTGATGCCTGGCACCACGTCAAATTCACTCGAAGTGTCTGTGATGTTCCGAACTCTTTTACTGAGTTGGAGCGCACTTTCTCCCTGATCGAGAACAGTAGTTATATCTTGTGCCTCGACATCTTGATCACTGATCAACGCACCATCGTAATCAAAAGTTGCTGTTAGCTCTGTGAGCAAGGTATTTCCGGCTGTCGCCTGAGTTGGCGCAAATACGCGATTTAGCAAACAAATAGACTCACCAGCCACCATAGAAATATCTGAGATAACAATATAGTCGCTCATGGATAAGTCACCACTGCAATCCAGGTCCTGGTAGATTGTTGAAGTCCATCCAGCTAATACGGGGCTGGTACTGCTCAATTCCGAGAAAGAAACACTTCCGTTTGTCGGTGCCCTAAATATGTGTGAATAGGTCTGGATACCTCCTGGTTCGACCACACCTTCAAGGTTTGGAGTCAAGGCCGGCGAGCGCACATCACCGAAGTCCAGATCAGTGACATCTGCATTAACAACATAGATGCTGCTCGAATTTGAGCTGGAACTTAAGAAACCTGACGGGTCATTGCCCAATGCATTGGGCGGACAGGAAGCTGGCACGGGCACAGCAGAACCACTCACTTCATAGATTGTTTTTGGCCCACTGGTTACAGAGGGGAACTCATAGAAGCCGTTGGCATCAGTTAGGGTTGACTCGCAACTAGCTGCCACGGAGTCGTAGAGCACCATGGTCACACCAGCAATGCCTGGCTCTGAAGCGGATAGGATTCCGTCTACGTTGTAGTCTTCAAATAGCGTCCCACTCACTGAGAATCCAGAAGTCTGGCTTAGGCAGGTAGCATCATCGACGGCACCGGTACCCGGATCATTTGTGGGAATCTCGGAGCCCAGATTTGCCTCATAATCAACAAATCCCTGATTACATATCTCAGTACTCGCGCCATCAACATCAACCCTGACCTGGTAGGTAATAACCACTTCGTTGTCGCCAACTATTCCCGGAGTGATGTCCGCCAAAACAATGCCGTCTGCAGAACCGTCCGTATGTATTTCCCGACCCACAACAAAGGGCATTAAAGCTGCGGTATCGGGCAGAGGATCGCCATTCATGGTGGTTGAGTTTGGTACATAGGTTGTGCCCGGCTGAATATCATCCTGAAATACGGTCTCAAATGAGGGGAAACCACCGGCATTGCGCACAACAATGCTGTACTCGAGTGTGTCACCCGGCAGGTAACCTGTTCCTCCAGAAGTTTCGTTCACCACGGTCTTAACTGGCTCAATAATGGCTCGAATATAGGGGCAGATACAGGAAGCTAAATCTGCCGAAGCGCTGTATGTCCCAGCCAATGCCTGAACGGCTCCTGTACCGCCGGTGGCAGTTATGCCCACGTCCCAGGTAAAGGTGGTATTAGCAGATGCACCCTGCAGATAAATGAGGTTATCGAAGTTAAATGCCATACCGGCGATTTGAGCACCAGTTGGATTATCCTCGGTTAGCAATAGTGTGGCGGTCGCCTCATAAGTTGTCTCTGGGCTACCGGTCAACACGAGATCAGGAATCTGGACTTCAGCCCCTCCCACTTGCTCAAAGAAGCGAATTTCGTAGAGGTAGAATTCCGCTCCACCACCGGTGGTATAGGTCACCATATATAGGTTGTCGTCGCGATCGAATGCGATATCACCCCCACCACCAAGAATGGCTGCCTCGTTGGTCATGGTGATGGCATTGGTTATGGTTTGTCCTGTACCCGAAACCGTTGGGTCGAAAAGATGTAAGTTGTAGTTACCGCTCTCAACAATTACGCCACGACCACCGTATGCAAAGGCCATCCGGTTATAGTTGCCCGAGGCCGCTATGGTGGCACCTGTATCAACCTCAGTTGAGGGAGTTGCAGTAGGATCAAAATAGAAAAGCTCGCGATCTATTCCGGTGGGCCATTCAATATAGTAGAAGCGGCGATAATTTCTCTCAATGCCAATACCAGCAGACTGGAAGGAAGTAGTAGCGAGATTAACCGTGTCGTTATCAAACTCCCGCAAGTTGACATAGCCTCCACCAGAGTAGACTCCATACAGGAGATCACAAGTAAGCTGGGAAACCTGTATCTGGTAATCCTCCACTTCCCCATCGTCGGCAAAATCAGTTACTAAAGTTTCCGTTGGGCCAAGCCCTGCTTCACTGGATAAGCGCAATCGAAGGAAGGTACTGCCGTTGTCCAGACCATCTCCTCCAGAGGTGTTTCCAGAAGTCCAGCTAAAGGTCAAGGTACCGAATGAAGAACCTGCCAACACAGTGGCACTTTGTGACTCGTTAGTGTCGTTAAAGTCACCGTCCTGATTTAGATCTAGCCAACCATAGAGGGTCGCGTTAGCGCCGGTTGCATTGGTTAAGGGCACACTTAGGGTATAACTCAGTTGGTCAGGCTGGATTGTGGTTGTGAAGAGGTCACCTTCATCTCCATCAGTGGAATCCGCTGGTGTTCCCTCTCCAGTGCCAGTGTCATTGTCTAATAGCGCATCAGTACTGGGTTGTCCGTCAGTCTCAGCATCGGGTGCAATAGCGCCCAGATATAACAATGGCGAAATAATGTGTCTCGGGCCAAAACCTTCCCCGCCGTCAGTACCATCTGTTCCATAGGTATCTGGCGCATCACCGTAGTCAAAAGCAGTCTCAATACTGATTGAATAGTCTTCAACTTCTCCATCCGCAGCCGGGCCCTTGGGCGTGCTAGTGGAGGCATCTCCGGTAGCGACACTTAAATCAGTAGTTAATCTCAATCGCACAATGGTATCGGCAACCATAATATCGCCGGGGATGCTGTCCCAAATCAGGTCGACACTAGTGGTTAGATTGGGCACATCAATAGTTGCTCCTTCGTCATCATCAAAGAAGCCATTTGAATCAAAGTCAATCCAACCGACCAACTCCGCTGGCACTCCTGTGGTATTGGTTACTGTCACCGTCAGCTCGTAGGTTTCCGTAGCAGGCGTCAGCAGTGGGAAGGTCGGTGGAGACTCATCATCAGTTCCCGCGTTGTCGTCTCCGTCGGCTAACGCACTTGGTTGACCATCGACTTCACCGTCGGGTTGATCCGCTCCTATATATAGTGCACTGCTAATTCCGTGGCTTGGGCCAACCTCATCGAAGTTTCCAGATCCACCGTTACCAACAGTGGAATCCGTACTATAGGTGTCAGGTGCATCGCCAAAGTCGAGTAATCCAACAACAACCAGATGATCTTCAACTTCACCGTTGGATGCAGCTCCTCCGGGTGTGGCCGTCGTAATTCCGCTGTCGGTGGTCAATCGCAATCGCAGGTAGGTTTGAGTACCACTCAAAGCGGTGAAGGTCCAGCCGGTTAAGGTCGCGCTTGTAGAACCAGAAGTGACTGTTGTTGAGACGGCTTCTCCCGGTTCAAATACTCCGTTCTCTCCATAGTCCAACCATCCAAAGAGGGTCGCGTCAGTTCCCGTGTTGTTCACCAAGGGCACTGTGATGCTATAACTGGTATCCGTGGTTCCAATAACTGGAACAAAGTAACCGCCTTCATCATCACCATCGGCGTCATCACCACTAGCGCTGGTACTGGGAACACCATCAGAATCCAAATCTGGCAATGTGTCACCTATATACAGAGTACCCGTCTGAACATGGCTCGGCCCAACTCCTTCACCACCGTCGGCTTTGTCCGTTGCGTATGTATCTGGAGCATCACCGTAATCCAGGCCGGTGATTTCAATACGGTAGTCTTCAACTTCGCCCTCTGGAGCCAAACCATATGAAGCCTCATCCTCACCACCATCACTTCCGGCAACCAGACTTCCGTTTCCGACCAATCGCAATCGCATAAAGGTATTTCCGATCACAGAATCTGAGGTTGGGATACTGCTAACGCTGGCAGAGGTTGCACCCTGGCCAACAGAAATAGCTGCACCACCGACCAACTCATCTTCATCAAAGGTGCCGCTGTGGTCGTAGTCCAGCCAGACAAACAATTCAGCCGGCGCATCCGGATTGTAGAGATCCACGTCAAAATCGAAGCTAGCATCTCCGACAGCCAAGGGTGGAAACTCATCTCCTTGGGAGGTTGTAAGAAGTTGAGCAACGCCCTCATCCGCAGTATTTTCCAGATCATCTCCCAAAGCTGCTCCGTTATCCAAAGCGTCACCATCGGCATCGGCAGCAACATCTCCCAGGTATAGATTTGCACTGAGCTCATGGCGAGGACCATCATCGGCAAGACTAGTCCGGTAGTTCAATACTGCGGTACCAACACCGCTATCGATTGCATCACCAAAATCAAGCGGATCAGTAATGCTGAGTAGATAGTCTTCTACCTCACCATCTGATGCTATGCCCGTCGGAGTGGATGTATTCACACCAGCATCTGAGGTCAATCGTAATCGGATATATGTGTCACCAACGACAGCAGTACCGGGCACAGTCCAATCAAGTTGGTATAGACCTGAAGAGGGAGTGTTGATTGTCACCCCTTCCGAAGCTGCAAAGCTGTTGTCACCATTAAAGTCGATCCAGCCGAAAAGGTCTGCGTTTAGGTCATTCGCCGTATTGACAACGTTGACATTGACGGAGTACAGCTGGCCAATCTGTGAAGTGTTCAATATGGGGACTGCGGCAATCGACGATTCATCATCTGTATTGTCAGCGTCATCCCCATCGGCTCCGACGCCTGCATCTCCTCCCTGCAAGGAAGTGCTCTCTCCATCTGGGAGGGTTGGCCCCAAATACAGCGTTGCGCTATCGGTGAAGATATGAATTGCGTCGCCATAGACCGCCGGAGCGTCGCCGTAATCTTCCTGAACAATTGATACTTGATGGTCTTCTACCTCACCATCAATCACTACCCCCAGTGAAGCTTCATCCTCGCCACCATCACTCCCTGCTGTTAACTGGGTATCGGTTGATATCCTGAATCGAGCGGTTGTGGTACCACCCGATAATCCGGTCAAGCTAGTCCAATTTATTGTCTGGGTCTGATTTGAAGCACTGTTGGCAATGGTAAATGGAGCTGAGTCAGCCAATTCAGATTCATCGAACACGCCATCCATATTCCAGTCGACCCAGGCAAAAAGGAAGGCGTCCGTGGAATTCACCGAATCAACATTATTGAGGAGGTCGATCTCAACGGAGTAGCTGGTATCTGTTGGATTAAGCGTAGGGAAGGATGCTCCTTGACCCGCACTCAGCAGCTGAGTGTCGCCTTCGTCACTAGTGTCGTCGCCAGTTGCACTAGCATTTTCCAGTGCATCCTCTTCTGTATCCGGAGCTGTGTTGCCTAGGTAGATCGTCGCCTGACCGTCAACAGCATGATAGGGACCGCCGCTTATCAAGTCAGTTGTGTAACCGCTGTCATCACCAAAATCAAAACATGAACCAACATCATTGCCTTGTCCTGTCGGTGCACCACTGGCGGTTAGGCCAAATTTGTCGATTAGTGATCCGTCTTCGCGATAGGAGAGGTAGATGATTACGGATTCGTTCGTTGCGGTGGTTGTAACATTTAGGCCAGTATCGCCCCACTCCCATGCTGTACCCGTATCGAGCACATTCCAAGTAGTCCAGTTAATGTTGTCAGTACTGACATGGAAAGAGTTGTTGCCTCCTCCATCAAAGTTCACCAAAGAATAGAGATCGTAGGTTCCAGCAATGGGCACAACAATGTTATATCGCACCATATTGGCATTAGGCTCTGTGGCAGTACCAAGTGTATTAGTTCTATTAAGGGTAGTTTCGATATAGGTAGATTGCGACACGGCCGCATCATATTGAGCGGTCCATATATTTCCTGTGATCCCACATTCAGCTTCAAAGTAAACCTGCGAAGCATCCGCAATACTCAGGCTATAGTCTTCTACCTCACCGCTAGCCAAGAATCCCGTAGAGTCGGCGTTCGAAATGGCGTCTCTGGTTATACGGAAGCGAGCATAAGTAGTACCAGCAGTAACCGAATCGGCGGCGTCCGTATCAAAGGTGAGATCAACACTGGTATCGGATGATGTAACAGTGGCCGAAGCATACTCATTGGTTTCGAACAGGTTATCGCCGTCAAAATCTATCCAACCACCAAGGGTCGCATCTGCACCTGAGTTAGCAACTGGCACGCTAACCACATAGTTGCCTGTTGTTGTGTTTTCCAGACCACTTAGATCAGGATCAGCATCTTCATCATCACCAGAAAGGTCGTCACCATCTGCGCCCACTGATGAAGGCTGCGTATCTTCAATATCTGGGACTGTTGCGCCGAGAGAAAAATCATCGTCATAGGCGATGGCATGGTAGGCATCTGCATATGCCGAATCTGCGTCACCGTAGTCTAGAGGAAATACTGGATCGGCAGGGCAGCTAACAGGTGCACTCAATTCCGAAGTCTGGATGGCGGCAATGCTACCGGAACCGTTCCATTCCACCGTTAGGCTTTCTGTAGCATCAGTATTTTCATAATAGAAAATTTGTAGCTCGTGATTACCGGCTGTAAGCGGAACACCTGTAACTGCTGCCGGTCCGGTCGCTCCATGGTCTCCATCAAAGTCGACGACGAGTTCCCCATCGATATAGAGCTGAGAACCATCATCGGAATTTAGCCTAAACTCGTAATTCCCGGTGGAGGGCACAACCAAGGTGGTGGTAAACACCATGCCAAAGTTCGTGTCGTCACCATCGTTGTTATTGGTAAGAATATCGAAATCTGCCTGGGTACCCGTCGCGGTGGGACTAAGTGGAAGCAGACTAAAGACAGTTCCAGCAATGCTCGCATCCGAATAGGCTGCATAGCAGACTGGTGGAGGCAATATTGTGAACTCGTAGTCCTCTACCTCACCGTCATTGGCGAAACCTAGAGCGGCATCATCGTCGACGCCAGCTCCATCTGCCCCACCGTCGAGATTATCGGTGGTGACTCGAAATCTGGCATAAGTGGTGCCAGCAGAAGTTCCGGTTATTCCAGTCCAGTTAAGTGCCGCCTCAGTTCCAGCAGCAGAAACCGCAGCTGTCGCCCTCTCACCCTCTTCAAAGAAACCATCACCGTCGAAATCGATCCAGCCATAGAGAGTTCCGACACCAGTACTGTCGTAGTCGATGGTCAGGGAATAATTGGATTCACCGGAGGTATAGTCCGGAAAAACTCCTGTTGAATGCACCGTATCATCGAGCAACTGGGCAACACCTTCATCACCGCCTGCATCGTCATCACTCGCATCTCCGCCTGTATCCGTTCCCTCAACAAAACCACCCGAATCGATATCCGGTGCGGCATCCCCCAGTTGCACCCCTGCTAAAACGCGATGCCGCGGACCGCCGTTTGTTAATAGCGTGGTGTAATCACCAGTTCCTGAGCCGGTGGTTGCATCGGGAGCATCACCAGCGTCGTCAAAATAGACGACGGTAGTCGAGATAGTATCGCCAGCGTTTGTCGGACCCGCACCGCTATATGCGTCATAGAAATCCGCATCGAAATCATTAGCAACGAGACCAGTGGATGCGCCATCGTCCACCTGCACCTCATAGGTGACCGTAATGGACTCCGCGTCCAGTAAACCGTATGCGCTTTCTCCGTTGGTGTACTCATTGGCGCCATCCAAATCAGCCGAATCCATAATGCTTGCCAGAGATGCAGCACTGAAATCTGCAACCACACCACAGACCGCAGTGACCTGAACATTATCAATAAAGGCACCATCGTTGTTGCCATTATCATCGCTGGTTATAAAACGGACATGGTGCGAGGCGGCGCCAGTCAGGGTTAGCTCAACCTCGTTGGTCTGATAAGTGGAATTGACAATATCGCGCTGATTACCTGTATTGCCAGTAAAGTTGACATCAAAATCAACCAGTTCAGTCCAGGTAGTTCCAGTTAAACTAGCTGTAGACTCCTCCACATAAATACTGTCAGTAGAGTTATCTAGCCCATCACCTGCGATATCAAAGGTCAGGGTATTAACCAGACAGCTAGACAAATCCATGGTGCGACCAATGCCTTCGCCGCGATTATTACCGGCACCATTGTCATCTCGGATACGAATGACCTCTCTACCGCCGTTGCTCAGGATCTGTTCATCGCCGCCTGTGGCGCCGTCGGTCTCACCGTCACCACCGTTACCATCTACTTCATCCCAATTACTGGAAAAGTTGAGATTGCCATCGTTACCACTAGTGCCGGCGTCATCGAACTCATCGCCTATGGAAATATTGTCTCGGTAGATTCGGACCTCTCGGGCCCCGGAAATATTGATCGAACCGGCCACAAAGCTTGTGCCCGCAGGTGCTGTTAATAGATCAGCCAGATCGATATTTGAAATTGGCGCACCGGTGTCGTTCGTATAGGTCACGGTGTAAGTTAGAAGGTCGCCCGGAGCCACATTGGTTGGATCGGTGGCTGTGGGAGTTGAGATATCGATCGACTTGCTAACCGTTTGCGCAAGGCCAGATTGCGAAACACAGAGCAACGATAGTGCCACCGCTAGGGGGAGCGGTTTCAGTCTGAATTGATATCGATTAGAGGACTTCATCAATCTACCTTAATACCAAAAAACACAGTCACCGTGCCACCTGGCAGTAACTGTGCTGACGTCACATTTATCAACCCTCTGCTCGAGCCAGCGGCTGGAGGATTATTGAAGGTACAGGGGTCAGCATCTTGAGACACACAAGCTTGGGCGTCAGCAACATAGGTAGTAAAGCCCGGCACGACGTCTCGTATCTCTGCGTTATAAAGAATACTGACACCCTGGTTAGTGGCAACCAATCTGTACACCACACACTGGTCGGGCAGGACTGTAAATGAAGTCAAAGCGAAGGGTGCCGATGGGTCAGTATTTGCAGGCGCACCATCTGCTATGCCGTCACAATCCGCATCGAGGGCCTGATTCTTGTTGATCACCATATCGGTATTTGTCGTGGTGGTGGCATCTTCAACACTGTCAGTCAAAAGAGTGCCACTACAACCCGCCACTCCGTCGTCTGCGTATCCCTCCGCCTGAACATCGGTAATATTTATTACGGATAGAGGTTCAGTGGTCGGTGCGAAAATATTCACCAGTATTCTCAGCTCAGCACCAATGGCCAGCGTTTGATCTGTCAGCAACGAATCCGCACCTGTGAGATTACCGTCTCCATCTACATCCAGATAGGCAGTGCTTGTCCAACCCTCCGCCACTCGAGTGTCGGTCAGGGAAACATTTACACACTCAAGAGCCTCGTTACCCGTATTGGTGATGATATGAGGGTAGGCAATTGTTCCGCCTGGCTCCATCTGTCCGGTCATATTGGTTTCGATATCTAGAGCAGGCTGGCTTGGAATACTAACTGCATCTGTCTTGATATCCAGAGCGCCAGTCGATTCTGATCTGACACGGAAAAAGATATCCACTGGACCCGTTGTCGCTGACGCCAAGTCACCAATTGTGACTGTGGCACAGAAGAGAGCCTTTTCTGCAGGCAAGACTACAAAGGCAGAAGTTTGGGCTGTTGAAGAAACCGTCGAACAATCAAGATTTCCCGCATCGGCAGTTATTGCTATCGTCCAGTCCGCCGGCAAGCTGCCCGTTATGAAGGGATTTTGATCGCTGTAGTCCAGCAGATAGGCATCTGGTTGCGCGCTGGTATTTTCGACCCAAAGCTGGAATACATCACTCTGTCCGGGCGCAATACTCAGCGTCGTAACAGGTGAACCCTCTGGTCCAATCCCGG
>Ga0209557_1002157_pt1 | contig 10391 bp, 3 predicted proteins | sample SaaInlV_120m_DNA_4_FD_184672 | JGI IMG/M metagenome (GOLD analysis project Ga0209557, IMG submission 184672) | Marine microbial communities from expanding oxygen minimum zones in the Saanich Inlet - Saanich Inlet SI074_LV_10m_DNA (SPAdes) (version 2) | ecosystem: Environmental > Aquatic > Marine...
AGAATAGAACTAGGCGACGGTAGTAATTATGGTCATATTAGTACACGACCAGACATGGGTGATGGCATTCTTTTCTATGAAAACGGTTCCAATCGTGCTGTGCTGCGTGGTGGTAAAGTTGGTATTGGTACAACTGATCCTTCAAACAACTTAACAGTTGACATTGCCGCACATAATACAGGAATAACACTCTCAGATCATGGCGATGGTTTTTTCCCACAGATAATTTACAATTCAAATAGACCTAGTGCAGGACAATCATTGGGAAAATTTAGTAGTCAGTGGAACGGAACTGAAGTTGCAAGGATCGAATTTGCAGCTGGTACTGACGCCACTAATAAAGATGACGGCGCAATATTATTTAATACTAAGGAAAGTGGAGCGAGTTTAACTACAAAAGTAAAAATTGAGACCAACGGTAATGTTGGTATTGGTACAGCAAATCCTTTAGACAGACTTCATATTTACGGTAATGAAGCTAATGGTACAATGGGTATTGTATTACAGGATGATGGATGGGGGGCACCTAACGGGCAATATAAACTCACAGTAAGAAATAGTGATGGTGCATTTGTTATACGCAAAAATACTTCTGGTAATTTTGACTTTGCAACAGCAGATGATGACTTAGTATTAACATCAAGTGGTGGCGAAGGTAGATTGGGTGTTAATACACCTAGTCCAGTTGCTAATTTAGAAGTTACCGGCACATTTAAAAATAATCAATATATAAAAATTCCGTTAAGCGTGGCTTGGTCTAATGGTACAAGCAACCAAACAGCAAAAATAAGTTTAGGCACTAACGCATTTTGGGGCACAATAAAGGTTACAGTAACAGCACAATATAGCTTTGCAAATGCTTCTGGAGTATATTCTAAAATTTATAGCTGTGGGCTAAATCCTTCTGGTGCTATTTTTACAAATTCTTCACAAATAGCAGAAAATGGTGGTGAAACTAGTAAGCATTTTCAACTAGAAAATTATATGAGTTGGGATTCTACCAACAATGAATGGTATCTTGCAATTCATCACCTAGAAGGTTCTGGTAATACCTCAACTATTCTTTTAGAAGCTTGGTGTGCAAGTAATAGCTATGCAAATAATCTTCTAAATGCTTATACATCATCAGTCACAACAGATAGTAATATAACATTTAAGAGACCTGAGTATTCTTCATATACTATAAGCCAAGTCCAGGCAGTTGGATCTGAAAACAATTATGTTCATGATGGTTTGCAATTGCTTTTTGATGCTCACCACGGATTTATAAATGGTCAAGCACCTTATTGTTTAATTACTGGCACAACCGCTACATTGTCTGGAACTGCAAGTACAGCAAAACAAAATGTTGGCGGTGTGAACTGTTTAGAAATAAGTGACAATGGTAGCGTCCAATGGCCTGGTAAAGTCCAAGGTACACCTAGAACATATGAAATATGGCTATACCACAAAGATGCCAATCCAAACTCTAGAAATTGGGAATCTTATTTTGATGATGCGAGTTCTGAAAATATATTATTTGGAAAACAAGGCAATACAAATATTGTTAGTGTGTATACTGCGGGGATTAATGCTACTGTGGTAAGAGGTCAAAAATGGTTCCAAGTAGCATATACTATTGACGACACATCTCAAAACTATTCTATTAGACTGTTTTTTAATGGAGAACTGGTTGATCAGGGATACAATGCGTTGAATAGAAGTTTAGCAAGCGCCGGGAGTACTCTTTATATGGGCGGAGACGCTGGCTCAGAATGTCTCAATGGATATATTGCTTTAGCAAGAGTTTATAACAGGGCATTATCAAATGAAGAGTTAAGACAGAACTTCGATAATAACAGAGAGAGGTTTGGAATATAATTATGGTTACTTACAGAACAGTATTAGAATTAAAATATGCTCCTATAGAATGGCAGCTAACAGATGATAATGATTATGATACTTTAACTTGGCCTACAGTCCATGGCAAACCATCTCAAGAATACCTTGATGCTCAGATAATTAGCGAGACAGATATTCAAGCTGGTGATCATAATAGACAAGCTATTCAAAATAGAATAAATCAGTACCCATCAATAACTGATCAACTAGATTCCTTATGGCATGCTATGGAAGCTGATGAGTCTAAAAGATTAGAGCCGTTTTATACAAACATAAAAACTGTCAAAGATGCTAATCCTAAATCTAGCTAACAATGCTAACGATAACACCGCTTGCAAAAAACTCATTGCCATGGTAATATCGATTCCAGATGAATAAATATGTGTAACAACTAGGATGTACACGTATGACCCTTAATAAACTCACATCAGATGCACTAGCAGATAATACCATTGACAATGACAGCATTGCTAATAACAGTATACCAATTGAAAAACTCAGCAATGTAAATCTAGCTATTGCTCCTGAGGTACTAACAATTGATGTTGCTGCACCAGCAGCTGGTCAAGACACACAGTGGCTTTGGAACTGGCTTACCAGCAGTTTACCTTATGCCAGACGTGCAATTACCAATAGTAATGAATTAAATGTGCCGCTATACAAACAAGGTACTTACACAGTAAATAACTTTGCTAAAACTCAATATGGTAGTATGACTCAAGCACATACTATGTATTTCAAATGGATTGAGGGAGCAGGCACACAAAACAACATCAGCTGGGTTACTGATCAAGGCACGTTTACTGACAGTCATCCAGACATAAACGGCGGATCAGATACCACTGTTCAACGTTTAAGTATCAGTGTTCCAAGTACAGTAACACCCCCTACCCTTACTGCTCCTAGTGTAACATATGGCGTAAGTTTTGTCAATGCAGGCGCTTACAGATTTAGCGGGCCAAGAGACGGAGATAATCCAAACATCGGCCCGTTGCGCAGAGGCGGCACTTATACATTTAATGTAAACGCAAGCGGGCATCCTTTTTATCTAACAACTGATAACGGAACTAATTTTGCCGCAGGTACATACTTTGGTGAATACACAAGTGGAGTTACTGGAAGTAGAAATGATAGTGGTACTGTAACATTTGTAGTACCAGCAAATGCGCCTGATACCTTATACTATCAGTGCGGTAATCACAGCTCAATGAGAGGTGCTATTACTATCAAAGATCTAGCAGTTGAAACAAATATCAACGGCAACTATGTGGTATATGCACAGCATACACAAGAAGGACACAAAACACCAGTTGAATTGCGTCCTATTCCAAGTTTAGTTAATCAAATGTGTATTGTGTATGATGCTACTACAGGACAATTTGTTCCTCAGGATTTGGCAACCTATGTTGAAAACACACCTTCATTTGAAAACAAAATCAGAGAAGTAGCAGGTACAGCTGAACTTGTTGTTGAAGACGGTAGTGCAGTTGTTGCTAAGGTTAATGTGTATGCAGATAGTACGTACCTACCACTTACAGACAACAACGCAGGTGATCAGGCATTTGCTACAGACACAAATAAATTGTACATCTGGGACGGCAGTGCATGGCAACTTGCAGGTGCAGCCAACACAGGCGAGCTGTCTGAAGGCACCAACTTATATTTTACAAATGCGAGAGCAGATGCACGAGCGCAACTTAAAATAGATGCACTAGTAGATAGCTCTCCGGGTACATTAGATACACTGAATGAATTAGCAGCGGCATTAGGTGATGATGCTAACTTCAGTACAACTGTTACAAACAGTATAGCCACTAAACTACCTCTAGCTGGCGGAACACTTACTGGTCCTTTAACTGTTCAAGGGAATGGTAATGCAACAGTGCAGTGGGGAGACACTACTGCTATTGGCGCTCTTTCCTTTGACACAAATGATAATCCTCTTATTCGATCATATACGGGTAAGGATCTATTCTTTCAGACCAACGGCGGCAATAACCGAATGGTTATTTTATCTGGCGGCAACGTTGGTATTGGTACTACTAATCCTCAACAACTTTTACATTTAGAGTCTAACTCAAGTGGGGAGACCAGGATACAATTTAAATCTGATAATCTTGGTGGCTCTCATGGTATATTCTGGGTTGATGAAAATGCTATTAATCAATCTCAGTTCTATTACAACCATAGTTCAAATAAACAATTCTTAGAGCTTAACGGGAATGGCTTACAAATATACAGTAAGCAAGCTTCATCAGCTATTGCAGAGTTTGGATCAGGTGCTGGAGGATATAATAATTTTTCAATCCCCAATGGTAATGTTGGTATTGGTACTAGCAGTCCTCTTAGAAAAATACATATTTCTGATGCTGGTGATACACACTTAGTATTACAATCCACAAATGCAACAAATGATTATGAAATATTTGAAATGGGAGTTGGTGCTAACTCGAATAGTAAAGTAGACCTTACTTTTAGAACTCGTAATAATTCTGTTACAGGTGGCTCGGAAGTTATGAGACTTTCAAATGACGGCGATGTTCATTTGAACTCAGGAGTTGATGTAAGAATACAATTAGGCACTAGCGGTACCGGTGCCACTAGTGTTAGTGATAATAGTGTATATGTTCGAGGCAACGACGATGACTTGATATTGGGTGCGGCAGGTAACGGCAATATTTTCTTCAAAGAAAATGCTGCTACTCATATGACTATCGAATCAGGTGGTAATGTTGGTATCGGTATAACTAATCCAGAAAATGCTTTACATGTCAGTTCAAGTGCTAATGCACAGATTCTTGTTCAGAATTCAAGCACCGGCGATGCATCGATAAAATTTAATCGCAGTGGTCAGACATTCTTTATGGGTATTGAAAGTTCTGATAATAGTTTTAGAATTAGCGATACTGGCACTGGTGTTGGTGATGGTGATAGATTTATAATTGACGCATCAGGCAATGTTGGTATTGGTACAACTAATCCTGACAACAATCAACACGGTTCGATTGATCCAAATTTACATGTTTATGGAGGCACATCAAATTCAGGATATGCACTTGTTGCTAGATTAGAAGCAGGAAATGATAGTAACGAAAGAGGCGCAAGTCTTTTAATAAATCATACAAATGATAGAGGTTTATTAATTGAAGCAGGTAGAGACGGACGTGATTATCCAAATCCTCCATACTTTAATGGAACAGGTAATCCTTCTAGTTCCGGCGCATCAATTAGTGATGACGATGGCGTTGCTCATTTAGGCATTTTAAATTCCGGTGGTACTAACACAAGAATGTTAACACTAAGACAGCATTCTTGGATTGGAGACAACAAATACAATGTTGGTATCAATCAACAGTATCCTGTTACAAAATTAGAAATAAGCGACTACAAAGATGGCACTGGTAATAATCCTAATGGTATCGGACTGCGATTAAGTAGTACCTCACCAAATACAGGATCTAACAGTGCAAACGGCGGTACTGGTATCGAATTTGCAGGACATGGTCACAACTACAATGGTGCCGGAACTAGTGTAGCTGGATCTAACCCAATTGCTATTAGAATCAATCCAGTTTATGAATACTGGGGTCAAAACAATAGTATGAGTAATTACGGACAAACTTATCCGTATTTAAAATTTGACTTTAAGAAAAGCGACAATGTAAACTATATTACTCCTCTATTAGTGTCTGGTTTGGGTAACGGAAGAGTTGCTATAGGTAATGATACTGCTAATGTATCTCACAGATTAAGTTTAGGATCTGATGCTAAATCTTTTAATTATAGAGTTTCAGGGAGCGGCGGGCATGCAATTGCTGATGGTTCATATGAAGAAAATGCTAGAAGTTTTAGTTTAGGCGGTAGCGATACAGCATTTATAACAGAAGGTACAGTAAGTAATTCTAACAAATGGCGTGTTAAATTTGAAGGCGATTTTGGAAATAACTATCAAGGTGGCGGATTAAACTTCCCAGCAGCTCAGATATATGTAACAAATACACAGCCAACAGTATATATCGGCAGTACAAATATAACTGTATCTAGAGATAGTGGTACTGGTAAATTAAAAGTAACAAATCAGAGTAATTCATATGCTGTTCACTTCACTGGTAAAATTACTGTTTGGGATCATCCGCAGAGTAATAGACCTACCTTTGATAGTGAAATGCAAGCCATAAGTTTACAAGGAACAGATGATTACGGCACTAACTTGTATGGTGGATTAATTATGAAAACTCCAGCATACAGTGAGTATCATTTTCAATGGTCAGGTACACAAAGTCACAGTCTAACATTCACATGTGGAAGCTATCAAAGTAGTACTATGGAATATACTTCCCATCAAACAAATGGCGGTAGTGATATTCACAAATACGTTTTTGGTAAATGGGCTAATAACCATAGCACTCACACTTGGAACGAAATGGAAAATAATGGTAGCACTTGGGGACTCACTACAACGTTTACTGCTACAGATATAAGTGGCGGCAGCTCTAATCCTGATGGTAAATTGGTAATTAATGAGACATATGGCGGTGGATCGGTCAGTACAAGAACACTAGTAGTAAGAACTCATTTCGGCAGCTGGGGGTTAACTTTTGCTTAACATAGGAATTAAAACATGAATGAATTACAAGCTACTATAGCAGTCAATACAAAAATTTATGAAACACCTCCACAAGATGGAGATACGATGGAGTTTCCAGATGGATTTCCAGAAGGCGAAGCATTTAGTTTTATTTTTGTAGAAGACCATTGGGAATTACAATCAGAATAAATATGTGTAACAACTAGGACACACACATGCCATTGAGTAAAAATTACGAGCTAGGCACTCTAGCCAACACACTAGATATAGATCAAAGTACAGGTGAAATTACATCTCTTACCATTGACACTGATGTTGTCGGTGAAGGCACTAATCTTTACTTTACAAGCGAACGAGTAGATGATAGAGTCGCCGCACTAATTCAAGCTGGTACTAATATAACAGTAGCATATGATGATGTATTAGGCACACTTACTATTAGTGCATCAGACACAGAAGATGATCTTAGTAACAATACTACCAGTGATCTCGCAGAAGGCACTAACTTATACTATACCAATGCTAGAGCAGATGCTCGTATTGCAGCAGCCAGTATAGATGCACTCACTGATGTTGACATTACTACCTCAGCACCAAGCAGTGGTCAATCACTTGTATGGGATAATGTTAACAGTAAGTTTATACCCGGAGACAGTTTTAGTCAAAGTGATTTTGATACTGCGTTTGCAGCTAAAAGCACCACTAACCTAAGTGAAGGTACTAACTTATACTTTACAAATGCGAGAGCAGATGCACGTATTGCGGCTGCAGATACAGATGCACTCAGTGAAGGCAGTACAAACTTATACTTTACTAACGCAAGAGCAGATGCACGTATTGCAGCGTCAGATACAGATGCACTCAGTGAAGGCAGTACAAACTTATACTATACAAATGCAAGGGCAGACGCTAGAGCGCAACTTAAAATAGATGCACTTGTAGACAGTGCTCCTAATACACTAGATACCTTAAATGAATTAGCATCAGCACTGGGAGATGATGCTAATTTCAGCACAACTATAACAAACTCAATTGCAACTAAATTAGCAACTGCGGATTTTAATAGTACATTTGATACAAGACTAGGTACTAAAACAACAGCCGATTTAACTGAAGGTACTAACTTATATTATACAGATGCTAGAGCAGATGCACGTATTGCGGCAGCAGATACAGATGATCTAAGCGAAGGATCAACAAACCTTTACTTTACAAATGCGAGAGCAGATGCACGTATTGCACTACAAGCTGGTGCAAATCTAGATTTAAGTTCTAAGTCAACCAGTGATCTCAGTGAAGGAACTAACTTATATTATACCAATGCAAGGGTTGATGCGCATTTAAATCAGTCAAATCCAACCAGTGGATATGTACTAAGTTGGAACGGAAGTGATTATGCTTGGATTGATAACACAGGCTATACTGCATTCAATACAGATTTTGACACTAGACTAGGCACTAAAACAACAGCTAATTTGACTGAAGGTTCTAATCTGTACTACACAAATGCTAGAGCTGATGCTAGAGTTGATGCAGGATTTACAGCAAAGAGTACTTCAGATCTGTCAGAAGGCACAAACTTATACTATACCAATGCTAGGGCTGATGCACGTATTGCACTACAAGTAGGATCAAATTTAGATCTTAGCAGCAAAGATACAAATAGTCTAAGTGAAGGCAGTAATAATTTATATTACACTAATGCTAGAGTAGATGCAAGAGTTAATTTACAAACTGGTTCTAATTTAAATTTAAGCAGCAAAGATACAGATGATCTAAGTGAAGGTTCAAATAATCTGTATTTTACAAATGCTCGTGTTCAGGGAACTGCTATTAATGCTGGTAGTTTGCGTGGTAGTGTAAACAATGCAACTGTGCAATACGGCACAAGTTATAGTGGAACACCTGCACAGGGTAGTTTCTTCTTTGACAGTTTAAATGCTAAACTAAAAGTTTACAACGGTAGTGTGTTCGTTGATGCTGTTCCTAGCGGAGGCGGCGGAGGCGGCGGAGGCGGAGCAAGTGATGCTGTCGCTACATTTAGAAAGTATACATTTGATATCAGTAGTACAACTAATAGTGTTAGTGGAAAAGACAGTGTAGTAGTAACAGCAGGTAGTTTTGTTACTGGATATCAATATCAAATTATCAGTGTAGGCAATACAGACTTCACAGCAATCGGCGCTAGTGGCAACACTGTTGGAGTTACATTTACAGCAACTGGTGCTGGCAGTGGAACTGGTACAGCAGGACATATACTAAACTATGCAACAAGTAATCAAAATGTAGAAGTTTATCGCAATGGTGCTAAAATGGTTGAAGGCAGCGGTGATGACTATGTTGCTACAACTGGTACCAGTGTTAACTTTACTTACAACTTACAAAGTGGAGATGTGGTAGAAGTACAGGTATATGAACTATTAACAAGTGATGCTTATTATCTAAAAACAGAAACATACACACAAACACAAACCAATAGTCAAATTAGTACAGCGGTAGCAGGTTATTTGCCACTTAGTGGTGGTGTACTTACCAATGACTTAGCGATAAACAACGGTTCGCCGGAATTGTATTTTGGAACAACAGGCAATCATTATAACTGGAGAATAGCCGCACAAGAAGCAGTAGATGCGGCATTTGAAATTGCTGTAGGATCTCAAGATACAGATTACTCCAACGATACATACACACCAAAACTTATAGTAAAAGCTAGTGGCAACGTAGGTATCGGAACAACTAATCCAACTAATTTATTACACGTTAAATCAACAGCAAATAATGGCGGTGTTATAACTATTGAGAGTACTGCAACTGATTCATATCCATTTTTAAGATTAAAAAATGATGCAAGAGAATATCAAATAACTGCACATGGCCCACTTTCTGATATATTTACAATATATGACGGTACAGCCGGCTCTCATAGACTTGTAATTTCAAGCAGTGGTAATGTTGGCATTGGTACAACTAGTCCGGCAGGTACTCTACATTTACACAGTGCAGACACTGCACTAAGACTTACAAGTAGCGATGGATCAAACACTCCTCTTGCTCAGTTACAATATTCTGGAAGTGGTGGGTATTTCTTGAGAATGGGTGATAGTTCTAACAACGAAGATGTTATGATTCGTACTTATGGTAATAGTCACTTTAATGGCGGCAACGTTGGTATTGGAACGAGTTCCCCTAGTGTGAAATTAGATGTTCAGGAAGCGTCAGCAGGAGCTACTATAAAACTCACTGAAAGTTCAGATGCTGGCAGTAATCCAGCCGCATTTATTGGCTATCGATCTAGAGGAACTAGTTTATCTTCTCCTACTACTATACAAGCTAACAATTATATGACTCAATTTGCAATGGGAGCGCATGATGGCACTTCTTATTCTGTAGGCGCAAAAACTATGGCAATTGCCACGGAAAATTGGACTACAAGTGCCCATGGAACTAGCATGGGCATGTATACAACATCAAACGGTTCAACTACTCCACAGCTACGCTTAAACATCGACTCATCGGGCAACGTTGGTATTGGCACAACTAGTCCAGCTACTCGACTAAATGTAAGAGCTGAGACTAATCACACCAATGGAACTGACCGAACTGACTTAGTAACCTTACATCAAGGAATTTCAGCATGGTCAGTTGGCCGTGGCGCAGGTATTCGTTGGGTTGGTGATGTTAGTAGAACAATGGCTGGTATCAGTGCGTATGTATTTGGCATTGAACAGACTGGATTAGCATTTGAAACTGGTGGAGCAACTTCTACAGGTAATTTAAACCCCACAACACGCATGGTTATTGACCACAACGGTAATGTTGGTATTGGCACAACTGATCCGAGTAGGCCGTTAGAAATTGTTGCAACTACCGGAGCAAATGCTTTGAGATTAAGAGCCAGGAGCAACGACGACTATGCATTTAT
>Ga0209557_1002169_pt1 | contig 10340 bp, 9 predicted proteins | sample SaaInlV_120m_DNA_4_FD_184672 | JGI IMG/M metagenome (GOLD analysis project Ga0209557, IMG submission 184672) | Marine microbial communities from expanding oxygen minimum zones in the Saanich Inlet - Saanich Inlet SI074_LV_10m_DNA (SPAdes) (version 2) | ecosystem: Environmental > Aquatic > Marine...
ATAAACTATCTATTGACTTTTGGTAGTTTTTTGAAGCATTTATGTACACTATTTTGTATGAAGTTCCAAAAACAGATCCCTCCAAAGTATAATTTCTATTCTGTTCTTCTTTAGAACAAGAAAAAAAAATAAATAAAATAATTATAAATACAGCGTATTTTTTTGAAATCATTACATTTAAAATTTATTTACAAAAATAATATATAAAATTTTCACAAAGTATGATTAATAGTTCTTTTTACAAATACATTTTATTAAATTTGAGGCTTAATATTTAACAATCAAAAAAATGAAAAAAACATCACTACTGTTATTAACTGGTATTTTAGTGAGTTCATGTGTTGCAAAAAAAGAATTGGTTGCTTTACAAGCTAAGCATGATGAAACTAAAACAGAATTACTAAATGTAAAAACTAATTTACAAAAGTGTATCATCGAAAAAGAAAAAGAAGACACCAAAGTTTTCTCTTTAACAGAACAAGTAAAAGCATTAAAAGAAGATAAAAAAACGGCTTTAAAACAAGTTGAAAATTTAACTGTTTTAACACAGTCATCTTCAGATAATATCAAGAGTGTTATTTCTCAACTAAGTGAGAAAGATAAATATATTAATGGAGTAAGAGAAGCAATGACTCAAAAAGACTCATTAAACCTTGCTATTAAATATCACTTGACTCAAAATTTAACAGATGGTATTCAAGACGAAGATATTGAAGTAAATGTTGAAAAAACTGTTGTATTTATATCTATCTCAGACAAACTGTTATTTAAAAGTGGAAGTTATAACGTAACAGATAATGCATATACAATTTTAGAAAAAATTGCGAAAGTTATAAATGACCAACCTGAAATGGAAGTGATGATTGAAGGCCATACAGACGCAACTCCAATTAAAAGAAACATCATTCAAGACAATTGGGATTTATCTGCTTTAAGAGCAACTTCAATTACACGAATTTTACAATATAAATTTGGTGTTCAGCCAAATCGATTAATTGCGGCAGGTAGAAGTCAATATGTTCCTTTAGCTGAAAATGACACGCCACAAAACAAGGCTAAAAATAGAAGAACAAAAATTATTATCATGCCTAAATTAAATCAATTTTTTGATTTATTAGAGCAAGATGCTTCTAAATAATTCTTCATTTTTTCACACAAAAAAACCACTCTTTTTGAGTGGTTTTTTTGTATTCACTAGAAAGTGAAGTCTTAACTTTCCAAAAATCTAAATTTTATTCAACAAAACCTACTCTATAATTTTAATGAAATTTTCAAACGCAACATAATAAGGTTGGTCTTTAAAAACAGGGCTTTCAACACTTTCTGCATTAGCGATTCCTACACCTGCAAACCAAACTTTTGCGTTTTGTTTTTTAGCATGATTTTTAAAAGTTTCCATCCAAAGCACATCATATTCGTTTGAGTTTTGAATATTATTAGTAGCTTTTACTAGAACAAAAATAGTTGGTTCTCCTTTTTTAAATAAAACAAACTGAGGATGTCTTTTTAACTGACTATTTATTGCTTGAAACTCGTACCCCATTTCACGGAGCTTCTCACCAACAATATTCATGGCCAAGTTATGCAATTCTTGCGCTGTTAAAATTTGCATTGTTATTTCTTATTTCTACGGTTATAATTCTTGTCTCCTCTTGTTTTTGGTTTCTTGTATTTTTTTGCAATTTCCCTTCTATAAGACCCTCCTTGATTGGTTTTACTATTTTTTTCACTTTTTTCATGAAAAGCAGGTCCTGGAACATACTCTAAAGAAGTTCTATTTTTAGAAATCCCTTGATCTTCTCTCGGGCGTTCGTCTTCTGTTAATAATTTAGAAATCTCAACTTCTTCAGGAAGCTCTAAAACAGGAATTTCATAATCCATTAAATCTTGAATTTTTTCTTTTGCCTCTCGTTCTTTTTGTGTTGAAAAAAGAAGTGTCTTTCCTGCTTTCTCTGCACGACCAGTTCTACCAATCCTGTGCATATAGTTTTCAGGAAAATCTGGTGTATCAAAATTGATAACATGAGAAACTTCATCAAAATCCAATCCACGAGCCATTACGTCTGTAGCCACTAAAATTCGGTTATTTCCCGCATCAAATTGTCGAATAGATCGTATTCTATAATTCTGTGTTTTATTAGAGTGAATCACACAAGTTTCACTTCCAAAAACTTCTTCTAAATGTTTAAAAAGTAAGTCTGCACTTCTTTTAAACCCAACAAAAATTAATACTTTATGAAAAGTTTGCTTGTCTTTTAAAAGATGATTCAATAAATTTACTTTTGTAAAAAAATTAGGAATGTGGTAAGAAACTTGTTCTATATTATCTAGTGGGGTTCCACTAACTGCTACAGAAATTTTGGTAGGGTTTTTAAAGAAATCATAAATTAATGCATCTACATCTTCTGTCATGGTCGCCGAAAATAAAACGTTTTGTCTTCTTTCAGGAATCACATCAAAAATATTCATCAACTGAAAGCGAAACCCTAAATCTAACATTACATCAACTTCATCAATCACTAACTTCTGGATGGACTTTAATTTTAAAGCATTACTCAAAGCCAAATCATAAAGGCGACCTGGAGTGGCAACAATAATATCTTGCCCTTGTAAAATTGATTGTTTTTGAGTATTTATATTTGCACCACCGTACACGCCTAAAACACGTGTATTAATATACTTTGATAGTTTTTCAATTTCATGAACTACTTGCAAAACCAACTCACGAGTAGGTACCAAAACCAATACTCTTGGGTGCTGTTGCTTAGAAAATGGTAAGTCCTGCAAAATAGGCAACATATACGCAAAGGTTTTACCTGTTCCTGTTTGCGCAATTCCTACAACATCTCTCCCTGATCTTACCACTGAAAATGCCTGTTCTTGAATGGGTGTTGCGTTCACAAAACCCAAATCATCAATCGCATATTGTAACTGATTAGAGATACCTAAATCTTCAAAAGTCATTCTTACTATTTTTTTGCAAAGGTACATTTTATAAAACGAGAAACAATACCTCTTTCCAGCAAGAATATTTAGTAATTTTGCATTTGAAATTTATATACCAAATGATTACAGACACGCACACACATTTATATTCTAGTCAGTTTAATGAAGACCAAGCAGCAATGATTCAACGTGCAAAAAATGCAGGAGTTTCAAGGTTTTTTATTCCTGCAATAGATTCTTCTTACACAGAAAGTATGCTGAAACTAGAAAAAGATTTCCCTGATGATGTCTTTTTAATGATGGGCTTGCATCCAACTTCTGTAAAAGATAATTATTTAGAAGAATTGGCTCATGTTAAAGAATGGATAGATAAAAAAGAATTTGTTGCTCTCGGCGAAATTGGAATTGATTTGTATTGGGATAGTGATTTTTTGACAGAACAACAACATGTTTTTAAAACACAAATAAAGTGGGCAAAAGAAAAGAACCTCCCTATTGTTATTCATTGTAGAGATGCGTTTAATGAAGTTTTTGAAGTGTTAGAGTCTGAAAAAGGAGATTCCTTAAGGGGCATTTTTCATTGTTTTACAGGAACTAAAGAACAAGCTGAAAAAGCAATTTCTTACAATATGAAATTGGGTATTGGCGGCGTGGCTACTTTTAAAAATGGAATGATTGATACATTTTTACATGAAATAGATTTAAAACATATTGTATTAGAGACAGATGCTCCATATTTAGCACCCTCACCTTTTAGAGGGAAAAGAAACGAAAGTTCTTACATTACAAATATCATTGATAAATTGGTAGATATTTATCAAGTTTCTTTCAAAGAAATTGCAGAAATTACAACTCAGAATTCGAAAGATGTTTTTAAAATATAATGACAACTACACAAACTACATATTGCAAAACACCCATTGGTATTGCAAAAATTATTGGAGATAAAAATGGAATCCAAACAGTTTCTATCATAGATGACGATATTATTTCTGGTGATAAGCTACCTATGGATACTCCAAAGTGTTTGCAAGAATGTGTTTCTCAATTAAAAGAATATTTTGAGGGCAAAAGAGCAAGTTTTAATTTGATTGTAAATCCGAAAGGGACCTCGTTTCAAGTAAAAGTATGGAAAGAATTATTAAAAATTCCGTACGGTAAAACAACCAGTTATTTAGAACAAAGTAAAGCTTTGGGTGACGTGAAGGCACTAAGAGCAGTTGCTTCTGCAAATGGTAAAAACCCACTCTGGATTATAATTCCTTGTCATAGAGTTATTGGTTCCGATGGATCATTAACAGGGTATGCTGGCGGAATTTGGAGAAAAAAATGGTTATTAGCTCATGAAAACCCAGTAAAACAACAATCTCTTTTTTAAAAATATAAATTTTTTAACATATTAAAAAACTATTTTTACGTTCTATACGTATAGTATATATGCAAAAAAGGTTTCTTTTTTTATTGTTTTTAACTTTTGGATTTTCGATCCAATCTCAAACTATATCTAAAGATTTCAGAGTGAAAACTATTTTTATTGAAAAAGATACGGTTTCATTAGATTCTGTTGCAATCAATCCTTATAATTTTAAAGTTTTCAATGCTTCCTCAGAGGTAATCCCTAAATCTGAATACAACGTCGACTTTAGCAATGCTATATTAATAATCAACTCAAAAAAATACGCTAAAATTACTGTAAAGTACTTTAAGCTTCCACATTTTATTACAAAAACTTACACTCCGTTTGATGAAAAATTGATCATTGCCAATGGTTCAAACACCGGGAAATTATATAGCTTAACAACCAACAAAAAAACTTCAGAAATAAAATTATTTGAAGGACTACAAACCAAGGGTTTCATCAGCAGAGGAATTACATCGGGAAACAACCAGAATACAGTAACAAATGCAGCATTAGATTTAGAAATCTCGGGGAAAATATCGAAAGATGTTTCCTTAAGAGCCAATATTTTTGATACAAATATACCCATTCAAGAAAACGGATATTCTCAAAAATTTACTGATTTCGATCGAATTTTTATAGAAATGTATACTGATAATTGGCGGATAAAAGCTGGAGATATTTCACTTCAAAATCAAGAAAGTTACTTTATGCCTATTGCAAAACAGGTAGCAGGGTTAAGAGTAGAAGCAAAAGTCAATAAAAATTTAAAAGTAGCAGCTTCTGGAGCAGTTGTTAGAGGTAAATTTAACAGGTATAAAGTTACTGGTAAAGAAGGAAATCAAGGACCCTATAAGATATATGGCAGAAGTAACGAACCCGCAATATTAATTATTACGGGTAGCGAGCAAGTGTATATAAACGGAATTCAAATAGAACGCGGTGAAAACAAAGACTATACCATAGATTATAATTTAGCTGAAATTACATTCAATACTACCTATCCCATTACCAATGATATGAGAATAGCGGTAGAGTTTCAGTATTCAGATAGAAACTACACACGATTTCTCACCTATGAAGAGGCAGTTTATAAAAGTGAAAAATTAAATATTAGCGGGTATTTTTATAGCGAAAGTGATGCTAAAAATCAACCTCTTCAGCAAAATTTAACTGATCTTCAAAAAAATAAATTAGCTGCTGCCGGAAACAATAGTACTTTAATGACAGCAGAAAGTGCTTTTATAGATACTTATGATGAAAATAAAATACTCTATAAAAAAGTCATGAATGGTTCAACAAACATTTTTGAATATTCACAAAATGAAAATGATGAACTCTATTTTGTAACCTTTACAAATGTAGGCTTAAATAGTGGTGATTATAAATTAGATAGAAGCACTGCTCTTGGTAACATATTTCTTTATGTCGGTGAAAATTCGGGAAGTTACAGTCCAATTGTTAGACTAACACCACCTACCAAACAACAAACTTTTATTTTAAAATCTAATTACCATTTTACCGAGAAAATGCAAGTAAATTCAGAAATAGCAATCAGTAATAATGATGCAAATCTGTTTTCTAACAAAGATGATAGAGGCAATCTTGCAATTGCTTCAAAATTAAAATGGCAACAGATTTTAATAGATAAAAAATGGCAATTAAAAAGTACGATTTCTCATGAATATGTTCAGCAAAATTTTAGAACAGAACAAGGTTGGGAACCTGTTGAATTTAATCGAGATTGGAACATTTTAACAAATAATGCCACAAAAAATTATTTTCAATCTGAATTAACACTTCAAAACAAGAAAAATAGTTCCATTTTATATCGGTTTAACAACTTAAATTATAAAAATATTTTTTCAGGTAACAAACATGAAATAGAATCTAAAATAACCATGAAAAAAACTTTATTCTCAATAAACAGTAGCTTTTTAAAAAATACTTCAACAGCAGAAGACAACTCTTTTTTAATTGCAAAAATGAAAGCGGAACAAGATTTTAATAAAAAATGGGTTGGCGCTTTTCTTAATTTTGAGACCAATAGTAGAAAAGATAATAATACCCAGCAGTATATCAATACTAGTCACAGGTTTAAAGAATATGAAGCCTATTTTGGAATTGGAGATAGCACAAATGTCTTTACTAAATTTGGCTTTAACTATAGAAGTAATGATAGTATAAAACTGAATACCTTTACAAAAATTAATAATAGAAAAACGTTTTATATCAAGAGTAAACTAATACAAAACAAGCAAACTAGTTTAAATGTTTTTGCAAATTACAGACTTACAGAAAATACGTTTACTAACAATTCTGAAAAATCTCTAAACTCTAAAGTTGTCTACAATCAGAAGCTATTTAATAGTTTTATCAATTTGGGAACAGTGTATGAAACCTCTTCAGGAAACGTGTCTAGACAAGAATATATTTATGTAAAAACAGAACCTGGTTTAGGATATTACACTTGGATTGATTACAATAATGACGGAATCAAAGATTTCGATGAATTTGAAATTGCAGAATTTCAGGATCAGGCAGAATATTTGCGTTTGCCCAAACCAAATATCCAATTTATTGCTACTCAAAGAGCAAAACTAACACAGTCTCTATCTTTAAATCCAAGAATTTGGTCTTCCAAAAAAGGCATTAAAAAAGTGCTTTCAAAATTTTACAATCAAAGTTTTTTAAGTGTTGAGAATGAACAAGAGAGAATTGGAAACTCCTTTAACTTTGATCCTTTTGACTTTGACGAAAGCAAACTACTAGGGCTTTCTTTTAATCTTCGAAATAGCATTTATTTCAATAAAAATATTCAGAAATATAGCGTTACATTCACCTTCGGTAAGACAAGAAATAAGCAACAGTTTTTTATTGGAAGCCAAGAAAACAATATCAAATTACATCAAGTAGACATTGCACATAAATTCGCAACCTTTTGGTTATTTGAATTGATGGGAAAAATCTCAAAAAACCAGTTGAAAACTGAAAATTTCAATACTAGAAATTATCTTATTAACTCAAATGAACTGGAACCAAAAATTAGTTTTTTGTACAATAAAAATAACAGGTTTACGGCTTTTTATCATTTTAAAAATAAAAAAAATCAGTGGCCTGAATTTGAACAATTATATCAACAAAAATTTGGTGTTGAATACCTTCATACTAAAACTGAAAAGAACCAAATATCTGCAAATATAAATGTGTTTTTAAATGATTTTACAGGAAATACAAATACCCCTGTTGCATACCAAATGTTAGAAGGTTTACAGGCAGGAAAAAATTATACTTGGAATGTATTATTCCATCAAAAATTAAATGCCTTTTTAAACTTAAATCTAAATTATTTGGGGAGAAAAAGTGAAGGTTCTAAAATAATTAATACAGGAAGTATACAATTAAAAGCACTCTTTTAATTTTTTTTGGTATACTTGTTGCAAGATTAATTCTCAAATTAAAAAAAATGAAAAAAATTATATTATTCTTGTGTCTTTTTATAAGTGCACTCTCGTATGCTCAAGTGAATACAGAAGCGGATGCTCCTGAATTCCCTCAAGATCTCAACAAAAAAAGTGAACTAAAAATTAATGCATTGACATTATTAGCAGCAAAGTGGATTGATGTATCTTATGAAAACCTTCTTAACGAAGAATCTTCATTTGGAGTTGCTGCAACTTTAAATACAGACACAACTGGAAGTGATTTAAAGTATTCTTTAACCCCGTATTACAGACGTTATTTTTCTAATAAATTGGCTAGAGGTTTTTTTGTGGAAGGTTTTGGAATGTTGTTTTCAGCAAAAGATACTGATCTCTTTGGTTTCGGGGGCCAAGAATTCGAAACGGGGGTAGCACTGGGTATTTCTGTAGGGGGGAAATTCGTCTCTAAGCAAGGATTTACAACTGAACTTTTATTAGGATTTGGACGAAATCTAAGCAATGATAATTACAATGATTCTATTGGTCGAATTGGAATTTCTTTTGGATACAGGTTTTAAAATGAAGTGACTAATTTTTGTATTTTTACCACAAATAAATAAAATGAAAAAATTTCTTTTAATCGTAAGTTTGATTTGCTCCACAGTTGCCTATTCTCAACATGAAATAAAATTAGATATTGCAGATGCTTTGGTCATCCGAAGCATCGAGTTCTCTTATGAAAGTTATCTTACTGAAGATTCTTCGTTTGGGATTTCTGCACTCTTTAATTTGGCAAAGCAAGATCTTAGCTTTAGGTACAATGAAAACATAATGATTACTCCTTATTATCGTCATTATTTTTCTACGAATAAGCAATGGAATTTTTTTGGCGAAGGATTTTTAGGAATAAATTCAGGAAAAAAAGAAGGTGTTAAAGACTCAAATAAATACGATATAAAATATACTGATGGTGCTTTAGGAGTTGCCGTTGGATCAAAATACATTGCCACAGGAGGTTTAATTATTGATGCATATGTTGGAGTCGGTAGAAATCTATTTGGTTCTAATTCTCCTGTGTTAGTTCCGAGAGTGGGTTGTAATATTGGTTGGAGATTCTAAAAACGCTTTGTTTTATTTCTTGGAACTACAACTTTTACTATTTTTCTTTAAATGAAACTTATTCCATTTTATTAAAAATATTATTCCATAAAAAAGACTGCCTAAAAAGGCAGTCTTTTTTAGTTATTATTTTAAGCGTTTAGAAATTATATCCTGTCCAATCAAACACTGATTTATCAGCACCCCCTGACGTTCCTGCAACGATGTTAATCTTAGCCCCATCAGAAACCGTGTTTTTAACATCAGTAATATCTAAATCATTTGCAGTATTAGCAACAACTGTTACTGAAGTTGCATCATTTGCATCAGTCTTTTTATCTTGAAAATCTAGAACGTCACCAAATATTGCACCAGAACCTAAAGCTAAATAAGCATTTGATATCTTAGCAGTAGCCCCTCTTCTTACTTTAATCCCATCAGACATTTCTACTCCTTCTGCGTTGTTAATGATAGTTACACGATCTACTGTAAAATTAGTTTGATTGATATCTGAAGGAGAGTTTCCGTCTAAGTTACCGTCTGCTTCTATGCCTCTTGGATCAGAAGTTACAGCTGTATAACCATTCTCTCTCACACCATATAAATTTGAACAAGTACCTGCATAACCTTGAGAAAAATCAAACATATCATCTTTCGCATTTACTACTAATATATTTTCAACATTAACCGTTCCTCCAAAGAATTCTATAGCATCATCATCACCGTAAAAAATAGCAATATTAGATAAAGTAGTTCCGGTACCAACTCCATTTAAAGTTAATCCATTGTGTTCTGCTTCATCATCAATTCTTGCTCCAGAATATTCTATGATTATATGATCTAAAATTCCTGAATTGTTAGCAACATCTATACCGCCAAAGAAAATACCATTATTTACTTCTGTAGCAGCATTACTTTCTGTACCAGGTTGACGACTTAAAGGTGCTTCACCGTTTATGATGATTCCACCCCAATCTCCTGGTTTCGGAACAGTTGCGTTCGAAGTAAATTTAATTGGATTCTCTGCAGTTCCGTCAGCAATAATTTTACCTCCTTTTTCTACTAAAATATATACATCAGTACCCCCTGCTAAAGCACTAATAGTTGTACCTGCTTCTATAGTTAACGTAGAACCTGATTTCACTAATAAAGTCCCTATTAAATTATGAGCAACTCCAGATCTTAATGTTAAATCTGTTGTTAAGTTACCTGCTAAATTTTGAGAAGTTACTTCTCCACCATTTCCTTCTAATACATTGTCGTCATCACTTAAAGAACATCCTGTAAAAATTAAAGATGAAATTATTACGATTGCTAAAATTGTTTTTTTCATTATTTTATTTTATTTAGTTTTATTGTTTATTACTAGTAACAAAATTATCTATGATTTGTTTAATCTATTTTATCTTAATTTTAAATAATTATTACGAATTAAAATGTTTTTTTAAAAATCATACGTAAACCCTAAGCTAAGG
>Ga0209557_1002170_pt1 | contig 10340 bp, 10 predicted proteins | sample SaaInlV_120m_DNA_4_FD_184672 | JGI IMG/M metagenome (GOLD analysis project Ga0209557, IMG submission 184672) | Marine microbial communities from expanding oxygen minimum zones in the Saanich Inlet - Saanich Inlet SI074_LV_10m_DNA (SPAdes) (version 2) | ecosystem: Environmental > Aquatic > Marine...
GCCGATCATCATAAAGCGGTTCAAGCCCCAAAGCTGTGAGGCTGGTATAGAGCGCTTCGCAAGCTGCATCTGTTGCCGCATCTCCCTGCTTCAAATTCACAATCCCACAGTGATAAGGCGTGACGGCTTCTGGCCAAATGATTCCATTCTCATCATGGCTGGCCTCGATAATCGCACCAATCAAACGCGACACGCCGATCCCATGACTGCCCATATGGACCGGCACCCGGACGCCTTGATCATTCACCACATTGGCGCCCATCGCTTCAGAATATTTGGTTCCAAAATAAAAAATCTGCCCAACTTCTATACCGCGACTGCTGCACCGGCGCTCTTCGGGCAAAGCGTCAAAGAGGCTGGCATCATGGGTTTCATCGGTGCGCGCATAGGGGGTGGTCCATTCCTCTACGATTCCGGCACATTCCTCCCAGTCATCATAATTCACCGCGCGATTGCCCAAAGTCAAATCTAGGATCTGGCTGTCATAAAACACTTCAGACTCGCCCGTATCCGCCAACACCAAAAATTCATGCGTGTCATCGCCTCCTATCGGGCCGCTATCGGCGCGCATCGGAATTGCCTTCAGCCCCATCCGCTCATAGGTGCGCAGGTAACTGACCATATGGCGGTTATAGGCATGCATGGCGCTGGGCTTATCGATATCAAAATTATAACCATCTTTCATAAAAAATTCGCGCCCCCGCATCACACCGAACCGGGGCCGGATTTCATCGCGGAACTTCCATTGAATGTGATACAGCGTCATCGGCAGGTCTTTATAACTGCCCACATGGCTGCGAAAAATATCCGTAATCAGCTCTTCATTGGTTGGCCCATAAAGCATGTCACGCCCATGGCGATCCTGAATGCGCAACATTTCTTGCCCATAATCATCAAAGCGCCCACTTTCACGCCAAAGGTCCGCCGATTGCAGCGTCGGCATGAGCATTGGAATATGGCCGGCGCGCACTTGCTCTTCGTGCACAATATCTTCCAATTTGCGCAACACTTTGAACCCGAGCGGCAACCATGAATAAATGCCGGCGCTCGATTGCTTAATCATGCCGGCCCGCAACATTAAACGGTGGCTCACAATTTGTGCGTCAGCAGGGTTTTCTTTCAAAACGGGGATAAAATAGCGGGACAGGCGCATCAAAGGTCCTTTGCAATAAAAAAAACGGTCGAGCGCTCTGTTTAAGAAGAAAACATCCGTTCCACAAGCCTTGCTCTGTCTGCCAGCGGCTTGCATGGCGCTGGCGCCATCTGGTTCAGATCCGTTGCAATCTTGTAGAGCCGGGGAGGCAGATCAATCGTTTAAATCAACGGCAGCCCTGTTGAAGATATGTAAGCCTATAGTTTCCGTTTGGAGCATGGGGCGGGGCGGTGTATCATTTCGTTGAACATAAAGGAAAGCCTGTGATCTGTTTCCCCAAAAAGCCTTTTTATATCACGCTGATGCTGTCTTGCCTTCTGCCTATGCACGCGGCCTTTGCAAATTCCCAGCACAGGGCGGTTGTAACAATCTGCGAAACCGCGCTTCAAACCAATGATCAGGGCACCATTCAATCTATGGCGCTTCAGATGAAAAATTGGCGGAGTTTGCGGGATGATACCCTGATAAGGCGCGCGGAAACATGCCTTCAAACGGGCCTTGATACAGGGTATTTTTATTCTAAACCAAACGAAAGGTTCGAAATCAAACAGGCAAGCGTGGCGAACAAAAACCTCCTGAAAGATATCGAAAAGCTGCATAAAGATTTGCTTGGCTTATGCCTTTCTTTGGCAAAGCAAACGCCCAAAGCCGCCTTAGAGCATCCGATCTGCACAGCCCTGTGGAGCGCAAATTGACGGATCAAGGCTGCCATTTCAGACAGTTGGTATTTTTGGCAGGCCGCTGCTTGGGCCGCCCTCATGGGCTATGGCATCCCTAGGGGAATCCGCCGGTCTTTTGGCGTTTTTGATTAGGTGTTGAGAATAGGGGGTGAGATAATCACTCGAGGCATAGATATGTGCTCACCGAAACCTCAAGCTCTGGCGGGAAAACCCCACATATAAATAAGTTGGTGCTAAAATAAATAACACCCCCTATTCACCTAAGAGGCTAAGCGCCCTTTAAGGCAAGACTTTGTCATTATAGCGGAAACTTAAAGGCTTATAGGGCAAATTATCTAGATTCTTGGCCATTTTACACCTCAAAGCCTTGCACCGCTCTGGTTTTCCTGTAGAAGGCACATCTGTTTTCGCACTTACTTTTATCGCACGGTCCCTCGTGGGTGGACGCGAAAACCTCATAGCCGCCCTTTGAAACGTGCCAAAAATAGAACTGGAGAGCGCATGCCCCTGTATGAGCATGTCTTTATTTCGCGTCAGGATTTATCCAGCGCGCAGGCCGAAGGCCTTGTTGAACATTTCACAACAATCCTTGCAGATAATGGCGGAAACGTCGTTGAAAGCGAATATTGGGGTGTTAAAACGATGGCCTATAAGATCAATAAAAATCGCAAAGGCCATTATGCGATGCTAAAATCGGACGCACCTGCGCCTGCGGTGCAAGAGATGGAACGGCTGATGCGTCTTCATGAAGACGTGATGCGGATTTTGACGATCAAAGTTGAAGAGCACGCCGAAGGACCATCTGCACAGATGCAACGCCGCGATGATCGTGGTGACCGCGGTGAACGCCGCGAACGTCGCGATTAAGTTTGTAGAAAAGGACGATAGATCATGGCAACCAAACCTTTTTTCCGCCGCCGCAAAGTCTGCCCTTTTTCTGGCGATAAAGCTCCGGCGATCGATTATAAAGATACAAAACTATTGCAACGCTATATCTCAGAGCGCGGCAAGATTGTTCCATCACGGATCACGGCTGTGTCAGCCAAAAAGCAACGAGAGCTTGCCCGCGCAATCAAACGCGCACGGTTTCTTGCTCTTTTGCCATATGCTGTGAAATAGGGAGATCTGATCATGCAAGTAATCCTTATGGAACGCGTGGCCAAATTGGGCCAAATGGGTGATGTGGTTGATGTAAAACCAGGCTATGCGCGCAACTTCCTATTGCCGCAAGGCAAAGCCCGTAGCGCGTCAAAAGACAATATCGCAAATTTCGAAGCCCAAAAGGCGCAGTTAGAAGCGCGCAACTTGGAAACCAAGAAAGAAGCGGAAGATCTGGCCTCGCGCCTCGATGGACAACAATTCGTAGTGCTCAGATCGGCCTCTGATGCAGGGGCTCTTTATGGCTCTGTGACACCGCGCGATGCGATGGAAGTGGCAACGGCCGGCGGTTTCAGTGTAGATCGCAAACAGATCGCCTTGGTCCGTCCGATCAAAGAGCTGGGCCTGCATGAGATGCTCGTGCGTCTTCATCCAGAAGTTTCTGCTACGATCGTTCTGAACGTGGCGCGCTCAGCCGAAGAAGCCGAACTGCAAGCCTCGGGCAAATCGATCCAAGAATTGGCCGCAGAAGAAGAAGCTGCTGCCGAGTTTGAAATTGCAGAGCTGTTTGACGATATCGGCGGTGCAGCCGCAGAGGATGAGTTTGACAGCGCGGCCCCCGCCGCTCCAGCTGCAGATGACGAAAGCAATCAAGACGGCTAACACGCCTAAATGATATACAACTTCGTTAAGGGCGCCCCGCATACACGTCGGGGCGCCTTTTTTTATCAGATGCCCATAATTGTTGAGGAAGGATGCAGCCCGCCCCAACAAAACCAAAGAAAATCATGCACGCCTTGCCAAAAAACAGAGGTATCTTTCTAAAAGTTTCAAAAATTACTTGGGCTTTGATAATTTTCGAAAAGAATTGGCCAGCTTTTTATTTGATTGCGTATTGACCTTCCTTAGACGCCTGCTTAGTTTAAGGAAAATTCAGAGAATGAGGCTGGAGCAATGAAAATTTTGATTTCTGTGGTGGTGCGATAGAGCGAGGCGTAAAGATCCTTTTGATCATTCGTCCGTCGCACCCCGAATAATCGGGGTTTTTTTTTGAATTCAGAATATTAGGAAGGCTGCTGCATTGCAGCGATAAGGTTAAACTGGAGATGAATATGACGCGCCAAATGAGTGGAGCAAAAATGGTTGTACAAGCCCTAAAAGATCAGGGCGTCGATACTATCTTTGGATATCCAGGTGGAGCGGTGCTGCCGATCTATGATGAAGTATTTTTGCAAAACGATATTAAGCATATTCTGGTGCGGCATGAGCAAGGCGCTGTACACGCCGCAGAAGGTTATGCGCGCTCAACCGGCAAGCCCGGCGTTGTGCTGGTGACCTCTGGGCCAGGCGCCACAAATGCGGTGACCGGGCTGACAGATGCGTTGATGGATTCAATCCCGCTGGTTGTTTTAACTGGGCAGGTTCCAACCTTTATGATCGGCTCTGACGCGTTCCAAGAGGCCGATACGGTGGGCATCACCCGCCCCTGCACCAAGCATAATTGGCTGGTTCGAGACACGGCGGATTTATCCTCTACGATCCACGAGGCTTTTCACATCGCAACGTCGGGCCGCCCTGGCCCGGTTTTGATCGATATTCCCAAAGATGTACAATTTGCCGAAGCCACCTACACGCCAAAAACAAAAGTGGCCTCAAAGCATTACAACCCACGCGTCAAAGGCGATATGGACCAAATCACCAAATTGGTGGAAGCGTTGGAAACGGCTGAGCGGCCGATCATTTACTCGGGTGGTGGTGTCATTAACTCTGGCCCTGCCGCGAGCACCTTGCTGCGCGAATTGGTGGCAGCAAGTGGGTTTCCAATCACCTCAACCTTGATGGGGCTAGGGGCATATCCCGCTTCGGGTGAGAACTGGCTTGGCATGTTGGGCATGCATGGTCTTTATGAAGCCAATCTGGCCATGCATGATTGCGATTTAATGATCAATATAGGGGCGCGCTTTGATGATCGGATCACAGGGCGCTTGGATGCGTTCAGCCCCGGCTCGCTCAAAGCGCATATCGATATTGATCCCTCCTCAATAAATAAAGTGATAAGAACCGATATCCCGATCATCGGGGATGTGGGCCATATCTTAGAGGATATCCTGAAGCTGTGGAAATCGCGCGGCCGCAAGACCAACGCCGCGGCCCTTACAAAATGGTGGGCGCAAATCAACGAATGGCAAAAAGTGCGCTGCCTCGATTTTAAGCCCAATACATCCACCATCAAACCGCAACATGCATTGACGCGCCTAGAAGCGCTGACAAAGCATCGCCAAGATCGCTATATCTGCACTGAAGTTGGTCAGCATCAAATGTGGGCGGCGCAATATTTGGGATTTGAGCACCCAAATCAATGGATGACCTCAGGGGGCTTGGGAACGATGGGCTATGGGTTTCCTGCATCAATTGGCGTGCAAATCGCCCATCCAGATGCGCTTGTGATCAACGTGGCAGGCGAAGCCAGCTGGTTAATGAATATGCAAGAAATGGGCACTGCGGTTCAATATCGCGCCCCAGTTAAGCAGTTTATCTTAAACAATGAACGCCTTGGGATGGTTCGCCAATGGCAAGAATTGCTGCATGGAGAGCGGTATTCGCAAAGCTGGTCGGAAGCCCTGCCCGATTTCGTTAAATTGGCAGAGGCATTTGGGTGCAAAGGTATTTTATGCAGCGATCCGGCTGATCTAGATGATGCAATTATGGAAATGTTGGCCTATGATGGTCCAGTGATTTTTGATTGTTTGGTTGAAAAGCACGAAAACTGTTTTCCTATGATCCCATCAGGGCAGCCACATAATAAGATGCTTTTGGGTGAGGCCTCAACGCAAGACGCAATCGATAGCACAGGCGCCGTGTTGGTGTAACCAGCGGTTTATCCGCGCAGTAAAGGAAATGGCATGTCAGCTTTAAAAATCGAAAAGGGTTCATCAAAGCATTCGGCGTATAACTTGCGCGCCAATTATGCTGAAATGGAAGAACCGCATACTCTAACGATTTTGGTCGATAATGAGGCGGGCGTGCTTGCGCGGGTGATTGGTTTATTTTCAGGCCGTGGATATAATATCGATAGCCTAACGGTTGCCGAGGTTGACCATCAAGGCCAGCTCAGCCGGATCACAATCGTAACCACAGGGACACCTCAAGTGATCGAGCAAATCAAAGCCCAGCTGAGCAGAATTGTGCCCGTGCATGAAGTGCGTGATCTCACCGTGGAAGGCCAATCGGTCGAGCGCGAATTGGCTCTGATAAAAGTATCGGGAAACGGCGAAAAGCGGGTTGAGGCGCTGCGCCTTGCAGATATTTTTCGCGCGAATGTTGTAGACAGCACGCTAGACAGTTTTGTGTTCCAAATAACCGGTACCATCGAAAAGGTAGACGCGTTTGCGGATCTAATGCGCCCTCTTGGTTTAACTGAAATAGCGCGCACGGGCGTGGCGGCGCTTTCGCGCGGCTAAACTGCAATGGTTTTTGGACGCTGAGGGTGCTTTTGGCGTTCGACCGGCTATCTTGACTACGGTGACGCTTGGTCTCTTTTAAAGCAAATTGTTAAGACTGGATTTAGCACGTAATTAAGCCGCGGTTTCGCGCCTGCTATTCGTTTACGATCCTTGGTTGCGCCTTACTTTGCGGCGCATGCTGCAAACATGCCAATAAATCTGGGGGTAACTCCGTCTGAGGGCCAAGAGCTTCTACGGTTAACATGAAAGCCCAAAGGTCATCGGGGCCACACCGTAACACAAGATCAGAACCATGTGCCGCATTATACGCATCTAAAGCCTCTTGCACGCGCCTATCGTATAAAATTTGATGAATGCCCATTTGATTACATCCTTTTTTCCATTTTATTTTCCTGCGCCGCACATACAAAAGGTTAGGTTTTTTGCATGGCTCACTCAGGCTTTGACACATCCCTGACGAAGGTTTAGCCGCGCTTAAGACGCTTTCGTCTTGGGTTTAAATTTCTGCTTCGCTAAGCCAATTGCATCGTAGGGGACAGTAGTGCAGTTTTATAATCCCGCGCTTCAAGCCACCTCATAAGCTTCAGCACCCGGATCCGTTGGTTCAACGCATCTGAATTGAACAATGTTCCCCGAGGGGCGCGCAACCGCAGCGACAGAAGAAGAACCCGCTTTCAATTGCTCGGCAAGATGCGGATATTTCTGACGGCTGACCCATTGTAAATCGCGGGCGAGCCGTAAATCAGCTTGCTCATCTACGGTGAAAGACACCATATCGCCACTTTCATAGGCAAATACCTGATTTTTGCGAGATAACTCACCTTGAAGCGTCTCCTCAGCTTTGAAAAATGCCAAACGCCCATGATCCTCACACCAGATAATTGCGCGCTTCGATACGTGTTCACTCCAAATAATAACGCCGTTCATCACATCATCCTTTCCTAACCATGAACTGATTTTGCGGGAAAAGCGGGCCATACTCTATCTTTGAATCTGAACACTGACTTGCAATTTGTGTCGAAAAACTTCAACATAGTTTCATATTGTGTCGCCGCTGACGCGACAAAGCATAAATTTACACGTTAAACGATCAGTGCACCCGTTAGGGTTGATTTTATTTAGTATTTTAAATTTAAACGCGATTAATGAAAATGATAGAAAACCATTCAGAAAGATCCGAGTCGCCAGCCGAACTTCGTGCCATGTTTGGGCGAAATCTGCGCCTCTTATGCCAGCCCTACGCGTCGGTCTCGGCGCTATGCCGCGAATTGGGCATCAATCGCACCCAATTTAACCGCTACCTATCGGGTGAAAGCTTTCCACGGCCAGATATTTTACAAAGAATCTGCGCATATTTTAAAGTGGATGCACGTATTCTGTTACAGCCCCTGCACGAAGTGCAAAACAGTAATACGGATGTGATTTTTAGCAATGAGATGGAAGATTTCCTCACCGCAGCCTCAAGCCTTGTCAACACAAACAGCTTTCCCAGCGGCTTTTACCGCTTCTCGCGGCGCAGCTTTGTGGATGATCAACGTTTTATCCAAGGCTTGATTTTTGTCTATCGTAAAAACAAGAAATGCTTTTTACGCGGCATGGAAGCCAAAGAGGCCATTTCGGGGCAAGGCTTAGCAAGTCTGCCAAAAATTCGCGAATTTCGAGGCTTTGTAATCGCGCAGGAAGGGGGCATAGCGGCTTTGGTTTTTCGCCGCGGGTCGATGAGTTGTTCTTTTAATTTTTTAACGCCGGTTCCCTCATTTGAAAACAATTACTGGCTTGGATATAGCACCCGCACAGTGCAAGAAAAACCCACCGGCGATCGTGTCACCCGGTTGGTTTACGAGCATCTTGGGCAAAACCGATCCGCAATCCTATCAACGGCGCGGAATGCAGGGTTTTGCGAGGCCGATGATTTGGTTCCCTACCACAAAACTTTGCTCAAACCCGAGGACGGTTTTTCTTAAATTAGGTGAGTTGCGGCATCGACAGGTCGCGAATTGGCGCGCACGGAACCAGATTTAAAGACTTGACTGCCACAAGGCTTCAAGCAAACCGGTGAGGCAAATGATGGAACCATTTTCTGATTTAGAGGCAGTCCAAAACCCCGTTGCACGGGCCAGAGGGCTTGCAAACGCACATTACACGGACCTGTCCGTCTATGAGGTTGAAAAACATGCCTTGCTATTTCGGCAATGGGCAGGCTTGGGCGTTGCCGCAGATATTCCACAGATAGGGGATGCAAAGCCAGTTGATTTCTTAGACGTGCCACTGGTGATGATACGCGATCGCTCAAATCGCGTTAGAGTGTTTCAAAACATCTGCAGGCATCGTGGTATGATCTTGATCGACGCGCCTAAAAAAATCGAAGGGGCAATCAGATGCCCCTATCATAGCTGGTGCTATGCCACAGATGGTCGATTGATCAGCACCCCCCATGTGGGCGGTCCGGGTATAAATACCCATGAAGATATAGATCGCGACGCGCTGGGATTGATCGAAGTTGCGAGTTATATTTGGCGCGATATTATCTGGGTCAACCTTTCAGGCACGGCGCCCGCGTTTGAAATAGCCATGGCCGAGCCAATGGAACGCTGGTCTGAATTTGACCAACCGCTTTTTCATGGCGGCGCAGATAGCCGTTTTGAGCTTGCGTTGAACACCAACTGGAAATTGGCGGTTGAGAATTATTGCGAAAGCTATCACTTGCCGTGGGTGCATCCCGGGTTGAACAGCTATTCGCGGCTCGAAGATCATTACAACATTCAATCCGCGGGGTGTTATTCTGGCCAAGGCACCACCGTCTATCGGCAATTAACCGGGAATCGGGCCGAAAAATTCCCTGATTTCAAAAATCTAAGTAGCAAATGGAACCAAGCCGCTGAATATCTGGCCATTTATCCAAATGTGCTTCTGGGCACCCATCGTGATCATGCTTTTGCGGTGATTATCGCGCCCTTAGGGCCTGAAAAAAGTATCGAGCATGTACATTTATATTATGCCACAGACGCAACCGAACCAACCTTGCGGGCACAGAACACCGCGCAGTGGAAATCTGTCTTGGAAGAAGATATTTTTGTGGTCGAGGGGATGCAGCGCGGGCGCCATGGACCGGGGTTTGACGGAGGGCGTTTTTCGCCCGCGATGGATGCTCCGACGCATTGCTTTCACGCTTGGGTGGCTAAGACGCTGACAGAAGCACAAAACGAACCGGCCCAGCATTCGCCCGCCTCTGCCTTTGCTCCTGCACCGTGATGCAGCTCGATATTCAGGTGCAAGCGGCGCATGCCCGCCAAGATTCCGCCGTATTGGCAGAGCTCTATGCCGCCGGCAGCGCCACGGCTCAAACGCTTGACGAACAATGCTTTCTTGCAACTCAAGCCTATATTTTTGCGCTTGAAAGCAACCATCCCCTGGCCGAACAGCTGCATGCGTTTTTGGTACAAAACAGGCGTGACGCTTAAGCGATTTGACAAGCCTCAGGCTTTGCAGCATTCCCGCAGTACTACCTGAGTGAGACGGTGCTTAAAAGCCATGGTTTTAAAAACAACAGCCGCGCTGATTAGCCTGGGGGCGCTTGCCGGCTTTATCTGCAGCAAAACCCTTTTGCCATTACCATGGATGCTGGGTCCGTTAGTGGCAACGGCTCTTATTAGCATTTTGGGATGGGGAAATATTCCTTCTTCTTATCAATTCCCGCATAGGTTTCGTATGCTGTTCATTGCCGTGATTGGCGTAATGATTGGCAGTCAGATCACCTGGAAAGTGATACAACACGTGCCCAATATACTGCCCAGCTTGCTTGGGTTAATCGCGTTTATCGGCCTAGCTTTGAGCGTCAATTTTTTGATTTTCAGACGCTTGGGCCGATATGATCCTGCAACGGCGTTTTTTTGCAGCGCCCCGGGCGGCTTGTTGGAAAGCATTGCGCTTGGAGAAACATATGGC
>Ga0209557_1002173_pt1 | contig 10328 bp, 17 predicted proteins | sample SaaInlV_120m_DNA_4_FD_184672 | JGI IMG/M metagenome (GOLD analysis project Ga0209557, IMG submission 184672) | Marine microbial communities from expanding oxygen minimum zones in the Saanich Inlet - Saanich Inlet SI074_LV_10m_DNA (SPAdes) (version 2) | ecosystem: Environmental > Aquatic > Marine...
CTTGCGATCACCTACAGCGTGTTCGTACTTGTTCATAAAGCTAACAAGGTTACCATCTGTAGTAACACAGATGTAGTTGTAGCTTTCCCATTGACTGCTGTAACGCTTGTCAAGCACTTCAACTACAGTTTCTACTTTTTCGCCTACAGGTTCAATGTGCTTGCTGTCACGATACTCGATACGGATAGTTTTTGTAAGACTTGTCTCGTGCATATCACGTTTGATAAACTCTGGAGCAAATGCAATACGCCCCATAGCCGTAACCCTAACTTCGTCTTGCGACAGTTCTCGAATCATATCAGCTTTGAAGCCGTCTAAGTCACCCAAGCCAAGCATCACATAACGCTTCATCCACTTGATTGCTTCTTGTACACTAGCATAGTCTGCTTCAGTAGGTTCAAACATTTCAAAGTCTGTAGGAAGATACTGTGCATCACGAGTATCTTGCTTCTTCTCCCAGTAGTAGCGTACAAGACTCTTGTTGTCAAACTGTGTCTTGTTTTCGTCACAGCTAAAGCGGCGAGTGTCTTTGGTATATGTATTATTGTTGATACGGTAAGCTGCATATGCTACAGCAAGAGCTTCAGTAAGTTTAACAGTTGTCGGAACTTTGCGCTTTGTTTCATGAGCTAGTTCGAACGCAATTTCATCTTGCTTAAACTTTGATAATGCCATAGTCTGTGCCTCTCTGTTTGCCTAATTATGTTACTATTATAGCATTCTATTCAGTATCTGTCAACCATTCTTTGAAGGATTCTAAGTTATTAATATTCAAAGGTAAGAACTTTTCTGGTATCTTTTTAACTTTAGAACGATACCCTTCGATAATATCTTCTACCTTTTCTAGTACTTGCGCACTAGTATGATGTCCGATCCATTCCGAAAAGCCTCGTCCGTCTTGTTCAATATCCCAATCAAAGTCTGTTTTAATTGCCTTTTCTAAGTTGTCCACAGCTTTCTTTGAACCATAAAATGCATAGTCAAATTGTGCTAAATGACTGCGAGCAGAGTAACTGTTTTGATAGACACCCAGACGTACATCTGGGTGACTTGTTTTACCTGCTTTACTATCATTCGATCCTAGTGGATCTTGAAAGATATACAATAAATGCATTATACTTTCCAAATATATTCTGCTGGCGGAAGTGTAGCACGATTGACTTTTTGATTATACAAATTGATCATTCCGTCTACAACACGAGTCTTGTCGTGTTCTGCAGGTCGTCCTGTGCCTTTGTTATTGTAGTAGGCATCCCAGTAGCTTTCCTTGATAGTTTCTTGTACTGTTGACGGATCACCGTATGTATCAACTAACAATGCTTCTAGTTCTTTATCAAACTGTGCATCAAGTGCAAGCCCTTGTGTTGCTGCTTTGTGATACAAAATACTTAATGGACGAAACACTTCCAGTTCTAATGGAGCCTTAGGCCATACTGTACGATGAAAGTTTAATGCACGATCCCAATACTGTCCTTTGTTACCATATGTATCAGCAAGTTCAAAACACTCTTGTCCACTTTTAATCTGTGTAAATGCACCTGCCATAGTTGCATGTCGCTTAGGTGTACAATTACTTTTACGCAAGATATTCATCATTGCAACAGCGTCTGCATCACGTGTCTCTAGTTTAATCATAAACTCATCGTATGGTGATAGTTTGCGTTTGTTCTTAGAGTTAATACGAATCATATTATGTCCTGCAAGCCAGCAACCGTATTCGATACGTTCTGTTTTAGGATTAAATCCTGCCTTGACAATGATGTCGTCAGCAATGATATCTGTATCAATAAACCATACAGGAAACTTATTGTAGCCTTTTAAACGACATACTTGGATAGTATGGTGTCCGTCCCAGATACAGTAATATACTTTACCTTTAATTGTAAATTTAATAGCACACGGTACAATTACACATGTAGCATCAAAGTCTCCATAAATTTTACCACTATGATTAGGTGCTACATCACGTTGGAAGATGGGCCAAAGATATGCTTCGTCCCAGTTAATATATGCAAATTTAGGATTAAGTGCAGTGCCGTTACCAATTGTAATTTCTACACCTTCACTAGGATCATAATCAAACGCTTGTGGTTTAAAGTTAGGACCTAGTACTGTAAGTAATGCTCGGTGAATGTCTTCTAACGGAATAATGCCGTTATCATAATTGTTTGCCATTGTACGCAAGTCAATAGCATCATCTTTCATATCAAATTGTATTTTGAATTTTGAAACAAATTCTCGAATGGCTTGTTTCTTGTTGTACTTGCGTTGTGTTGCAGGTGCGGTAGCAAGGAATTGCTGTGTGGTATTCATTTGTATTCTCCGTTTACTTTTGTTTTCAACTATAAGCCTACTTCTTATTTTCAGCTACAATACTATAATAACATCTTTTAGGCAGATGTCAACCTATTTTTTGAACAAATATATGCCTTCCGACTTATAGCTGTTCGATGCTTTGTCATTGCCAACACCTGGTCGGACGTTCAGCACCATATCTATTTGCTTTTGATAAGTGAAGCCTACTTGTTCACTTATTTGCTTCCATTGTTCAACAATGTTAAATTCTTCTTTGCCATCTTTGTAGTCTGCAATGTTAACAGCATAGATAGCATCTTTAGCAAGAGCTGTGTGCAACATCTGTATTGTAGGGGTAACATATGTTGTAAACCATTCATCTAAGTTAGTACAACTATTCATACACTGTGTAGGTTCATCTGTATATGTTTCTAAATTAAAGTAGGGCGGACTACTAAATGCGGCATCATAGTATCCTGGCTCTGGTGTAAACTGTTCGCTAGGTAAGTGATGCATTTCGAATCCACTACCTAGTCCTAAACTAGTCATAAGCTCGCCTAGTGCTACTAATCCGTTGTATGTTTTAGTGTTAGGGTCTATACCCGTGTAGTGGTACCTTAGATTGCTTGTAAGGGCGCCTAACATGCGTCCTCCGTAGCCTGAACTAAAGTCCAATACGTTACCCATAAACGCCGGGCATATGTAATCGTACACGGCTCTAGCGTTCATTGGCTTAAAGTTAGCAATAGTACCTCCACTAACTAAGTCTAATGCTCTACGTATGTTTTGAGGTAGTACACTTTTATCTGCTTCGTCTCTATATTTGTAACAGAAACTTATTGCTCTACGTAAACGTGTATCATCGTAGAACCTTGCTCGCATACTAACCATTTTGTCTTTACGTGTGTATGCTTCTTGCATATTAGGGAACCAGAACCTACTAAAGTTTTGTCCTGCTGTAGCACCTACACCAATCTTATCGTCAACAATGTTATGACTCTTTTGTCCTATTGCTTTAAGTTCTTGTTTACAGCCTTCTAAACTAAAGTATGTAATAGGTATGATGTTTACTGTTCGATAGATGTCGAACACTTCATCTTCTATTTGTTGCCTACCTTTTTCACTTGCTAGTAACCAACGTTCTTTAGTATAAGACTTTAGTTGTGCTTCTACGTGTTCATATCCTGTAAACGTAGGTGACGTAGGGTGTACACCCCATTCGTTGCAGATATGATTGTAGTAGGTTTCAACATTTGTCATACTTGAGTCCATTGATATTTGGCTAAGTCTTTTTCTTCTGCCCAACGAATAAACAAGCCACACTCACGACCGTGTGCTTCAATTTCCCACGGAAGGTCCCAGTAACTTACTTTCTCTGGGTTATATGTTTTGCCAAACCATTCGTCTTTTGATGGATGCAATTCTCTACGAGCAAACTGTTTTACATGCACCATTTCGTGTGCAACAGTTTCCAACAATGAACGTAGTCCTTGACTCTTGTTAATCTCTAGTTCAAAGGTTCTCTTGTCGTCGCCTTCAAGACAGTAGCCCATAGCACCTTTTGTGTTCTTTAGTTTTACTGTTATATCAAGTGTACGCATACGTGGCATTAGAGTCTTTATGCAAAACTCTACCATGCTTTCTACATGCTTACGCTGGTACTCTTTTCCACCCTTAATTGTGATAAACATACACGCCTCAATTCTGCTAAGTTATGTATATATTATAACATCATATACTAAGGGTGTCAACTATAATCTAAAGGTAATTCGCCCTTTTGAGAGATCATATGGGCTTATTTCTACACGAACTTTGTCGCCAACTATCATTTTTATCTTATATTGACGCATTTTGCCTGATGTATAACAGGTAATTTCGTGCTTGTTATGTAGTAATACTCTAAATGTATTATTAGGGAGAACTTTTACTATTTCTCCCTCTAATTCTAGTAAATCGCTATTCTTTGCCATCTACTTCCTTAGTTACTTCTTCAAGTATAATTTGACCATCACTCCAAGATACTTTAAGTTCGGTGCCGGGACCCCATCCTTTCTCTTTTAATATCTCTTCTGGTATGGTCATATTAATGTTTTCGCTGTCGCCATCAATATCTTTAAAAATATCATCAGCCTTAAATTCCCATGTACTTTTAGTCATGTTTTCTCCTAACTGACAATTATTTATTCTTCTACGTTTGACCAAACATGTGCGTAATAGCCTTTACCGTTAGTATCACCGCCGGCATTATCTAGTTCTTCACCATCGTATGATATACTATCGATAATGTCTTCACCGTTTGGATATTCAGTAATATAAAACTTTAGTTTCTTAGGATCAAATTCACCAACTGTTTCAATGACAGCATCAAAGAATCCGCCTTTCTCACTTGAATACATTTGTGCTACATAGTCGCCTTGATCTTTATACCAATCTTCATCGCCGGTATCTTGTAGTTCAACTTCCCAGTCTGTTTCTTCACCAACTTCTTCAATTAAATCAGTAACAGTTTTGTTTTCCATAACTTCAGTAATAAGTGGTGCTGAATAATCAGCCGAAGCAACTTCGTCTATGCTCATGTAAGCACTTCCGTATTCTACACCGTACTGATGACAATACTCATTTTCTGCTTCAAACCAGTTTGATTTGTAATCTTCGCCTTCTACTTTTAAAAAGTCTGCTTCTGGCGGAAGTTTATCAATATCATCGTATTCGACATCATCTGGATCTTCATTAACTAGATACTGTACAAAGTCACCATCACCATACTCATCGTTATGGTTGCTCCAAAAGTCGTGTGCTTCTTTTGAAATATTGATGTATGCGCCTTCGCCGCCATATCCGTTGATTGTAAGTCTATAAAATCTTGGACCTTTAAGTGTTTCAACTAATTCTGTTTTTTCTTCTGATGTTGCCATAATAGTTCTCCTAAAAACTTTGTTGGCGCGGCTGAAGAGATTCGAACTCCTGACTTCCTGGTTCGTAGCCAGGTACTCTATCCAGCTGAGTTACAGCCGCGTATATAAATTTATTATAGTTGATCTTGTTACGTTTGTCAACCATTAGAATTCCATATCCGCTGCAACTACAAATCTATCTTCTTCTATATGAAGTATGCCAGGTCTATGCCAAACTTTGCCTGGAAAGATCATCCAGTTACCAGTTCGCCAATGTGCATAATAAGACTCGCGTTCTATGCCGTTGGGTGCAAGCTCTGTGCCTGCTGTCTCTAAATCGTTTTCTTCCGCTATAGGTAAATGTAAGTAGAATACTCCGCTTACTGTAGTTGTTTCGGGATTGTGATTGTGATGATGCCAAAGGGTATCTCTATCCTCGGCATCATTCACGTTCGTCCTGTAACTCCAACTTTGAATGTTCTTTATCTGTCGCTCTTGTTTCATAAATGCAAAACAACTCCAAATAAAGCTCATCTTTAGATTGGTCCACTGTTCTGTGGGCAATCCAAATATGTTGACGTTTGTTTGATACTTAGGACTATTGGTCCAAACATTACCCTTTGCAATTAGTTCATTAATGCCTTTACACATTTCAAACCGTTGGTCCGGGGTAATTAAATGGTTCCAGTCGTAGTACTCGTGTACCTTCATTAAACAGACTTTAAATATTCAAGTACGGCTTCTGGTGCTGTTTCTCCATAAGGATCATTGTCTTCACCAGTTTGGTTAAGTCCTGGTTCTTCAAAGAACTTTTCAACTTCACCGTTTTCTACAACCATAGCATAACGCCATGATCGATTACCAAACCCTAAATGGTCTTTACATACAAGCATACCCATCTTCTCAGTAAACTCGCCTGTACCATCAGGTATAAATTTAATACGTTTAACGTCTTGATCAATCATCCACTTACGCATTACGAAAGTATCATTAACACTGACAACATATATATCGTCAACGCCTTGTGCTATTATTTCGCCATACAACTCCTCAAAGCCTGGAACTTGATATGTTGAACAAGTAGGAGTAAATGCTCCTGGTAGTGAAAATACTACAATGCGTCTATTATTAAAAATATCATCTGAGCTTACTGTTTTCCACTCAAATGGATTGTCGTTACCATTTGTTTCGTCTACGAACGTAATAGGGTTACCATCAGTTCTTACACGATATTTAAAATCAACACTTGGTATTGAAGTGCCTTCTTTCATATTAACTCCTTAAGAAATAGTTTGTTATTTTACTAACATGTATATATTAGCACTTCTTGTTAAAAATGTCAACCACAAATGGCTAAATATTACTATGAATATCGATCCTCAAAATATACACTCACCAAAGGCTCCAGATGATGATCAGAAATGTCTATTGTGCGGAGAAGAGTGTCATTGTGGCGATGTAAGTAAAACAGGTTTATGCGGGTCTTGTACTCATCAAATACCAGATGAGGAAGAAGATTAGTTTAACCACCGAGGGCATTAGAGGGCAAATATGAATTTTTTACAAATAGTTGGAGAAGTGGGTTTTCCGATAGCAGGCGCAATGGCTGCAGGGCTTTTTGTTTTCATTACACTACGATTTATTCTTGAAAGCGTTACAGGGTCGGTAAAAGGACTTATGGGCATGATTGAAGCTCTTAATAATCGTGTGCAAACAATGAACAACGATTTAGTTAAAATAGACGCATTAATGAGTCACGCACTAAATGTAAAACCAAACATAGATAGACTTGCCGCAAATGAAGGCAAGGAAGACGCAAGGAGAGATTGATGCTTTGGGTAGATTATAATATAGAAAGTTTTGGCGACGGTAGTTTTGCTGTTCTTGGAGAATGGCCCGGCGAAGTAATGGGTCGTAAGGCAGACGGAACATGGGGAGGAAAAACAAGTCCTTTGTATAAACCAGGTGATGTTTTTGTTGTTGATCCAAATGGAATCTTACGTAAAATAGACGAAGTTAATGCACTGTTGTTAAAACACGAGACTACAAAAGAAAATGGATAGTTCATTAATAGAAGCAATTAACCAATACGGATTTCCAATAGTAGCCGCTATGGGTCTTGGGTATTTTGTCTATTATGTTTGGAGATGGGTTACTACTGAAATTAAGCCTGTCTTAGGTCAAGCAAGTACTACGCTTGTGGCGCTAATAGATCGTATTCGTATGTTAGATAATGACATGATACGTCTTACACAAAAAATTCAAATGGTGTTAGAACTTAAAGAACAATACGAAAAAGTTACTGGAAAGAGTTTAGACCTCGACCTTGACCAAATTGAAACTATAACTGATAAAGATTATAATACAAAGACAAGGAAGAAAAAATAATGTTTAAGTCAAAATATGATTTATGGTTTGAAAATCAAAACGAAGCAACTAAAACTTACCTCGAAAATAGAAGTAAAGAAGATAGTAAACTTATAATGCTTGGTTGGTGGTTAGGATTAACTTCAGGTAGTTTACTAACTATTCTTATTTACTCGATGCTATAAACACGCCATTCCAATCTTTAGGCAAGTTTTGAGTTTTTTGGAACTCGCAGCGTTCTATCCACATTATATAGTAATCTTCCATCTTGCCACCAAAATGACGTTTTAATCTTTCGCAAATATATATTGCTTCATCAAACTTCTGTGACCGATATGCATCATGCATACGCTCGTGCATTTCTTTACTTTTGTGTTGTGCTTTAGTTCCTTGTATATCAAGTACAGTGTATATGCTTAACCCTACGCTTTTACCTTTTACTTGTAAGTCATCTACCTTTAAGTAAAAGAAATCATCTTTAGTTGCATTGTACGTGCTTTCACCAACTAGTAAAAGGCAGCCATATTCTTTACATTTCGACTCAATTCGTGCAGCACTTGAAACACTGTCTCCAAGGACGTCATAACTGTGTCTTGCTGTAGACCCCATCTCACCAAGATAACCAAGACCAGTGTTAATACCAGCCCCCATGCCAACTGGTGGTCTGCCTTCTGCTGTAATTTTATCATTAAATTTCTCTACCGCTCGAAGCATTTCTATTCCGCATGTTACTGCTGTGCGAGGATGATTAGGATCTTCTATTGGAGCATTGTGTATGTGCATACTTGCATCACCAATGTACTTAATAATCATGCCGTCCATGTCTAATACTGGTTGTGTAATAGCATCCATGTAACCATTCATTATTTTAGTAAGTCCTTTAACATCATCGCCAAAACTTTCACCAAGGGGTGTAAAACCTCTTAGATCTGAGAAGACAATTGATACTTCTTTCTTCATACCTTCTTTTATAAGTGCAGGGTTTTCTTGCAACATACGCACCACGGTTGGTGATGCATATCCCGCAAATTGTTTTTTAATTTCTTGTTTCTGCAAATACTCGCTTACGAATCGATTAAAAACAGCATGTAAACTAACTAACACAAATGCTAGTATGGGCATAGTAACATCTAATAGATACAAGTACTCTTGCCACGCATATAAAGCGCCGTACGCAAGTCCTCCTACTACTGTAACTATTACTATGCCCACAGCCCAAAAAGGCGCAAGTGAAGCAACTACAATAGCAAGTAAACTTACTGCCGCTGTTGTAGCTAGTTCTGCTAGATCAGCCCAAAATGGCCTTTCAATTTGGTCGCCGTCTAATACAGTTTGTAGTGTTACAGCCGCAGGTATATAATTATATTGCGGACCAGTTGGACTTGCAATAAATCCACCTAAGCCTTCTGCTGTTAATCCTATGACAACTGTGCGACCTTGGAACTCGTTAAAGTTATCCTTGGTCGCACTAATTGTGTCAAACTTTTTATTCCAACGCAACCAGATTTGTCCATTAGGGTCAGTGTTAATAATTGGGTAACTCGGAACACGGATCTTTTCAACGCCACCCTCATTGGCTTTGATTTGATAAGAAGGTTGACCTGTGGCTAATCTAATTACCTCTACTGCGAGTGATGGGTACGTATCATCACCGATACGCATGATCAGAGGTACACGGCGTATTACACCGTCTACTTCAGGTGCTGTGTTTATAACTCCAACACCTCCGGCATTTTGACCTAGTAGAGGAATAGGACCCAACATGCCTGGCCATTCAAACAAGAATGGCAATGGGTTTCCTATTTTGGCAACTCCGCGAGGTACGGAATTTTTGTTGACTGATGTAGTTCCTGTTTGAGCAATTACTACACCGTTGTCTGCAAGTGCATCGGCTAATGCTTCATCTCCACCTAATCTATCAGGTTCAGAAAAAAGTATAGGTATTACAATAATACCTGCACCTGCTTCTCGAAGTTTCCAGACTATATCTGCAATTACTTCGCGCTTCCAGGGCCATTGACCATACTTCTCAATGGCGGCCTCGTCAATAGCAACAATGCCAATATCCCGGGATTGCAAGGGCTCATCGGTTTGTTGAAGTAAATCGAATTGCTTGAGCCGAGCTGTTTCTACTACGGTGCTATTCCCATAATGAAACATCCATATTATTAAGGCAGTAAGAGTTGCCACTGACCAATGTGTGATATACTTCGTCATACTGTATTTATTTTCTATCTTACTGGATTGATTGTTCTTGTTCTTCCATTATTTTTTGCCCATTAGTTTTGCTTTTAGTAGATCTAAGTCTTTATTACCTTGCGACTGCTTTTTACTGCTTGTTTGTAAATTATTTCTTTTTGATCGTTGTGCTTCTTCCACCATGAACTTGGCTTGTGCCTGTGAATCGTTATTGGATTTGTTTCGGCGGCCAATAGTGCGTTCCATAGCGGCGATCCTTCTCTTAATTGAATTGATTTTTGATTGGAGATCATCTTCAAATGCCCTTTCTGCGACAGCCCCGTCGCTGTTAGTTTTACAAATTAAATTGCATAACCATTGCCTCATGCTGTATTTAGTATTGTGTTACGCTTACAGCACACCCGTTTACATTGTTGCAAAACTGTGTAAGGCTGTATGAATTTAATCCTGTGTCTTGATAACTACTACCAAGTTGTTGAATATTAATAGTATTTGGACCGGCTACGTTTGTTACATCTATATTAGCAACATTACGCATTGACCTTTGGTATACTATTACACTGTTGTCATCAC
>Ga0209557_1002175_pt1 | contig 10326 bp, 10 predicted proteins | sample SaaInlV_120m_DNA_4_FD_184672 | JGI IMG/M metagenome (GOLD analysis project Ga0209557, IMG submission 184672) | Marine microbial communities from expanding oxygen minimum zones in the Saanich Inlet - Saanich Inlet SI074_LV_10m_DNA (SPAdes) (version 2) | ecosystem: Environmental > Aquatic > Marine...
ATGCTGCCTTCGATAATGCTGGTATTTACGTCAAATTCGAAGCAAGCTATGTCTTCCCCGCGAAGCAGCATTTGCGCGAAGGCCATAAGCGTCGGATCGGTGGTGCGTAATAATTCTTTCATGCCCTTTCACATAGGGTCTGATATGCGGGTTTGTCGAGAGCCTTGAGGAAATTCGAACATGTCGTTGGACGATGCAGTATCAAAACCCCATGATCGCTTGGCAAAGGCCTTGGCCGAAGATCTGACAGCCGTCAATCATTTGATCCGCCAACGCATGGCCTCCGAGCATGCCCCTCGCATACCTGAGGTCACCGCCCATTTGGTTGAGGCCGGGGGCAAACGCCTGCGCCCAATGCTGACCTTGGCCACCGCACGGATGTGCGGCTATACCGGGCCTTATCACATCCATTTGGCGGCGACGGTTGAGTTCATCCATACCGCCACTTTGCTGCATGACGATGTGGTGGACGACAGCGCCCAACGCCGCGGCAGGCCCACCGCGAATTTGCTTTGGGACAATCAATCCAGCGTTTTGGTTGGCGATTATCTGTTTTCTCGTTCCTTTCAACTGATGGTGGAAACTGGAAGCCTGCGCGTTTTGGACATTTTGGCCAATGCCTCTGCCACCATTGCAGAGGGCGAGGTGCTGCAGCTCACGGCCGCGCAAGACATTACGACCAGCGAAGAGATCTATTTCAAAGTCATCCGTGGAAAAACCGCCGCACTCTTTGCAGCCGCCAGCGAAGTGGGCGCGGTCATTGCGGGCAAAGAAGATCAAACAGTCCGGGCCCTTGCAGCCTATGGTGACGCTTTGGGCATTTCCTTTCAAATCGTTGATGACCTCTTAGATTACACTGGCAGCACGGCGACGGGCAAAAACATTGGTGATGACTTCAGAGAGCGCAAACTGACCCTGCCTGTGATCAAAGCAATTGCTGCCGCAGATGACACTGAGCGGGCATTTTGGCATAAATGCATTGCCAAGGGTCAGCAGGAGGCGGGGGATTTACCCCATGCCATCGCCCTAATGACACGCCACGGCACGCTTGAGGCCACCCGGGCCCAAGCCCTTTATTGGGCTGAGCAAGCCAAATCCGCCCTGAGGGATTTGCCAGATCACCCGCTGAAGCCCGTACTCACGGACCTCAGCGATTACGTCGTGGCCCGCTTAAACTAACGCCCCGAAAGACCAGTCAGATCAGGAGCGCGCCGCTGGCCACCCACCAGTTGCGCTGTTTGGCTTGAATGGCGGCGGCACAGTCTTGCGCGGCGGCCAAGCTCTCAAACAGAGCAAAACACGTGGCACCCGACCCGGACATGCGCGCCAAAAGCGGCGCCTGTGCAGCCAAAGCCTCCAGAACGTCAGCAATCATCGGCTCCGCCGCCAAAGCTGGCGCTTGCAGATCATTGCGCTGCCGTTTGAGCCAGGCGCAAAATTCTCTGGCCGCGGGTGGCGGCGGTTCAAGCGGCGGGTTAGATTTGGACGCCAATTGTTCAAACACCCGCGCGGTGGACAAACCACGCCCTGGGTTGACCAAGCAAGCAAATAGATCAGGCACATCACCCAAGGGGGATATCTGCGCACCAATGCCCTGCATCAAAACCGGTGAACGCCCCATACAAACAGGCACATCAGCGCCCAATAGCACCTGCGCCGCCACATCGGGCAGAGGAAGATCCCAAAGCGCGGCCATCGCATGCAATGTCGCCGCCGCGTCGGCGCTGCCGCCACCAATACCAGAGGCAACCGGCATGGTTTTATGCAGCCGGATGTCGGTCTGACAGTGGCGCGGAAAGAGCGCAGCAGCCTTCAGGATCAAATTATCATCCGGCCGAGGAAGCTCTGCGGCCTTTGGGCCAAGGATGTTCAGCTGGGTGCGACCGGATTTTCTCACCTCCACCCATTCACCGCAATCGAGGAAGGCAACGGCACTTTGCAAGTCATGCAACCCGTCGTCACGCTGTCCCACGACATGCAGGCAGAGATTGATCTTTGCCGCAGCGCTGCGCCTAATCGCCATCAGCCACTTTCAGAGGCGCCGCCCCCTCCTCAGCCAAGACCTCCGCGAGACCCACCTCTAACTTGCGTTGAATGCGCTTTGGATCGACCGCCTCTGGGCCAGAGTAATCGATGGCAAAGCTCAATGCGCGTCTCCATTGGAATCGCGCCTCGGTTTTGCGCCCGACGGCCCAATAAACATCGCCCAGGTGGTCATTCACAATTGGATCTGTCGCCATTAACTCCGCCGCGCGCTCCATATGCACCACGGCCTCGTTGTAAAAGCCAAGCCGATACTGCGCCCATCCAAGACTGTCGATGATATAGCCTGTATCGGGCTGTGCCGCGACGGCCTTTTGGATCATCTCAAGCGCCGCATCGAGCTGTTCACCGCGATCCACCAGAGTATAGCCCACATAGTTCAGCACTTGAAATTGATCGGGCGCCAGCTCCAAGGCACGATCAAAATCACGCATCGCCGCCGCCCAATCTCCCAGCCGGTCATGCGCTGTGCCTCTGACATAATGCAAATACCAATGCCCCCGCGCCGGTTGATCAATCAAGGCAATCGCCCTGTCATAGCTGCGCACCGCGCGCGCATATTGCTCATCTTGGCGTAAAAAATCGCCCAAGGTCATGTGAATTGAGCGCAGATTCTCAAATGATCCAGCCAATTGTGTCAAAACCTCAATCGCAGTTGTGCCTTCGCCGATCTCTTGCAACGCCTGCGCCCGGCCCAATTCGGCCTGGACATAGGCCGGATGGCTGCGCGGCACCTGCGTATAGGTTTCAATCGCCAACTGCGGATTGCCAAGCTGTTCGAGCAGCTGAGCTGACAGCAAAACTGCCTGCATATTGCGCGGGGCCATATGGCTGGCCAGGCGCGTGTAAAGCAGCAGCCCGTCTTGACCTTCGCCATTTTGCAACGCCTGCGCCAAGAGGTGCAAAACTTCTCCGGCGCCTTCGCTGGCGTTGCGCAGCAGATCAAACTCGACCAATGCCCCGGCCTCAATTTGTGCCACCAAACTGTTGACCGCGTGATCCGCACCAGATCCATGAAAATCACGCAAAAACGCCAAGGCGTCATCTGACCTGTCCAACTGCACCAATATCTGCGCCCAGACCAAACTGCCGCGATAATTCAAGGCAGGTGCGGCCTGCCCCTGGCCGCTAAAGCTTGCCGCTGCACCTTCAAAATCTCCCACCAAAGTCAGCGCGAGACCTTTTTGATACAGAGCAAAGCTGCGCATACCCTCCACCGGAATTACGGCATCAAAGCGGCGCAAAGCCTCAGCCATTTGCCCCAAGCCCACGAGCGCCCAGCCTTCAAGCAACTCATCAATGGCCCGGCCAACGACGGTTGTCGCCTCCAGATGATCCAGCGCTGCCTGATAGTCATTGCGTTTGAAATGTTCCGACAGCACCAAAACCTCAGCCAAAGGATAGCTGCCCTCACCGGCCACCAACAGACGCGCCAAAGCATGGGCTTTTTTCACATCACCCGAGGCCAGAAAGGCCGTCATGGTTTGCGACACCAAGACCGAATCGCGTGGAGATTGCGCCAAAGCGCGGGCGAAATAATCTGCAGCGGGTTGGTAATCATGCGCAAGAGCCGCTTGGCGCGCCGCAATATAGGGACCAGAGGCCTGTTGCGCCGCTGCGCTGGCCCCGAGCGTCATACTCAGCAGCATCACATAGATTATTTTTGCAGATCGTTTCAAAACCGGCCTCCCTGATAGGTCATTCTTAGGCTGAGCCTTGGGCAAAAACAATTGGGCCGCGCAGCTTTTTGCTGGCGGCCCTCAAAGATCACGCTTTGGCGTGGTTACATATTGGGATAATTCGGCCCATCCCCACCCTGCGGCGTCACCCATGTGATGTTTTGACTTGGGTCTTTGATGTCACAGGTTTTGCAATGAACGCAGTTTTGGAAGTTGACCACAAAGCGGGCCTCTTTGCCCTCTTCCTGCACCACCTCATAGACCCCAGCCGGGCAATAGCGCTGCGCAGGCTCAGCATAGTCCGGCAGGTTCACCAAGATCGGCACATCAGGGTCAGTCAGTTGCAAATGTGGCGGCTGGCTTTCCTCGTGGTTTGTCATGGCAAAGCTGACATTGGTCAACCGGTCAAAGGACAGTTTCCCATCGGGCTTCGGATAGTCAATCGGCGCATAATCTGCGGCTTTTCCAGTGGATTGCGCATCGGTTTTGCCATGTCTGACCGTGCCAAACAGGCTAAATTTGAAGATGGATTGGAACCACATATCAAAGCCGCCCAAGGCCAATCCGCCCAAAGGTCCAAAGCGCGCGGCGAGCGGGGCCACATTGCGCACAACCTTAAGATCTTTACCGACAGGACCCGAACGCAAAGCCGCGTCATAGCTCTCGAGCACATCGCCAGAGCGCCCCGCGCTGATCGCAGCAAAAGCCGCCTCTGCCGCCGCCATGCCCGAATGCATCGCATTGTGATTGCCTTTAATACGCGGCAGGTTCACCAGCCCGACCGAACAGCCCAGCATCGCGCCCCCCGGGAAGGCCGCTTGCGGCATAGATTGAAATCCCCCTTTGGTGACCGCGCGCGCGCCATAGGCCACCCGCTTGCCGCCCTCTAAAACCTTCGCAATCCGCGGGTGATGCTTAAAGCGCTGGAATTCCATATAGGGGAAGAGATGCGGATTTTTGTAATTTAAATCAATAATGAAGCCGACATAGACTTGATTATTTTCTAAATGATACATGAAGGAGCCGCCAGATTGTTTGAAGCCCATCGGCCAGCCCATAGAATGGGTGACTTCGCCCTGGTTATGGTTTTCCAGCTTCACTTCCCAGATCTCTTTCATACCAAGGCCAAACTTTGGCACATCGCAGTCTGCATCCAAATTGTACTTGGCAATGACCTGCTTGGACAGCGAGCCCCGCACACCTTCGGAAAGGAATACATATTTGCCATTGAGCTCCATACCAGGCTCATAAGCCTCCGACGGGCTGCCATCGGCATTCTTACCAAATTCACCCGCCACCACACCTTTCACCGCGCCATCTTCATGAAACAACAGCTCAGAACAGGCCATGCCGGGGAAAATCTCAACGCCCAACTCTTCGGCCTGTTCGGCGAGCCAACGGCACACATTGCCCATCGAAACGATGTAATTGCCGTGATTGTTCATCAAAGGTGGCATGATCGCATTGGGCAGACGTATTTGCCCCGCCTCGCCCAAGACATAGAAATTGTCTTCTTTCACTTCGGTATTCAAGGGCGCGCCCTTGGCTTTCCAATCTGGGATCAATGCGTTGAGGGCCGAGGGATCCAGCACGGCGCCAGAGAGGATATGCGCACCCACTTCTGAGCCTTTCTCCAGCACCACAACCTCAAGGTCGGCATTCAACTGTTTCAAGCGGATCGCAGCAGACAATCCCGAAGGACCGGCGCCCACAATCACCACGTCATAGTCCATGGTCTCACGTTGAATATCTGACATATTACTTCCCTTGCTGCCGGCCCATCTCGTGAAAAAATGGGCAAAATTTTCAAACTCGCTGAAAGGTTTATGCCATGATTCAAACGCAGGTCAATCGTGACGCGGCTTTCCAAGGCCAAAGGCGACGTTATTTCGCATTTCTCACAGGCACCGGCCGAGCCAAAGGTCTCTATTTCTGATGGAACTGTTTAAAATAAGATCAATTGGTGCGCAGTCACAAAAAAAACATGGCAATCGTAATCTAACCCCTTGCCAAACCGCGTCGCCTTCGGTCAGGTAGATCAACCTTAAATCATGAGTGTTGTTTCAATGGAAAAAATCCCGTTAACCAGATCAGGTGCCGTTCAGCTGGAGGCTGAAATGAAGACCTTGAAATCTGTAGAACGCCCAACCATCATCAAGGCGATTGCGGAAGCGCGGGAATTGGGCGATTTGAAAGAGAACGCCGAATATCACTCGGCGCGCGAAAAGCAGGGATTCATTGAAGGACGAATCAAAGAGCTGGAAGCCATCTTGGGCAGAGCCGATATCATTGATCCGGCCAAATTGTCCGGGTCGGTGAAATTCGGTGCGACGGTGACTTTGGTCGATGAGGACACCGATGAAGAAAAAATTTATCAAGTCGTGGGAGAGCCAGAGGCGGATATTGAGAGTGGCAAGCTCAACATGCGCTCGCCATTGGCCCGGGCTTTGATTGGCAAGGACGAAGGCGACAGCATTGAAGTGCGCACGCCTGGCGGTGCGCGCTCCTATGAAATCTTAAAAGTCGAATTCATCTGACACGGCAAGCCTGGCGCCCCGGCTCCCGGGGCTTTTACGGTAGGCCAAAACTGGCGTAGGGCAAAAAACATACCGTTTGGCCGGGTTTAATCTCGGCCGCCGCCTCTGGTAATTCGACAAGGCCTTCTGCCCAAGACAGGCCTGAGACCCGGCCCGATCCTTCAGATGCGAAGACATGGGCCGCGCCATCGCGCAAGCGTGCCCGCAGATATTCGCGACGCCCAGCTTTTTTCGTTTTTGAAAATGCAGCTGGCATATGCAGCGCTTGCGGCACTTGGAATCCGGCCCCCGCCAGTTGCAACAACGCAGGACGGGCGAAAATCAACGTGCACACAAAGGCTGCCACCGGATTGCCTGGCAGGCCAAAAACCGGCACCCCGCCCCAAACGCCCAAAGCCAAAGGCCGTCCCGGCTTCACCGCAATCCGCCAAAGCGCCATACCGCCGCTCGCGCGCAACACCGCGGACATGTGATCCTCATCCCCGGCGCTCGCCCCCCCCGAGGTCATGATGACATCCGCGCAGTCTTTGGCCCGGTCAAGCGCCGCGCGCACAGCGGCGGCCTCATCGGGCACAATGCCAAGATCCACCACCTCCATACCCCAGCGTCGCAGCACCGCACAGAGCATCGGTCGGTTGGCATCAAAAATTTGGTCGACACGCGCCGCCTGCCCTGGCGCGCGCAGTTCCGCACCTGTGGAGATCACTGCGACCTTTAGGGGCTTGAATACAGAAACCTCGCCCAGACCCGCCGCGGCGATCACCCCAAGATCTTCCGGCCTGAGCTGATGGCCTGCCGGAAAAATCTGAGCGCCTTGTTGCATATCTTCGCCAGCCGCGCGGGCATTGGCCCCTGCTTTGAGCGGACCTGTAACCTGAAGCCGGCCGTCGTCTATCCGAACATCTTCTTGCAACACCACCGTATCGGCACCACCCGGCAAAGCCGCGCCCGTGAGTATGCGCAGGGCTTGGCCGGGCAAGAGTCGCCCTTTAAAGGCCTCTCCAGCCGCAGAGCGCCCGTCCCGCAATTGCAAACTCTGCGCACCCGCCTGCAGACCGCCAGCGAAGGCATAGCCATCCACCGCTGAGTTGGCACAGGGCGGATGCGATCTTGCGGCAATGACCGCATGTGCCAAAATCCGCCCGTCGCTCTGTTCAACGGCAGATTGCTCCACCGAAACGCAGCACGGCAAGCGCTGTTCCAGAAGGCGGAGCGCCTCGCTCACCGGTGTCCAATGCACCCCGGCAGGCAGTGCAAAACAATCATTGCTCAGTTTGCTTGGCCCGCTCACCTGGCCATCTCCAAATGCGCTAGAATAAAATCGGCCACTGCCGCCGTGTCATCAAGATCAAATACCGGGCGATCAAGCTCTAGGGTGGTGTCACTGGCGACAGCCAAAATCGTTGGATCATTCGGCGCAATCAGCGGGTTGCCGGTTTCCGCCCGCCATGCCTCAACTTTTGGATGTTTATCGCGCTTCCAACCCTCGATCAGCACCAGATCTACCGGATCCAATTTGGCCAAAAGCGCGGCCAAGCTTGGCTCCGGCGCACCACGATGCTCGTTCATTAAAGCCCAGCGCTCTGTTGAAGCCAGCAAAACCTGTGACGCGCCCGCCATACGATGCCGGTGGCTGTCCTTTCCGGGGTGATCCACGTCAAAGCTGTGATGGGCATGTTTGAGGGTTGAGACCCGCAAACCCCGGCTACAAAACTCCGCAACCAATCGTTCCATCAAGCCGGTTTTACCAGCATTTTTCCAGCCAGTTACGCCAAATACATTCATGCCATCGCCTCAGCCTGCGCCAGGTCTTCTGGCCGATTGATATTGAAGAAGGGATCATGGGGATCCACCGCGAACAGCGCCTCGGCGCAGCCGTGTTGATCGGTCCAAAGCACCACTTTGCGCAGACCGCCTTTCAAAGCGCGCCGCAAATCCTCACGCAGCGCCACGGGCCAAAGTCCGAAGGTGGGGTGACGGTATATCCTATCCGGCCCGGGCGTTGCCGCCAAAGCAATCGGAACCCCCGCCACCTCCCGAGCATCCGCCAAACGTGCCTGAAGATCCGCAGGGAAAAACGGCGTGTCTGCCGCCACGGTCAGGATATGCTCGGCGCCCTGTGCAGCCGCCCAATCCATTCCGGCCAAGACCCCCGCCAAAGGCCCTGGAAATTCCGCCATCGAATCGGCAATCACAGGTAGATCAAGAGATTCAAAACGTGCCGGATCGCCATTGGCACTCAGCGCCATATGAGCCACCTGCGGACGCAATCGCTCGAGAACATGATCAATCACCCGTCGTCCGGCCAGAGGGCGTAGAGATTTATCCCCCCCGCCCATGCGGCTGGCCCGCCCGCCGGCGAGAATCACCCCAAGAGGCGCAGTCATTGCGCGGATTTCCGGCGGTGCTTGCGGTCCTCTTCTTCCGAGGAGGGATCCGCATCAAAAACAAGCCGCTCCTGGCCCGACAAGCATTGAAACCTTTGCCCGCGCATCCGTCCGATTAATGTCAGGCCGACCTGCCGCGCCAATTCGACGCCCCAGGCGGTAAACCCCGAGCGGCTCGCCAATACCGGAATGCCCATCAAAGCGCATTTGATCACCATCTCTGAGGTCAAGCGCCCGGTGGTATAGAGAATCTTATCGGCGCCTGAGGTTTGTGTCGCCCGCATCCATCCGGCCACCTTATCCACCGCATTGTGTCGCCCCACGTCTTCCATATAGACCAAGGGCGCGTCGCGGAGGCAAAGCACCGTGCCATGGATCGCGCCCGCGCTGAGATAGAGGCTCGGCATTTGGTTGATCTGGTGCGAAAGGCTATAGAGCCAAGAGGTCCGCAGCAGCGCTGGCGGCAAGCATAGCCCCTCGATCCCCTCCATGATGTCGCCAAAAACAGTGCCCACCGCACAGCCAGAGGTGCGGGTCTTTTTCTTGAGCTTGGCCTCATAATTGGTTGGCCTATTGGTGCGTACCACCACGGTTTCCAACTCCGCGTCAAAATCAACCGCCTCAACGATCTCTTCTTTGGTCAACATGCCTTGATTGCTTAAAAAACCCTGCGCCAGATATTCGGGATAATCGCCAATCGTCATGGCGGTCACGATCTCTTGACCATTGAGCCAGATGGTAAGCGGCCGCTCCTCCACCACATTCAACGAAATTTCCGCGCCCAGGTGGTCCAGACCTGCGACCTGCCGCGTCAACCCTTTTGCCTGAGGGTTCGGGGCAATCAAACAAGGCTTGGCTTGGATCATGGAAATCTCCTATACAGCGCATACAATGACACTCCGGACAGATAGGTCAAGCGTATGCAATCCTCCAGACATGACTTTTGGGCTGGGCTCTGGGGGGCCTTGCCATTTTGCATCGTTGTCGCCCCCTATGGGATGGTTTTCGGTGTCCTAGCCGCCGAATCTGGCCTGGATATTTTCACCGCAGTGGCCTTTTCCATGGCTGTAATCGCCGGTGCCGCGCAATTCACTGCTCTATCGCTCATGCAAGATCAAGCGCCGGTTTTCATTGTGATTATTGTCGGCCTGGCCGTCAATCTGCGCATGGCGCTCTATTCGGCGACGCTGGCCACCCATTTGGGCGCCGCCCCATTTTGGACCCGCGCCTTCGTCGCCTATGCGATTTTAGATCACAGTTTCGCCCTCGCCGATCAGAAGTTCCAAAATGAACCTGACATGAGCCTGCCCCGCAAATTGGCCTTTTATTTCGGCGCCACAAGTTTGGTGGCGGTGATCTGGGTTGTGGGTACAGGTTTTGGCGCCTGGCTGGGCACGCGCATTCCCGATTGGCTGGCCTTGGATTTCGCCATGCCCATCGCCTTCATAGCCTTAGTGGCCCCAGCGCTGCGCAGCTTACCGCATGTGGTTGCCGCTTTCACCGCAGCGACACTGTCACTCCTCCTTGCGCCCGCACCCTATGGGCTTGGCTTAATCATTGCAGCATTGATCGCCCTCGTTTTGGGCGCTGAGGTGGAGCGACGCATGGGGGCGAGATCATGAGCATTTCGACCGCAACACTTTGGCTTGTGATTGCAGGGCTGGCCTTTGGCTCTTGGCT
>Ga0209557_1002176_pt1 | contig 10320 bp, 10 predicted proteins | sample SaaInlV_120m_DNA_4_FD_184672 | JGI IMG/M metagenome (GOLD analysis project Ga0209557, IMG submission 184672) | Marine microbial communities from expanding oxygen minimum zones in the Saanich Inlet - Saanich Inlet SI074_LV_10m_DNA (SPAdes) (version 2) | ecosystem: Environmental > Aquatic > Marine...
CTGATTTTCCTTCGGAAAATCCTTGCACACAAAACCGCAACTTTCCATATACAAAACGTTGGCGGTAATTACATTAAACCTTAGATGATTGTAAGAGTCTAAGAAGAAAATTTAAAAGGTTAATTTATGATGAAACAGATTTTAGCAACTTTACTAATTATGGTGTGTTTGATATCATGTGATAAAGACAATGATAACATAAGTCCACCTGTAATATCTGCTCCAATAGTCAAGTTGAATGCTACCTATGAAGTAAATATTACGGAAGATATCACTTACGCTGAAGGACTTAGTCATGATAGTTGGAATAGTGCCAATAACTCTGTAATTCCCTTAGAAATGGACTCTTATGTTCCAGATAATAATTTGCAAAATCGCCCTTTACTAATGTTAATTCATGGTGGAGCATTTTATGGTGGGTCAAAACAACAGGATGCTCTTGTAAATATGGCAAATTATTATGCATCTCGAGGCTTTGTCGTATTTTCAATCGACTACAGACTCAGAGACCACACTGGAACAATTCCACAAGAATGGATTGATGCATCTTCTGGAGGTGCCCCAGGAAATCTCGACCAAATTTATGCAATGTATCCTGCTCACCGAGATGCTAAAGCTGCTTTAAGGTGGATTATAGCCAATGCCGATAATTATCACATCAATACGGATTATATTACTGTTGGTGGTGGTTCTGCAGGGGCAATTACTTCTATTGGGCTTGGCGCATCAGAATTAGGTGATTATAAAGATGAAATAAGCTTAAGTGAAGATTATACCTTATCAACAACCAATTTTTCTCAAACCTATGAAGTACAAACAATATTAGACTTTTGGGGATCTAATGCATCTATAGAAATACTGGAATCAATTTATGGATACCAAAGGTTTGACTCAAATGATCCAGCATTGTTTATAGCTCATGGTACAGAAGACCCCACTGTACCATTTAGTAGTGCTGAAGATTTAAAAACTATATGTGAAACAAATGAAATTGATTTTGTTTATTATCCATTAGAGGGCAACGGTCATGGTCCCTGGGGTGCCACTGTAAATGGGAAAAGCTTATCAGATTTATCTTTTGATTTTATAGTGGAGAACCAAAGTTTGAATATTGAATAAAAACTACCGCCAACAAGGTGTAAAAATACATTAAAACGCATTTTACACAACACGTTGGGCTTCATTGAATAATGAGATTCGATTGTCGAATTAACCGTACCTACCTCCAATATACACCGTATATACTCACTATTTGTAACAATAGATAGTTTTAAATCTATTTATTTTGCATATATTTGTCATATTAAGATAAAATCACGGTAATGCTAAACCTTATTCCGACAGAAAAAATTATTGAACGACTTCGCTATGAAAATCCATGGTGGATCACGAAAGAAATACCGAACACATATAGCTCAATGTCTAAGAGATTATATTTTGATCTCTTTTATCCATTCGTCCTTGAAAGAAGTATTAATCGAGCTTTAGTTCTAATGGGACCTAGAAGGGTTGGTAAAACAGTAATGTTATTTCATTGCATTGAAAACTTACTGAAAGAAGGAACAAATTCTCATAAACTATTCTTTATCGGAATTGACAATCCGATTTACGTCAATTTAAGTTTAGAAGAAGTTTTAACTCTATGCAAAGAATCTTTAAACCTTGAAAACCTTAATGGTTGTTATGTCTTTTTTGATGAAATACAATACTTAAAAGATTGGGAAAGACATTTAAAAGTACTGGTTGACTCATATCCTGAAACTAAATTCATTGTTTCTGGCTCAGCAGCCGCAGCTCTGAAATGGCACAGTACGGAAAGCGGAGCGGGTAGATTTACTGATTTCTTGTTACCTCCATTAACTTTTCAAGAATATATCCATCTAAAAAATTTAGACCATTTAATTTTTAAAGGTGATATTCAATATGGAGACAAGGATATAGATTATTGCTTAACTCATGATTCAAAAGCGTTAACTAAAGAATTTATCCATTATTTAAATTTTGGAGGATATCCAGAGGTTGTATTATCTGAAAAAATACAAGGAGATATGGGTAGATATGTAAAAAACGATATTGTAGACAAAGTTTTACTTAGAGACTTGCCAAGCTTGTACGGAATCAAAGATGTACAAGAATTAAACAGATTCTTTACATACATAGCGTATAATACTGGAAATGAATTTTCGTATGAGAAAATGTCTAAAGAAAGTGGAATTCAAAAGGATACGTTAAAAAAATACCTAGAATACTTAGAATCGGCTTTCCTAATTAAGGTATTAAATAAGGTTGGAGTCAATGCAAAAAGATTAAAAAGAATAACGAGCTTCAAAGTATATCTTACCAACCCATCACTTCGCACTGCTTTATTTTCTCCGATAAGTGAAACAGACCAAGAAATGGGAAACATGGTGGAAACAGCAATTCTTTCACAATGGATGCATCGAGAGCAACTGGACTTAACATATGCTAGATGGAAAGACGGTAGAAATCAAGGGGAAGTAGATCTTGTTTTGGTGGATGACAAAAATTATAAACCTGTTTGGGGAGTGGAAATTAAATGGAGTAACCGATATTTTGATAAACCTCAAGAATTGAAAAGTTTAATCAAATTTTGTGAAGAAAATAAATTTGAAGCTGCTGTTGTTACTTCAATTGATAAAATAGGAATGAAAGAAATAAAAGATTTGAAATTCACTTTTCTTCCTGCTTCCATATATGCTTACAATATTGGAGAAATCACACTAAAAATGAAAACTAATAATTAAAAAAACGAAAGCACAACAAGGTATATATTGCATAGCCCCCTTCGGGATGCTACGACACCATACACGGAACCGTTGTGTGTAATAAAACAAACGAAATGATTTACAGAAAAGTTGAATTAAATGATCTAAATCGTTTAGCCGAATTATTTGACAAATACAGAGTTTTCTACAGGAAAGAATCTGACATAGAAAGTGCTAAGAAATTTTTAAGTGAGAGAATTTCCTTAAATGATTCAGAAATATTTGTAGCTGAAAGCGAGGGGGATAATTTGATTGGATTCGTACAATTGTACCCTCTTTTCTCTTCGACCAGGATGGAAAAGCTCTGGCTGTTAAATGATTTGTTTGTAAACCCAAATCATCGAAAAAAAGGAATATCAATAGAACTAATAAACAAAGCAAAAGAATTAGTCAAAAAAACAAATGCTTGTGGCATGTTTTTAGAAACAGAAAAATCTAATCTTATTGGAAATAACTTATATCCTAAATCCGGTTTTAAGTTAAATAGTGGATCAAACTTTTATGAGTGGAGTTAAAAAAACTACACACAACACAGGGGTAATTGCAAAAGCTTTTTGGACTTCCTTGCAAATAACAATCCGCTGTGCTAACTTGCCATTGTCCTACGCTATAGACAAGTTCCGCTCCGCGTCACATGTCTAAAAGCTTCAGACAATTACCCTAAACGTTGTAACCAATTTCATGAATGATAATATTCTTGATAAATTTAGAGAGATACAAAACTTAACAAGTTGGGATGCTTACCAAGTGTCTTGTCATTTATTTAAAGAAAAAGATGATGTTTTTGAATCTTTTGGTTCTGGAGTTTTTATTAAAATTAAAGAAAATCACTTTTTATCAACTGTAGCACACGTAGCAGAAGGTTTAGATTTTGGATTATTTGTTGGAATAGAAAAAAATACTATGTTCAAGCTAGGTGGAAATTTAGTGACAAATAACACCGAAAATCGAAATGATGACAAGCTTGATATCTGCGTTTTAAAATTATGTGTGAATTATAAAAGCAAAAAACCGTTGAAAATCAAACGATTAACAACGGTTATTGTACTGAAGGCGGGACTTGAACCCGCACGGCCATTACTGACCACTGGATTTTAAGTCCAGCGTGTCTACCAATTCCACCACTTCAGCATTGGAATAATTTTAGAATAGAGCGAAAGACGGGATTTGAACCCGCGACCCCCACCTTGGCAAGGTGATGCTCTACCCCTGAGCTACTTTCGCAGTCACTATTTTAATGAACTTGAACTCTTCAACTGACAAAAAATATTATCTAATTCTTAGAGCGCTGCAAATATAATCAGTTTTGTTTATCTGGCAAATACTTTTTGTTTTTTTTAATCACTTTTTTTAAGTTTTAAAGCATTCTTTTTTGGTAAATAAATATTTTATTTTTTTTAAAAAAATATCTAGAAATTACGAACTTAAAATTAGATTTTAAAAGGTTATAGAATAAAATAATAATGAGCCCCATTAAATGCAGAACTCATCATTATTAATAGATTCGTTTTTTTTTGAAATATAAAAAAGAATTCTTTTCTAAGTTACCCAAAAATTATTTTGCTGCTTTGTATCGTTTTGCAACCTCGTTCCAATTAATTACATTGAAAAAAGCATTGATATAGTCGGGTCTTCTATTTTGGTAATTAAGATAGTATGCATGTTCCCAAACATCTAATCCTAAAATAGGAGTCCCTCCACAAGTTACACCAGGCATTAAGGGATTGTCTTGATTGGGAGTAGAACACACTTCTACTTTTCCTCCTTCATGAACACATAACCAAGCCCAACCAGAACCAAATTGCGTGGCTGCAGCATTAGAAAAAGTGTCTTTAAAAGCATCAACAGATCCAAATTCAGCCTCTATAGCATCCAATAATTCTCCTGATAATTCTCCTTTATCATTTGGGTTCATAACAGACCAAAATAATGAGTGATTGTAAAAACCACCACCATTATTTCTAACACCGCCATTGCTCATGTCTAAATTAGTAAGAATATCTTCAATAGATTTTCCTTCTAAATCTGAACCTGCAATTGCTCCGTTTAATTTTGTTGTGTATCCGTTATGATGTTTAGAGTGGTGAATTTCCATTGTTCTAGCATCAATATTTGGTTCTAACGCATCATAAGCGTATCCTAATTCTGGTAATTGAAAAGCCATTTTTTATGTTTTTTAGTATTAATATTAATTAAAAGTGCTGTAAAATTAATCATAAAAACGTGGTTTTACAAGAAGTTTACGTTTTGATAATTTATTGTAGTATCAAAAAGATTTATTCTCCATATTTTTTCATGAATTCCTCTAATTCATAAACCATTTTTTTGCTCCCACAAATAAAGGGAACTCTTTGGTGTAATTCAGTAGGTTTAACATCCATCGTTCTTATATAGCCATCAGAAGATTTTCCATCTGCTTGTTCTGCAATAAAGGCCATTGGATTGCATTCATACAACAAACGTAATTTTCCATTCGGATTTCGAGAACTTTTAGGATACATATAGATTCCTCCTTTTATCATATTTCTATGGAAATCAGATACTAGAGAGCCAATATATCTACTAGTATAAGGTCTGTCTCCTTCTTCTTCTTGACAATATTTTATGTATTTTTTTATTCCCAAAGGGAAATCTAAATAATTTCCTTCATTTACAGAATAAATGTTACCATTTTCAGGAAACTTCATGTTTGGGTGAGATAAATAAAAGGTCCCTATTGCAGGGTTTAACGTAAAGCCGTTTACACCGTCACCAGTTGTGTAAACAATCATTGTAGAGGTTCCATAAACCACATAGCCAGCTGCAATTTGGGCACTACCTTTTTGTAAAAAATCTTCTAATTGAACAGGGGTTCCAATAGGGGTTACCCGACGGTAAATAGAAAAGATAGTTCCTACAGAAACGTTCACATCTATATTCGAAGAACCATCCAAAGGATCAATTAATACTACATATTTGTTTTGATGATTTTCATCAATACTGTTAATACATATAAACCGATCTTCTTCTTCGCTTGCGATACCACAAACAATATTTCTACGTGTTAAAGTTTGAATAAATTTGTCATTTGCATAAATATCTAATTTTTGTTGATCTTCCCCTTGAATATTTGTTTCTCCGTAAGCTCCAATAATATCAACTAAGCCCGCTTTATTTACCTCGTGATTTACAACTTTAGCGGCCAATCTTATTGAGTTTAAGAGACTCGATAATTCTCCCGAGCTGTACTTAAAAGCATGTTGATTTTCAATAATAAATTCACCTAAAGTTAATTTTCTTCCCGTCATTTATTTGATTCTCTTAAAGATTTACAAATATCTAAACTTTTTTTGAGTTACTACAACGATTTCGTAATTATATTTTATATAAGATTTTAAACAAAAGTCAAATACCTGTATAATATGTTTAAATATTTTTGGTCGAAATCTAAAAAACTATCTTTGATAAAAATTTCAAGCAAATGGATTTTATTATAAGGCAAGGACAGGTAAAAGACATGCAATCTGTGTTGGATTTAATCACAGAATTAGCAGTTTTTGAAAAAGAACCTGATGCTGTAGATATAAGCGTAGATAATTTGGTAAAAGATGGTTTTTCTGATAATCCAAAGTTTAAAATTTTTGTTGCAGAACAAGAGCGTAAAATTATTGGTATTGCCCTATTTTACGAAAGGTTTTCTACCTGGAAAGGAGGAACAATTCACTTAGAAGATTTAATAGTTACTAAAAATAAGCGAAAAATTGGTGCAGGAAAGGCATTGTATACTGCTGTTTTAAAATATGCTTATGACCATGATTACAACAGAGTTGCCTGGGAGGTAATAGATTGGAATAGTAATGCAATAGACTTTTATAAAAGTACTGGTGCCACTTATTTAAACGATTGGTCTGTAGTACAAATGAACAAAGAAAATTTAGCGAAATTTATTCAAAATAATTAAAATGAAGATTTTTAAATTTGGTGGCGCTTCAGTAAAAGACTCTGAGAGCATAAAAAATGTAATTCGAATTTTACAAAGTGAAGGAATAGAAAATACGTTGGTTGTAATCTCTGCAATGGGTAAAATGACAAATGCATTCGAGGAAGTCATAGACGCTTACTATGCCAATAAAGAGGATTTATCTCAAAAATTAAGCATTATTGAAGACTTCCATAAAACCATTACAAATGATTTATTCGATAAAGAAGATAGCATTTATGAAGAAATTGACATCCTTTTAGGAGAGTTAAGTTGGTTTTTAGCAAGAAATACTTCGCGAAGATATAATTACGTATATGATCAGATTATTTGCTTTGGAGAATTATTATCAACTAAAATAGTAAGTGCTTATTTATTAAAAACAGGAATTCTGAATACTTGGTTTGATGTTCGAAATTTCATAAAGACAGACAGTAATTACAGAGATGCAAAAGTAGATTGGGAACTAACTAAAGAGATTATTGGCAATAAATTAGATGCTTCTAAATTAAATATTACACAAGGATTTATTGCAGCAAACGACACCGAAAATACTACTACTTTGGGTAGAGAAGGTTCTGATTATACCGCTGGTATCTTTGCATATTGTTTGGATGCAGATAGTGTTACCATTTGGAAAGATGTTCCAGGAGTTTTAAATGCAGATCCACGAGTGTTTCTAGAGACAACTTTGTTAGCACAAATTTCTTACGAAGAGGCTATAGAAATGGCGTTTTATGGTGCTTCAGTAATTCATCCAAAAACACTACAACCACTAGAAAGAAAAGAAATTCCGTTATTGGTGCGGTCTTTTATAAATCTTGAAGAAACCGGAACAAGGGTCACCAAAGGAGCAAGATTAGTGCCTTATACACCTTGTTTTATTGTAAAGAAAAATCAGATTTTAGTTTCTATATCTGCATTAGACTTTTCTTTTATGGTAGAAAATAATATCAGTTATATTTTTCAGAAATTACATGAGTATCAGCTAAAAGTGAATCTAATTCAAAATTCTGCCATCAGTTTTTCTGTTTGCATAGACAATAAATTTAATATGTTTGATGCCTTTTATGATGAGTTAAAAAGTCAATTTAAAATAGACGTTCAGAAAGGGGTAGATCTATACACGATTCGTCATTTTGATGAAAAAGCTATTTTAGATATTGAAGCAAAAGGAAAATCCCTTCTTACACAAGTTAATAAAGAAACTTCACAAATTGTAGTGAATCCAAATTAAAAAAAAATACAGTCTCAAATTTTTTAGTAAGTTTGTAGGAAGCTCTAAAAAGAACTTATGGCATTAGTAACATCTAAAGAGATTGCTCAAGTAATTGGTTTGCATAAGTTCGGGTTTCTAGGAACTTTCATTGGATGGATTTTGTTAAAAATACTGCGTATTTCTGTGATCAACAGAATTTATGAGAATAATAAAAATAAGTCGAATTTAGATTTTTTAAACGGTGTTTTAGAAGATTGTAATATTAAATTTGAAATACCAGAAGAAGATTTAAAAAGAATTCCAAAAGAGGGGCCTTTTATTACAATTTCGAATCATCCTTTGGGAGGAATCGATGGTGTTCTATTATTGAAACTTCTGATTGAAAAAAGAACAGATTATAAAATTATCGCTAATTTTCTATTGCATCGAGTTGCTCCTTTAAAGCCTTATGTGATGCCAGTTAATCCTTTTGAAAATAGAAAAGATGCAAAATCTAGTGTTTCAGGAATCAAAAGTGCACTATTACATTTAAGAGCGGGTAAACCTTTGGGTATTTTTCCTGCAGGGGAAGTTTCTACTTATAAAGAGGGGAAATTGAATGTGGATAAGCCTTGGGAAGAAGGTGCTGTTAAATTGATTAAAAAAGCAAACGTTCCAATAATACCTATTTATTTTCACGCAAAAAATAGCTGGCTTTTTTATTTTTTATCAAAAATTTCGGATACTTTAAGAACTGCAAAACTACCTTCAGAAGTAATTTCACAAAGAGGGAAGGTGATTAGAGTAAGAATCGGAAAACCAATTTCTGTGAAAGATCAAGATGCTTTCAGAGAAATGCCAGCCTTTTATGAATTTATCAGAAAGAAAACCTATATGTTGGCCAATCCTTTCGAGAAAGCACATAAAATACTTTCTCCTAAAAATATCAAAATAAAAAAACCAGTAAAAAAAATTACTGGACAAAAAAATACAGCATTATTTATAAAAGAAGTTGAAGCTTTGAGAAAGGCAGATGGCAGATTATTAGAAAGCAAAAATTACGAAGTCTTTTTTGCAAATGCAAAAGATATTCCTCATTTGTTATATGAAATAGGCAGATTACGTGAAATTACTTTTAGAGATGTTGGAGAAGGCACCAACAAATCGATCGACCTAGATAAATATGATACCTATTATTATCATATGTTTTTATGGGATAGTACCAAAGAATGTCTTGTTGGAGCCTATAGGATGGGGCTTGGTGGAGAAATTTTTAAGAATTACGGTATCAATGGCTTTTATATACATACTCTTTTTAGAATAGAACCAGAATTGCATCAAATGATGGAGAATACTATAGAAATGGGGCGTGCCTTTATTATTAAAGAATACCAACAAAAGCCAATGCCACTTTTTTTATTATGGAAAGGAATTGTACATGTAACATTGCGCTACCCCAAATACAAGTTTTTAATGGGAGGAGTTTCTATCAGTAACAAATTTTCAGAATTCTCAAAATCGTTAATGATAGAGTTTATGAAATCTCATTATTATGATCCCTACATTGCACAATACATTCATCCAAAAAAAGAATATAAGGTAAAATTAAAAGATGGAGACAAAGATTTTGTTTTTGATGCCACCAAAGCAGATTTGCAAAAATTTGATAAAATTATTGATGAAATTGAGCCTGGTGTTCTTCGAATTCCGGTTTTGATAAAAAAATATGTCAAGCAGAATGCTCGTTTAGTCGCTTTTAATGTAGATCCCAAATTTAACAATGCGGTAGATGGATTAATGTATATTAAGGTCTCAGAGATTCCAGAAAGCACCGTAAAACCGGTTATGGAGGAATTTCAAGCGGAACTCGAGCGTAAAACGACTGAGCTATAGAGCGTATTTATTTTGAATTTAATATTAGATCACAGGTAGTTTTTTGGAAGAGAAATAGCTGAAACATTTTTTATTACCTGACAAAAAAGCAGGTATTGTACTTGGTATAGTTTTCGCTTTTATAAGTTCGTAAAACGACAAGAATGAAAACTTTTTTAAAAATAGTATTATTAGCTTTAGCGGTATCAATTATATCAAATACGTTGCCTGGGATTTCAGTTGAAAATTATGTGTCTTCAATTATTGTTGCTGTGGTAATATCGCTTCTGAATATATTTGTTCGCCCCCTTTTATTTTTTTTTACTTTACCAGCAACCATTATTACTTTAGGGTTATTTCTTTTCGTTATTAATGCATGCATTGTTTTATTAGCAGATCAATTAGTTGATGGATTCGAAGTTTCAGGTTTTTTCACAGCGTTATTATTCAGTGTTTTATTGTCTGTTTTCAGGTCTGCATTATTTTCATTTTTAAAATGAAGATTC
>Ga0209557_1002179_pt1 | contig 10314 bp, 9 predicted proteins | sample SaaInlV_120m_DNA_4_FD_184672 | JGI IMG/M metagenome (GOLD analysis project Ga0209557, IMG submission 184672) | Marine microbial communities from expanding oxygen minimum zones in the Saanich Inlet - Saanich Inlet SI074_LV_10m_DNA (SPAdes) (version 2) | ecosystem: Environmental > Aquatic > Marine...
TGATGTTTTGGAAATGCAGCTTGAGACATTTGCTCCTCCAGATGGTAGTCCGGCAAGGCAAGCGTTGAAGTTTGGTAATCAGAAAATTAACCTTCACGACGCAAAAGCACCATATGTTCCTCATGCTAAAAACCCCACTTCAGGCGCTATCGACATTTGTTTCTTGAGTGACCTATCTATCCAAGAGTGGATTAAAAGGTTCGGGTCGCACAACATTCCAATAGAAAATGGCCCAGTACAAAAAACGGGAGCAACAGGCCCACTCATGTCAATATATGTTCGAGATCCAGACGGTAGCCTCATAGAGATTTCAAACCAAATTTAACACGCCGCCATCAACAGACTTTTCGAAGCCATTTTAGCAAGATGGATTTCGGATAACCATTACCATAGCTAATCCCCACGCCGTTCGTTAGCCAGCCACCGATCTGATCAATAATCTCGCTGGGACATTCTACCGCCCTGAGCCTATCACGCATTGAATGCCTGAAGCTGTGAATTGTGTAACCCCGCCCAATCTTTGACTTTAGCCATTTATTCAAAGCAGCGCTGGCTGAGTTGGCATTGGTTCTTTTGCCATCGTTGTAATTGGGAAAAGCAAACCGACTTTCTGTCGATTGGGCTAATATCCGCTCTGCGGCCCACTTAGACGAGCCAACAAGTGGAACTAGCCTTTCACTGCTAGAAGTTTTCAAGGATCGCCAAGGATGCGGCCTGATGTTGACGCAAGGAATACCATCCTGTTCCACGAAGTCTGACCTTAACAGCCCAGCGCCTTCACCCAAGCGTATGCCCGTGTCAGCTATCAGGGCAATAAGCCACCGCTTTTCATCATCAGCTTTATAACACTCCTGTTGAACCTTCTCGATGTCTTCAGGCTTTACGGGAATGCGTTTCTTAACCCCTTGGCTTTGATCAAAATAGACGTTTGAGAATGGGTTGACGATTGATAGCCCAAACTCACTCAGGGCCAAGTTGATAACGGCTCTTACAGTACCAAACACCCTTGTTACAGATGCTCCATTCAGCCCTTTGGCGAATAGATAATCACGGAACTTCGTAGCATCAGACCGGACATATTCGTCGAGGTTTTTCATCCCACAGCAATCAATCAGATAACCGCAAGACCGCCTGACTGCTGCCTCAAAAGTTGCAGGACGATGATTGCCTTTTAATCGCAAGTACACTGCCACAGAGGTGTTAAGTGAACGGTCATCTTTCGGTGTATAAATGACATCTGCCTTAACAGCATCAGCGAGAAGATGCTTCCCTGGTAGATCATCCGAAGAGATTCTCAGTATATGCCAATGCCGATCCAATTTGGCAGCATCACTCATTGCCCGAACACGAGCATCCTTGATGGATTTGGTTCTTAACGAGTAGGCGATCCTACCCGTTCTGTAATGCCGTCGTAAGTCTGCGGGAACTCTACGGGAGAAATACCAAACGCCGTCTTTTTGGAACGTGTAGCTATTAGATTTGGTTACCAGCATGGTCTACGGCTCACTGTCAAAGTCAAAATAGTGAGGTATTACGATGCGTTAGATTCAATTATGGTGCCGGTGATAGGACTTGAACCTACGACCCCATCATTACGAATGACGTGCTCTACCAACTGAGCTACACCGGCCCTAAAAGCGGTTTACAGGAATATATCAGATCAGGCAAAGCTCAATTTATAGGCTTTTCTTGGGCTTGTTCAGATAGCTCGATTGCCGCGCTTTCAGGGGCTGGAGTGTCAACATCTAACGCTTTCTCTGGATTTGGCTTGCCTCCTTCAGCTGTCTCGGGATTTGCCTCAGCCATCAAAAGTTGCACCATATCCAATCCGTTTGATGTGCTCAGATCCTCTATGGGGGCGGGCCTCCAGCTTAACGTATCAAAGGCTTCGCAATGCTGGCAGGTTGCGGACCAAACAGTGTTGACCCCATGACAGCTATCGCAGACCCAGCGCGGGCCGCGCTGCGCGGCCAAGGCTTTGGTTAACCAGCCTCGGATCACCTTGTCTGGGCTGCCCTGACCGCGTTCAATCGCCGCCATAATGGTAAGCACTCTTGCATCAGCTTCGGTCTCTAGCAAGGTGCCCACGGCGCGTTTTGCTGCTGGAAAATCCTCGGCATATAGGTGCAATTCGGCAAGCGCCAGCCGCGTTTCGCGATGCGCTGGGGCAAGTTTTTCCAGCACTGAAAACCGCTTGAGGCGCTGCTGCGGTGTTTCCTCTGGGGCCAGTTCGGCGAAGATACTCGCCAAATCTGGATGCGGTTGGGCTTGCCAGGCTTTCTTGATCACCCTTAAGGCATATTTGGGCTTTTCCGCGTCTAGATAGCTGCGCGCGGCCATCACCGCGGCGGGAACCAAATCGGGAGAAAGGCGGTTGGCTTCAATCGCGGCTTCGCGGGCCTCAATGCTTTGACCCTGCCCGAGCACGTCTTTGGCCTGCGAAAGCGCCAGCACCGCATCCCGGCGTTTATGAACATCGCGCGGCAAAGCGCCATGTTTCAGCTTGGCGCCAAGCGTATGGCGCGCGCCCTGCCAATCTTTTGCTTGGGCTTGTAGCGCCAAAAGCGTGTCTTGCGTTTCAACGTGCTTTGGCTTCAGCGCAAAAGCCTTTTCTGCGAGTTTCAACGCGATATCGGTTTTTCCATCGGCTAATTTTTGTTTCATAATGCCGCGAATACCAACAAAGCGGGTGCTGGGTTCTTGAATGAGCTGCTTGTAAATCTCTTCCGCTTTACGTTGATCACCGGTTAATTCTGCGGCCTGAGCGGCCAACACGTTGGTCAAGGCAGGGCGGTTCAGGTAGCGCTCTGCTTTCACCGCTTTGCTCAAGGCAAGCGTGCCTTCACCCGAGGCCAGCGCCAGCAACCCCTCGGACAGCGCTTGGTAGCCTTTGCGTTCGCGGTTGCGAAAGAAATAGCGCGTGACGGCGGTTTCATCGCCATTGATAAATTTCAAAACGGCGATAAGCAGCCCGAATATTTTCAACCCAATCCAAACCAAAACGCTGAATAAAAAGAGCGCAAGCACCGCCTGCAGCGGTGTGAGCGTATATTCCGTGCCCGCCACGATGGCTTGCACATTGCCTAAGATCAGGTTCTGCCCATCGATCAGATACGCAACCCCAAGCGCTAAGGCCGCCACAATGACCAGAAATAATAAAATCTTTGTCAGTGAAATTAACATAATGGCTATCTTACCCTTCAATCAACCGGCGTAAAGACAGCAGCGCGTTCTGGCGCGCCAGTTTCTGCTCTGCGAGCGCTTTCCAAGCTGCCATTTGGGCCGCTGGTGCGGGCGTCAGATCCGCAATCTCTGCCAATGCGGCGGATAGGTCGCCCGAGGCCAAAGCCGCTTCTGCGCGCGATAAGATTGCATCCGTGCTTGCGCCCGTTTGTGGAGCCAGCGATCGCGCATTCAATTGTCGCTTTAGAAACGCGCCCAGCCGGGCCGCGCTGAGATTAGCGGGCTCTGCGGGATCGCTGGCGGCCAAGGCCCGCCGCGCCGCTGACGGAAATTGCTGCTTCAATTGCTCTAAATCTACCCCGCCTTGATCGGCGCCAAGCTCAAGCGCCGGCGGTATCGCCAGATCGCTTAAAGCGCTGATTTTGATTAAGATTTGCCGATAGGGGCGGTTGTCGCGCAGCGCGTCTTCGAGGGCAGCTAGCAAATGCGTAAGTTCACGGCTTTGGTGTTGATTTTGCGCCTGCTCGGTGCTGTGTTTGTCTCTGCTGATCAAATCATCAATAGCTTTTTGTAGCGCGTTGATGCGTGTTTGCTGTGCGTCGAGCGTGCTTGCAAGCTCACTCAGCGCCACTGCCGGAGCAGATGGAGTTGTGTTGACGGCGTTTAAAGCGCCAAAGGCGGTCTGTAAATTTTGCACGTCATCGCGCAGCGCGCGCAGCGTTGCGTTGGCCTGTTGATTTTGCGTTTCAAGCGTAATTCTTGCAGTGTTATTGCTCAAATCTTTGATTTGCTGAGCCATTTGACCTGCATTTGCGCGCAGCCTGCCTGTCGCGGTGTTAAGGCTGCGCAGATCGCTTTGCAGCGCCGCGATCTCTGCCCCAAATTTTTGATCTGCACTGGGTGGCATCGTCCATGGGGTGATAAAAACGCCCGATAAAAACGCCAAAGCGATCACGGCAGCTGCCCCTGCCGCCCCCGCAATCGCAGTTGTAACGCGCGAGGGATAGCCTTGATTTTTGGGCTTTCCCTCAGCCGCGGTTGGCGTCGGTCTGGGGGCATCGGCCTTCGGGGCAGCGGCGGGATTAAGAGGCGCTTCAGACCCCGGGTCTTGGGGCAATTCTTCGGAGAAGTCGTCGGTCTTTTTATCCGGTTGATCTGCGCTAGGCACAGGTTCATTTGCCGCATTTTCGGTGTTATCTGCCATCGAATAGGGCCTTTGCTCCTTTATTTTTCTGCGCCATTATGTGCCTTTAATCGTAGGGTCAATCAACATCATATCCTGAAATCGGCGTAAAACAGCCTTAAGCATCGCGCCGCGATTTGGATGACATGCGACGGTTGTTTTGATATGCGGCTGCGTGGAAAAACACGCCGCTACGGTTTGGCTGATCGCGATGATCTCGCTGCCATTAGGAAGCGGGCCATAGCGCTGCAAAAGCCGCGCTGAGCGCGGCGAAAACACTGGCACCAGCAGCGCTTGCGGCTGGGTGAGCAAAGCGCGGGCCTGAATGCTGAGCGGCGTTTCAATTTGGTCATAAATCACGCATTCGGCGCAGGGGATGCCTTTTTTGGTGAGGGTCGTAGCAATCTGGCCCCGGGCATGCTGCCCGTGCGGGTGAATAAGTGGCCCTGCTGCCCCTGTCTTTTGCACCAATAGGATAAGATCTTGCGCCGCTCCTGCGCTGTTTATCACTGAAAAACCCAATTTTTTTGCCGCTTCCGCGGTGGCCTCGCCCACGGCGAAGCAGGTCATTTTCTTGGGGATAGGCGCGTGGACAAAACACGCGACCGCATGTCGAGAGGTGAAAACCACCGCGGCATAGGCAGATAAATCTGGCAGGGTGCCGATGGGCGTTATGGTAAGAACTGGGCTGATCAAGATCTGTGCGGCGGGCTGATGCGATAAAACCTCTTGCGCAAAGGCCTGCGCATCTTTTTGGGGCCGGGTCAGCAGGAGCGGTGGGCGTTGAGGCAAGATATTGTTTGTCATGGATTAGAATGTTACCCCCCCAACATGTTTGAGACAATGGATGAAAACATCTCGGCTCGGCCGGCACTTTTCCTAGGGCTTGAAAGCAGCTGCGATGATACAGCGGCGGCCGTGGTTTCCTGCCCGCCCGAGGGGCGGGTTGAAATCAAATCATCGATCGTGATGGGCCAGTCAAATTTGCATGAGGCGTTTGGCGGCGTGGTGCCGGAAATCGCGGCCCGCGCGCATGCTGAGCGCCTGGATCTCTGCGTCGCAAATGCCCTTGAGGAAGCCGGGTGCGATTTACAAGATGTGACGGCGATTGGAGTGACAGCGGGCCCGGGATTGATCGGGGGGGTGTTGTCGGGTGTGATGTGTGCCAAAGGCTTGGCTTTGGGGGCAGATAAGCCTTTGCTTGGGGTGAATCATTTGGCGGGGCACGCGCTCACCCCACGGCTGACGGATCAAATTGCCTTTCCTTATTTGATGCTGTTGGTGTCTGGCGGGCATTGCCAGTTTTTGATTGTTTCCGGTCCGGACCAGTATCACCGCTTGGGGGGCAGCATTGATGATGCCCCGGGTGAGGCGTTTGACAAAACGGCCCGCTTGATTGGGCTTGGGCAGCCTGGTGGCCCTGCCATTGAAAATGCGGCGGTGACTGGCGATTGCAAACGCTTTTCGTTTCCGCGCCCGCTCTTGGATCGGGCGGGGTGCGATATGTCTTTTTCCGGTTTGAAAACCGCGGTTTTGCGCAGCCGTGATGCGCTTTTGGCCGAACAGGGGGGGCTGTACCCACAGGATCAGTGCGATTTAAGCGCCAGCTTTCAAACCGCGGTAGCGGATGTTTTGGCGGAAAAAACCAAACGCGCTTTGACAGACTATTTGGCCTCTGCACCGGCGCAACCATGCTTGGCTGTGGCTGGGGGCGTGGCGGCGAATAGGCAGATTTGCGCGGCTTTGCAGCAGGTGTCTGCGGCGATGCAGGTGCGCTTTGTGGCGCCGCCTCTAGCGCTATGTACCGATAACGCGGCGATGATCGCCTATGCAGCCGCAGAGCTCTACCGCCTTGGACGGCGCGATGATATGCACCTATCCGCCCGCCCTAGATGGCCGTTGGACACCCGACAACCAAGTTTGATCGGCGCAGGCAAAAAAGGCCCAAAAGCATGAGGGTCTCGATTTTGGGTGCTGGCGCGTTTGGAACGGCTTTGGCGATCGCCTTGGCCAAGCACAGGCCCGGGGTTACGTTATGGGCGCGAGATGCCGCGCAGTTGCGGAACATGCAAACCGCGCGCTGCAATCAAAAACGATTGCCGAATATGGGGTTTCCCGAGGCGCTTGGAATTGCCGCTGATTTGGCCGAATGCGCCGCTGCCGAAATTGTTCTGCTGGCTGTTCCAATGCAGCAGCTTGGTGGGTTTCTTTCCGCGTTGCCCCAAAAGAATTCCCCTAAATATCTGGTAAGCTGTTGCAAAGGCATCGATCTGGAAACCGGGAAAGGGGCCTCTGCCTTACTGCAAGCGCAGGCCCCAAATGCGCAGGCTGCGGTGTTGACCGGCCCCAGCTTTGCAACGGATCTGGCTGCAGGTTCGCCAACGGCGTTAAGCTTGGCCTGCGCGGATGCTGCTGCGGGCCTGTACCTGCAAGCGCAACTTTCAACCCCCAGTTTGCGGCTGTATCGCAGCACGGATGTGATCGGAGCTGAGCTGGGCGGGGCGTTGAAAAACGTGATCGCCATCGCGTGCGGGGTTACGATTGGGGCCGGTTTGGGGGACAGCGCTCGTGCCGCGCTGATGGCTCGGGGATATGTTGAAATGCAACGGTTTGCAGCGTCTTTGGGCGCGCGAGATCACGCTATGGAAAGCTTGTCGGGTTTGGGCGATTTAAGCTTAACCTGTATGTCGGATAAGTCGCGTAATTATCGCTATGGTCACGCGCTGGGGCAGCAGAAAAAATTTGACCCTTTGATCACAGTGGAGGGCGTGGCCACCGCAAAGGCCGCCTTGGCTTTGGCCAAAGACCAACAAATTGATTTGCCGATTACGCAGGTGGTGGTTCAGTTGTCCGAGGATAAAATAGAGGTCGCACAGGCGGTAGATCTTTTGATGTCGCGCCCTCAAAAACAGGAATGAGCATGGCGTTTTGGCTTTTTAAATCTGAGCCCAGCACATGGTCTTGGCAGGACCAAATTGCAAAGGGCGCGGCCGGCGAAGTTTGGGATGGCGTGCGCAATTATCAGGCCCGAAACTTTATGCGCCAAATGCAAATCGGAGATCGCGGATTCTTTTATCATTCCCAAGAAGAAAAATCGATTATCGGGCTGGTTGAGGTGATCCATGCGGCGCAGCAAGATCCCACGACGGATGATCCAAAATGGCAATGCGTAACGATAAAGGCTTTGCAAGGTTTGCCCAATGCGGTTTCATTGTATCAGATTAAAGCGCTTCCGGCGCTGGCTGATATGGTGCTTGTGCGCAATCCAAGGCTATCGGTGCAGCCCGTGCGCGTTGAAGAGTGGCGAATTATTCTTGAAATATCTGGTTTAAATCCACCAGGTTAATCAGCGGTGTCACCCCATCAAAACGATAAATATTGAAACCGCAGCACGCTGTGTTGGGCTGGTCTGGCTTTTGAAAAAATAGGGCTCCGCCGTTGGGCGGAACCCTCTGTCACCCCAATGCGCTCCCACAGCACCTTCGGTTTCAGAAACGGGTTCGGCCATCCTGACGCGAACATGCAACAAACCTAGCGGGTATGCGCGTTTGGCACAAACTTTTACTATAAAGCATTTGTTTAAATTTTGAGAAAGTGCTGGGGCAGGCTTGTTTCGGGTGGCCGCTTTTCTTAACCGGGCCACCCGGTATTTTTAAGCGATGGCTTAATATCTGTAATGTTCTGGTTTGAACGGGCCTTCGGGGGTTACGCCGATATAATCTGCCTGATCTTTTTCCAATCTGGTCAGTTTCACGCCGATCCGCTCCAGATGCAGGCGCGCTACTTTTTCATCCAGATGTTTTGGCAGAATATAAACGTCATTCTTATAATTATCGCCTTTGCTCCAAAGTTCAATTTGGGCCAATACTTGGTTGGTGAAAGAGGCAGACATCACGAATGAGGGATGGCCCGTCGCATTGCCAAGGTTCAACAAGCGCCCTTCGGAGAGTAAAATCAAACGGCTGCCCGACGGCATTTCAATCATATCCACTTGGTCTTTGATATTGGTCCATTTGTGGTTTTTCAGATTGGCCACTTGGATTTCATTGTCAAAATGGCCGATATTGCCCACGATGGCCATATCTTTCATTTCGCGCATATGCTCGATGCGGATCACGTCCTTATTGCCCGTGGTGGTGATAAACACATCAGCGCTGTTCACAACATCTTCCAAAACAACCACTTCGAACCCATCCATCGCGGCCTGCAAGGCGCAGATCGGATCAACCTCTGTTACTTTGACGCGCGCGCCAGCCCCGGCCAATGAGGCGGCTGAGCCTTTTCCAACATCGCCATATCCACACACAACGGCGACCTTGCCCGCCATCATCGTATCTGTGGCGCGGCGGATCCCATCCACCAAGGATTCCTTGCAGCCATATTTATTGTCGAATTTTGATTTTGTGACCGAATCGTTCACGTTGATGGCCGGAAACGGCAATTGGCCTTGCTTGACCAATTCATAAAGCCGGTGCACGCCGGTTGTGGTTTCTTCGGATACGCCTTTGATCATTGCGCGTTGTTTGGTGAACCAACCCGGGGTTTCGGCCATACGCTTTTTGATCTGTGCAAAAACCGCTTCTTCTTCTTCTGATGTGGGCACGGCGATCAGGTCTGTTTCTCCGGCTTCAACGCGGGCGCCGAGTAAGACGTATAGCGTGGCATCGCCGCCATCATCCAAGATCATATTCGCGCCCTCTGGAAACATGAAAGACCGGTCGAGATAATCCCAATGCTCGGTCAGCGTTTGGCCTTTCACCGCGAAGACGGGTGTGCCCCCGGCTGCGATCGCGGCCGCTGCATGATCCTGGGTGGAGAAAATGTTGCAAGAGGCCCAGCGCACATCAGCGCCCAATTCAACCAGCGTTTCGATTAACACCGCCGTTTGAATGGTCATGTGCAAAGAGCCGACGATGCGCGACCCGCTTAATGGCTTGCTTTCACCATATTCGGCCCGCAGCGCCATCAGGCCCGGCATTTCGGTTTCAGCAATGTTCAGCTCTTTGCGGCCAAACTCTGCCAGCGCAATGTCTTTTACGATATAATCCGTGCTCATCGGCACCTCCTAAAGGTTTGGGGTCGCCTATCACAAGCATTTGCAAGCTTCAAGAATGTGCAGAGGCTCTCGGTGAGACCTGCGGCAATTGGCCTAGGAACCACAAACGCCTTTTTTTATGCATGGCGCTTTAGACGCGGCAATTTTGACCTTTTTGGATTTGAAACGGTGGCAGATGACGCGCAGCCCTTGTTAGCAAAAAGCCCGCATGTCATATTATTTCTGATTATTCGAGGACCCCATGAAACAACCACGCGCTTGGCAAAGAATGCTGTCTGGACGGCGATTGGACTTGCTTGACCCAACGGCAGTTGACATTGAGATTGAAGATATCGCCCATGGCTTGGCCTTTGTGGCGCGCTGGAACGGCCAAACGCAGGGCGAGTTTGCCTATTCTGTCGCCGAACATTCTTTGTTGGTGGTAGAGTTATCCAAACGGCTTTTTCCCAAAATCGAGGCCAAATGGCAGCTCGCAGCCTTGTTGCATGATGCACCGGAATACGTGATAGGGGATATGATTTCGCCGGTTAAAGCGGCCGTTGGCGCAGGCTATGAAGCTTTGGACGAGCGCCTGACCGCCGCTATTCATATCCGTTTTGGGCTACCCGCAAAACTGCCGGCCAAAATTAAAGCGCAGATTAAAAAGGCCGATAAGTGCAGCGCCTGGCTTGAGGCCACCCAGATTGCCGGATTTTCACAACAAGAAGCCAACCGGTTCTTTGGCAAAATGCCAATGGATCTTGTGCCAGCTTTCACGGTTAAACTGCGGCCACCCAATCTGGTAAAGCGGGATTATATTTCCAAATACCAGACCCTTATATCGAAATTATAGGCAGCGCGGGTTGCTTTGCTACGCCAAATCGGGGTGGTTTTACCGCGGGCTGCGCTTGGC
>Ga0209557_1002181_pt1 | contig 10305 bp, 10 predicted proteins | sample SaaInlV_120m_DNA_4_FD_184672 | JGI IMG/M metagenome (GOLD analysis project Ga0209557, IMG submission 184672) | Marine microbial communities from expanding oxygen minimum zones in the Saanich Inlet - Saanich Inlet SI074_LV_10m_DNA (SPAdes) (version 2) | ecosystem: Environmental > Aquatic > Marine...
CGGGTTCGTCGGCTTCGAGACGCACGGTGTGGATGCGGCCCGGCACCATGTCGCGCTTGCCGTTGAGACGAGGAATCCACCAGGAGTGAATGACGTCGCGGCTGGTGCCACGCACGAGCACCTTCGAGCCGGCTTCGATGACCATCTGGCCTGACGTGACGATGGGTTCTTCAATGCCGCCACAGCCGTCCTGGACCGGGTAATCAACTTCCCACCACCATTGCTGGCCGGTGACGTTGATGATGCACTCGGTGTCATCGGTCTTGTTGAGATCCATGATCGTGCCGACCGTGGGGATAGCGATGCCGATCAGAATCAAGGCAGGGAGAATCGTCAGGCCAATCTCGAGCGCCGGCTTGCCGTGGGTCTGCTCGGGGATTGGCTGGCCGCGATCGCGGTATTTCCAGACGGCGAAGCCAAGGACCGAGAACACAGCGACGCCGACGATGCCAGCAATGCTGAACACCCAGATATCGAGGTCATTGATCTGGCGGGCATTCGAGCCAGCCGGCTGCCAGGTGTCCTGCGGCGCGTCTTGCGCACAGCCTGCAACGACTGCGGCCAACATGGCAACGGCAGAGAGGCGGGCGATACGTGCACGAGGCGTCACGGAGTTGACCGTAGTTGTGGAGTTCACTGCCTGCATTTTCGTCGTCGGTGGTTGAAGGTCACTCGTTGCGCTGCGAACGATCATGGCACCATCACCTCGAGCTCAGCGTCGGTTCCGGGAACAAAGAAGCGGAAGGCTTCGTCGTCATTGGACGGGGAGATACTCGGCTCCGCGATGAGCAGCGTCATGAGCTGAGCCCCGCCCGGTTCGATGAGCGTGGTGCACTGCTGGAAGCGCTCGACGGTGCTGTGTTCCTCGTCGCTCTCACCTTCGCCGCCATGCGATTCGTCTTCCTTGGCAGCTTCGATCTCGATGATCTCGTCCTCGGTCAGCGCCCGGAAGTCGTAGGTCAGTCGACGTTCTTCGTCAGAATCGTTGCGGAACACGATGTTGTTGGGGTTCGAGCGAGGGAGCACCATCGCAACGGCACCGACCTCAACCGGCCCGGGGACGTCAAACTCGAGTTCATCGGATGCGGTCAACGTGATCGTGTAGGTGCTGGACTTGGTTCCGACGGTCTGGCTTGCTTTCTCGTCGAACTCGCCCTTTTCGGGGCTGGCACAGAGACCCTCGACAGCAGCGGTGGTGGTGGTCTCGTGCACGTGGATGTCACGTTCACCATCGACGCCCGCAGCAGTGCCACTCGCGACGATCGCCACGGCACCCAGGCCGAGGACAGCGCTGATTGCTCCACGCTTGACCGATGGGCGGAAGGCGAAGAAGAAGGCGATCAGAGCGATCAGCGTGGCGAGGATGACGAAGGCATAGACCGTGTTGGTTTTTGACAGCCACAGCATGATGCGGCTGAAGGCGAAGGCGATGATGCCGACAGCAACGGCTCCGAGCAACGGGTATTCGAGCGGGTTGGCCACACGGTCGCGAACATCGGCATTGACCCTGCGGTCCGACGAAGCGCTCTCGGCCCAAGCCTGCACCATCCACTGCGCACCTGCGGCAATGAGGATGACGACGCCGATGGTGAAGATGCTCTGCTGTGTGACGAGCCCCAGCAACACGGTGGTTGCTCCGACGCCGAACACCATCGGCCAGATGCTGGCCCCGGGGGGCTCAATCGCCGCGTCGGAGGTCGCGATTGCCGTGGTGTCCGTTGCGGACAGGTTCGAGTCACGCGCCCAGACGTTGAAGCCGGCGAGCAGCGCTAGCGCGATTGCCGCGGAGATCAAGCCAACAATGCCGATCGCCTCGCCCTGCGAGATGCCGTAGACGATGGCCGCCACGGTGGCGAGCACCGAGCTGCCGATGAGAATTTTGGAACCTGTGGTGAACATCAAAGACTCACTTAGTGATGTAGACGACGAACCAGATGGCCGAGAAGATGGCCGCCATGGTGTACCAGTAGATCGCATGGGCGACGACGATGGCGTTGTCGCTTCGTCCGCCAATGGAGCGGAATGCGGTGACCGCGGTGAGGACAACGCCGATGATCATCAGGAGGGTGAACATCCCGGTGACGGCGTAGAACATCGTGGCGTAGGCACCATCAGAGATGCCGAGGCCCATTTGGGCGTAAATGAACGCCTGGGCATTGATGACCATGATTGCGGTGAGTGCGGTGACCCCGAGGGCAAACGCTGTGTGCCCACGATCTTGACGCTTCACCGACCAGACCGCCCACTGGGCGAACGTGCAGATTGCAATGAAAGCGATGAGCGCCACGTTGGCAGCAACTTCGGGGATGACCACCCCGTTCGGGAGCCAGGTGCCCTCACTCTCGACGAAATTCGTGCGTTGCTCGGACCAGACGGCGAGCATGCCACCGGTCAGCATGATCATCGCCACGCTGGCCATGACGGAGCCGGCGATGACCTGTCGACGTGGTGCCGCAGCGGGTCCGGCAGTGAGGGCCTGCATCACTTCTCGCCTTTCTCGTCGGCGCTGGCAGAGCCTGCGCCGTAGTTCGGCTTGCTGTCGGCAAGCGGTTCAGCGGACATCACCGTGGGTGGCTCGACAAAGTTGTTGGCCGGCGCGGGCGACGTGGTGGCCCATTCGAGCGTCTGACCGTCGTACGGATCGTCGACCGCGTCGTTGTCATCATTGGCCACTGCCTGCGCAAGCAGGCCGACAAAACCGATGACGGTGAGCGCCATGAGTCCGTGACCAACGGCGATGACCGTGTCGTACACGTCACGCTGCTGGTCGAAGCCGGCGATGTAGTTGGGCAGCGAGGCGAGCACTGTGGCCAGGACACCGAGGCCGGCGAGGGGCAACAATTTGACCATCGACAACTCGACTCCCCAGAGCTTCGAGGCCCAGTAGGCCATCCCGCCGAGAGCGGCGAGGACGAGGCCATACGCGACATACACGAGGACGCCCTCTTCGAACGTCGAGTCCTGCAGCTTGAGGTCTTCGATGGCGTACATCGCGTTGCCCAGCATGCCAACCATGATCATCCCGACACCGAGGAAACCGAACACCATCGCGGGCGTGAGGTTGGGCTTGGCGCCACGAATGGGCTTGGCGACGAAAAGCGACATCAGCAACACGATGGTGATGCCAACCAGCGGCAAGAGGTTGAAGAAGGCGGACGGCACGATGTCCGAAACAGCATCTCCACCGAACGTGTCGACCTCGGCCACGCTGAACAGCGATTGCTGCGCCACGCCAGCGAAGGCAGCGACGCCGACGAGCGCAAAGCCGGCGTACATGACGCCTCGTGCCGGTGTGCGCTGCTTGAACAACAGCGCGGCGCCTTCGGCGAGCACACCGAGTGCCGGGATGGCAAACAGGAAGCTCATCGGTTGGGTGAAGATCCAGGACGCCCAGTCGTAGAGGCCGGTGTTCCCGCCGAACGCTTCGCGACCGTTGCGGTGATCGAGGAACAGGTAGCTGAGCGTTCCGAGCAGCACCGGCATGACGAGTACGAGACCAATACCGGTGATCATCGCCGACATTGAAAAGAACGGGACCCGACGCATGGTCATGCCCGGCGCTCGGGTAGTGAGCACGGTGACAGCAATCGATGCGCCGACGGCAGTGAGGCCAATCGCCATCAGGCCGTGCGCTCCGATGAAAAGATCGACCATGTCAGCGTCGCCGCCAAGACCGCCGCCATTGTTGGCGAGGGCGATGATGCTGAAGATCAGACCTCCAGCCCACATCCAGAAGCCGGATGCGGCCAGCCGTGGAAACGCGATCGCACGGGCGCCGAGCTGCATCGGAACAACGGCGATGCACAGGCCGACGGCCAATGGCAACAGCGTCCCGAACACGAGACCGACACGCTGGGCGTCGAGGAGTTGCGGGGTCGCGGCGTCATCGATGTTTGCGATGCCGGCGCGGTCAAGACTGATGATGACGTTGACCACGATGGTCCCAAGCAGGCCGATGAGGCCGGCGCCGAGGAACAGTCGGCCGATCTTCTTGTGGTCGGTCGATGTCAGCCAATCAGCAATGGCTGCCAGCAACTGCGCGACGGCACCGTCGCGTTCATCGGCAAATTCTTCGGCCGTTGCGGTGGTGGGATCAATGGTGGTCATACGAAATGGAGCTCACAATTTTCGGTTCAACGGATCAAATCGACTGGAGGTGGCGGCACACAACGGCCCGAGACTACTTGCCGAGGGGTGAATCTTCTGAAATCACAGCGAGATTCGTGACGGACGGCGGAGCGCATGTTCACAAGCTCCTGTGGATGTTCGTTGGGGGCGCCACTTGGCGCCAGGGTGACCAGGCCGTTGGCGACCATCACCAGCCGTACTCGACAAAGACATCAAGCGACATGGCGCCGAAGAGCAACGTCACGTACGTGATGGAGAAACCAAAGAGTCGCATGCTCGCTTGAGGTGTCGGGTTCCGTCCGAGGGCAATGGTGCCACCAAGAAAGATGGCGCCGAGCACGACGGCCGCGACCCCGTATATCCAGCCCAGTCCGGCGACCGGAAGGAGGACCAGCGTCGAGATGACGAGCGCCACCGTGTACAGGGTCATCTGCCGCACGGTCTCAGCCATCGGCACGACGCTCGGGAGCATCGGAACGTCGGCCGCCCGGTAGTCGTCGGCGTACTTAACAGCAAGTGCCCAAAAATGCGGTGGTGTCCACAGGAACATCACGATGAACAGCACAATCGGCGTCCAGGTGACGTTGTTTTGCACGGCAGACCAGCCAACCAACACCGGCACCGCACCCGCGGCGCCGCCGATGACGATGTTCTGACGGCTGGTGCGCTTCAACCAGATGGTGTACACACCGATATAGAACGCCGCTGCAGCGAAGGCGAGGACGGCCGACAGCAGGTTTGCTCCGGACCAGAGCACACCGAAGGCGACGACCTGCAGGCTGAGGGCGAAGATGAGTGCGTTACGAGGTTCGATGACACCGGTGACGAGCGGCCGGGCCTGCGTCCGTTCCATCAAGGCGTCGATGTCACGATCGACGTACATGTTGACGGCGTTGGCACTGCCGGCCGACAACGTTCCGCCAATCAGGGTGACCACGACGAGCCAGGTGGACGGCCATCCGCTCGCTGCAAGGATCATCGTGGGCACCGTGGTGATCAGCAGCAGTTCAATAATGCGCGGCTTGGTCAGTGCGACGTAGGCACCAATGACGGTGGTGGGCGTGCGACGACTGCCGTGCGCTACTCCGCCGGGCGCGAGCCGCGACGGAACGAGGGGGCGAGAGCCGACGGCCATTGCGCCCATCGTACGGTCACGCGGGGAACCCGGCCAACGTGGGCGACGCGTGTTTCCGAAGCCGTGCCCGCGTCACACCCCTGTTGAGGCCGGCGACCTGGCGGACATCAAGGCTGCACGGATAGCGTCCGAGGGGATGGGCCGCAGGTATGACACCGTTTCGTTTCTCACTGACTACGGGCTACAGGACGAGTTCGTCGGCGTGTGCACATCGGTGATTCGTGAGCTCGCACCGCACGCCTCGGTCATCGACTTGACCCACGGCATTGCTCCGTTCGACGTGCGCGCCGGTTCGCTCGCCCTCGCCCGCAGCATCAGCTATGTGGCCTCTGGTGTCGTGCTGGCCGTGGTCGACCCGGGCGTCGCCACATCGCGCAAGGCGATTGCGATCGAAGTCGCGGACGGTGAGGGCGTTCTCGTCGGCCCTGACAACGGGCTGCTTGCGCCCGCCGTCTCGATGACCGGTGGTGCCGGACGGGCAGTCGAATTGACCAACGCCGATTACCAGCTCCACGCCATCGGGGGCACGTTTGCCGGTCGCGACGTCTTTGCACCTGCAGCTGCACACCTCTGCAATGGTGTCGATCTGATGGAACTCGGCAATCCCGTCGATGCTGACCTGTTGCTCCCGGGAGTGATCCCGCTCCCGCAATCCGACGACACCAAGGTGATCGCGCAAGTGCTCTGGATCGACCGGTTCGGTAACGCGCAGCTCAACGTCGGACCCGACGACCTGCCCGCGACGTTCGGCTCCCGCGTCAGCGTGCGGATCAGTGCGCCGACCGACCCGTCCGGAGAGGTCACGCGGAGCACGGTGCGCGCGGCATCGTTCGCCGAACTCGTCGGCGGCAGCGTCGGCCTGGTGCTCGACTCAAGCGGAATGCTCGCCATCGCGATGGATCAGCGATCAGCTGCCGAAGAACTCGGCCTCGACGCCGGCGATCAGGTGACCCTCACTCCGGCCGGCGACGACGATGCGCCCACGCCGCAGGCCGTGTCGATCCGTCCCAGCTGACACCACACCCGGACTCGCCGAGCACGCTCGTTGCAGGCTCCCGACGGTCCCGGTGACGTGGCCCTTGTCACAAGAGCGCGCGAGGCTCTAGGATTGGTCTCCAACAACGCGTTCGCCCTCGACGGCGAACAGCGCGTGACGGAGCCGGTGCCACCTGGGGGGTTGACATCGGCTCTGTTCGCGTCTGGGGACCCGTTCGACTCAGGCTCCGAGTTCGCGACTGCGCTCGGTTGCAGCGCGCACCGCAGCAGCAAAGGTGCCACGCACGTCGTGTGCGTCGAGCACGCCGAGTCCGGCGGCCGTGGTGCCGTTGGGCGACGTGACGTTGCGACGCAGCGTGGCGGGGTCACCGTCGCGGGCCAGCAGTGTCGAAGCACCCAGCAGCAGCTGGCTCACCACGCGATCGGCGGTGGATCGCTCAATACCTTCCGCGACCGCCGCGTCGGTCAACGCCTCGGCGATGAGAAAGATGTAGGCCGGGCCGGAACCAGCGACGCCGGTGAATGCATCCAGCTGTTCTTCAGGCAGGCGATCGACGATGCCGACGGCGCCAAGCACCGATTCGGCCCACCCCAGGTCATCGTCGGTGGCGGCGCTCCCGCCTGCAATCGCCGAGGCGCCCTTGCCGACGAGTGCAGGGGTGTTCGGCATGCACCGGACGACGGCCACGTCGTCCCCGGCGGCGGCTTCGATGGTGGCGATGTTGACACCGGCGGCGATCGACAGCAGACGAGTGGCGCCGGCCGCAACCGCTGCGGTGGTCGCAGCCGGAACACCGGGCGGCTTGACGGCAAGTACTGCCGAACGGCACGGGGGAATCGCGTCGACGATGGCGACGCCAGGAAACATGTCGACGAGTTCGTTGCGCCGGGCGTCGAGTAACTCGACGACCGCCAACATGCCCGGCGCGAACACACCCGACTCGATCATCCCGCCAAGGAGGGCGGCGCCCATGTTGCCGCCGCCGACCATGACGACATCGACGACATCGACGACATCGACCGGGTCGACAACCTCGGCGGATCTGGTTGCAGGCTGGGCATCGCTCATCGGGCCGAAGTTACCGGGAACTGCCCGGGCGGATACGAGGGACCGACTCCCCCGAGACGTACCCGCCCGGACACTGGGACAGTGGGCACCGACGCGACCGACTCGGAACGAGCACGTGAAGAACGATGCCGGCTCGTCAGCGGTACCTGGCGTCAGCCTGCGAAGCGGCTGGCAAATCCGATGCGGATCATGCCCGTAAAGCACTGCTCGACCTGGGCGTACAGCGTGCCCAGCACTCGGTCGAGCTCATTGCGGTCGACCCGGTCGACCGGCACCTCGCCACGCAGGAAGATCGCATCCTCAACCCCAATGGAGAAGTGGGCTCCGACCAGACGGTCGTTCCGGCGAAGTACATGTTCGTACAGCTGAGCGTGGTTCTCTTCTGGCGCTGGCATCACATAGGTCTCGTAGCGCAGAGTGCGTTGACCAAGCGTGAGCCACACCGTGGTGAAATCCTTGTCGTCGCCGCGCATGCGCACGAACCAGCGCACGTCGTCATCGGGCGATCGATCGACGGCGACAATGTGATCGTGGTTGGCGTCGAGTTCGCCGAGCCACTCGTCGATCTGTCGTTCAAGGACGGCGAGTTGCTCGCCGGTAAACGGGTCGGTCACGACACGACCTCGGGCGCCGGGTTGATCATGGTCACAGCCCCGTTGGTTTCGTTCGCCGCTGCGTCCGCGAGCACGTCATCGATGTGGCGTACCTCGGTCACATCGTCGACGTGGCAGCTGACGAGCTCGGCTGCCGCGTCCAGATCGACGTACAGCGACCGCAGCCGATCGGCTGCTGCGCGCCAGGTGTACGAACGGGCCCGCTCTTCTGCGGCCGCACCCATCGCGGCGGCGAGTTCAGCATTGTCGAGGATCGCGGCCATCGCCACCGCGAAGTCGGTCGGCCGTCGCCCTTCGATGAGGAAGCCGGTCTCCCCATCGTCGACGAGGCTGAGCAGTCCGCCGACTGCGCTGGCCACGACCGGAATGCCGCACGCTGCGGCCTCGAGTGCGACCAACCCGAAGCTCTCGCTTCGACTGGGTACGAGCACAACATCGGCGGCGCGGTACCAGGACGACAGGATGTGGTGCGGCTGCGGTTCGACGAAATGCACCTGGTCGTGCAGGCCAAGTTCGTCGACGAGCGCATGCGCCTCTGCTGCTTGCACGTCACCGTTGCGTCCGCTGGAGCCGCCGACCAGGGCAAGTTGTACGTCATCGCGTTCGAGTGCGGCGAGCGCTCTGATCGCCACGTCGGGACCCTTGAGCGGCTGGATCCGGCCAACGAACAAGACGAGCGGACGGTCCGCATCAAAGCCGATCGCCTGCCGCGCGGCAACACGAGCGCCGGGCGCAAAGAAGGCGTGTTCGACACCGGGCGAGATGATCTCGATGCGTCCGGCCGGATCGCCGTACAACCGACGAAACTGTTCCTCTTCCTCGACGCAACTGACGCAAATGCCATCGGAGCACTGAATGATCTCGGCTTCGGCCCGGTCGCGCCACATTGGCTCCGGGTCGCCACCTTCAGCTTTGACCCGGGCAAGGGTGTGGAACGTCGACACGAACGGCACACCGAGTTCGTGCTTCAGATGGTGGCCGACGACGCCACTCAACCAATAGTTGCCGTGGATCACGTCAGGCATTTCGTTTGCCTTGATCCACTCGATCACGCCGTGACAAAACTCGTCGGAGATCTCTGGAAGCGCCTCTTTGGGCAGGTGGTGCGGCCCGGCCTCAATATGCACGACTCGATGGCCGGGCTCGATCATCACTTCGGCCGGCAGACCTTCCCGATCGGCTCGGGTGAACGTCGTGCACTCGACGCCGGTTTGCGAGAGCGACGACACCAGCTCGCGCACATAGACGTTCATGCCACCGCTGTCACCGGATCCGGGCTGCAGGAGTGGTGATGTGTGAAGTGAGATCACTGCGACACGTTGCACCACGGCGTGAACGCTAACGGGCAGCCTGCCGAGGGCGCTACGTGTGCCCGCAAGCAATGCGGGGTTGCGAGTTCAGTCCGCGAGGAGGGAATCGACGCTGGCTTCGCCGTCGCGGTATCGCCGCACCAACTCAGCACTCAAAGCGTCGAGGCGATCGAACCGCTCGCGGCGGTCGGACGAGACGCGAGTTTCGAAGTTGCCGATGGCATCGGCCAGCGCGAGGAGCTCAGCGTCGTCGAGGTCATCCAACCGACCGAAGTGATGCTCGGCGCACACTGCGTCGAGCTCATCGGCGAGGGCGTTGTCGCTGAGATCTTCGGTGGGCCGGGGCGGGCGGGCAGGGCCTCCGGTCAGGTGCTGACTGAGCACGCTGCCGATCTGTTCGTTGAGATCGGCGTCGGGGCCGGCATCACGGCGAGCGTGTTCGCTCTTCACGAGGTCAAGGCGCGCTTGGGCAACCCGGCGGGCGTACGACACGACGTCATCCTCGTGCTGCAGTTGCTGGCGCAGCGCGCGTAAATCGTCGAGCGACAAATCAGCGGGGTCAGGGCTGAGCGCGGCGTTGGTGTCGGTCACGTGGATCCTCCAGAGACGGGCGGGAGTACCGCCACTTCGTCGTGCGGCCCGACCATGGTGTCGGGAGCAACATCGTTGCCGTTGACCCAGATCCGACAGGTGGTGAGCACCTCGGCGAATTCGGATCCATAGCGTTGGGTGGCAGCTGCGAGCACGTCAGCAACGGTTGCGCCATCGATTGCGTCGCTCCCGGTGCCTGCGGCCTCGCGAGCAGATGCGAACAGTCGCAGCTTCGCCATGTCCGACAATCTAATGGCGGTGGGCAGCGCGACCGGGGCACCGTGCGGGGCAGTGTTGTCCGCAGGCAGGGACAACGTCGACACCTGGGCCATCAAGGGGGGTATCGGCACGCTCGATGAGGAACTTGAGGAGAAATTCCAGAAATTCCAGAAATTGTTTGTGTCGCCCGCCTGAAAGCTCAACGCCTGACCTGGCGATGGTCAAGGGGCGGCGACGAGGACC
>Ga0209557_1002186_pt1 | contig 10283 bp, 31 predicted proteins | sample SaaInlV_120m_DNA_4_FD_184672 | JGI IMG/M metagenome (GOLD analysis project Ga0209557, IMG submission 184672) | Marine microbial communities from expanding oxygen minimum zones in the Saanich Inlet - Saanich Inlet SI074_LV_10m_DNA (SPAdes) (version 2) | ecosystem: Environmental > Aquatic > Marine...
AAGCTTTAGCTTTTTCTAGAGCTTGACCCTCTAATTTAGGCTTAGCTTTTTCAGCTTTACCGTGATCGGCATCTTGAGTATCATCAATTAGAAATAAATTTCCAAGTGCATACTTTTTTCCATAACTAGAAGCACTACCAAACTTCTGGGGCATTTGCATACCTTTTTGATCTAGATCAATACCGACGACAGCAGTCGCGTGTATAGCATTACTTTGGCTATCAGTGATGGTAGCTTTAGACTCTAATATTGGAAATGGATCCGTAGATATTAATGACTCGCTAATTGTAACTGATACTCCTAACTCTAATAGAAAGGGCTTTGTTGCTTCAAGAATGTCTTCGGCTGATCTGAAGTTGTATTTACCGAAGGAGTTAAATCTGGATTTTTTAGATTTAAACTTTGTTTGGATAGTAGCTAATTTTTCGTTTATATTCATTCGTTTGTTTTTAAATTGCTTATTATTATAATTACATGTTTATATTAAGTTTTACGTATTAATTAGCACTTAACCTAAAGATAGTCAAGCACTTGCGAGTGGTCCACACTATCAATTAATTTCTCTACAGCAGACTTTTTTAGCTCAGAAACTCTTACATAAGAACTTGTACCTTTTATTTCTAGCGCCTCTGCTATTTCTTTAGCAGGCATTTTATCGCAGTCTAATCCATAAGACAATCTCAGCACTTCATACTCTAAATTGTTTAAGTGCTTTTGCATTAAACCTTTTAAATACAAGTTAAGTAACTGTATATTATATGGCTCTGATTTATCTGGTATTTGGTACATAGTATTCTCATCATCATCATTAAGTTGTTGAGAGTCTATGGATAAAAATATAGAGTTAAAAAACATTGAAACCATTTTCTTGTCCTTAGGATTTTTACGTATCTCATTTAGTTTATGTTCTGGTATTCTTATGTCTCCCCTGTTGATGTCTATACGTCTTCTAATGGCTCCTTTTATACGTTTCGACAGAAAGCTTTTTAATGTTTTTTCTATGTCATTAGATTCCATAAGCCTCGACATTTCTATTTTATCAACAGCTCTTACTAAAGCTTCACTACCTATTTGTATTAGATCATTTATAGATAAAACTCCTGAAGCTTGTTGAGACGTGGAAAACTTACGCGCTAAATTTTCTACTAATGGTAAAAACTTAACTATAAGTTCATCTCTTGTATACTCGTCCCAGAATTTACCTTCGATATTTATTGTAGATGTTTTAACATCTTCTTTATATCTTATATAGTTTTGTATATTATATTTCTTCATAATTAACTGGTAAGTTGTTAATAATATCTTGCTCTAATTTTTCTACTTTATTTATCAAGTATATATTATCTGATTGCACTACTTTTAATATATTTTTTATTTCTTCTATTTTTTCTAAAGTAGTCATAGTTGCTGATTTAAAAGTTCTTTTTCTTTCTTTAGTTCGTAACTCATGTTTCTATGTATAGTTCTGGAAGAACAGTCTAATAAACCTGCTAATCTAGTTATTGTTATTTTTTTACTATCATCATGAAGATCTAGCATGCATTGGTAGATAGACTCTTCATCTACTCTAGATGATCTTCCTATTAACTTACCTACTATAACCATTTTTTCTCTTGTAGATAAACCGCCACCGTCTTTAAATATTATTTTTCTTAATTTATTTTTAGGTGGTTGCTCTAAATCTAACATACTGACTTCATAAATTATATTATTTAAACTTTGCTTGTTAATAGTAAATGTTACAAAGCCAGAGATCTTGTTGCATATATGATTAGCTAAGTCGTTAAAGCTATCAGGATCTAGTTGTGGGTTTAAATACCACAATACTAATAGATGCCATTTTAAACTACGGTATGTAGTTATCTTAGCTTTACTTCTAAATAGCTCGTAACATTGATAAGTCCCATCGACGTAGTAGCTACCCCAAAAATAAACCTCAGTAGGTTGATCTGTTGTAGGACTACGCCTGTAGACTATTTTTCTTCGATGCAAGTATTCTAGATTTCTAATATGTGACATTAGCCTATTACTATTTAATATTAGGGGCTGTTGTCACAGTTTTTGTTTTTTCTAATTCAAAAAAAGTTATATTTTTTTTATTAAAAAAATTTTCTTCCTGTAATTCTTTTTGTCTTAACTCTTCAAATAACTGTTTTGTTCTACCCATTTTAAAGTATTATTAATTTTAATCTTCTGTTATATTTACTTAATAATTTAGCTTTTACCTCTATGTTACCACAAACAATAGTTATATTCTTATTAAAACTATATTCGCTTTTAAAAGATGCTTTAACTATTTCATTATGCAGGTAAGTTATCCTGTTGTTTAGGAACTTTACGTGCTTTGCTTTTCTTTGTCTGTGTCTGTATCTTTGTATTAATTTTCGCATAATTCGTTGATATTAGATGGACGTATAATCTTCTGCTCATTTTTGTTTCTTATATTTTGTTTCTCTTGTTCGTAATAATTCCAGTAAGCTAACAGGCTATTGTCACTAACCTTGTATTCTTCTGGCATACATTGTGGTGGTTCTGTAAAACCTGTATCAGGCATACCAACTGGCGGTTGAGCCAATGCTTCACGACATTTTTCAATACTCATATGATACTTGTTGTACCTTGCTGTGTATTCTTTACCAATTGCAAGCATGTGCTCGTATAACCAATTGTAATGATGGATGCTTTCTCGAACCCATATTGTAGACGGGTGGTTTAAATGTGCTTTTTTGTATGGTACATTATCTCCATTATTGTATACATGGTGCGCTGTACAAAGCATTTGAGCACATTCTAAGATCATTTTAACTTTATGTTTATCGTAGAAATAGCTAGCAGCTTTTACAGGGTTTGGATGTAGATAAAATATATTCATTTATACTTTTTTAAAGTTACAGTTTTTAAATATATACTCGTGAAGCGCGGACCCAATAGAATTAGATCTTCTTATTTTTTTAATAACATTAGGCTTTACATCACTGTACTCGTATGCGTCTCCGCTTTTATAGAACACTAACAACTTCCTTGAAGCATAAGTGTAACGTAGTGAGTGTACAAAACTTGACTCGACTCCTAGAAACATTGTTTTAATTTTACTCATAATTTTTCTAATTTATCTATTAATTTATTTAATTTATCGTGTACTTCAGCAGCTTTGTTATACTCTTCGTTTTCTTCGTGCTGTGACAATAGCTTGCTAAGTTCTGCTATTTTCTTCTGTAGTATTTGCTTTTCGCTTAAGCCAAATACTTCATCGTTGTAGTCGATCTCGAGACTACCTCCTGACTGTTTAACTTGTTCAATGAATTGCTTATCAAACTCGGCTTGTCTTGTTAATAACTTTTGAAAAATAATTTCCGCAAGCTTTTCCATTTGTTTTTCTGTCATTTAATATATTTTATAATAATATTATCTTATGGTGATCGTATTTTGTTTGTAAATTATTACTCATAGAATTCTTTTATTGTTTTATGGTGGTAGCCCATAGCTTTAACTATTTCTAACCATAGCTCATGGAGTTCTTCAAAAGTTAAGTCTGAATGATCTACTTGTGTGGAGATTTCTTTATTATAAAACTTTAATGTAATTTTTAAAGGTTCTTTGCTCATAATTTATTATTTTAGTGAAATACTAACCCTACTTTGTTAGTCTTGTTAAACCATTTAGTTGCCATCAAGTCAATAGATGAAGCATCAGTATAACCAGCAGATAAAAGATCGCTGATATTAGAAAATATTTTGGTGTGTCTGTGTTTTTTTTCATCTATTAAGTGTTTTTGCTTTCCGCTATCGCTAAATATAATGTCAAAATTACTAGGCAAAGATGTGTATAGCATCATCTCTACCATGTTGGTATAACTATAGAACTTAACTTCTGGAAATAATAAAGCAATGTCGATCCATTTATTAAGATATTTTTTAGAATAATAGTCACCACTGTCATGTACCCTTACATAGTCTGGTTTCTTTTTAGCTATTTCATCATACATTTTACTAACAAAATCATCTGTCTTGCTTAGTTGGTAACGCTTTTCAAATGCTGGTTGCACGTTTGACCATATGTACGCACCTTTTTTAGCATAACAAAACTTTACACATGCATCAGCCATTGGACAAGTAAGTTTTCCTGACGCTGATTTATAAGCCGGTATACCAAAATTGAATACACGTACACCTAGATTTTTAGATGTTTTTTTAAGTTTAGAATTCTGTGTTAATAAGTTCATAGTTTTTAATTTTATACGCGAAAGCAAGAGCTTTGCTTAAACATTTTTATTAAATAATTTTCTTCTAATGTAGTCAAACTGCGATGACCTTCATCAGGTCTGACTGAGTAACCAGAGTTATGTCTTGATACTTCGTAAACGTTACCATCTAGTAACTCTACAAGTAATGTACCTTTCATTTCATTAGTGTGTTTTATATCCATAATTTTCGTTATTAATCTAACAACACCATGTAAGCTTCAACATTATTCTTACGAAACCAGTTTAACGCTTTTTGAAAATCGCTTACTTGTTTAGGTGTAACGGTTTTTGGAGCCATTTCAAATACATACTGCGATCCCATTATAAAGTCGTACATAGATAACTCTAAGCCATTAAGCTCGTAGCTCTCTTCACTAAAAGGATTTGTTACTAACTCACCTTTGTCATAGATCACGCCTTTAAACCATTTAGGTATTACTTGTTCTTTAGTCTTCATTTTTTAATTCATTAAATATTATTTCACCTGCCGCTGCTCTAGCTATATAAATACCATAAAGTTTAGCCACTGGCTGATATCTTTTTAAGTCTTGCCTTACTTCCAAAGCAAAACGTCTATATTTATAACCCTCTGTAGTATCTAAGTTAAGATAACCTAAATAAAGTTCAGGTAAATCTTTATTAAATTGAACATCTTGAGATATCATCTCTAACCATTGCAGTGAATTTATTGGTTCATTTATTTTTTCCTTATAACCTTCGTGAAGCAACTCATCTCTAATTTCATCTTCTATTCTACATAGTAAATCTTCGTAATGTCTAGTGATAGCATCTTCAACGAACTCATAGTTGTCACAGTATATCTGATTGTAGTCAGGTATTGCCTCGTATACAACATCTGTAAGTTCGTTTTCATAGTAGTACACATCTTCATTGACGTTTATACTTTTTTCATCAGCGGTTGCGATCCACACAGAGTAACCATCGGCGGTTGACTCTTCGTATACACTGAAGTCAGGGTTTTGCCATTGATCAGTTATTTCACATTCATAGTGTGCAAGCACTTGGTTTCTAGCATGCTCATCGTCGCAACCTTCGATCCAACCTTTTTCAGCCATTCTTGAGGTTATTACTTGGTCTGTTATATATTTATTCGCCATCTGTTTCTATTAATTTAGTTATATATTCCCATACTTTTAGTTCTATTTTATTACATTTTAGAACCAATTCCATTTCATCAAGCGTAACACCGCCATAATTACCTGTACGTATATCTTCTTTGTTTTGCTCGATCGTAATCAAGAGCATAGACATTTTAGCGAAAGCTTTGTCGCTAGCTCGTTGTTGTAGTTCTTGCTTAGTCATCGCCGTCTATTAAAATGTTATCGCCGAATCTGTAGTCCCACGCTGATACTCTGAGTGCATTTATATTACACATATCGTATATATCTCTGATCTCTTGTATGGTTAGCTCACCATACCACTTGCTACTTTCTAGTTTAGCAATAATTCTTGAAGAAGTATACTTGTAGTCACTTTGTTTAATAAGTTTGATGTACTTAGGTTTAATTGATTGTAGTAAATTGCTCATGATATTGTTATTTTAAATTCATATATATTATCTGTAGTGTATCGTATTTTTTTTGTAACTTATATTAAATCCCATAAGTAATCAGGTTCTAATCGGTATTCTTCGAATAATATTGTTTCAGCGTCCTCGCCTTTATACACTCTAGATCGTATATCTTTGATCTCTAGGTCTGCCTCAATACCGGTCATACCGTCGCGTTCCATTAATACTTGTTTAAGTTCGTTTCTCATAGTTATCTTATATCGTTGTTAATAGAATCCGCAATGTCTTGAAAGTCTGCTGATTCAATGAATAGTCTTGCTAGTTCCTCTACGAGGTGACTGCCAAATTGCATTTTGAAACCAAATAGCACTACGTCTTTAGATATTTCCTCTAGATCTTCAGGTGTAACGTATTCATCAAACTCAATATTGGATAATGTTTCGTGGAACACCTTCCAAGTAGGAAAGTCAGTATATCCATTGTATTTATTTTCACTCATTAGTCTTGGTATTTTTTAAGTGTCATACTATTTACTTTGTCAATGATCTCATTACCCACCATAGTGAAATAACCCGGTGCATACAATGATCTATTACCGTCAGCTTCGGCAGCTAACACATCTTTTTCTGCTTCTTCAATAGCGTGTCTCAACGCTGTTTGGATGAAATACTTTTCAAATCCGTTAAATTTAGTTGCACTCATTTTATTTAATTTTTAAAGTTGAATTTTTTACTGTATAACTTATGATCTACTACGTTTACTACACCACCGTTTACTGCTTTAATTACGTTTTTTAGTAAATGTAAAGGGTTTTTGTAGTCATATATACAATCTGGCAAATCTGGTCCACGCCATCCGGTCTGCATGTTACTTATAGCGAAACGTACACCTTGTTTATTAGTGTATGAGTAATTTACCATACCTGATTCTGTTTCGTACACATATAGTGTCTTAGGATTAGGGTGGTAACTTTGCTCTGTGTTTACTTTTGCTATTAATTTCTGCATAATATTTAATTTTAAATTAGTGGACGTGGCAGGAATCGAACCTGCGTTTATCACTGTCACTACGAGTGGCTTTGTACAACTGATACAAGCTTGAAGCCAAGACCTCGATTTATTGTTAGGTGATACTAACCATTTCACGCCCTTTTGTAACTAGTGAGGATTCGAACCTCATACCCGTCGGTAGCCATAGTCATTGTATGCTCGTGAAAACGTTTACATACTTCAGTACTAAACCTGACCTAGTTGCCGGCTATTATGTGATCGTTAATCGTATCTTTCGCCTTGTAGTGTTTGCATTATTAACGCCAATGCGCGGTAATCTACCAACCTAACCACGTTACTCCAGTCATTTCCTAACCGCTTTTCGGTAACCTAAATTAGTTACACTCTAACCGAGTCGCAGGTTTGTTATTTATTCGCTGGATTATAAACACATTAGAGGATCTTCGTTAGCTTAACCACTTAAAATACCGTAGCCATACTAAGCCCTCCACCGTGTTTTTTTATTTGTTTACTTGTTTATACATTTTACTTATAGCCATTTGAATAACCTGCGCGTGTATAGCATAATGCTCATCACCTTCTACTGGTAGATCAGCTATTTGCCAATCAACACTGTCGTTCATAAGCTCGAGGGTTACATCTGCAACACCTTGAGCGATCTCATGTAGTTGTTTCATTTTACTCATAATAGTATATTTTATTTGTTACATTTATATTATCAACAAGTGATCGTATTATTATTGTTATTGCTTGTTCAATATAACCACTTCAACCCAACCTTTTTCACTGTGAGTCGCTTCGCAAATTAAACCATCTGCAAACAATTTTTTTTCTAATTCCAAAGCTGCTCGCCAAAGACTTGGTTCTGGCATTTCATCGTGCTCGTCGTCATACATTACTTCTCCTCTGCACTGAAAAAACTTATCGTCATGGTCATTTTCTACATACTCAAAATCCCATCCGTTAATTCTTGTATCTTGTTTCATCCACTCTTTCATGTTATTGTAGTTTTATTTTGTTATAAGCTGTTTTCCAAGCTTCCATTCTTAAGTTAAAAGTATCTAGAGTTATATCTCCTGCTTCATAGATGATGAACAAGTGTTCTTCCATGTGATCTAATGATACTAGTATTAGGTTTCTTTCGCTTGGTGTTAACTCCATAATTATATTCTTTTGTATTTAACTCCATCTACTTCAATAATATCTTGCACTGGCTTCATATTATAATTCTTAATTAAGTAATTTTTTAGGTACAATAGCCTGTTAACGCCTTTATATATAAGAACTCGCTGCTTGTATTCAAAACTTTTTATCTCCATATTAGAGCCCATCCAATACCTTATAACTGTTCTAGTAGGATTTAGTTGATAGCAAGATAGATCGTTGAACCTACTTCTTACTATTTTACGTACCATACCTGACTCGTATGTAGCAAACCTATGTCCACTAAATTCTCCATCGCTTATCTCAAACATTCTAGTTTTGTTTTTTCGTTGGCGATCAGTGGTTACATCTCTCAAAGGAAACTCATTAGTTAACTCGTTGATGTACTGTTGTTCTTCTTGTCTAATTCTTTCTGCGTATATGCTCATATTTATTTATTTAAAGTGTTTCTATTTTTACGTCGTAGTATTTCCATAAACCATTGTGACTATGCTTTTTAGCCTTAGCACCGTAACTTGTTTTCATACCTGTTTTAACTTGTTTATACTCTTTATCACTGAATGGTTTACATAAACCATCATGTTGGTGTTTAATACGGTGAGCTTTAGCTCTATCTGCTTGCATCTGCTTTGACACCGCTAACAACTCTTTCATTGTTGTCGCTTTATATGTTACGCCCATGGGTTACTTGATTTTTCTATGTAAGTTAAACCCTTGTAATTGAACCAGTTAGTTACACCTTCTTTGTCATCGCTTTCGTCGTAGATAAAAGCAAACCTTTTTGGTAGATTACCTACAGTATAGCCTTTGTAGTCAACACCGTTAAGTTTTAAAGATGTTTTTGAAGTAAATTTGATAGTATTCATAAGTTATTAGTTTTTAAATTCATATATATTATCCGAAGTGGATCGTATTATTATTGTATTAGTTACTGTATTGTGTTAAGTAATTCTTTAAATTGTCTTCTGTTTATTTTTTTGCTATTTGTTAAAGTCCATAGCAAGGCGATTCTATCGTTTTTATTTTCTAAATCGCTTATAAGATTTTTGAAATACTCGGTTTGTTCTGATCTTGTTTTCATAATTTATTTGTATATCTCGAACATTAGATCCGCTATTAGCTCTTCCTCTGTTTCTCCGTCTTCAGGTACACAGTCACACTCTACAAATTTTGTCACTGCATCTAGTACCTCTTCCGCTCCTGTATAACTACTTTGAAACTTAAAGTGTTGTAAAGTTTCTTCATTCCATTTCACAGTTATCATAGTATTCTTTTTAGTTGTTCTTTAATTAATAGTATATCTTCGTCATTTACTTCGAACTCGCTTCCGTGTTTATCGCTTAAGCAATGGAATAAAGCATCGTGAAAATGGTCGCTTACTTTGTTGTCTAAGTAATTAGCAATGTCTTTTATTTCTTCCCAAGTTAATTTCATAGTTAATCGCCTTTGTATTCACCCATTGATGAATAGAATTCTTGTGTCGCTCGCATAGTTAACTCGCGTATACCTTTTTGTTTTGAAGAATTGTCTATGTAGTAGTCGATCTTCTCATGCATTAGATCAAGAGTTTTAGCTCCGAACTGCACTGTATTATACTCTTTTAGTAAGCTCTTATCAGAGCAATAAAATGCACTTGCCTTCTCACCGCTGTGAGTTGTCCACTCAGTGAACTCATATTTTACACCTTTGTATATCATAGTTAGTTTCTCATTGCGAAAGCAGCAGCGCTACCTAATTCTGTTAATACTTTGTTTGCTCTTTTTAGTACGAATAGTACTTTGTGCTTGAATTTTCTCATAATTTAGTTATTAGTAGATTTGTAGAATTGTATTCTTGTTTCAATATCTTGTTTAGTGATCTCGCCACTCATTTGTTTTAGTATGTCACTCGACATATCTATTTGTTTACCGTTTGGTAGATTTAGTATAAATCGCATAGTAATATTTTAAATTGAGTTCCAGAATAATTCTCTTTGTTCGTCACTTAAACCTATTAAGTTTTCTTGACCGAATAGATCTACACAGATTTTAGTTCTTCTTTTTGCTTCGATGAAAGATCTCGTCACTTCATCCCACGCTTGTTGATTAGTTTTATACATAGTTATTAAATTTAGTAGTCGTTAGTGGAATCGAACCACCTCTAACCGTTACGACTTAGGTACTCAAGTACTACTATTGTTCTAGTAGTTCTCGAGCGATCACTGGTACACTTGTACTTGAAGTATAAGACTTGTACTTTTCAAAACACGCCATTGTTTCTAATTTTGACTTCATTACTTCATATACTTTATCATGGTTATAAGTTACTGTTTTACCATTTTTGAAGTTGACAGTGA
>Ga0209557_1002189_pt1 | contig 10280 bp, 3 predicted proteins | sample SaaInlV_120m_DNA_4_FD_184672 | JGI IMG/M metagenome (GOLD analysis project Ga0209557, IMG submission 184672) | Marine microbial communities from expanding oxygen minimum zones in the Saanich Inlet - Saanich Inlet SI074_LV_10m_DNA (SPAdes) (version 2) | ecosystem: Environmental > Aquatic > Marine...
GTCTACCTGCATTGAATTGGTTGTCCCTCACATCGTAGATACTGCTCTGTATAGATGCATACTCTCTAGTAGTACCGCCATCATCCTTAGCGAGGAACCTAAGATTGCCAATCATATCACTATCGCTAGGTGTAGTGTCAGTTCTCGTGAACATATGAATTACTGATGTATCACTAGTATGGTTAAGAACGCCAGTCAGTGTACCACCTGTACTTGGTAACGCACCAACATCTGTAGCAGTAATTGATCGAGTGGCTACAGTAGCATTAGCATCAGTAACATGACCTAATGTATCAGTTGTAATATTAAAATCTAAGTCTGATATTACTGTAGCGCCTGTAAGTGCACCGGTATCAATAGAAGCATCATCTCCAGGATGAGTCGGGTGTGAATATGCAGCCGGTAAAGTAACTGTCTTAGTACGAGCTCCAGTAACGTGTCCTCTTGCATTTGTTGTAAGAGTATCAATAGCTGTGAATGTAGCTCCATAAGCAGGAGCAGCTGTTGTTGTAGTGTTCGTTCTAGTTATATTAGCGTGGTCGATAGTAATAGTCTTATCACTACTTTGGTTAGCAGTAAAAGTACCACCTGTGACTAAGTCTGTACCAGCTGTAAGCGTAACAGTATTATTTTTAATATCACCAGTAACAGCTAACGTACCAGTCTTAGGACCTGTAAACTCCCACTGATCAGTGTTTTCGTTGAATTGGAATACAGCATTTGCAGAGCTGCCTCGTTCTACTTCAATACCAGATCTAAGAGTTGTAGATGGAGTACCTGTTTGATTCTTATTAAGAGTAATAATATTATCTTCAATAAGAAGAGTGGTTGTATCGATAGTGGTAGTTGTACCATTAACTTGCAAGTTACCAGCAATTGATATATCACTAGCTAATGTAAGATCTCCAGTAACATTTAAATTACCACGAGCAACAGTATTACCAGCAACAATTAGGTTGTTGTCTACAGAGAGTGCGGTGAAGTTAGCACTGTCATTCTCTAGAGCAACAAGCTGCATATCATTAGTAGTACCAGCTTGCCATCTATCTAATGATTCGTTCCATACTAGTTGAGCACTATCCGAAGTACCTCTATCAATTGATATAATTCCGTTTTGTACAGGTGTTCCGGATGTACCGTCTGCCATTTTAAATTCATGAGCAGCAATCTTTGTAGCACCAGATAATACTATATCTCCAGTAACATTAAGATCATTAGTAACAGTTAAGTTATTACCTATAACAACATCATCAGGTAAAGAAACCGTTGCTGATGATCCTTCTCCAGCACTATGTACTACTGTAATCTCATTTGCTGTTCCTGAAATACCTGACATATAGTTACCAGTAGTTTCAGTTCCAAGTATAACACCGTTGTTTTTAATTGTAACTACACCTGAGCTAACCGCAAAGTTATCTGAACTAAACGATGCAACACCTTTGTTAGATGTTGTAGCAAGCTCACCAGCAACGGTAATAGTGTTGCCAGATACTGTTGTGGCTATACCTTCACCAGCTGTAAGTGTAAATGTCTCTCCAAGATTAACTGCATTAGCTGTACCAGAAGAAGCAGCGATGTTAATAAAGCTATTGTCTATCTGTGTGTTACCAATTGAAGCAATCGATACAGCTCCAGATGTTACATTAAAGTCTGCTGTAGCAAATGATGCAATACCTTTGTTAGTAGTTGTAGCATCTTCTCCAGTGATGTTAATTTTATTATTTGATACAGTAGTGTTGATACCTTCGCCAGCTTCAAACGTGATTGTATCACCTAACGTAATATTATCTGTCGATCCAGTTTCAGCTGCAATCTTTAGAGCCCATCCAGTAGATGTTACATTACCAGTGATATCTAAATCACCACCAATGTTAGTATTACCTGATGCTTGAACTATGTTTGTAGCACCTACAGTAAATGTAGTACCATCAAATGTTAATGTAGAAGCATCTTCTAGTTCACCACCTGTACCTACAATAACAATTCTGTTATTAGTTAGATCTTCAATCTTAGCTGTGGCTATTGTAGCAGAAGTATTTACATCTAGAGTATTAGATACTGTAATGTCATCTGCAGATACAGTATCAATATTACCTGTACCATGAACATGTATATTACGCCATTGCTGAGCGTTTGAACCTAAGTCGTATGTGTTATCTGTATTAGGAATAATATGAGAGTTAACATCAGCTGAGAATACAACATTGTCTGTATTTGCATCACCTAACGTAACTGATCCATTAGAACCAGCTTTCATATTAACAACACCGTCTACAGTAAGAGTACCATCTACTTGTAGGTTACCCCCAATGTCCACGTTGCTATGAACGTCTAAATCGCCCTTTACAGTGTTAGTAGCACTAGAGTCCCTCATATGTAACTTAGCTGAGTTAATCAGAGTATCGTTAATTGAGTCTAGTCTTGTGTCTAACTCTGCAATTGCAGTTGATACTGTACTAGCAGTAGTACCCATCGCAGCAGCAGTTATTGTTCCTAACTCTGCATCATGTTCATTAATCGCACCGACCACATCAGAGTCTTGTGTGGTTGTAAGATTACCTCTCCAACCCACATCAGCTGAGATGATGTTAACCTTCTCTTGAAAGGTCTTTACTGTATCACTAATGTTTACAATTTGCTTTGGCATATCTTACTTCTCTGCTAGTTTTGTCAGTAAATCTTTTATAACACTAATATCATTCTTTAATTGATCCACGTCAGATTTAAGTTCTCTTTGTTCTTGTTCTTCTAATGACTGTCTATGCTTTCTTTGTCTAGCATTGTTAGCCTCTGTACTATTTATACTAATAACAGCACCACTATTCATATCACGAACAAGGTCTGTGTGACCTTCTACTTTCACTTTATTCATATTACACCGTTAATGCTATAACTCTTAAATCCCCAAACTGAGGGACCTTTGCGTTATTTGTTGATTTCATAACAATTTTAATCTGGAACTGATCAAAATCATTTAAAGTACCTCCAATACCTCCTGGCAAGTACCTATAATCTCTATAGATATTAGGATTTTCATCTGCAGGTAATGTAACTTCTGGTGCTATCAATGTATACACAGTGTCTAGTAGCTTGCTGCTGCTGTTTGTCCTAAAGTAAACATCAAAATCACTTGTAGATGGTTTATTAGCTGATAGCAGTATCTTTAAGCCTTTTGCTTTTTCTGATAAGGTAATTGGTTTAGTAACATGTTTAGCTAGCGATGTACCACCTAATGAATTTGTTTCTGCAGAGCTGCGTAGAGCATTATTCTGATCAATTCTATTATGAACAGTGGTAATGGATGTTCTCTGCATATCAATTACTGGAGTGGTATATGATGTGGATGTAGTAAGATCTAACTTTATAGTTGTTGATGAATTACCAGACATGTTATCTGTTTCGTTACGCTTTGTAGCTAAGAGCTTAGGGTTGTCAAAATATATGTTCTTATTGATAGGGTATGCTTTATATGAAACATCACCTTGATAAGCTACTTCTGATCCAGCTGTAGACTTACCGCTAGTTAACTTAGCCACAGCAGAGACATTACAAGCAAACGGTAGAATGTTTTCTATATTCAACCTTGCGAGTTCAAATTGATTTTGTCTCTCAATTATAAAGCTGCCTCCTCCTCTAGTTGAAGAAGTAGCATTAGAAGATACATTAAATTTAAATTCATCACCAGCTATATGAGTAATAGTATGAACTGCATTTAACTGATTAGCTGGAATACCACCTGTAGCTGAAGCACCTGTTATTTGAACATCATCTCCTACAATGAATCCGTGATCTCTCATTCCTACTTCTACTGAGTTAGATGATGCATCTGTTCTAATAAAGTTAGTTAAATTAACACTTGCAGGAGAACTATTAGTTAATACAGCTGCGCCAGAAAGATTAAAGTTAGCCCGCGAGAGTTTAAAAGTGAGATCTTTAGTTTGATCTGGTTCCCATGTCTTACCATTCTGAGATTTAAATAATGAGCCTAGAGTAGCTTGTTTAGATAGTTTTCTCTCTGTTGATCCAAGAATAAACTTACCAGCTTCTGCAACATACACATTATAATCTTTTGAATCAGATAATAGAACTATACAGAAATCTGTATTACCAGTTAAATAAACTGGTTCTTCTAATGTAAATGTTGTTATTGCAGAGCCGTCTTCTGATACAGTAATAGCTGAAGGACTCTTAAATACAGTTGATCCTGGAACAATTGCTTCTGCAGAAGGTTGACCGTTTACCATAGGTCTTAATTGAGCTACAACAGGAGTTTTATTAACAGCAGGTTTAGACTGAAATCTAACTTGTATATCAGTAATAAAGCAACCCGATGTTTCTGCTACTGTAAATGATTGAGCAAGCGGGTCTTTTGATCCACTACCTACTGAGCCGCCACTGTTGGACCAACCGCCGCCCCATCCATCATCAGCAGGAGGTACATGTTTTATATCATCAATTGTTAACCCGTCGCCACCGCCGCCGCTGCCACCACTAGTAACAGATCCTGGAGGAGGTCCTATATTAAGATTAGTTACAGTTACTTGTAGATCTACCACTCGTGTAGATAAAACTGTTTGCTGTCTATGAACAACTACGCCTTGAGCATAATATTTTGCTGCTGCAATTGATGTACAGTCTTTTTCATTATTTCTAGAAATATCAATTAATGTTAAAGCTTTATCTCCAGATGTAAACTTAATATCTTTTGTATTAGGTAAGAAGAAAGAGCCTTCTATAGCACCATTATCATCTGACAGCAGCGGAGTAGTTGGTATTCCTGGATGCTGAGTAAGTTCATTGTATCCGTTAGAGTAATCAGAATCAAGAGTAGATATATGTCGGAACGTTTCTTGTTTAACCCAACTATCTACAGCTTTTAATCCAAAGAACGGATAATGTCTAGTTAGAGGTTTTAATCCTTGTGCTTTAAAAAATATTTTACGGGTTCTCATATAAGGTAAGAACGCACGACTTAACTCTACACCTTCTTCATCAATAAAAGTAGTACTAGTACTAATACCAGCGATTTTTACATCTTTAGTGGTTTGAATATTATTACTTATTGTAACTTTACTATCACCTATTTGATCACCTACTTCTAGTTCAGTTGAAATACCTGCCCAATTAAAGCTCCAATCATTCCAAACATTACCTGCTACATCTCCTTGTACAAAACCACCATCAATTACAATAGGCTCAGCAAACTCTGTATCGAACCATTCATCTGATGTTGGAGATAGCTCCATAAACCCTCTACGTAAAACAACAGCAAATGGGTTAACATTTTCAATACCGGTCATATATTCATTTTCAAGGTAATCAACAGTATCATATGATAACATAATGTTATCACCTTTGATTATCACATTAGTATTCTCACTATGATCACTATCATAAAAGAGATTAGTGTTTCTACTAGTAAATGTAGGTCTCATGCGTTTATTGATAGGATCAATAGCTGATTTGTTTGCACCAAGTAATGTGAATACTCTTCTTTGATCTTTAAAGTTATCTACAAAAAACCCTGATTTATTACGACTTAGACCTGCAGAATCAAACACATCAAATTGAGACGTTTCTAATTCCAATAAGCTTAATGCAGTTGTCTCTTCTAAGTCAGATACGCGCTTTTCTAATTTTCCTATATCTGCCATAGTAAAACGTTTATAAGAAAGCATTTTACTGTTAATATCATTATCATCTAATACATATGGGTTCATTACAACATTAAATATATCCATAGAATTTTCAGGAGATTTAGGTAACTGTGGCTCAATAGCAGGCTGGCCAGGTATTACAGATAGGTTACCTGATTGACCTATTACTACCTTAGCAGCTTGTCCTTGATAATAATTGGCATCAAACGTAATAAGGTCAGTAGGTCTAGGCAGTTCATTAATAACTGACCCTGACGTAAAGGTTCCAGATGAGTTAACAACTGGCCTAAAATCAATAACATTTCTTAAATTAATTGTATTACCATCTGCTTTTACAAAGTCAGGAATCTTATCGTAATCTACTTGACCTGTATAAGAGTTAACTGCAAAAAAATCTCCAGATGCACCGTGATTGAAATGTTTATATTTTACGAATATAGCTGTTGGAGCTGTGTTACCTGATATTAATTTAAGTCTACCGTTATCATAATAATCATCAGTTTGTCCATTATCTAGTTCGTAGTTAGATGAAATATCATCACCGTCAGAATCGTTTGCTTTTACCACATCAAAAGAAAAGATATCAGGTTGAGCTAATGTAAACCCAGTTACATTTCCACTTCCATCACTGTCTGCATCCGTTGCTGTAACTATAGTTTGAGTTGCACTTGCAAGAGTTTTAGACCTAACAAAACCAGCTGACTTATTAACATACGCTAAAATTTCATAAGTACTTTGAGAAGCTTGTGCGCCAGTAATATTAGCAGAAGCTGTACCTGCTCCAGATACGGAAGCGCCTGTATCAGCTGCTGCACTATCACCACCCATTACCCATAAGTTAGTATCAGCAAAGGTTTCTCCTGATGCTGTAAGAGCTATAGATGCTACTCCTGATGAGTTAGTTGCAACCGTAAACCGTCTTTGAACAGTAAGAGAAATATCACTTAACGATTGAGGTCGTGTGTTAGGAAGGTCAAACAATAAATTAGAATTAGCAGCATCTTTTATAACAGCTTTACTTACTTCTAATATTAAGTTCCAATAATCACTAGTACTATTACCTATTGATCTTACATCAGCGAAATTCTGACCTGCATTCATCGCAACATCAAATAAGTATAATCTAAAGTTAGCGCCATCTTCTTCTACATGACGAACTCTAGCAGTCCCAATAGTTGTTCCGCCATGATTAGTAACAGTGCGTAGGTTCATAACCTGTAATTCATTTATATTAGGTATACCTTTATTATTACTAGCCACAATTATATAATTGCCGAATTCAGATGCAACAACCTGATTATTTAATAAAGCAACTGTTCTAGGCTTAGGTACACTTATAGCTGTTTCTCCTGTACGAAAAGCTCTATAACCATCTACATACGCTGTACCTGCACTAACGATAAAATCTAAATTATTAGTATCTGAATCATTGGTTTGAAATTCTAACTCAAAAGGTTTTACAATATAATCACCAGACTCTTCCTTTGTTCTTAGAGCCATAGCTTCATTTATTTGATTATAATTATCAATAGCAGCTACTTGAGACTCAACAACCCCATCTCTTATTGAAGCAATTTCAACAAAATTTTCATCAGAGTTTATTTCTTCTTTTGTAGCTATTACTAATCTAATTCTATACCTATCTGCACCTGGTGATGCTAGATTAGGAGTAGCACCTTGATTATCAAATAATGTATTATCATCACTTGAAGTAATAATATCTTGTATAACTTTAAATCCTATTCTTGCGGTAGGATACTCATTGTATTTTGCAATAATTTTTGATTGTTGTGGAGCAAACACAAAATGGTTTTCCGCAAAGAAATCACCAGCTTGAATTGATACTTTTGTACCTCTACCTACAGCTGGATTAGATACTGTATTAGTGGATTGAACTGTTAAAGAGAATGATGAGCTTGTTAATGAATCTCCTGCAGCTACCCTCACAGGGGTATTGTTAGGTGTTGATGCTCCGCTTGAGGTATTAGTATATGCAACAAATAAAGTAGCTGGATCTGAATCAGTTGCAGCAACCACTTCTAACACTTCAAATGCGATTGTACCCCCTGAAGTAAATTCTACTCCTACAACATCCGTTATATTAGCTGGAAGAGAGTTGGTACTAGTGTCTAGCTTTATAAACTCATAGCCGTTATTAACAGTAATACCTCCAGGATTTACTGAAGCGCCGGGTTTAAATATATGATTACCCAGTCTGCTTAGCTCACTTTGCATGATTGTTTGCAACTGAGTAAGCTCACGAGCCTGCAATGCACGGCCACTATTAAATAGAATCCTGTGGAAGTTGTCGCTGTCTTTAAAATCATCTCTGTAAGTAGATGAGAATATTTCGGATGTAAATGCTTTTACCATATTAGTCTTCCATTAAAGTTGGATAATAATTTTTATATCTTCTGTTTGATCTGCTGATCTTTGTATTGCTGCTCTATTATCTATATACATTACTTCACCTGTAGATATATCTACATCACCGTTTATATACGCAAAAGAATCACCATCTACACCAGATGCATCTAGAGTACCAGCTCCTGATCCATCAGTTTCAGATATAACTTCACCTTCAACAAATGGTTCAAATTTAGTATCTGAATCTTGGATGTACCAAACTTCATCTGAGTCTGATTTAACTACATAAGCATTAGCTAATGATGTAGAGCCAAGAATAGTTTTATCTGCTGAGAAACCTGAACTGATATTTGAGAACTTCATACGTCTTAATGCGTTGCCAGTAACTCCTGTATACAAAGCATCTGAGTCTGGTATTTCTATATTTTTAACTAGAGTAACCTGTCTAAAGTCGTTTCCAACTACCCAGTTAGATCCTTCATCACCAGCTGGTTTTGCTGTAAACATCATTGCTGTTGCTTTAAGATCGTCTCTTGGATCAGCTCCAAAACCAGCTGCAGGTCCTATAATAGGTCTTGCTACTGCTCCAGATCCATTACCACCAGTGATTTTTACATAGGCTTGTGTAAAGTTTCTACCATGAGCTTTATTACCATCAGAATCTTTTACATTAATCTTTGTTACAGCACCACCACTAATAGTAGCAGTAGCATTTGCAGCTACTCCGTTACCTATAACTTCAACTGTAGGCACTGTTGTATATCCAGATCCTCCTGAAGTAACTTGATACCCTACCACTTCACCACCTGAAGCCGCGTTTTGAATACCCACCTGCTCAACATGATCTGCAGCATCATCAGAGTCAAATGGCCCAAACTTAGTTACCGGCATAAAGTTAGCAGAAAGAAATTGTGATGCTCTCAAAGCACCAACTGAGTATAAGAACTTCCACACATACCCGTCAGCAGTTTCGAATGCTGTAGTAAGAGTACCAGTAGGTTTAACTGTCGATGTAACTGATTGACCTAAAGCTGTTTGACCTGCTTCAAGACAGACATATATGTTATTCTCATCTGTGATAACATAGAAACTATTTGTTGGATGTCCCACTGAGTTATCGTTATAAGCTTGATAGATTGCTCCTAAAGACCATGTGTATCTTGGTATAACAAATGAATGAGCTTCAACGTTCTTAATAGCTGTCATATTATTTTGAGCATCACGGATTGTTCTAATAGCATTAGTAGGTGTTGGAGCAGTGTCAGTTCCATTCCAATCAATAGGTCTACCTACAGAGACATAATAATTGTTAGCTGCGCTATCAATATCTTTTTGAAGGTTTAAAAGAATCTCTTTTTTGAATCTATCTGTAATAATTGCTGGCATGTTATATCTCTTATGCTGTTATATAGTATAGTGCGTCAGTGTCACTTGATGTATACAATTTAGGCATCATTAACATCCACCCATCTGTATTATCAATCCACACACAGTTTACTATACCTTTTTGTTTTACTGTAAAGCTAGTACCGTTAAAAAATGTTGTAGGAGTCACGGTAACAGCTCCTGCAGCTCTATTAACAAATGTTTTTGTTTGTCCTACTTCAGTACCATTAGCTAGCGTAGCTGTAGACGTAGTACCTAAATTAAAGATAGACATTGTTCGTGCTAAACTAATAGCTTGAGCACTAGCGTTAATAGTTTCTGATTTATATGTTACACCTGTCTGTATCTCTACAAGACCAGTACCTGTACCTGACAATCCTAAACTAACATTAGTGTCTGTACCTACAGCTGCGACTTGAGGAACTCCATTAGTTGCTGCGTTACTGATCTGAATCTCATTTACAGCAGATGATGTAGGGGCTAGTTTAATAATCTCTGCATTGTTAGCATCATTAATCGCAGTTGTAATCTTAGGAGTCACAATGCTTGGTGATGTTAACGTTTTATTTGTTAACGTCTGCGTATGAGCATTAAAAGTAAACTCATCATTTGTTGCAAGTATTGGTAATGTGATTGTTCTATCTGCAGCTAATTCACTCACACCAAACACATATTGATGATCAGAGGATGTATCGTTAATCTGAGGTAGAGTTAGAAGAGGATCAGTCAATGTTTTATTAACAAGTGTTTGTGTCCCACCCACAAGAGCAACTGTACCACTTTCGTTAGGAAGGTTAATTGATAACGCGGCAGAACCTTCTATGAAACCTAGTGTTGTGTTATGAGTCAATCCTTTAAAGATTAACCCGT
>Ga0209557_1002192_pt1 | contig 10268 bp, 11 predicted proteins | sample SaaInlV_120m_DNA_4_FD_184672 | JGI IMG/M metagenome (GOLD analysis project Ga0209557, IMG submission 184672) | Marine microbial communities from expanding oxygen minimum zones in the Saanich Inlet - Saanich Inlet SI074_LV_10m_DNA (SPAdes) (version 2) | ecosystem: Environmental > Aquatic > Marine...
CAAGTTCACTTAAGTTAGAACCAGTATCTACTAGTTGCGTCCAGGCACCAGCATGTGCGAAGTATCCATGACCTTCAGCATGAACGTGAGCGAACATACCATGATAAGTAGTTGCATTTGGAAGATCTCCAGTCGTGGCATAGTTATTAGAGTATAATAATTTACCAGTAACTGTAAGACCAGAAGCTGTAAATACTGCCCTATCAGTTAATCCATTTTCATTCGTAATTCTGACTGCTGTACCAGCACCAAGTTTTAGATCTTCACCACCACCAGGAACTCTTACATCAAAACTATTAGTTGCAGAAACATATAAGATACGACCATTAGAACTACCACCAAAGTTTAATACCTTATTATTAGCAAAGGCACTATTATTATTAAATTGTACAATTCCCCCTAAAGTTAGGTTAGAAGAAGTAGTAGCACCTCTACCTGTTACATCAGCAAGAGTGCCTGTTTCAGAATAAGTTGTTATATATCCAGCAGATGCATGATTACCCCAACCATATGCTGTGTCCCAGTTGGTTACTTGTGTTCCAGTAATAGTTGATGCTGCTGAAGCATTAAAAGCAGGGTCAGTCTCAGTGTATGATGTAAGATAACCAACAGTTCCATGGTCACCCCAACCATATGAAGTGTCCCAATTAGTAATCTTAGTATTAGTTACATTAGCAGCTGCTGAAGCAGTGTATACGGGGTCAGTTTCAGAGAAAGAACTAGAGGCTTTCCATGTGGATCCATCCCATGTCCACGTTATACCACCAGTAGTGTAAGTATCATTTAGACTAGGTGATGTTGGAAAATTAATTGCCATTTTTTAAACTGCTTCCCTTCTAGAATATTTATTGATTTCCACGAGGATATAATTGACCACCTCCAGGTCTACTAGAAGTATGAAATTCCACAGAGTTACCTAAACCAGTAAACACATTGTTCAGTGGAGTATATATTCCAACTACTGTAGATGATCCTTCAAATACTGGTGTGATAAAAGGAGTTGCTGTTGATGGTTTAAATGTAATACTCTTAGACCTAATCTCATCTGCGGTTGATAAATTTAAATTAAAGTTTGTCATCAGGTTGTCCTCGCACAGAATGCAATACCCTGAGAAGTATTACCAGAAATTTCATCCGAAGCAGTTTGATTTGTTGTGTAATAAACTTGGATAATCTCATAGATTTCACCCGCACTAACAGTAATAGTATCTCCAACTGTAAATGTAGTAGCACCAGGAGTAACTGCAAACTGAATGATTGTGAAATCATCAGGTAAGTAATAAGGACAAGGCATCATATTTGAATTCAAAGGCAGTCCTTTGAATGGTCTGTAATAATTTGCTGCAGAATTTACTGGAATATTTTGGATAGCATCAGCTTTATTTCCAGTGGTATTACTTTCTAGGTTTACATAAACGTAATCATAAGTGCTATTCCTATAATATCCAAGTATTTGAGATACATTGTTTCCCTGAGATTCGTGTATGTTATTTGAATAGTTATCAGTCCAATAGTAATAGCTCTGCCCGCTGGATTCAGGGTCACGCCTGAATCCATAGAATGCTTCACGTCTTACAGTGGTAAGGGAACCCGCATTTTCATAATTTGCATTATATGTCCATGGATAATATACCCTGAGCTCAATGTTCTCATCACCACCATAAGTATTTGCATCTACAGTTAAATAAGATCCATTCCAAACATAATCTAGATCCCAAATACCAGAACCAACTGCAGTTCCTTTTAGTGGCGAGAAAGTTAAGTATGCATAGTCAACAGAATTAATTGTATGTACAAATGTAACAGTAGCAAAGTTAGTATCTTGTGGAGATGTTGCTTTATGAGTAACAATCTTTAAAGGATATTGAGTTGGAGTTGTAGAAGAACAAAAACTATGATCTTTATACTTGTTAACATCATTATCTAAATGATATCCATAAGCTGGGACATCCATTCCTTGTTGACCCCCCCATTCACCCTTGTAATTCCAGTTGGTACTATCAGGATAATAATTTCTGGCTTTCCATTCTACACCAGATCCAATATAAATTTGATAGTTATTTGTACTGGACAATCTAAATCCATAATATGTGTGACCATATGTTTTTCCAGCATCATGTTCCAGTCTAAGAATTCCACCTTCATTAAACCTCTGATAGAAACTACTACCTGCACCAAAATTAGTAACTTTTAAAGAACAAACACCATTCCTATCGGTTTGTTGTTGAGTTGTTAGACTATTAGTACCGAATACAATGTCATTGGTTGGACTTACTCCACCAATGCCACTACCTAGAATAGTAAATGATTCATCATTAGACCACCCAGTTGCCTCATTCATAATTTCAATAGAGTGTAACCGACCGATAGTGCCGAATATAGCAGCCTGTCTCTTAATTCTTAATTGGAGATCGGTTTTTCCTGCTACACCTCCTGCAGAAACAGTGTAATCCCAGTATGGTAATTGATCATCATAAGCGTTACTGTTGATATCACCATACAAAGTATACCCTGCAGCGGATGGTAACACTCTAATAATACCACTCATTGCAGAATGAAATTGGCAAACATAATAGAAATCTCCTTGAGACCAAGAATCAATTGTCCAATCTAATGTACCAACCTCAATACCTTGATTTGCGGGAAAGCTTCTGTAAGAAATTCCATTAAAATTTGTGTTATTAAGCAATCTGGTTGAACTATATGCTCCAGACTGATCTTGAAGATACATAGGATGACCTGTCGCGACAATATCGAAGTAAAGCCTATCTCCCTGTCTCACCACAAGTGTTGGATTATTTCCTAGGTCTTCTGTAAAGTTACCATAATTTTCGCCACTCCATGCTCCCGCTGGTGGATCAATGTATGTTCCAGCAACAGCATCTGATTGACTGTCTGCAAACCTAACCCAGTCATCTTGATCAATGTTGATAACATAATATGTCTGACCATCTACAAACATCGGATTTGTAGTTCCGTTTCTGTTTGGAATAGTGTTAGCACCCGCATGATAAACCATTGCGGTTCCCGTAGCTATATCATTACAATCATACAGTCTAATCCAACCTTCATTTCCTGCATAGTTAGAACCATAGATGTAACTTATAATTTCTTTTCTTTCTATATTATAGGAAGAAGAACCACTATTAGTGACGTTATAACGTCTGTTATATCTTGAATATTCTGGTGTTAAATCTGGAGTGGCATACTGAAAATTGCCAGATGGACTGTTGGCAACAGGTTGAGAACTTCCTGGTGCTAGAACCGTTGTGGGAACACCAGTCTTTGCTGTGCCACTATGCCACCCAAGTCCAGCAAATGCAGTCTCTAAAGCAGCGATAACGTCATTATTAGACCACCCAATGTTGCCACCATTAACAAGATATTCTGTCTTTGTTACTGCCATCTTAAACCTCTAATTTAATTGCTGTAAGGGTTACGGTAATTGCTGCTGATGTTCCACTTCTGTTGGTAACAGAAAGATATATTACTGTTGTTGGTATAGCGTTGTAATTAAATCCAATAACACCAGGAGTAATCTGTATTTTCTCAGCTCCAAATGTTCTCACTTCAGCAATAACACCAGACCCAGGGCCAGGATCATTGCCTTCACTTCTATTAGCGTCTGCAGTTCTTGCTTCAGCAGTCGTATAAACTCTAACCCAAGAAGAATCTGACGTTTCAATAGCAAATAATGAATATGCTTTATACCCAGTAATATTTAGATCTGCTGTTACGTTATTAGCGATAGCAGATGTCGTATTAGATAATTCAGATCTACTTGCGAGAGTATTTCCACCACCAACATTAACATCAACAACACCATTGCCATCAATAGTCAGTCCAGATCCAATCTTGATACCACCAAGAACACTAGAAGATGCTGTTGGTAGTGTGTAAGATCCTGCATTAGCATCCAAAACTCCTGTGCTAGGATTGATACTCAAGTTAGCACCAACTTTAATTCCACCAAGAACACTAGCAGATGCAATAGGTAATGTATACGCTGATGGAATAGATGGTTTATTGAGGATTTCTGCTAGTCCAGATGCAGCATTCCAGTCAGCATTGACTGGTGCTGTGCTAGTGATTGTTACCTTGCTAGAAGGACCATCCCATGACACCGTAGTTCCACCAGATCCACCAAACTCCACAGATGAAGTGTTTGTGTCCGTACCAGTAATAGATAAAATTGCTTGGTTACTAGTAGCGTTGGAACCACCAATAGTGTAAGCATTTATATTATAGTAATTTCCACCGTTGTTTGTAAACTGCCAAGTGTCAGTAGTTTCATTCCATTTCAAAGAAACATCGTTCGATGTTCCACGATCAATTCTAATATCAGCATCGGAAGATGGAGCACCAGTAGTTCCGTCTAGAATAACGATTTCATTTGAAGAAACTGTATAACTTCCCAGTTGAGTTGTTGATCCAGTAACCGTTAAGTTTCCACTGACCGTCATGTCATTGACAGTGACATTAGCAGTAGTAGTAGCACCTCTACTTGTTACTGTTGCTAATGTATCATTCTCAGACGTAATAAACTGTGATAGGTCTGGGGGAGTGTAAGTAAATACACCAGTGATATCACTATATGAGAGAGAAGGAGTGTTACTTGCTGCAGCATTTGTAACACTAAGAGAAGCTTTTGTTATGTAATTAGAATAAGCAGTATTCCAGTTAGCAATATCCTGTATGCCGATACCAGATGCAGCAGAAGCAAGGAATACAGGGTCAGTTTCTGAGGATATACCACCACCTCCTCCTGTACCACCAGATACAGTCCATGTGGTTCCGTCCCACGTCCACGTTAAACCACCTAAAGTAAAACTATCACCTACGCTAGGTCCAGCTGGAAAATTAATTGCCATGTTTTAATCTTTCTCCTAGAGATCGGTAATAGTAACCATGATTTCACCAAGGTTTAATGGATCTTCATTCCATCTCCTTACACAGAATACAATGTTGCCAGTGTTTCTCTGAATACCAATTTGTGCTCCATTAGCAGAGACCCAATCAGTACCATCATAGCTAGCTTGAACAATATAATCTGTTCTTGCTGAGTATGCTGATGGGAATGTTAAGGTATAAAAAACATCTCCACCACCAGCAGTTCCATCTCCACCAGACTTGGCAACTGTGTAACTAGTAGTTCCAGTCCACGTTGGAGAGTTTCCGTTCATCTTAATAAAACCAACTGCAGTAGGAATATTAGGATCAGTAGATGCTAATGGCGGTGATGCGTCTACCCACTGTGAACTATCAGCATCCTGATAATAAACTTTTAGTCTACCATCATCAGACTTCCACCAAAGGTCTCCATCACTAGGAGAACTAGGTGCAGCATCGGATGTAGTTACAGTAGCACCAGAACCTCCACCCGTGGCATCAGTTGCAGGTGCCCATGAAGTTCCATCATACTTCAGAACATCACCAGTGCTTGCACCAGATGTATTCACATTATTCAGGTCTCCAAGATCTTCAGATGTAATACCTGTTAAATAACCTGCTGCAGAATGATTACCCCAAGAAAATGCAGTGTTCCAGTTACCAATATTTGTATTACTAATGCCAGCTGAAGGAGATGCAGAGTATACAGGGTCAGTTTCTGTGTATGATGTGAGATAATTAGGCGTCCAATTTTCCCAGTTTGAAGTAGAAGAATTATATTTTAATACTTGGTCTGCAGCAACACTAGAAACATTAACATCTGTTAGAGACGAAATAGATTCGGAAGTAATACCAGTCAAATATCCTGCAGAAGCATGATCACCCCAGTTATACGAATTATTCCAATTGCTTAAGTCGGTAGAAGTAATGCTAGCAGCAACCGACGCAGTAAATACAGGGTCTGTTTCTGTGTAACTAGTAATATATCCACTGTCATTAGAAAGATCACTCACCTGTACTGGAAAATTAAAATAATTTGTTCCATTGTTAGTAAATGTCCAGCGGTCTGCTGTCTCATTCCACCTAATTCTTACGTTAGTTGATAATCCACGTTCAACTTCAACACCAGCATCCTCTGTTGGAGTTGTAGTAACATCGTTATTAAGTGTGATCTCATTATCAGATACACGAACGTTTACTGTATCTATTGTGGTAGTTGTACCAGTAACAGTAAGATTGCCATTGACAGTTAAAGCACCAACTTCAACATTCTGACTTGTGGTAGCACCTCGTGCAGTAATTGTTGCTAAAGTATCTGCTTCTGCTGTCAAATATCCTTGAGTTGAGTGATCCCCCCAACCATATGCTGTATTCCAATTTGTTATGTTTGTATTGGTAATACCAGAAGCAACAGAAGCACCAAATACAGGGTCTGTCTCAGTGTATGAGGCTAGATAACCAGCACCATTTGTTAGTTGGTTATTGTTTGTTGGGATTGGATTGTAAGTAGTTCCATCATTAGTAAATTCCCAGATGTCTGTACCTTCATTCCATCTAATTGCTGTGTCTGTTCCACTTCCTCTATCAATCTTCAGAGATCCGTTTAGAGATGGAGCACCAGTCTGACCGTCGTTAATAACAATCTCAGTAGCGGCAACATTTAGAGTTGACTGATTGTTAGATGTGGTTGTACCAACAACAGTGAGGTTACCATTAACAATCATGTCGTTAACCGTCACATCAGCAGTAGTTACTGCACCCCTTGATGTAACTGTAGATAATGTATCTGCTTCTGCTGTAAGATATCCAGAGAGATTAGGTGGTCTGTAAGTTAGAGTTCCAGTTGAATTATCATATACAAGCGATCCACCACCAAGTGCAGACAACTGAGACACATTAACACCAGTTGGAGTAATATATCCTTGCGCTGCATGGTTACCCCAACCATAAGATGCATCCCAATTAGAAATTTTAGCAGCAGTTACGGCAGCTGCATCAGAAGCAAGGAATACAGGGTCAGTTTCTGTTGTTAAGTATGGCGATAAATCTGGTTGAGTAAAAGTAAATGCACCGTTAACACTATTGTAATTCAAACTACCTGCTCCAGCAGGAGATGGTGCGATAACTACAGATGATGTAGGAGGAACTATTGGTTTATTAAGAATCTCAGCAACTCCACCACCAGCATTCCAATCAGAATTTACCTGTGCTGGAGGAATTGTTGGTTGATTACTAAGATCATTGTAGTTACCACTGAAGTATGGAGCGTCTGACCAAGAAACAGAGGATCCATCAGTAGTTAGTACCTGTCCGTTAGATCCAGAAGAACCACCCACTTGCAGGGGTTTCCCAGTAGGAATATTTACACCTTCCTTCACCTCCACTGGGGAGTTATCTAGATAATTTGCAATTTGATTTGCCAGAATTTTTGACATATACCTCTAGTCCCGCAGACAGTTTCCATAAGCTAGAAGTATTTATTAAAGCGGGTAATCGGACTTGAACCGATGACATTTAGCTTGGAAGGCTAACGTTCTACCACTGAACTACACCCGCAAGAAAACCCCGAAGGGTTATTTGAAAGGAGGACCACCCATCCAACCAACTAAACTAACACGTTTACCTGATTTCACAGGTCTGACTCTGTGCATATAATCCGAAGGAAATATAATTGCATCACCAGTGTCCATCTTAAAAGATTGCATTTGTTTGCCCGTCAAAATCTGGAATTCTCCACCTTCATATTCATCTTTCGATGATAAACAAAGACTGATACTGAGTTTTCTAATTCTGTTTGAATTAAACTCAGACTCTGCTAAATCATTATGCCAATCATAATAAGATCCAGGTTTATCATATACAGTATACTGTACAAAATTTGCCCAGTTATCCAAGTCATAACCATAAAGATCAGTATTAGCACATCTAATAAAATGTGCCATCATTCCAGAAACCCAATGATCTGTTGTAATCCAACAGATTTTAGATTTTCTATAATGTAAAATTTCATTTTCTTTTCCTATCGTCCCATCTTCAAGATTTGAATTGGAAAGTTCTTGCGATATGACATCAGAAACTGACTTAGTAATGCAAGTAGGGATAGTGTAAATGGAATTTATTTTGGGCATTCTACTGAGGATCGCTAGGCTCGCCACCTGTTTTAGTTTTAGTTGCAAAACAGGAAATCAACCACACGGAAGGGGTTTTGGCACCACCACTTACTTTTTATCAGAAGTAAGAAACTGAGCGGCAACGTAATCACCCGCACCAGGGCTAGTTTAGAGTCTTACCGAGACTAGTTGAAGGTAATAGTATCATCACTATATCCTTGACCACTTGTATTGACAGTGATATTACCAAAATCAATAACATTATCTAAGGCATCCATATCACCACCAGGACGGTTGAGATAATCGGACGACAGATTGAAATTGTAATTTGAATTATAAGCAAACTTAGTTACATCATTTACTTTTTTATTCAAATTACTGACTGCTTGATACTGAGTAAACAGTTCGGACAAACAATCTTCATCTCCCTCAGCAAGAGCGTTAATCAATGCTTGACGGAGTGCTTCTTCAGCAGCTTGGACTTGCGATCTTACGCTCATAATTACCTCTTAGTTAGTTACGGTGTCGCGGATGTAACAAGGCACACCTTCTGGATCCAACCACTTAGTGTATTCTGGATCCTCAAGGCAGGTGTCTAGTTGCATTTGATTGTCAAGCAGGTACATGTCAAAGTACCGCTTCTTCCACTCATGAAACTTTTGAATACGATAGTCTGGTCTACCGTTGATTTCTAGGGTGCCACATTGCACAAAGCGGTATGGTCCTTGATCAAAAATTACTGTCGGTTTCATCAGGTTCCTTGTTACTTCCAAATTGTAGCACTTCCTCATCGTCATGTAAAGTAGGTGTGCCAGTTTTCTTTCTGACCTGCTTGCTGCTCCAGAATGCTAGAGCGATCAGAGCAAAGTAGAACAATGTATCATCAATTATCACAAGGAAGAAGACGAGACCACCGCCAAACTTCAACCAGTTAGGCAATCTCTTGCTAAGTTTACCTACCACAGGAGCAATTTTCTTTTCAAACTTGAAGTAGAGAATTGCTGCTAGTGTAACTGTAATCTCACTCATCGGAACGATGAAGTATAAAGACAGGAACACGAAGATAGGCCAATAGTGTCTCTCTGGAATCTTTTTGATTAGAGAAACATACTTAGCAATTAACTTTTTAACTAGCATCATCATGTGTTGTCATCATATTTTCCCAATCAGCATCAGTAACTTGATTTGATAGTTCTTTATATTCATCAGCAGGGACTGCCATGACAGCAGTTCCATCTGGTTTACGAACTATGAAGGATTCTCCTGCTTCAATGCGATCCATGTATGCATCGAAATCTTTTTCAAATTCAGCAAACGGAACTTCAACCATTGATCTCCTTAAAATCTTTTTCAAAAATTGCCAAACCAGAATCGGTCAGGACATGGTTATACATTTTGTCAAACACAGCAGGTGGCAACGTGCATACACTAGCACCATAGAGGAAGCAGCGCGAGACATGGTGGACATCTCTTAAACTGGCAGCAAGGATCTTGGTGCGAACACCATGAGCACCATACAGTCCAGAGATAGCACGTACCAGTTCAACACCACTGAAGGAATTGTCGTTCAAGCGACCCACAAAAGGCGAGATGTATGTGGCACCTGCCTTAGCTGCCATCACTGCCTGAGCGGCGCTGAAGCACAAGGTAACGTTAGTCTCTACACCTTGAGCGGTGAGTTCTTTACATGCCTTCAGACCCTCTACAGTGAGGGGCAGTTTGATTGTAACATTGTCAGCAATATCACGATACTTAATAGCATTGGTAAGCATCTCAAAGCAAGACTCACCTTCTACTTCAGCAGAGATACTTTCAAAAGCAAAGTTAGTTGCTAGTGTTTTAATAAACTCCACATAGTCTACACCAGACTTACGAACTAGTGTGGGGTTTGTAGTAATACCATCAACTAGACCAGTCGTATAGCGTTCAGCAATTGCTTCGTAATCAGCAGTGTCTAGGAAAATTTGCATATTCAGTAGTTTGGTTACACTCCGATGCGTTGCTGCATCGAGATACATTGTTCTTTCATATTATAATGCAACTTATAGTTGTTTGTCAAGACATAGTATCCATCGATGGTCGAACCATCATCTGTCCACCCGTAGGCGATTACTTTTTCACATGCTCCATTAATAGTAAAACATTTATTACTATGTAAATATTCGTGATAACGAGCGTCCAGATTAATCATTAGCGTTCCTCAAAATTAATGCGACGGACCTTACGTTGGCGTCGTTCCTCTTGGTATTTTAGGTCATCAGGTGTCAG
>Ga0209557_1002194_pt1 | contig 10263 bp, 7 predicted proteins | sample SaaInlV_120m_DNA_4_FD_184672 | JGI IMG/M metagenome (GOLD analysis project Ga0209557, IMG submission 184672) | Marine microbial communities from expanding oxygen minimum zones in the Saanich Inlet - Saanich Inlet SI074_LV_10m_DNA (SPAdes) (version 2) | ecosystem: Environmental > Aquatic > Marine...
CATGGAGAAGAAAAGAGCTTCTGATAGAAAGTATTATGCTGAAAGAGGTGGTAAAGAAGTAAGGAATACTTATAATAAAAAATTTAAAGAGGATGGAAGAAAGGCGAAGAGAAGACATAAAAGATTGCAGGAAATGAAAGATAAGTTGGGTGGTAAATGTGTTAAATGTGGAACAACTGAAAGTCTTCAGTTTGATCATATAGATCCTAGAACTAAATGTTTTAATGTAAGTCCACAAGACTCTTGGGAAAAAACACTACCTGAATTATCTAAGTGTCAATTATTATGCCCACCATGCCATCTTAAAAAAACGATGACGGATGATTATGGTATAATTATGGAAAAGAAAAACGCAAAGCGGAGGGTTGACTGTGGCAACTGAGTATGGTATGATAGATGGGAAAGCACAGGATCCATGATTAATGTCGAAGAGCACGAAGATGGTAGCTTCACAGTCTCGTGGGACGAAAACGACCCAGAAGAAAGTATCTTCAACACCTGGAGGAAGCAAGACTTCATCGACTATCTCACAGCAAGAGTCAACGAAGAAAAATCAATCGAAGAGTACTGTGGTAAAAACTCAGAAGAATCTGGAGAAGAATCTAGAAAATCTAACAACATCTCGGAAGCAACCGAAAAAGATTGGCAAGACTTCTACGAGTCAGAAAGCGAAGGTAAAGAAACCTTTGGAATTAAAGGTGATCAACTCTCGTAAGATTGAATTGTTTCCTTGGGTTGAAACATTTCCAATTTTTTTGCAAGATGAGACAGAAAATAAAAAGTGTTGGTTTACTTGCACAGATCATGCACAAAAGTATATTGATCGATATAAATCAAAATACAGATGCTATCAATATACAGGTAAGTAAAAAGACATAAATAAACTTGTAGCCAACAGTGTGATGATTCGTGGGAACCAGAAAGATTTCACAATTAGATACGATCTCGGATGCTAATATCTCAGGAGAAGCAATTCTCCCTGTTGTTGTATCTGATCCTCTAATTCCAAATAGAAAAGCAAAGGTCAATCAACTCTTCAGAGGGGTTGCCCAAGGCACGAAAACGACACCTGGACTGGCATTTGACTTAGATCGAAACACGGGTCTATATCAGAATGCATACGATCAAATCGGTATGACATTCGGTGAAGGTGCCCTGTATATGACTCGTATTCAGGATAATTCGGATCGATCCTCACTTTATATTACTGCTGTTGATGATGTAACTTCAAATGCCAACATTGTGTTGGCACCTAAAGGCACAGGTACAGTTAGAGTTACTGGTCAATTTACTGTTGATGATGGATCTTTCATCTTAGAAGATGCTCAAGGTCCTAAAGCAAGATTTGAAATTGGTAATGTTGGCACTGGATCTGCTGTCAGAATCTTTACTATGCCTCAGATCTTAACTGGATCTGGCACAACAATTGTTGGAGATGATACTTCTCAAACTTTGAGGAATAAAACTATCTTCGTTGATGAAAACAGTTTTGTCCTCGTTAGTGGTCAAGAAGAAGCAGAGTTTCAAATTAACTGGGACACAACTTCTGGTACTAGAAGATCATACTTCTTACCTGATTCTGGTCCTGTTACTACAACTTTAGAACCGACGGCAACATCATCCACACTTCTGGATACTAAAACTGAGCAGACAGTATTGTCTAAAAAGTTTGTTGATGTCCAATTAACTAGAAACTCTGAAGTTGAGACTCCTTTTGCGACTATCAATACAGACGCTCTTACAACAAATAGAATTGTAACATTCCCCGATCTGGATCTTACTATTCTTGGTACTGAATCGACGCAAACTATTTTAAATAAGACTTACGTCGATGTTATTTTTTCAGATAGTGCGGATCTCACTAAAAAAGTGACACTCGATGTTTCAAATATGAATACATCCAGTACAACACCTTTTGGTTTTCCTACAAATGCCGTCCTAAATAACACTACGGTTACAAATTTACTTGTTACTGAGATTTCAACACAAACTCTTACAAACAAGACGTTGTTATCGCCCCAAATCAAAGTTAATGCTGGAGATGTCTCTAGCGTTACATTTGATACCAGCAATGTTACTGGTAATCGCACGATCCGCTTCCCAGATTCGGATGCGACACTATTATCAACCGCAAACACATCTCTGGAAGATGTGCAATTCGGTGCTGGTATTGGAGCAGCAACTCTAGTAGGTCGCACAAGACTTCAACAATTTTTCTACGCAGGTTTCTAATTAATCACCATGACAGTCAAATCAGGAATTCTAGGAAAAACTAAACCAAATGGGTCTGCATTGCTTTATAGAGCACCTTTAGATTCTGCTACTAGTGCTGTTATCAATATTGCAAATGATGGCACTGGTGCAGCATATTCTATTGGTCTTAAATCGTATGATCAAAGACTCAATTTAGATGCTGATACATATAATTTTGCTACGGGTTATGTTGTAAGTAACTATAAACTTTCTACAACTACGCCTATTCCAGCAGGAGCAACACCAGGATCTACATTACTATCCGCAGATGGAGCATCTACGGCAAAATTTAACAAGTATCTTGTCCCCGCCTTTACTACTATTTTTGTTAAAGATGTACTTATAAAGAGGATGACTTTAGAGTCTACTTCTGGTACAATTGCTGTTGGTGATACCTTAACTAAAGGCACTGGTGCCGCCGCTGATGTTACTACCGCACTTGTTTTTGAGGTATTTATCTCAGGATCTAGTACAATTGTTGTTGTTGGTCCTGAGACTGTAGGTCAGAATAGTTCTAACTTTGCTGACGGTGATATTCTTGCAGCAACATCTGGTGGCAACGGCACAGTTTCTGCTGGTGGTATTGGTAACCCTGGTCAGGATTTTGTATTCTCTACGACTACTGCTGGAGGCACATATAATTCACACTTTAGTGATCCCTTAACAGTATTGACTGACAGAAAATATCGTTTCGATGTATCTGATTCTTCAATGTCAGGAAAACTTTTCAAATTCTCTCAAACAATTAATGGTGAGTGGGGTCCTGATGGTGATTTTACTGCCACGGGTGATAATGGTGTATCTTTTATAGGAGGTGTAACAACTAGTGGAACTGCTGGATCTTCTAGTGCTTATGTGCAGATGGATTTTGCTGTCGCTTCACTTCCCGCAGGCACTCTATATTTCTATGAGGGTACTACTGCAACGGCAGGAAACGCTGGATATGGTGGAGATGACAGACTTCTTACCCTATCTAGTACCTATACCTATCAAGAAATTTCGGTATTTGATGTAGTTGGTACGTGGTCAGCAACTACAATCTTTACTTTCGCTGGTTTATCTTATGTTGTAGATGTCCAGACTGTTGGTAAGTATGGATATGTTAAAGAGTGGGATTCTGCCAATGAAAATCTAGATATTATTCTAGGTTTAAATTCAGCAGCGTTTGCAGGTAGTGACGTTTTTGATGATGCTCCTATCTCTGCCTCTCAAGCAACATCTGCAACTGTAAGTAGTGTAACTGTTGATGCTCTCGCTATTGGCGCTGATCAGCAGTTTGTAACTTCAAAAACTTTAAGTGCAAACGCTGCTGATAGACTAACATCCATTGTAGTTGGACCTGGTGAGAGCATTGTTGTTAACAATGCCACTCAAAATAACTCGTTTATTCTACATGGTTTCCAAGAGAATTCTACTGAATTTACAGTTGGATACTCAGCATAAATATTCAAAAAAGAAGCATAAGAAATGTCTCTAACTAGACTTAAGAATATTATTACGTCCCGTACGGGACGTATTATCTACGTTAATCCTGATGATTTCGATGCTTCTGACGCTATCGATAATAGGGGTAACTCGGCGTTACGACCCTTTAAGACTATTCAGAGAGCATTTCTTGAGGTAGCACGATTCTCGTATCGTGTTGGTTTGAGTAATGACGAGTTTGATGCATTCTCAATCATGCTCTACCCTGCTGAGTATGTTATTGATAACAGACCTGGTGACATTCTTTATAGCAATATTGCACCTATTGATTCAAACTCAAACTTAGATATTACTTCTCCTAATAATGTTTTATATCGTTATAACTCAGTAGAGGGTGGTGTTATTGTTCCTAGAGGTTGTTCTCTAGTCGGCACAGATCTTAGACGTACAAAGATCATTCCTAAGTATGTGCCTTATCCCACTATCTTACCTTCTAAAAATATTAACACAGAAGAGCAGTCACCTAGACGTTCAGCAATCTTTAAGGTAACTGGTGGTACTTACTTCTGGCAATTCTCATTCTTTGATGGTGCTGAGGAAGGTGTATATTTCAAACCTGATAGTGTAGAAACATTATCTCCTAAGTTTTCGCATCATAAACTTACATGTTTTGAATTTGCAGATGGTCTTAACAGTCTATCTACATTAATCTCTAGCGGAACAGTCCCTAATGGTGACTATTCTTCTGTGCCTAACATTCTTGAAAGGACAGACCTAGAAATTTACTATCAGAAAGTATCTAAGGCATTTGCTACAATTCCTGATACTTCTGGTGATCCTGCAACTGACCAGATTCAAGCAAGAGTCGAAGAAAATAGAATTGTTGGTCCAATTTCTGATGAATACCGAGTCCTTCAAATCACTCGTAATGGTAATACTGCAACAGCAGTAACTGTTGATGAATTTGATAATCCAAGAGATCATGGATTCTCTGTAGGTGTTAACATTAATATCAGTGGTGTTACTGGATCTACTGGTCCTCAATCTGAAGCAGATGCTGGTCTCTATAATGGATCATTTACAGTAACATCTGCATCTGGTAACGTGTTTACTTATCAGATGTCTGAGGAACCAACAGGTAATGCTATTGGATCAAACGTAACAGTTAAGACTGAGATTGATACTGTTGACTCTGCATCACCATATGCGTTTAACCTGTCACTGAGATCAGTGTGGGGTATGAATGGTATGCACGCTGATGGTAGCAAAGCAACTGGTTTCAAATCAATGGTTGTTGCACAGTTTACGGGTCTATCTCTTCAGAAAGATGATAGAGCATTTGTAAGATTCAATGAGTCAACTGGTAACTATGATGTAGCAACTGCTGGTGATGGTGCTCACTTAGATGGTTTTGCTGAGTATCGTAAGAGTTGGGCACATAGACACATTGTCTGTAGTAATGATGCTTTCATTCAAGCAGTTTCGGTGTTTGCTGTTGGATATGGCACACACTTCACTGCTGAAAGTGGTGCTGATATGTCGATCACTAACTCAAACTCTAACTTTGGATCTACAGCACTTCGTTCTGCTGGTTTCAAAGCAAAAGCATTTTCAAAAGATAAAGCAGGTGAATTGACTCATGTCATTCCCCCTAAAGCACTTAGCGTTATCTCAACAACTGCAACAGGAACTAACGGTCAATCATCTATCACTCTTACTAATGATGGATCTGTTGAAAGTCTAGTTGAGGGTATGAATATTACTGGCACTAATATTGGCATCGGTGCTACAGTAGTTAACATTAATACTAATACCAGAGTTATTACTTTAAGTGCTAATAACACTGGTGCAGTTAATGGAAACATAATTTTTGGTGAAGAAACTTCCGTTAACTGGGTTAACGTTGATATTCAACGCACACAGGTGGCAAACCAAGCATTAGCAGGATTGGGTGAAGTACCAGGGACAAGACTATATCTCTATGGATATACAACTGAAGCGTCACCTCCTACTACTAGAGTGCAAGGTTTTACTATTGGTGCGCGTCAAGATGGCGTAGGAAATAGTGCTGTTGGCGATAAATTAAATTGTTTGTTAGTTGCAAATGGTGCAAGTGCAGCAACAGTGCAATCAGCAGATATCACACCTTATGGACCTAGTGTATCTGGTCTTTCTGCTGGTGTTGTTGGATCTCCCTTACAGTATGATTCTACATTATATGACATGAATAACGACGGCACCGCAGATACTGTCGGTGGTTGGTATTTAACTGTAAGTGAAACTAATAATGAAATTTATACTACACTGACAAGTAACACTCAATATGCAAATGTAAACTTTACTCCTACCACTTTTATTAAGAGAATCCCTGATAGCAGAGACTTGCAAGATAGGACATATCGTTTCCGTTATGTGATTGACAAAGATAAGACTAATCCTCTGCCTCGTGATCCTCTATCTGGTTATGTTTTACAACCCTTGAATAGTGACACTACTTCATACTCTTTACAGAGGACATTCTATATCTACGATATAGAAATTGTACAAGAATTTGAGCGAGGTATCAATGATGGAATATACTACCTTACCCTCCTTTGTGCATCTATTGCACCTAGCACTTCTAACTTCGATGACAGATTCTTCTCTCAAAACGTCAACGAAGTCTATCCTACGTTTGACAGAGACAACCCTGTTGGTGACCCTACTTCTTCGATTTCCGTCGCTGACAACGAAACTATCGGTCTAGTATATTCTACTGATGGTGCATCACCTACACCAAATAAAGATCCTAAGAGATCAATTACTAAGGAAGGAACAGAATTTTTATTAAGTGACACTGGTTGGACACAACCAGGCACAACTCCTAACTATGATTCTGTTAACTCAAGATTATCTAACGTTAGAATTACCTCTCGTTATGGTGATGAGGAGACTAGAAAGATTAACATTCGTCAAGATGGTCAAGGTGCAGTAGCACCTATTCCTGTTGAATTACGCAGACACTCTATTCTGAGATCTGGTAATCATACATTTGAATATCTTGGTTTCGGTCCTGGTAACTATTCAACTGCATTCCCTCAGACTCAAGTAGAGACTCTATCTAATGATCAGATTAAATTCTCTCAGTCTATTAAAGAAGATGCTGGTGTTGCATTCTACTCTGGTCTAAACTCTAATGGTGATCTGTTTATTGGTAACCAGGTTATTAACCCTGTTACTGGTCAGATTACAAATGAAGATATTGCACAATTGAATGTTATTGGTGAAGAGAATACAACGATTGAAACATTCTCTGAGTTGGTATTGACTGATAAACTGACTGTTATTGGTGGTGCATCTAACCAGTTAGAATCAATCTTTGCTGGTCCTGTTACATTCCAGGGTCAAACTACCTTCACCGATAATCTTTCTGCTAAGAAGATAACGTATTTTAACCAAGATGGTACTGTAATTAAGCAGACTTTACTTGCACCTGAAGTAAATGGAGATCCTGATTTTACTAACATTACTGGTTATGATACTCCTGCTGATGGTGACCTTGTTTATAATATCAACTGGTCTCCTGGTAAAAAACTTGGATGGATTTATTATCAAGGCACTTGGGTAGACTTTGGTCTTACTGATACTGGTGTTATTGACATCAGAACATTTAATGGTCAGACAAATTTAGGTATTGGACAAGATGCCATTGATGGATTTAGATTGGCGGTTACTGGTGATACTCAAATCACTGGTAACTTAGTTGTTACTGGAAGAGGTGGTGTTGGATCTGATAAGTATATTACTAAAACATATACTGGTGATGCTAGCACATTAACTTTTGCTATCTCCACTTATACAAATAATATTAAACATAGTGCAGACTCGATTCTTGTATTCTTGAATGGTGTCGCACAAATTCCTACGGTAAATTATACTGTGGACTCTCTTGGTGCTAATGTTGTATTCACCGCAGGAGATGCACCGCTTGCAACTGACACTGTCCACATTTTAGAATTACCTATCTAATATAAATAGCAAAAACACTGTGTATTTAAATGGCAATTACTAGAATTAGTGATAACCAGATAGCGTCATCAACAGAGGCAGTTTTAACGACATTATCGTTTTTGAATACAGATAGTGTATTCAGACTGCCATCTGGTGATACATCACAACAACCAACTGGTGTAAGTGTTGGGACAATGCGTTTCAACACTGAAGAGGATGCTGCTGAAATTTATGTTGCTGACTTTGATGGTGATGGCAATCCTGGATGGTCCGCTGTTGGAGGTGGTGGAGGTGGAGGATTAGGCGAGTATTCTTTTATTCGTGGTAATCCTTCAATTTTTGATGAAACTATCATCATTCCTACTCCTAGTGAAGATCCAACATATGTAAACTCCTTCTCTAAAGGACCAATTATCACGATCAGTTCTGGCACTGTAATAACTGTCAGTGAAGGTGTAACATGGTCAATCATCTAAGGTAACCTAAATGTCACAAGTAAATGTAAGTAAAATTCAACATCCTGATGAGGTAACCCGTAGACCTGTACAGATTGCATCCGCTGGTACTAACATCTATATTAATGCAACTGGTGCAGATTTAACACCAACTGTTAGTGTGAGAGTAAAGACAGCAGCATCTAATGTTGTAACTGGCGAGGTGATGCTCGGTGAACCTACAGCAGAATCGGTACTTAACACTCATAATGCTTCATTCAAGAGTGTTGGTGAGGGTTTTAGGATTGCTGGTGGTGTCCGAGAGAGTATGGACATTAGAGGAACAACATTATCATCAAATTCCAATGTTTATATAAGCGATGGAACAGTAAAACTATATAATGCACCTTCTGGTAATTACAACATTAACATTTCTAATGCTGCTACTGGTAACAGTGCTGGTATTACTACAGCACTAAATGATAAGATGGGCACTGGTGATCATGTCAGGGTATTGATTATGTTTCCTGTCACTAGTTCTAGTGGTACATTGAATAACAATTCATTCACTATTGATGGTAGTGCAGTTACTGTATTCTGGGGTGAGGATGATGATCCTACTCCTGGAGGTGGTGGAACTCCTGGTCCTGGTGGTACTAGTGGGTATGATAGTTATAACTTCTCAATCACCAAAACTTCTAATGCAACCTACACGGTTCATGGGACGTTTTCTCACTTCTCATGATGCTAAATAGTCGTATAACAGGAAAATATCGATGTCTCAGTTAAACGTAGATGTAATTAAGAACTCGGGTGGCACTGGTCCTGGACTAGAGTTCATCACTGGAGGAAACTTTGCATTTGATACCGACACCTTGTATATTGATACCGTTAACGGTAGATTAGGTATCAATACGGCATCACCAAGTGCATCAATTGATGTTAGAGGAGATGATGGTGCATATTTTGATTGTCACCCTATGATTGAAGGTGCTAACATTGTTGGTGGCACTTCTAATGGCAATACTACAATGTATATTGCTACAGCATCAACTTACTTATTTACATCTGCAAACACTGGAAACTGGACTCCTAATTTAAGAGGGTCTTCATCAGGCACATCATTTGATTCTTTGATGAATACGGGTGATTGTGTTGCATTTACATTAATCTCCCGACTTGGTGGATCTAGTGGATATGCTACAAGTTTTCAGATTGATTCTTCATCAAGAACTGTAGAATGGGCAGATGAAGAAACACCTCAAGAAAGAGGTGGCACATCAGGATATGATGTTTATTCATATACAATTATTAAAACAGGCGGCAATTCATATGTTGTCTTAGGTAATAAAACTTGGTTTAACTAATTATGTTTTTCTCATCACTTTCTTTCGGCGGCATGGCACGAGTCAGAGGACTCGGTGGCAAACCTAGAAATCTAATTAAGGATCTTTTTATTAACTTGAGTCATAATGGTGCTCAACTTAATTCAACAACTAGTAATTATAGTTGGAATCAAGACAGTGTTCTTTCAACCACTGGTGAAGGTGGTGCTCAAGCAGATGTTAGACTAGAAATTTTTGGTAATAATGGATTTGTTCGTGGAAACCTACTTCTAGTACCAGGTCAGTCACTGACATATAGAACTAATGGAGATTGGTCGGCATTACTTTGGGGATCTCAAACAGGTGGTAGCACACAAAGCTTTGGTCCAACAATGATTGCTTTAGCGGCACAACGTGGCAGGCAGACTTGTTACGGTGGTGGTAACGCTGGTTTTCCTCAAGGTGCTCAAGGTAGTGGCAGTCCCCAATCACTAAACAGTCAATTTCCTGCTTGGCAGGGCAGTGGCGGAGGTGGCGGAGGCGGTACAACTAACGGATATTTATCGGGTTCTGGTGGCACTCGTGGAGCATATTATAGTGGTCCTGGTGGAACGGCATCAAATGGAGGATTCCTGCAATCTGGATCTGGCGGTGGTTTCTGGTTTGGAACTGGCGCTGCCCCTGGAGGTTTTGGTTATTACGGTGGCGGCGGCGGCGGCGGTGGATGGACTGGTGGTCGCGGCACTGGTTGCCCTGGTGGCGGTGGCGGTGGATCCAACTATGCTGGTGGTCTTCCTTCAGGTTCTCCAGTAGGATCAGTTCCCTTTACTAATACT
>Ga0209557_1002197_pt1 | contig 10259 bp, 7 predicted proteins | sample SaaInlV_120m_DNA_4_FD_184672 | JGI IMG/M metagenome (GOLD analysis project Ga0209557, IMG submission 184672) | Marine microbial communities from expanding oxygen minimum zones in the Saanich Inlet - Saanich Inlet SI074_LV_10m_DNA (SPAdes) (version 2) | ecosystem: Environmental > Aquatic > Marine...
GCTGCTCCTTCATTTACTTCGTTGCTGGGAACATCCAAGGATTCACTTACACCACTGTCCATATAATCAGCTACAGTATCAAGGTAATCTGTGGCACGGGTAATTTTAGATTGAACCCATGCATCAAGGTCACCTTCGCCTTGAACGTGCTTATTTATTCTTTCAATTGCAGTCATAGATACAGACAATTCTCTACGAACCATGCTATATTCTGAATACTCGTTTAATTGAGTGCGGAATTCCTTGAAAGATTTCATTGATATCAACCTTCAATAGTTACAGGTGAAGCGTAAATATACCCATTATGATTACCAGCAGTTTGATGTTCTGCAAGTCTTAACTGGATGGTCTCACCAGAAGTTATTTCTACATAAGTTGGAGTGGTGGGGTCGTCAAGTACTGTGGCAGTTGCACGTTTTGCAACATAAACTGTTTCTAATGGTTTGATAATAAGGTCGTAATAGTTGAAAGTCTCTACATTATTTTGTTGGGTAACATTATTTGCTTCTCCAGTAGAAGCATCAATAGCATTAACTTCAATCACTCTTGCTACAATAGGAGCATCTGATTGGTTATCAATTTTAACCGTAGTTGCTCGGAGAATTTCTTTACTCTTTAATATTCCTATACCATTTCCAGAAGGATATAGTGCATCGAGCGATGCAGAATCGATGGTTGTAATTTGCCCGAGTGGTCTTACAGTTTTCATTTTAGTATTCCTTGTTTATTCTTCGACCTTTCCACGCTTAAGCATTTTCTGCAAATCTGCAGTACTGCCTAAGAAGATAGCATTGTTAGTGACAGAAGAAGGGCCTTTTTTCTCTTCATCCTTATTTAGGTTTTTCATTTTCTGTTGCAAATCAATTAACTTATCAGACATATCTGCAACTTGCTTCATAGCATTGACTGCAACCTCGAACGCTCTAGGATGTCCAGACTCCTGAGCGACCTCTAGAGCGCCCTGTACTGCCTCCTGACCCTGCTCAATGAGTCTATACAACTCTCCTCTGCTATATTGGTAATCTTTAATAGCATCAACGTTTTCTTCTTCCTTCACAATTTCTGTAGGTTTAGTCTCTTCTGAGACTTCTATATCAAAAATTTCTTCCATGTTATTTTCAAACTTTGTCATAAGATTTCAATCCCTTCATTGAATCCAAAGTCATCATCTGGATTGAGTAACAGTGAATCAGCAGCATCGACAACACTATCTGCATTGAGGTCTGTCTTTGCTTCTGGTTGAGCGGTATATCGCATAGTCCTTTTATGTTGGTCTAAGTTACCAACAGCAGCCTCAACAATACTCTTGCGAATAAGATCTGCGTTGACAAGAGGTCCATATAGATATGTCTTAGCAGTAAATCCCATAGTGTAAGTAATACTTCTTCTGGTCATGAAGTCGTCTTCATAATCATCTTCATAATCAATGGAGTTAAGGACATATGCAATGTCTCTTTTTTCCTCCATCTCAGGAATCATATTTATTGTTATTGTAAATGCTGGTTGGAAAAAGGGAAGAATCTGCTCAATAATCTGAAGAGCATCATCTTGTGACTTTGCAATAATACCTAATTCAAATCCAATATTATATGGCACGGGCATATATTGCTTCTTAGCAGTAGCAGCAGACCCATTTTCCTTCAGGTAATATTGAATAGGACTCGTCTTTCTAGAAGGGTCATAATCCATATTAGTCATCTCAAATGAGATTCTAGGAAGCGTAATAGCAACCTTGCGACCTACCTCAGGATTCTGCTCAAGGCGAGCAAGAAACTTATTCTTTGGTCCATAAGCAACTGCTACTTTTTGACGCTCAATTTCAACATTCGTTTCTGGGTCTAATTTAATGACCTGAATGTTGTTGAACAGAGTGCCGAAAGCAACTACAGTTTTCTTAATACATGAATGGTAAAAATGATTCCCTAACATCAGAAGCTATCCGTTTTGTTTCCATACTCACCGAATGGGTTTCCTTCGGTCCAATCAATAATATCGTCGCCAAAATCTTCAAGGTATTGATTCTGCGAGAAGTCATTATTTTCAAGATCGATATCAATAGTAGAGAAGGATTCTACTTCCCATGTAGCAGCAGTGGTTTGACCAATGATGTTAGCATCTTCTACTAAATCTCCATTTATATAGGTAAGTTTTAACTCTTTTGTAGTAGGGTCCCAGGCAGCAACAGTTGCTTCTACCACTACGTTATTGCCAGCAGTATCAACATATAACTGTCTTACCTTTTCCATAACATCAAAATTACCAGTGCCACCGTCTTTGAAATATACTGGGAATTCATATGCATTTTGACTTTCCTTACCAATACTATCCAGATTGGTGTTACCAGTTTCAAAGATAGCATTGCCTGCCTCATAAATCTCAGCAGTCATAGTGAAGTAATAAATTTTACCTAACTGATAGAAAGGAGATTCTCTCTCAACAAATTTAATTTCATAGAAATCATTTGTTAATGGATAATAAATTAAGTCTCCTTCATTTGGTCTTGCAGAAATGGTGAGCGTCAATGACCGTGCCATAACATCTTCCCATCTTCTCTGTGATACAACGAAAGTAATTTCATCAGTAACACGAAGACCAAACTTAGAAATAAATTCTGATTGAGCACCAAAACCTTCTACGTTTACAAGATACATCTCTACGAGATATGCTTCTTTAAACTTGGACATTACAACATCCTGCAATGCTCTATCAATGAGCATCTGCCTAGGAATATAAAAAACTTCAGCACCAAATAACTTTAGTTGCTCATCAACTAAATCTTGGACAAGTCTTTGCTCAGGGGTGATTCCACCATGCTGAGGAAAGTATACACTTTTAGCCATATCAACCGATTGCGTCTAGTGGTGGTAATTCATAATCTGAAATCATCTTCGCTTCAATTTCATCTAACTCTCTCTGTCCATCAGAGAATAACTTTTCACCGTTAAGTGTCACAGCACCAGGAAGTTGGATGCCATTAAACTTGATTAAATTCTGACCCCACTGTCTCTTGATAAGTGAAGTCAGATATCTTTTCAAGAAGAAATCATTAAAAATTGCGGTGTGGTCTGTAGGATTTAATGCGCGATAGCACTCAACAATAATGTATCTATCCTCATTCATATTCTTTGCTTCATAATCAATGTAGAGTCTATTTTGCCTCTTGGTATATCTAAGTTGAATAAACGCGCCAGTATTCAATACCATATCTAGAGTTTCTAGATAAGTTTTAGTCATATAATAGTTTAAAATATCTAATGACCCGAATGCATATAAGTCATTCAAAAACATTTGATATTCAATACCAAACAAGTCACCGCGAATACTACTAGCAACAAAAGAAAATAATCTTTCAACACCGATAACATGCTCAGGCATTTCAATATAGTTATTTCTCTCTTCCCACACATCTCCATTTGGAGCAGTGGTATTAGTGTTACTCTCTTGGAAACGAGTTACATCTGCAGCAGTGAGTTTATGTTTGAGAAACATTTTCTCAACACCATCAAAATGCCTTTCGTTAAAATACTGCAGTGCCTCATCTACCAAGTCTTCTACTTGGTCATCATCTACATTAATTTCTAGCACTGGAGCACCCAGTCTACGAAGGCAGTAATCAATTAATTCTTGCCTTGTAGCAGGTTTAGATTTAGACATGAATACAAAGAGACCCTTCTTATGTATTTATAAGAAGGGTCTTTGATACTATTTAAAAAATAATTTTATCCAATATATGTAATTTTGATGTATCCATCACCGTTATTTGTGCCTACGCTAGTATTGCCAGCAGATCTACTGTAACTTGTGGTAATGAAAGATCCTCCACCACCACCTCTAAGTGGGTTGCTATAACCGCCCCCGCCACCGCCGCTATAACCGCCGCCGCCGCCAGAGCCAATAAAGCAGTTTCCATGACCAGCACCGCCACCGCCAAAACCACCATTACATGTGTCACTAGCAGTTGGTCCACCAGCACCGCCTTGTCTGAATCCTCTACCGTATTGATTTGTCCAGCTGCTACTGCCAGCACCGTTGGAGTAGAATCCTCCTCCGCCACCGCCGCCATTTCCACCTTGCCCGCCGCCTGCGCCGCCGCTGCCGCCAGCCGTTTGACCAGCCGAGCCAGATTCTGAAGACTGACCAGCAATACCAGCAGAGTTTACAGTTGCACCAGATGCACCGCCACCAATAATGATTGGAAGAGCACTCGTACGAACTACATTACCAGTAGCAACATAAGTACCACCACCACTGCCAGTATCACAAGTAGCATTTGTTTTATCATTACCCCGTTGCCCGACGAGCATTCTCAAAACAAAACCTTCTGTTAAAGTAAATTGTGCTCTTACAATTCTACCTTGACCACCAGTATAAGAGGCATTATTGCCACCTCTTGCACCAGCACATTCAATTTCATATACACCATCACCAGGGACAGTCCAAAGAATTTGTCCTGCGTCACTGTTTAAATAACTAGTATTATTTTTCCACTCAGTATTACCACTAATGCCACTTCTAATTTGTGCTAGAGATGGACCTGATACTCCAGTTCCACCGCCTGGAGTAAATGTTGCAGTTGTAAAATCATATATGAGATCTGAGGGGGGTAAACTCGCCCCCTTGCCACCAAATGCGCCACCGCTTGAAAAACTTCCGATAATAGGACTCATTTTTTTATATCTCCTTCTTAATTATATTTAGTTTAATTAAACTGCACCACCGAAACCGTTGGTTACAGATCCCAATACAATCCAGGAAGGTGAAGCAGATGTGCCTTGGTTAATGATAGTGAAATTGAATGTATCTACATTACCGCTAGTAGCAGTTGCATCTGGAGTAGTGCCTCCATTTGCCCACTTAATTGAAACCGAAGACCCGTTAACACCAAAGTTATTTGAAACATTGTAAGGAGTAGACCCTTGCTGAATAGCGAGGACAACAGAATTTGCTCTATTTTCAGTGGTTGGTAGGTTGGTGACTGATGCAGTGACTTGACCAGATGGTGAAGACATATACATGATTGCGGCGGAATTATAATTAGTGGTAGCAGTAGTGCCTCCAGAAATTATCGCCATAGCTTCATTGACACTACCAATTTTGCTATTACCAGTTACTGTTAGCGAAGATAATTCACCGAGAGACTCTAGTGAAGATGCAGTAATGCTAGTACCAAGAGTAGTGCTATTCAATACTTCTTCGTTACCAATTTGATAAGAAGTGCTGGCACCAATATTCAAACCAGCATTAGGTAGATTCCATCTGTCATTAGTGTCATCCCACTTGAATGATAGATTTGTTGTGCCTAGTTGTAGACCAGCACCATCTGCTAGTGCATGTGTGCTAGCACCATTTGCAATAATAATCTCAGTATCAGCGATAGATAGATTTGTTGAGTTAACTGTTGTGGTAGTACCAGCAATAGTTAGGTCACCTGCAGCAGAGATGTTACCATCTTTGTCAACGGCAAACTTACTTACCCCATCTACACTTGCAGTGAGGATATTTGAAGACCCTTGAGAATTGGTATCTGTGATATCAACACTAATTGCATTGAAAATCGTAGATGATTCATCCCATGTTGGGGTCAATTCTAGATTTCCTTCAAATTCAATACCAGTCTTGACTCTTTGTAGTCTTTCGCATGTAACAGCACCAGTAAGAGCACCAGCTGCGCCACTCATTGTATATTGGAAAGACTTACCATCTAGTGAAACACCAAATACAACAAACTCACCATTGTAGTTTCCTTGGTCTGCACCAGAGATTACTACACGGTCACCATCAACAACGTTGTGGATAACGAATGAGGTTAGAGTAGCAGTAGTGCCACTAGAAGTTAGTGATTGAATAGCAACTAGTGGTTTTTCTCTCTTCACACCACCACCAGTTTGGTTATCGACATATGTCTTAACCGCTAACTGAGTGGGACATGCAGTGTCTCTCGACTGGTCTCCACCCAAGTCTGTTGAAGTAGAGAATTCGTTAATAGCAGCACCTAACTGAGCACCAATACTACCAAGTCGTAAGGATGATAGACCACTCAAGTCGAATGAGTTAGCATCTAGTGTTGCTTTACCAGTTGCCTGCTCAACGGTGAAGAATTCACCAACACGGAAGTTACCATCTTGGTCAGTAGAAACATAGTAAACACGACCAGGAAAGTCTTCAAACACTTCGTTAACTTGACTTGCATTCGCTTGGTTGACATCTGGCCAACCAGTTGATGCTTTACCACCCGTGCCGATTAGGAGGAAGTCGTGACCAGTTAGTCTAACCTGGGAGTATTTTAAGCGAATGTCAAATTCTTGTCCGCTTGATGCTTCAATAGACTTAGGTCTAGCGAATGTAATAGTTGCTTGACCAACATTCAAGGAGTTAACCGAAGTGACACGGAAGAATTCGCCATTCTCACCATTACTATCAGCACCAACTTGGACGATATCATTAGCGTCCATATTAGCGATAGAGAATACTTGTAGGTCATTTGTTGCAGTATCTACGTCAACTCTTAGAGTTGTAGAAGCAGCAGTCTTTGTCATGAAGTAAACTCTGCTGCCCTCAGCATGTGCTGCTGCAGCAGTGCCTTCTTTTCCTCTAGTTACAGTTAGACCAACCGAAACATCGATGGCACTAACTTCCATGATTTCGTTATTGAGCAATACGAAAACACCCGCTTGAGGTGTAGTGTTAGCACCATCATTGGGATCTGCCTTGTATGAAGAAGCAATTGATGGGTCACTAAGCGCAATTGATGTTGCACTGTTGGATAGAACTCCAGTACCTAGAATTTCTAGTCTTCCTGGTGTGTTTCCAAGATTGTATAGGTCAACATTTGTGCCACCACTGTGTAGTTCTTTTGTATCTCCACCAGTGGTTGTTTGAGCGTAAACTCTAGAACCTGCAATAGTTACTGCGTTTGAATACTCTGTTAAATGACCGCCGTCAATAACATATGTGAATTTTGTGCCATCAGAAGGATCAATAGTAATATCACTTCTTTCAAACGCTGGAGTTGCATATTGATTGTAGAGTAGGTTGTTGATAGCAACAACTACATCATCTCCAGTTGATAGTCCGTGAGAAGAGGCACATACAACAGTAATTAGGTTTTCATCAGAACCCTGATTTACAGAGGTGAAAGATGTAATTTCTACAGAAGTTGGTTCTGCACCAGGGACATCATACTGTCTTAATGTAGTGATGGATAGAGTTTGTGCAGTACTTGCATCGGTAACATCCTGGATAACATAGTATGATGGGTCATCATAATTAGTGTTGCCAACAACATTCTTAAACTTAGTAGCACCAGTGCGCTCAGGTAGAACTGCTTGTGGATCGTTGGGGTTTGTATTGTCAACTGGAAGTCCAGTGACGGTAAAGATTTTACCATAAATTCCACCAAGTGCATCAGTGTCCTTTGTAATTGCAACAGCACCAGAACCTGCTATGGTAGAAGAAGAGACGCCATTAACAGGTTTGCTATTCGTGAATGTACCCGTAATGGATTCAATTAGTAGATAATCTTCACCAGCGGTAGCACCATCTTCATCTTCAGTAGACTCTTGGGTGTAGAGAATTAATGCGAGTGCGTAGTTGGGATTTGATGCAGTGAAGTCGTTGGCTACATTGTCAATTGTAATGGAAATATCATCGGTAGCATCAACGCCACCAACTGCACTACCCAAAATTACTAACACGTCACTTACAGCATAACCTTCACCAGTGCCTACCATAGTTAGTGATAAAACACCACTTCCATCTCTAGTTACAGCAAATGTTGCGCCTGTGCCGTTACCAGTAGATGTAGTTGCTAAAGTGCCATAATCAGCACTAGCTTCACCAACTAAATCTGTACCAACAGGAGTAAATCCGCCAGTTTGAATTACACCAGCAGTACCTTGTACGACTTGCTCAAACTTTTTAAACTTAACGCTGTTTTCTGCATATGCAAAGTCTAGTCTACTACCTCTAACTTCGCCTTCTAGGAGAGTTTCATTGGAGTCGGTGCCAGAAGAAACTGCACCATAAACACCATAAGAGTTGTTACCAGACAGTGAGCGGATTCTACCACCACCTGTGCAAGTGTATCCAATGTGGCAATAGTAGGTGAATGAAGAAACGATTTCAGCATTACCTAGGTCCTTACACCAGAAACCTACACCACCATCATGGAATTGAGTGAAAGAGTCAAACAGCATAGACCCGTTTGATACCGTTGACCCATAAACACTTTTGTCGATGAGAGCACCGATGCCGCCATTGCTGAATTCATCTGCAGATTCTGGGCGTCCAGAGAATGCAGAGCACTGGGTAATATAAGGAGACTTACCAGTAATTCCACCAAGGTTAGGATCTAATCTTAAGAAAACACCTTTATACTGTGCTTGGGTAATATCCCAATCATCTCCACCAAGTGCTGGCTCAAAACCTTCCATGCCAACAAATACGAGGTCTTTGAGAGTTACAGATTCGGAGAGCAAGAACATCGTGGAGTGTCTATTCGCTACAGGAAATGTATCAGTAGACTGAGTGCTCGTATCAGGACCAATGACAGTTGCTCTGAGGTTATCACCACAAATAGAAGTATATGGTGTAACGGTTAGAGGAAGTTGCTCGTTATATGTACCAGACTTGACGAAAATGGTAACAAGGTTACTTGCTGTGCCACTATTAGCAGTTTGTGTTAATGCATAACGTAGAGATCTCCATGGTTTGGAGAGGTTTTTACCCCATGCAGGATCGTCGGTGCCATCGGTAGCAACATAATAAACATTAGCTGCTGTGTTATTTCTTTCCCATCCAGGAAGACCTGCTGCATCAACAGTGAGAATTTCGCCTTCCGAACCAATAGGTAGGTTAACGTTAGTGTTGGTATTATTTCTATAAAGAATATCACCAGGGTTAATCAAGTTTAGAGTTGACTCACCTTGTGCTAGTGCTGCCCAATTTGATCCAGCACCTTGGTTATCGACAATTGGGTCGATGTTAATGCTGCTCTGGAGAGCAACGAAACTTGACGTGCCAACAGAAACAACATCATTGATTTCATAAGTGTTGCCGTTATTCCATGGACCTCTAAAATTCAAACCTCTAGCAACTAGATCCCATGCAGATGTTACATCTGGGTCAACACCTGCAGCACCCGTAGCGGTTTTGACAAAAGTATTGCCACCAAACTGCACTACATCACCAGGGACATAAATGGTTGTGGGGTCATATTCTCCTTTAACAGTAAACCCAGTGGTTAAAATACTCCAATCAGCTGGAATTGCAGGAGTTTGTGTATTATCTGGTTGGTTATAAAGGTTTGGTTGCTTACCAGTGTTGATGGTCTCAGCAATATAAGTGTAACCACCAAAATTTACAACATCTCCTGGTTGATACTCTTCCGAGTTTGACCACGAATTTTCAAAGTTGAAAGACTCTAGATAGACGGAAAACTTAGTCGCATCAAAAGAAATACCACTAGTGTGATATTGGGTAGTTAAGTATAAAGTATTGCCGTATTTGACAATATCATTCTCTTTATACCAAGTACCTGCTTGCCAATCACTCTTGAATGTGGTTGAAGTGGTATATACATCCCAATTGCTTAAATCGGATGAATAGAAAAGATTCTCATTAGCAGCTGCGGTGTGGTCAGCGGTGCAAAGATACTGCACTGCACCATAGCTAACTAAATCATTAACAGCATAGAATGTGTTGGGAGACCATTCTCCCATCATTCTTGTGCCAGGGACATGCAACTGCCATCTAGGAGTAGCAATGTTTAAATCTGTATTTGCCCAAGAAGTCTCGGATGCAGCAGAAGTATGGTTAGCGACACAAACATAAGTATTCCCTTTGAAGGAAACGATGTCGTCAATAACATAGGCAGTGGATGCCGCCCATGCACCTCTCCAGTTGAATTTTAGTCTACCTAATCTGAAATCAGCCATTTTTTATATTTCCTTAGTGAATCCGTAGTGAATTAAACAGATGTTTGTGCCTACTTGGCAATTATTTAGGACCTTCGCCTGAATGGTCATAAGTCCCGAATCTTGCAACAAAATAACCCTCGTCATCAATGAAGTAGGTTATCTTTCTTGCTTCAAACTTATACTGTTGGTATTTATCATTGTTTTCATCATTACTAAACGATTTGACCACATCTGTAATTCTGATTGTCAAATCAGTAACGTCATTGATTTTAGATGAGGCAATAGTCACAGTCTCGTTTGGAGAGAAGAAGGACCCTCCCGCATGAATAAGAATTTGTGAAA
>Ga0209557_1002198_pt1 | contig 10258 bp, 7 predicted proteins | sample SaaInlV_120m_DNA_4_FD_184672 | JGI IMG/M metagenome (GOLD analysis project Ga0209557, IMG submission 184672) | Marine microbial communities from expanding oxygen minimum zones in the Saanich Inlet - Saanich Inlet SI074_LV_10m_DNA (SPAdes) (version 2) | ecosystem: Environmental > Aquatic > Marine...
GTGCGTCGTTGATCAGTGTAGCGACAGCTTTTAGTTCGGTGAGCTCGTTAGCCACGGACTGGCCCTTGTCGAGCCAGGTGAAGCGGTAAGCTATTTCGCCGTCGGCTAAGCGTCGAATTTTAATGGCGACCTTATTTGCGTGCGCTTGATTTTGCTGGCCTTGCTTTTAATGGTCGAAGGCACAGTCACCTCGGGCGGGTCAAACGGATACTGCGCGCCGAGTAGTGCCGATATTTGATCTTCAATAGAGTGCACGCGCGCAAACTCAGCTTCCCGTTTTATTAGGAGACTGTTGATCGCGGGCGCTTTGTAGCATGCGCTCGTAGCGTTGTTGGCTTTCGTTGGCAAAGTCTTTAAAATAGTGCCTTCGTTCGGCGCGGTCTTTGAGGATGGCCTCGAGCTCGCTGCGCCATTGGGCGAGGTGTGCTTGTTCAGCGGCTACAGTTGCTTCTTCTCGACGCAGGTCGGCGACGACTTCTTCGGGCACTTCGTCCTCTTCGAGCCCGTCTTCGGAGTCGTCGTCCTCGTATTCCCATACGTATTCATACTCTTCTTCTTGTTTATTAAGATTCTCCTTCATCGTCTCGATCGTGCTGACGAGGCGATTGAGGCCAGCTTTCATGCGACGCAGGGAGTTTTTATTTCTCGAAAACGGGAGTGTCATTGATGGAAATCAGAGTGCTCCGCTGCAGACCTGATTAGGTCCCATATGCATTGCTTTGATTAAGCCGGAAATTCAGGGGCATGGTTCAAGGCTGAAGTTGTGTTTTGGCGTGAAAGTTGTGTGGCGTGCCAGTGTGGAGGATGAATCTTTTATTCATTGCTGCCAGGTTTCGTTGTCACTTAGGCATGGTTGACTCTGATTTGATCATTAAACTGCAAGGATGGAATTCTGTGGGAGATGCCTCTGAGCCGCATCGCAGGGGAGTGAATAAAATGGAAGCAAGGGTGCCGTAATGTCTGTTTTATGCAGGCACAAAAAAGCCCGCTGATGGTGAAATCAACGGGCTTAAATGGCGGGATAGACGGGATTTGAACCCGCGGCCTCCTGCGTGACAGGCAGGCGCTCTAACCAACTGAGCTACTACCCCTAAAAGTTGGAAGATGCCCACAGTAGAAATCGGATCTTTGAAGTCAAGCGATGTTTCTGAGAGATTCGTATTTTTCATGGAGATGTTGTAGGTGGCGTGTTGCTGAATCAAGTGGCAGTCGTTGATTCTGTACGCTCTTCGGCCCGCGAAGCCACTGCGACTGGGATACAAAAAAGCCCGCTGATTGTGGCAATCAACAGGCTTAAATGGCGGGATAGACGAGATTTGAACTCGCGGCCTCCTGCGTGACAGGCAGGCGCTCTAACCAACTGAGCTACTACCCCTAAAAGTTGGAAGACGCAGAAAATAGAAACCCGAGTTTCGATGTCAAGCGGTGTTTTGCCTTGTTGTGTTATTTTTAGGCAGGATCGTTTGGGGGCTAATCAGCCATTTTTTTAAATCGGGTTTTGCTATTTGACTATCTATTGAGCAGTTTGACTTATTGTATGTATTTATTAGCAAAGGAATCTGTGCCTGGTTCGAAGCCGCGCCGCTCAAAGTTTGGGCCATTGCTGTTGGCGTTGTTGATTCAGGGTGGCGTGTTAGGCTTGGCGGTATTTGTGGTCGTGCTGGTGCCTGAATTCCGCTCGGATCCTGAGTTCGTTGGAAAAAAGAAGATTTATTTACCACAAAAAGAGCTGCAGCATAAGGTGGCGTTAGCGGCGTTTCAGAATGCCGCGAGTTCGCCGATGCAGATGGAGCGAATTAGTACGGCTGCGTTTTTGCCAGATACGCTGCCATCGCTGCCTGCGATGCCTAAAAGTGAATTTAACCCGATTGAACGCAATCCAGCAGCCTTGCAGTCGGATGCCTTGCTCGGGCAATCTGGTGTATTGGGTGCTTTACAAGGGTTGAAGACGGGGTCGTCCTCGGCCTCGTTGTTTGGCATCGAAGACAGAGGCCAGCGTATTTTGATCTTGTTCGATAATAGCTCGACCGTCTGGAACAAGGCGAGCGCAGCGGGGGTAACGACGGATGCCTTTGTGCGCGAATTGTCGATGCTGGTGGGCGGGTTGAATGCCAACACGCTATTCGGGCTAGTGCCTTTTGCACGGCAGGTCGGCACCTTTCGTGATTATATGATCGCTGCGGGTGCGCGAAATAAACAGGAGGCGAAGCGTTGGATCGTGGAGAATGTCCGTTCAAGTCGGAAGGCAACGCAGCTGCCTTTCGCCGAAGATGGTATCCAAGGGGCGCTTACGGTCGCGTTTCAAATGGAGCCTGAAGTCATCTTTATTGTATCCGACGGAGATTTTCAGCGCGGCAAAACCTCCAAGACCAGCGCGGGCGATGTGCCGTGGAAGGACGTGGATAAGACGCTGCGGGCGCTCACTCGCGAGTATGGGATCGAACCGCGCATTCACTTCATTGGCTTTAAGGTCGAGTCCGAAGCTGCGGCCGCAATTAAGAAGATCACCCGCCGCTTTGGTGGCGAGTTTAGTGATTTTACTCAGCGGTAGCTCGATACTCCCCGATCTTACGAACTAGGCCACATTGTTTATGGATTCTGTCGCAAGCTGGATGGGCTCGGTCGTGAGACGGCGGTGGCTCATGATCGCTCTACGATTTTTTTTTACCCTTTTTAAAGGGCCGTGCCTTGGTTTTAGCGCGCTTTTTTGCGCCGTTATTCTTAGTGAGTGGTGCGACGCTAGAGCGCTTATAGCCACCTTTTTTGATACGGTCGGCGGATGCTTGGCGACCTTTGCTGCGGCGATTGTTTTTTTGCTCGGGGCGGCGCTCAACCTTGTCAGTTGTCGCAGTGACACGGAAGTCTATCTGACGCTTGTAGCGATCTACGCGATTGACTTCGACCATGATGTGTTGGCCAAGTGAATACGTCTTATGCGTGCGGCGTCCGATTAATGAAGTGCCATCGTCGCTTGCGTGGTAGAAGTCGTCATCGAGTTGAGAGATGTGCACCATGCCGAACGCGAGCGAGTCGGTGAGTTCGATAAACAAACCGTGATTTTTGACGTCAGTGATGATTGCTTTGAAGGATTCCTTTTCGGGCTTCTTCAGTTCGCGTTCATAAAATTCGAGGAGCTTGGTTTTGACTGAGTCGCGCTCGGCATCGACACTGTTGCGTTCGGCGACGCTGAGGTGGTCGCCGAGTGATAGCAGCTTGCCTTGTGTGTAGCGGATGTCGGGCTCGTTGGGCGCCGAATTGATGCCAGTCTTGTGCATGTAGCCGTCGAGTACACGGTGTACAATCAGGTCGGAGTAGCGTCGGATCGGCGATGTAAAGTGGGTGTAGTCGGGCTTGGCGAGGCCGTAGTGACCATCCGCGCTGGCGCGGTATTGCGCTTGCTTGAGACTGCGTAGCACTTGAACTTTAAGCGTGTAGCCCTGTGGGTGCTCCTTGAGCTTTTTGAGTAGCATGCTCATCTCGCGTGGCTTGCTCAGATTGCCGCATTGCACACCGAAGGTGATCATCGTCTCGCGTAATTCCTGCAGCTTTTCGTCCTCTGGTTCGTCGTGCACCCGATAGATACTGGGGAAGTTGGAGCGCTTCATCGCGCGGGCCACTTGTTCATTGGCGCAGAGCATGTACTCTTCGATCAGCTGATGGCTCTCGTCGTTGAATTCTTTTTCGATGCGGTCGGTGTAACCTTCCTCATCGACGTAAAGTTTGACCGAAGTCATGTCGAGGTCGAGTGAGCCTTTTTTAAAGCGGCGCTGACGCAGTATTGTGGCGATATCCCAACTCTTGCGAATATACTTTTGCAGCAGCCTCATCTCGTCGTTTTTGACTGCGTCAAGCGAGCGTCCGGTCGAGCCTGTCTGGTGTTTGGGCGGGAGTGGCGTCTTGCGCACGACGTCGAGGTCGTCTTCATTCATAAACGCAAAGGCCTGCTTGTAAGTGAGACGTTTATTGCTGCAGATGACGGTGTTGGCGAAGTCGACGGCCACGATCTCGGCTTGATTGGAGAAGGTAATGAAACAGGTCTTCGTGAGCCTGTCTTGTGCTTCAACTAGGCTGCAAAGGCCATTGGATAGCGCATGTGGCAGCATCGGGATGACGGTGCCAACCAGGTAGGTGCTGTTTGCGCGCTCCTGAGCCTCAACGTCGAGCGCTGTGCCAGGCTTGACGTAGGCGCTAACGTCAGCGATGTGCACGCCAACTCGGATGTTGCCGTCGTCTAATTCCTCGACAGAAATAGCGTCGTCAAAGTCTTTGGCGTCGTCTGGGTCGATGGTAAAAGTAAAAATGTCGCGACAATCTTGGCGGCCTGCTGTGTCTTGTTCGCGGACGTGGTCGGGAATGGCCTCGGTTTGCTTCTCAACGGCAGAGGGGAATTGCGGGTTGAGGTTGTATTTAAACAAAATGGCTTTGAACTCGGCATCGGGCTCGTGCGTGCGGCCGAGGACTTGGCTAATTTCGCCTTCTGGATTAAGGTGGCGTTGCTTCCACTCCAATAGTTTGACCACGACTTTGTCACCTACTTTGGGAATCGGTTTAATGCCGCTGTTAGCGGGCTCAGGTACTAGCACGTCTTGCGTGATACGGGGATCGTCTGGAACAACGTAGTGTGTGTGCCGACCTTTCTCTAGGGTGCCGGGAATCGCTTCGCGGGCGCGTTTAAGAATACGAATAACGCGCACATTTGGCTTTTCGTTTGGATCGTAGACGGGGCGTTGTCGGCCTTTGCCGCGAAAGGGACTTTGCTGCGGGCGTTGAATAATGCGGGCAAGCACTTGGTCGGCATGTAGTGAGACGCCGGTATCTTCGACTGCGACGGGATAGCCAGTGCCAGAAGCTTTGCCGGTGGTGGATTCGGGGATCAGAGTCGCGGCGCCGTTTTGGCGGAACATGATGCGGCCACTGACGAGGTCGGCATCGTCAGGGATGCAGAGCTTGTCTTTCTTGAGGCGCGCTAGCTCGCCGCGCTCGAGCATTTCGTCGAGCAGGCGATGGCCTTTTTTAATTTCCTTGGGCGAAAGTTTTAACACTGCAAAGATTGCTTCGCGCCGCATGGGCACGTAGTCTTTGGTGCGTAAAAGTTGCAGTAGTTGTGGGCGTAGTTCCATAGTATGGGTTAGACTCAATCGAGTTTTATAGGATATGCGAGCCGCGATCTTCTTACAGTGCGAAGGGGCGCGGAGGGGCTTAACAATTACAGGAGTGTTCGTACCAAGAAATCAATGGAGCCGAAAAACGGAGTCGAACCGTCGACCTATTCATTACGAATGAATTGCTCTACCAACTGAGCTATTTCGGCAAAAATTGAATGTCAGTGACTTGAGGGCTAATTGGCTATTAAACCTTCTGAACTGAGCCACTAATTAGTCAATGATGGATTAGTTGTGCGCCTTGGGTTTATGGCACAAAGAAGCGTGTTACCTGCGACAATGAATAAGAGGCTGAGAATGTTTAGCGCTTCGTCAATACTTCGGTTAAATATCTAAGCGGATTCATTAATCGCTGTTTCTGTATTTACAGGGGCAGCGCGGGGTCTTGTTAGATGATGGTCCTTGAGTCGCAAGGTTCTGAGAGTGTTGCATATTAACCGCTAGCTAATTCCAGCGAAGAGAGTCGCGACTCGGTGGGGAATGTTGATTCAGCGATCAATAAATCCAAATAGCCTGGAGAGGTGGCCGCTAGTTTTTGAATCAATTGCCATGTTTGAGCTGATCGAATCGGAAATTATAATTTTTACATTATAATAACGTTAATTAAATTTGATAACAAAGTGGGTTATGATACGGTTTTATAATTATCCATTCAATCATGCTGCTCTGCTAGAGGGTAGGGCCTGAGGTGCGAATCTATCGGGTTAAAATAAACCATAATATGCATTACACTATTACCAATCGCAGCCTTGGATTACAGCCCAAGGAGCGCGGACTCTCAACGACGAAAAAATAATATGGGACTTTTGAAAAACATAGCCAAACGGACGGCGCGACAGGCAGCGATGTCTGACTTTGAACGACTTAAGGTTGCCATTCAGCAATTCCCCGAAAAATCGATCGGCGACATCTTTCAAGTCACTGCGAATTTAGCACCGGCGCTGTCTGCAAAGCTGCCAGATCCTCACAACGTAACTTTCGATGCGGCAATGACATTGACTCGGGGTGATTTTAAAGGAAACGAGCAAATAAGAGAAGATCTAGGGCGATTGCTACCAATCCTGACAAAGCTAGAGAAAGATTCCAAAGATGCTCCAGCTAACTGGGGCGCTTACCAGTGGGGCATTTACTTCTGGCGAGTTGTGCTAATGACTATGCTGCATGATGAGCTATATGATGATGCAAGAAAGCTCTGGGAGTTAATCAAGCAACGCGAGAAAACCAAGGGTCGTTCGCTTTGCTCGATGTGCCCGAGCTACTATCAACTTAAGTGAGCGCTTAAATCCTAATTGGGCAGCGCTGAGAGCAATGGGATAGTGCATGTACATGGCGGTGAAGATTAGAAGTATTAACTATGCATCTTCCTGATCGTCTGGATCGCATAATTGCTCCGTTAGGGGATCATCATAAACTGCAAGTGCCGTTGGCCAGCCTGAGGTCGAGTTTAAAGACACTGACTGCCGCCTTTCTATCCTAGAATGCTGGTAAAATAGTCCCTTTTGTATTTTGCCTTTTGTCATTTTAACACTTTTACTGCCACAATTATGAGCTCTGTCTTGCAACTACTTCTTGAAGGTGAACACCTTAACACTGCCCAAATGGCGCAGGTGCTCGGCCTGTCCGAGAGCGACATTGACGCCGAGCTGAAGCGCCTAGAGGGCGAAGAGATCCTGCTCGGCTGGCGTCCCGTATTTAACCCAGAGCGCGCCCAAGAAACCATCGTGCGAGCGGTCATCGAAGTGAAGATCAGTCCCGAGCGCGATGGCGGGTTTGATCGCCTCGCGACGCGGATCAGTCGCTTTGATTCAGTGGAGTCCTGTTATTTGATGTCTGGGTCCTATGATTTGCTGGTGATCGCAACTGGCTCTGATTTGCGTGAAGTGGCGACTTTTGTGTCCGAGCGTCTCGCGAGCGTTGAGGGCGTGTTGTCGACTGCCACGCACTTTATGTTACGTGCATACAAGGAGCAGGGACATTTACTTTTATCTCCAACTGAGGACAGCGACAAACCTGCTGTGAGTGCATAATGGCAGACGACAGCCAACGCTTTGTGGCGGATCACGTCGTGGGTCTGCCTCGTTCAGGTATTCGCGATTTCTTTGCAATTGTTGCGGCGATGCCGCAGGCTATATCGCTGGGTATCGGTGAACCTGATTTCGTCACGCCCTGGCATATTCGCGAGGCCGCGATCTTTGCCCTCGAAAAAGGTAAGACCAGCTACACGGACAATCTCGGCCTCATCCGCTTACGCCGTGAAATCAATACTTACGTCGAGCATAACTTTGAGCTGAGTTACAACCCCGACAACGAGATCCTCGTCGCTGTCGGCGTGTCCGAGGCCTTGGATATCGCCCTGCGTGCGATACTCAATCCCGGCGATAAGGTGCTCTACCACGAGCCTTGTTATGTCTCGTATAGTCCTAGCATCTTGCTGGCGCATGCCCAGCCAATTGGGATTGGCACCTCTGCTGACGATCAGTTCGGCATCAATCCAGACGCGGTCGAAGCCGCTTGGGAGCCTGGTTGTAAGGTGCTGATGCTCAACTTTCCGACTAATCCGACCGGTGGTGTGACGGAGCGCGCCAAGCTCGAGCGTATCGCCAAGTTCGCGATTGAAAAGGATCTGTTGGTGATCAGTGACGAGATTTACTCCGAGCTGACCTTTGAGGGTGAGCACACCAGTATTGCTACGCTGCCAGGTATGCAGGAGCGCACCATTTTTCTGCATGGATTTTCTAAGGCATTTGCCATGACCGGTTTCCGGATTGGTTACGCCTGTGGTCCCGCGCCACTCATTGAGGCGATGATGAAGGTGCACCAGTATAGTATGCTGTGTGCGCCGATTCTCTCTCAGGAGGCGGCGATTGAGGCATTGAAAAACGGCGGTCCTGCAGTTGCGAAAATGAAAGAGCAATACCATCGTCGTCGTGATCTGATCGTGCGTCGCTTCAACGAATTCGGCCTAACTTGTCACTTGCCGAAGGGCTCATTTTACGCATTTCCATCGATCCAATCGACTGGGATGAGCTCGATGGACTTCTGCCGAGGCTTGTTGAGCGAGGAAGAAGTGGCGATCGTTCCGGGCACGGCCTTTGGGCCGAGTGGTGCAGGTTTTGCGCGTGCGAGCTTCTCCACTAGCTACGAGCGAATTATCGAAGCGACCGACCGTATTGAGCGCTACGTCGATAAGGTTCGTAAATAGTCCTTGTAAGTTCTTTATTACTAAGGCATTCCCCGCTTCGCGTTCGTTCGTCACGGCCTTTGTGCTATCTTGTTTCAAGCATAGACAGCTCAGCTTGTTTTATTATTGTTCCACTTTTATGAATTCTAACTTCTGAATTCTAACTTCTTTTTTTAATGATCGATCCATCCAGAACCGTAGCCATTGTTGGCCGTCCCAATGTCGGAAAAAGCCGTCTGTTTAACAGGCTGTGCGGGCGTCGCCTGTCCATCGTGCATGATATGCCCGGCGTCACGCGTGACTTAATCTCCGCCGAAGTGAACGACGACTTCGTGCTGCTCGATACTGGTGGTCTCGGCATGGAGCTCAAAATGACGCCAAAGAAGATCGCGGATGCTGCCGAAGAACAGGTGGGATTTGCGATTCAGGCCTCAGCGGTTATTTTATTTGTCGTTGATATTCGCCAAGGCATTACCGCGCTGGATGAGATTGTTGCCGAGAAGTTGCGTCGCTATGGCAAAGAAGTGATCCTAGTAGCCAATAAGGCCGACTTGGAGGATAACGAGATCGATGCATACGAGTTTATCAGTCTCGGCTTAGGTGATGCGATGGCAGTTTCCGCCGAGCATGGGCGTGGCATCACGGATCTTCTTGACGCGGTCAAAGTGAAGCTTGGTGCGAAGCCAGAGTTCGACGCGGATGCGCCAGTCGTAGCGAAGCGTATTCGTATTTCTTTGATGGGACGTCCCAATGTGGGCAAATCATCGATCGGTAATCGATTGCTGGATTCGAAGCGCCTGATCGTCAGCGATGTCGCTGGTACCACACGCGATTCCGTCGAGCTGGATCTGGATTATAAACATAAGGACGGCGAGATTTTGAAATTTCGTATGGCTGATACTGCCGGTCTGCGCACCAAGACCAAGGTCGATAGCCCGGTGGAGTTCTTCTCCAGCGTGCGTACGCAGCACGCGATGGAAGCGTCCGATGTCGTGTTTCTGATTATTGATGCGGTCGATGGTGTGACCAAGCAAGATCAGGCCCTTGCCGGCGCGGTGCTGGATGCCGGCCGTGCGTTGGTGGTGGTGGTCAACAAGTGGGATCTGATTATTCAGCAATGGGAGCGCGAACCGATCGAAGGTTTCCGTTCGCTCAAGCACTTCCTTGAGTCTTATGAGAAGTCACTGCGCAAAGAGATGTTCTTCCTGCCCGATCCGCCGGTGCTGTTCGTTTCTGCTGAGACGGGCTTCCGGATTGAGTCGATGCTTGAAACTGCCGCGGCCATCTCTGCCACGCTCGATCTGAAGATCCCGACCGGCAAGCTTAACAGCTTGATGGAGTCGCTGTTTGAAGCGCGTTCGCCCAAGGTGGTCGGCACTAAGCGTTTCAAAGTTTTCTATGCAACGCAGACCGGTTCGCGGCCAATGCGTATCCGCTTTTTCTGCAACCGTATTGAACGTTTGGATCCTGCGTATCGTCGTTATTTGGAAAAAGCGATCATCCACGAGTTCCGCCTCAGTGGTTGCCCGGTGCGTTTCGATCTCGTCGGCAAAGAGCGTCGCTACGAAGACGAGGAGGGTTCCGCAGAGCATGCGCACCGCCAGAGTGATGATCTACAGCGTAAGGCGCGTATTCGTCAGATGGGTCCAGATGCTGCGAAGATTGATAAGAAGCACCCCGAGCGCCGCGCACGAATCACGCAGAATAAGGCCGCACACAATCGGAGCGGCAAGAACAGGGACAGCAGAACCAGAAAGTAGCCTTCGATCCTAGGACTCTTCGGTCGCTGCGTTTATCATACCCTTAGTGCTGTCGCTGCGTTTATCATACCCTTAGTGCTGTCGCTGCGTTTATATTTTCAACCAGCCAGTGCCGCACTCAAGTGTGGCGCTTTTTTTTTGCGGGTGGAGCTAGG
>Ga0209557_1002199_pt1 | contig 10258 bp, 19 predicted proteins | sample SaaInlV_120m_DNA_4_FD_184672 | JGI IMG/M metagenome (GOLD analysis project Ga0209557, IMG submission 184672) | Marine microbial communities from expanding oxygen minimum zones in the Saanich Inlet - Saanich Inlet SI074_LV_10m_DNA (SPAdes) (version 2) | ecosystem: Environmental > Aquatic > Marine...
GAACTTCTGGACACCATCATAATCAAGATCTTCATGCGGAAGTACACGAATCTCCCATGATCCACGAGTGTATCTGTTAGGATACGGTTGGATGAATTCTTTGATGTGATCTGCTAACATGTTCATTTTACAAAGACCTCACTGTTTTGTTCGAGAGTAAGTTGTTGTGCTTGTTTAAGATAGTAGCACATGTGCGCTGCGTATTCAACATCTTCTTCACATGGGTCAAAGTCATAAGCACAATCCCAATCAACAGTGCCGTCATCATTGACTGGCGCACCAAAGAGATCGTCACCATCGATTGCATAAGCATTACCATCAGCAACAAGATAGAACTGAGGAGCAGACATGGGAGAAAGAAGCGATTGAATTACAGTGTACTATGTATGAGTTGGGATGTCAAGCACCCTGATAGTATGCATTCTTGTACAGGTAACCGCCTGCCCAATCACAATTCGCAAGGACAAACTCACGCTCTGTGATCACACGAAGATCAAAACGCACTCCCTTAGCAGGTGCTTTGATGGATGCTGCTTTGTATACTTCACCAGTCTTCTTGTCAATGAAGCAATGAACAGAGCGATTACCACCATCAGTAGTCATCATCACCTTGTGATACTTACGTCCAGTGTCAACAGTGAACTGATAAGCACCAATGTTGTTCTTCAGGTCCGCAATCTTCTGCTCATGATACTTTCTATCAACAGCAGATGCTAAGAAGAACTCTTGACGACGGATGCTCTCCTTCACAAAGTCTTGCTCAAGTGCTTGGCAGAGTGCAAATGTGTGACCCAGAACCGCTTGTGTGATGTCGTTACGTGCTTCAGCAGATGCAGCGTAGTCAGCGAAGGTGGTGGTGGTCATGTCTGTTGTGTTGATGAACTTAGTATAGCGTATGGTCAGGGTCAGAGAGTGCGAACTGTGACACTATGCGTACCGTCCTTTTCGAGTTGACGAACGTACAGGTCGCTGTGGATCATACGTGCAATGTGCTGCTCAGGAGTGTGGTAGCATACTTCACCCTCTTCAGGAGTGACAGCGGTGATCTCGTAGTAAGTCATGACCCTGTTGCGTTGATGTCCTTAGTATAGGGCTCAGGAGAGCAATTCCAATGCCTCGTAGGACAGTTCCTCGCGTGGCATATCCCTCTCCACTTCCATCACATCATACTCTTCTTCAATCTGTTCAAGGAGCCAGCGATCGAGCATTACTTCAGAAATAGACATTGTTTTAGTTAATAGTGTTAATCAGAGGTCAGCGTGGAGCATTTCATCCACAGTCATTTCAAGATCTGCAGCACGTTTTTCTAGTTCAAGTTCATCAATACCTGCTGTGTCATCATCGTGCAGATCAATCATGTCAGTGTCAAGACAAGTAAGTTTGCCGAACAAAAAGTCAATGAAGTCAGTGTCTGATTTGGAAAACATGTTACTGTTTGGTAGTTTGTTCAATGGTTGAATCGTAGTAGTTCATCATCTGACTATCACGCTGTGCTAAGAATAGCAGATAGCATGTGATAGTGACAAAGGCAATAATGCCACTTAGGAGAAACTGTGTGCCTCTCATCAAACTGCCATTGGGGTGTACTCAGAGCGAGGCATTTGCTCTACATTGTAATCAGTTACCTCAGCACCGTTAGCAATACGCTCTGCCCACTCATTACGTGCGGTGAGCATGGTGATGGTGCTGTAAGACTTCTGACCGTTAGCATTGAACACAACACGCTTTTGGAAACGCTTGACGACAGTGCCAGACTCTTCAGCGATGAATGCTTCGGGGAAGTAGTCAACAGTGGTGATGGTGTTGGTGAGTTGCATGGGGTGTGTTCCTTTGACTCTCTTAATATACACGATTATGGGGTGCTGTGGGAGTTTGGTAGACAGTTCAACAACTGGTCGTACAGCTCTCCATCGTCCACACCATGGTGGTAAGAATATTGAGTCGTTGCTCCCAAAGGACACCCCATCATCATATCCAATAGAAAACGGATCTGTGCAGGCGTCAGCGATACGTTGGTAGTCTCAGTCATGTTAGATGGTTCAGGGGGGTTACAGGCGATTCTAGCATGGTCTGACAGGCATGTCATTATTCGTTTGGAAACTTACACTGAATATTGAATGAGATTGTTACTCTACGTCCATCTGCTGGTCTCACATGATGCAGTAAAGTTGATGGAAATATTGCTACATGCCCTTCAGAAATTTCCGAACCATTCATTGTGTGAAATTGTGCATCCACGGGATGACTAGATGAGAGAACTGGTGAGATAAACTCCAAAGTATTATCACCCTCAATATCAAGGAAGTAAATTCCAGAGTAATTTGGTTGTCCCTTCAATCCAGCACTGTGACTATGCAACTCTGCCCAATCACCCTTCTGATACATATTCCACCAAAGTTGAACTACACCAGCATCTTTAAATGCCATGACACCAGCAACATCAACAATTTCCTTGAACAGTTCCCATATAATATCAGTTGGGTATTTTTCTAGAACAGTATTCATGACTTTCTCATCACATGGATTGCCATATGTTGTTACCATGCCACTATGTGTTACACTATCCCACTTAAATTCTTGTTTGCCCTTCATCGCCTCCGCACGATGTAGAATAAGCGGCATCAATTCCGCTTTAATAATTTCATGATTTTCTACTTTGCGCGAAGCAACGAAATTGGTAGGGAAAAATTGAATCATATGAATGTCAATACTGTTGGTCTCATTGGTTGCAGTATCTGCATCGCAGTATACGGACTGGTGTTATGTATATCTACCTGATTTCCGCACTTGGTGGAGTTAATAGGCGCGAAATAGGTTCTCTTCTTGATGTTATAGAATCCCCAAATTGTCTTTGCAGGATCACCACCGTTGTAAACGAATTCAGTATGATTGCAACACCAAATAGATAATAAGTTGCGTCGAAATTGGAGAACTTCATAGGTAAATCCGTTAGGTGGTTGGTGTAAGAAATCAGATGGTAGTTCTAACATCAGTAGAATATTGATATTGATAGTATGACACAAAAAAGGGGGTCCGTCAAGACCCCCTGTGTCACTTATTGTACTGGGTCAGTTGCGGACCCACTCTCCACGATCTTTGCCAAAGTTCTTACCCTCAATCACAGACTGAGAGTCACGAGTGACAAACTTATCAGGAATATCCACGGATGTGGTATTATTCAGATCAAAGAAATCAAAGTCAAATTCAGTACGATCATCGTGAACAGTGAGTACACCAGTGAACTTCATAACGGGACGACTAAGGTAAAAGTCAACACCGAAAGGTTGGAAATTGATGTGGTTAGACTTGTCACTATCCAACTGCGCTTGAGCATAACGATCAAGGTGCTCACTGTCTTTATCTACAGTCCAGTAAGTAAAACGGAACTCACGACACTTAGCATCGTCAGACAGAGGTTCAACCAAAGATAAACGGTACTCATTCAGTTCTGTCTTGTACTGAAAGTGAGACTTAGCACTGATACCCCAGCGTCCATCACGAGGGTTAGTTTGCTTTACGTTCTTCTGTGCTTTTGATGCTTTGAAGAATGTAGATTCACAGTGGGGGCAGTGCTCAGCGAAGAAAGAAACTTTCTTACCACAGTCAGCACAAAACTTGGACTGAACGTGAGAAGAATTCTTACTCTCTCCACCATCAACAGCATCCCATCCACCGCCACCAGTGCCACCACAGAGAGTGTCATTGACAACGGCACCGATAACCTCAGAGAGGGTATCATCGATGATCTTGACTGGTTGGTTGAACTGAGTGTAATACTTAATCTGGGCAGGAAGACCAGCAGTGCAACCTTCAATAACCTGCTTGACAAATAGTTGAGTCATTTGTACTAGTCCGATTGAGGTTTGTTATGGAGTCTTTAGGGCGCTTCCTCTCCCATGAACCTAATATACACGAGTTTGGGGTCTGTGTCAACCCCCTAGTCCAGTCTGTCAACTGTCCCCGAAAACGGGGATGATATTAGTTTTTGCGTGTTCTGTTCTGTTTATGTGTTGTTCCCATGCTGCGGCGTCTTCCAAATTGTAGAAGATCGCTTCTTGGCGACTCTGACTCTTCTTCTTTGACTTCATCCAAACGACAGCGTATTTCATTCCAAGAATTAGGATAAACAATAAAATTAACATAATGACGACCCCAACGTGAGTGTGCTGACTCAGGCAATGGGATGTCGATAAAGCAAATACTGATATAGTATTCACTTATGAAAGAAATGTAACCTTTGGTGCCACGATACTCTACAGGTTGTAGTATCTCAAAGTCAGTCTGTTTCATCGAATGCTTTACGATCCATGTTTTCAGGTTTTGGAAGTCTCATCCAATCCCGAAGCTCATTTAGACCCTCAATCTTTTTTTCAAGACGATCAATCTGTGCTTGTAGAATTTGAAAGTTGTGATCGTTGTTGTTCTGCATCATCAACATGTTGTTGATTGCTTGCTTGAAATCTTCTTCAGTCATCAGTAGCGTTCAGGAATACGGTGGTCTAGGTTGAGAGCAGTGTTGCCAGTCATAAGATCTCGAAGAGACATAGCACGACAGTATGCTGTCTTGTGATATTCTATCACATCATCGACGCCAGATAGCATCTCTTCATACGTTTGTCGTGCTGATACTTTATCATCTTGGAGGTAATCATCGATCGCATCTTGCATACGATCTTTACGCTGTTTTGAATACTCATTTTTCCAGTTGAATTCAGTTGTCATTTGGGGGCGTCCTTCAATTGTCATTAAATTCTTCATTTCTCCGCTGATCTAGGTATGAAATGATTTCTGTACGCCACTCCATCAGCTCATTAAAGCACTCTTGATTGTGAGCACAGTTCCTAAGTTTGCTGTCTGGTTTCAACACGCTTTCGTAAAAAAGTCCTAGTGCATCTTTACGTTTTTCATGTTTGGTGGCATCATTCCAGTCCATGTAATCCTCGTTTGGTCCTATGTATTTTAGATGATTTTGTGAAGATATAGGCATATCTTCACATTTTGTTTAGAATTTAAGCAAACTCAGTAGCAGCAACACCTTTGACAAAGATGCTGTCAATTACCTGCTGAAGTCGCTTCTCAGTCTTCTTGCCATAGTTGGTGAAGACAGGTACAGTTACGAATCCAGTGCGCTTACGGTAGAACTGACATGCACCAGGGGTGAGTTTGCCCTCAGCAATGTCAGCAGCATCACGCTTGTCAAGGCGGATCACACGACCGATCGTCTGTGCCATCTCGATCACAGGCAGGTTGCGAAGCAAGATGGTGTGAGTCAGACCAGGCACGTTGATACCTTCAGACAGGATACTGTAGTGGAACATGATGAACTTACGGTTAGGATCTTTGCCCCAAGTGTCAAGTGTGTCGAAGAACTCTTGACGACCGACTTTCTTTTTGTTGACATATGCACCATGCTTAGATGTAATATGCATCACATCATAACCACGATCAGCAAACTCTTGCATCACATTTGTGCCAGAAAGCAACGCCCACAGCACACGAGTGTTGGGAGAAGCAACCAAGATCTTTTGTGCAGCGTCATCGTCAAGTTTGTTGATGATGTCAACCAGCACCTCACGGTCGTTCTCAGCAGCAGCGAGAGACTTGTTACGCTCAAGATCAACAACGTGTGGCAAAATGGTAGGGGGGATGATACTACCGTTGTTGATGAGCTCAGGTGCAGGCACACTGATCAGTTCAGAACCATACACTGCAGTGTTGTTCATGCTGATCACACCACCACGATACTTAGGTGTGGCAGTGAAATAGTATGCATTCTTGGCAGTCAACGAAGCAGCAGCAACTTCTTTGAAGAAGTCACGGCGAACAGAGTTATGTGCCTCATCATAGTAAATGTAATCAACATCAATGCCTGCCTCATTGATGCGACGGAGAGAGTTGTATGTGGTGAAGATGAGTTGATGAACACCAGCAGCAGCACAGACACCAGCATGACACTGAATCTGCTGAATCTTGGTGGTTTTAGTACAATCAACCTCACCACTGTGAACGTGCATGGCAGCAGCGTCTACAGTACCGTTGAGAGCAGACCAGAACTCTTCATAGAGTTGGACTGCCAGAAGGATGCGAGGAGCAACGATCACAACGGTCTGTGCAGTCTCAGCAGCAGCGAGACGACGCTTTACGTCCTCAATCATCACAAGAGTCTTACCACCGCCCGTAGGGATGGTAACGCGACCAATGCTAGCAGTCAACAAAGCGTCAAGAGCACGTTGCTGATGTGGGCGAAGGGTCAGAGTCAAAGGGTGTCTCTTGCGTTGATGTCATTATTATAGAGCATAAAAAAGGGGGTGTGCAACCCCCTTGTGACACTTATTAATTGTCCACTCGTTAAGCAGGTGGTTGCGCTTGTGGGAGATGAATGATACCACCGTTCTTATTCTCCCAGGAGAATTGACCGTGGCGATTCCACACACGACAATGAATAAAGAAATCGTTATCAATATCTCCACCCAAAACGTCAGATTCATATGGAAAGTTTGTCTCTGCAAAGAAAATAGCAGCCGAATCTGTTGAAAACTCAATATAGCAATCATCATCACGTTTGAGTGGTGCCAACAGTATAGGATCAATTTTTCCATCATAATATGCCACTACATCATCTCTCTTGTCTACAGGACAGTTGATTTCATAGTAGAGTAGAGCAACATTTTGCTTCTCACAATAAATCGATACCAATTGATCGAATGTAGATACTCTGATGGGAGGGGTGATGTTCATTGTCTATTAGTTTGCAAATTTGCGTACAATTTGATGTTCTAAAGCGAAACACTCGTCAGATATTCTCTGTAGTGCGTCTGGTTCACTTAGATATTTATTATGAATAGTCCAAATCGATCGATATATGCCTCTGATCGTTTCATCTAAGATGGCAGATTTAATCCAAAAAACACAAACATCTCTTTGACCACGGGTAACTTCATTAACATGGTGTTTTAAACCAGTTGGATATACTATTGCTTGACCTGCTTTTAATTTGTATTTCAGTTCTTCAGATCCAATGTCTATGCATAGTTCTCCACCATCATAATCTTCAGGATCATTGACAAAAATAGTTACACTGTAATCAGTTCTTAGTGTACCCATCTTCCCATGATCAACATGAGTATTGTAATACCCACCTTCGATATATCTAGAAAAAATGTAATTTGTGTAAGAATCCATCAATGTGGCATTATAAATTTCAGAGTTTTTAACTGCTTTTTCTATAATGGCATGACATTTCCAATAAGGAGTTCTAGTAAGATAGTGTTTATACATGGGAGACTTCACATCTGGTGTGTCATCGTCCATTTCTAAGTTATTCTTAACAGAAGTCTTGACTGGTATTTTAGAACTAGCCCTAGTAATGGTCATTACTCCAGGAGAAAAAGTCGCTTCCTTGTAGCAATCCCTCAAATTTTTTAATTCTTCAGAATCTTGATCAAATACATCAATAATGTAAAGTTGTTCCATTAATTAATCAGGAGAATATTTGTTAACATCGTCAATTGAAATTTGAGTTCCACGACCAGTTTGCGATCTAGGTTCTCTAGGTGTGTACTCAATCTTGATTTCAAGATCAGTGTTGATCTTTTTAAGATACTTGGTGAGTTTTGCTTGGATTTCTTCGTATGGTGTATTTTCCCATTCCTCTTCAGACATGTTAATTCCAGGCATATTCAAATATTTGTACAATCTTGCTGCAGCAAATTTAGCTCTCAATGCTGCCTGATTCTGGAAATGTTCTGAAACTGACAAGTATTCAACTTCTCGGTTAGGATCTTTCTTCAAATATACTGTAGGTGTGACTGGAAAATCAACACTGAAAACATCATTTGATAACCATGCAGGATCTTCGGTCATGTCACGAAGTTTTGTTCTGTATGTGCGCCACAACGTTTTATCAGCATCAGAAAATGGAGAATCCGCTAACTGTGTCCAGTCAGAGTCGATAAGCATACGTCCTCTCAATCCACGGAATGATGCAACCATTCCTCTATATTCTTCAGTAAGAATACCAGTAATTTTATCAGATTCTTTCTTTAATCTCTCAATTCTTAATTCTTCAAAGATAGCAATTAATTTATCATGAAGAATTCCTGCCTCTTCTGGTGTTGGGTCTGTCCAAGTATAATATGTCTTACTATACGCACCATTCCTGTGACTCCAGGTTTTTTTGCGTTTTTCGCAATGGTAATTATTATTCTTCTCAACAGTCAGCATGACGAGTTCATCATTATCACTCCACCAGTATTCTCCAGCAGCTTCCTTCGCTTTCTGGTAATACTCATCCGTCAAGCTTTCAACATTATGATTATACCACAACCACTTTTCGATGGTGTTAAGTTGAATTTTAAAGTTACTTTTCATCTTTTATACTGGGCAGTTGATGTACCATCCTGTCAAAATGTATTTAGTACCTTCAAGAGGAGGATTTCCACGATGTTGCCACGGCCATGCTGCTGGCCAAATAACAACAGTACCTCTCTTGGGTGTTAGTCTTTTATGTTGATGTAAAAACTCTGTCTCGCCTCCAGTAAAATCATCGTTCAAATAAACCATCCAAACAAGTTCTCTGTGGGTCATTTCATAAGTTGTATTCTCTGCGTGCCAAACATGATAACCACCGCCAGGTTGTGTTCGTTGCAGTTTCTGATCATAACTAAGCAACTTAAACTGCTGCTTCATTCCATACTCGGTTATATAATGCAAAAAAGCAGCTGTTAAATATTGGTTCAATTCAGCATGAAGCATTCCATCAGCATACTGAACTAAAATTGATTGGTCTTTTCTACCAAGCGATCCTTGTGCAAATTGCCTATTACCATCCATAATAATTGATTCTTCGCTTTCAACATCATTAGATCCAGATGTAGCATCTGTATCTAAAGATTTGTTAGACAGATCAATTAACTTATCACAAAGAAATTTTGGAACATGATTATCATAAATTCCAATGAACTGATCGTATTGACCTTCAACTAGTTCTAGTGGTTTGATTGGAATTACAGGATCTGTTGCTCTTGCTGGCATGATAATTTCGCCTACTAAAAATATTATAACACACGTCTATTTATTTACCACGCTTTGATGATATATTTGAGTCTAAAATATGGTTGAATCAATGAAAACTCTTCTGCTGCTTGAAGTCTCATATCTAAAGCAGCATCAAATGGTGTTACCGCTGCAGCAGATAATGAAAATTGCCCGACGTTGTAAAAAACACCAGCATCCTCAGGAATACCAATAGTTTTACTAAGACTTTGACCCCTGTTATCATCTTGAGTAAATGTTGTACCAAACTTAACAGGATATGCACCTCCAGGTTCTTGAATATTTACCAATCCAGAGTTGCCATAATTACTATCATTACCATATGAAGCATATTCTGCACCATATCCCCACTCGACGTAGTGTCTATGAGTTTTTAGAGCAGCACCACTTCTATTATATTGGGTTAAAGCAGCTTCTGTTTCCCCAAAAAATCCAACAGATTGAGCAGAAGCATAAGGACTTCCTTGTCGAGCAGCTGTACTACCCCGTTGAGCATATCTAACCTCATGGAAGTGAGGAGCAACAGTAGGAGTAGAAAATGGTTTAACTGGTCCAGCACGGAATGTAATATTTCCATTAATTGTTGGTTGAACCTGACCACTAATTTGATCAAATCCAGTGGACTGGAAGGTACTGATACTAAAAGTGTCGGTAGCACCACCACCCGTTACTCCACCACGCCAACCCAAATACTGAATACCAAACATATCAATGGCATTTGGATTTGCTAGATTTACAGCATCACCAGTTTCAACACCAGCGCCACTACCGCCAAGTCCACCACCAGCTACAACTTCCTGTTTAATTTTAACATTAACACCAGAAGTTCGATATGACAATGGAATTGTAGTGTATACTTCCACCCAAGCAGAATACGCATCATCATAATCAGCTTCTACTGCGGATTGATTAGCAGCAAGGAAATCTTGTCTCGCTGGTACTACTTCGCTTTCAGTTCCATCTGGCCACTCAATATATACTCCCTCGCCAATGTTATTGGGTCTTTCACCACCATTAGTGTCATTTCCAGCAATGATGTAAACAATAAAAGTGTCACAATCAGTAAAATCTAAACCACTATAAGTAACACTTCTATTGGCTTGTATTGTGCTGTGTGGAGAAGTTCCAGAAGATCCGAATGCTAGGTACTGTGTTGCAGATAAAACTTCTAAAGTTATACCACTGTTACCTTTTTCAAATCCAG
>Ga0209557_1002226_pt1 | contig 10153 bp, 8 predicted proteins | sample SaaInlV_120m_DNA_4_FD_184672 | JGI IMG/M metagenome (GOLD analysis project Ga0209557, IMG submission 184672) | Marine microbial communities from expanding oxygen minimum zones in the Saanich Inlet - Saanich Inlet SI074_LV_10m_DNA (SPAdes) (version 2) | ecosystem: Environmental > Aquatic > Marine...
GTAATGAATATTAATGTATCCAAACCTGCAGCAATCGCTTCTTCAGCAGCATATTGTATAAGTGGCTTATCTATGATGGGTAAAAGCTCTTTAGGCATTGCCTTGGTCGCAGGCAAAAACCTTGTCCCTAATCCTGCTACTGGAAAAACTGCTTTTCGAACCTTCGATTTCATTTTAATTAATCCTTTAATTGAGAAGTAACCTTGTTAAAATTTTAATAAGATTTTATATTTTCCAGTATAATTATTTTACATATTAAGCAATTTGTTAATAATTTTAATTACACATATATTTAGCTTATCGGAACATCCAAGCCACTGAAGAAAAACATAATTACATGGTTTAAACTTTTTATATCTTTCAAGTTTTTCCATATCCACTGCGCAAATTCATCTTCACTGATATCGCTCGCAGCAACACAAATAATCGTCGTATACTTGTCTTCAGGCGTGACCGCTAAATCGTATCCGTTTAACTTCATAAACTGGCGCACTGCAATTAATGCGGTGCGTTTATTAGCATCATTGAATGGATACGATGAGTCGGTTGTAATGTACTTGCTTTAAATTAGATCGCAGTGGAAACAAACAGTAGGACTAAAATATTACTGCTGCAAAAATAATACATACAACATTCTAATTTTGACAAGTCCTTGGCTACATCTAATGTACCAAAATCAGTTAGTGCGAGGCGACGTTCGTCTAGGGTAGTTAGCTAATAATATTAAATGGTAGTTTTATCGCGTTAGAGGCAACAAATTTTTGGCACAGGGCATAAGAAAAGGTTAAAATATGATCACAATGACTGAACTGTTCTCAACTTCTATCAGCTTGAACACCCTCTCACAAAGGTTCAGTATTCGCAGACATTATATCACTAGCCATGCTTTCCATGATATTGCGTCGAGAAAAGGTATCGCAGAAAGTTTGCCTCTCAATACTTTTTTCTGTGTCTATCAGACGGCTAACAGCTATCACCATTGCATTAATATCTAGTGGTTTAAATACTTCAACATCACATAGATGCGTGCCAAGAAAATCTTCCGCGTACCCAGATACACCAGCCACTATAGGGCGTCCGGTGGCAGCATATTCAAAGATCTTGGACGGCAACACCTTTTGGAAGGCTTCCAGCTCATTAAGATGTAGAAAAAGAATATTAGCCTCACGGTAATGCTCAATCAGCTCTTCACGCGCCACAGGCAGGAGTAGCTCAACATTGTCAACCTCAGAAAGGTCGATCGCTTTTTTAAGCGCATGGCGTTTGGATCCATCACCGATCACACGCAATCTTACTCGACCCTCAAGTTTCTTTGCCACGTCTGGAACAATATGATGTAAACCCTGACCATCACCGATATTACCTGCATATAAAATTAATGGCAGAACATCTCTAGCGTCGTCTCGCGCAAAGTTTTCAGATAAGAAAATGTTGTCTATTCCATTAGTAAAGCAACGAACCTCAGCGTCTGGAGCTGTTGAACGAATGTAAGATACAAAACCTTCAGATACAACGTTCAGGCGCGCCGCATGCCTAAAGGAGCGCTTTTCAATTAAGCGAAAAATTGGAAGAAGTGTTTTTGCAGGGCTTTGCCTCAAAAACTCACCCATATTAAGTGTAAAAAGGTCGCGAATATCGAGATAAAGTGGTGCCCCGACACGCCTGGACACGTATGCACCAAGCGCAGCTGTCATGAGCCTTGAAGATGTGGCAAATACCAAATCCCACTGTTGATTTTTTGTCAACTTACGCACTGCATTGACGTAAGAAAAATATGCAATAGCTTGATCTAGCATGCCATTCTGGTGTGCGGGCAATGTAATCCGGTGGATGCGAAGCCAGCCCCTATCCTCATAAGACAAAGCATTAGCTTTTGCCGTTGCATATCGATTTGGCATTGTGGTAATTAAATCAATGCTAAGGCCTTCCGAGCGATAGAATTCTAACGCATCGATTAACCCTTGCATCCGAAAAGACCCAGCGCTGAAATCTGGAGTGAAGTAGTTGCTTAACATCAATAATTTCATGGATGGCTCCAATTTAGTTGGCTCTTTACCACTGTCGGTTTACTTGCATCCGCAAGCAAACATATTACTTGGTTAGGTACAGTCTTGCCGAATTGCGGGTGTAGAGTAGACACTATAACAGAAGGTGTTGCTCCACTAGCAACAAAAATTAAAACTTCTCGTCCCTGTTCTTGCATGACACGGACCGTTCCATCAGAAGCAATTTCTGCATGATATCCTTCAGCAAGATGAAAGCGTACATTAATCTCGTGTAAGCACGTGCTCTCTACTCGGTCTTGTATAAGTAGACCAGTAGGCGTCAATTTCCATTCCCTGCGATGAAGAGGCCTACCCTTTAAGTATCTATAACCATCGTGGGCTCCCTCAGCCCTTAATACCGTTCCATTGCTCCCCACACGCACATCTTGCGGGCGTGCGCGACGCCCGACACGGAACCCAGACCAAACCTCTGATGAATTTTGACCATCTATAGTTAAAGTCGAATGTGCAGCTGTGCCGCGCTGTCGAATACGTTCGGGGCTTAGCCCGTATACTGAAGTGCCAGAATTTACAATTACCCTTTTTCCGTGCAACGATAGCTCAAAACTGAGTGTGTCGGCGTGCGCGTGCCCCGGTAGGTAGTCAGGCCCTATCTTTGCTATATCTGTTATCAATACCGCAGGGCTTTTGTCGAGCCTCATGTAACCTGAACTGGTCAAATGCACAAGATCAGGCAAATGAGATGACACTGCAAACCCTAATGTTCTAGCATAATCTAGAAGAATGCTAACAGAAGGAGCGATACCTGAAGCTGTATCATTAAAGGATGCTAAAGTTCCATCTGGATGAGTCATGGTAACCAACCAACACAACATCGAAGGCACTCGGTCACCGCAGGTTTCAGCCAAAGTGTCCTGTTGAAAAACACGGGCAATATTTATTAAATCTAGCATGTCCTCGACTGCCAACGCATGATACATCGGGCTAAGTTCAAATTGTCCTCCGTCGCACAGGATTTGCTCTGAAATCTCTTTTTCCAGGATTGCTGTCCCCAATTTAAGCCAACGCTGTGCCTCAGGCCCATCGAAAAAAAGACCTGCAAATACAAGTGCTTTAGCGTTTGCGAACAAGTGATTGCCTAGTAGGTGCCTTTCTAGCCGGTGCGACAGCCAACGAGTTTGAACTGCCAAGCTTTGCAACATTTGAGGTTCAGGGTTATTCCCAACCAAGATCCATTTAATCCAGTTCACGACCCGGAGTGATGTAGGATACGGTTCCCAGCCGGTACCTCGACCCGGTAAATTAACTGAAATCCAATCAATGATCAGCGCCCTGTGTTGCTTAGCACGCGATATTGCATCACGCGCATTTAAATCATCAAAATAATGCTGATTATAGAGCCATAACTTTGACTTAGTGGGGTCGTCCCAACCATTTTTCTTTAGCGATCCTTCTTCGTTTAGAAAAACAAATCCGCCCATCTTGGTCAAACTTGGGTCCCTTTGCGCTGCCAAACACCAAGGAGTTGAAATTGCCCGGCATAACGGTGCTAATGCCAAGTTGGGACTCGGTCGAAATAGATTGAACCTAAAGCGACCATAAACCTGCGATAGACGTAGATGGCGAACTGTGCGCCACAGCCTAAAAACGCAGCCCATCATTTTTATTTTGGCTTTGATAGTGTTACGATCAACAGAATACGGTATCGAGCAAGAAGCGGCGTTAAATTAACTAATCTTTCATAGAGTAAACCCAAAAAGTAAGTTAATGCATTGATGCGGAGATACTCTGGACGCCCCTCAATCAGTTCGATGGTATCAATACACAAATTAGATTTGGCTGCAATTTCTCGGATTTGTATTGGCGAGTTGCTAAGATATTGAGTAGGAAACGTATCCGTTTCATGCCGACCCCGTAAACGATTGACCCATTGGTGAAAACGATGAGGCGTTAATCGTGCTATTAACGGCATATAGTGCCTACGGTTTGGTGTTTTAAATAACAGCCGCCCTCCCGGCGTTAAAACACGGGCTATTTCTCGAAATACCTGTTCAGGTTGGTCTAAATGCTCCATCACATTATCGGCTATTACCACATCGAAACTTGCATCTGAATAGGGAAGATCGCTAGCGTCTGCGATATGTGCATTATCTAGAAACGGATTATGTAATACCCGAGGGTCTAGGTCAACGCCACAGACACGCTGAGTGTTTCCCCTAAAATTCATTGAGTCTATAATCCCAGCCCCAGCGCCAACATCCAAAAGGTTGGTTTCAGGACTAATCACCTTAAGTATCCGCTCACGAAATGCTTGGTCATCCCAATTTTTTTGATACCTGGGGTAAAAATATTTGTCTAATAATTGAACTATTCTCATTAACGTAAAGCCTCCGCAAGCTCAATAGAACAGCGACTGATTTCAATAATTTCAGCAGTCGGAATTGCAATTGGTGCCTTGCCTTTCGTGCCAGATAGGAAAGCAGTAACGCAAGCGTCGACGCCTTTGTCCTGACGCCAAAGGTTCATTTTCTTAAACTTATCCCACCCCCAACCACGCAATTTGAGGAAATTATCTAGCTGCAAAACTCGACCAGCCACAAATACTTCTATCCTTTCTTTGGGAAAGCCCCTTTCACCATTAGCCATATAGAGAACTGTTGCGACTGATCCGTCTGTAAATTGCAACGTGAAACTAACATTATCATCTAGCTTGTTCATGGATATATCATTTTGCATTGCTACAATTTCATAATTTGTAATTGGATAGCCAACCAAATGACGCGCAAGATCAATGAAATGGCAAACTTCACCAATTATTCGCCCACCGCCTATAGCTTTATCGTGTGTCCAATGATCTGGCGGAATATACCCTGCATTAACAGTAATCACTATGCTCTTTGGTTCGCTAAGTGGAGTAAGTAACTCCTTCATTTTCACAATTTGTGGGGCAAAGCGACGGTTGAAGCCCACCATCAAATTCTGTGATGGCACCTGCGAGGCTTTAATTTGAATCACCTCTAATTCATCCAACGTTAAGCAAAGTGGTTTTTCACAAAATACGTGTTTGCCAGAATCTAGAGCCGACAAAACTTGCTTCGCATGCAAATTGTGGCGCGTAGCAATGACGATCGTATCAATCTTCTCATCAGAAAGTATCGCATCTACGTCGGTTGCAGCATCTTTAAAACCAAATTTATTACCAAAGTGAACAGAGCTAATGCCACCACTACTTACAACTGATTGTAAACTAGCACCCGCTGCTTTGAATGCTGGAATTAGAACTCGGCTGGCATAATTTCCCGAGCCCAAAAACGCCACCCTACCACTGCTAGTCTCAACTAAAGTCTCACTCTCTTCTAGAAGCGACACGCGTCTTACAGGCGTTATAAATGCTTCATCTCTCGGATATTGCAGCAAGATTCCGAGGGCTGGCTCGTCGGAAGTAATAAGTTCCATTGCCTTTTTACCCTCTGATAGGTCGAAGCGGTGGGAAATGAGTGGTTCGAGCTGAAGTGCACCGCTTGCGATCAAATCTAGTACGGCCTCGAAATTTCGTTGCTCTGTCCAGCGAACATAGCCAACTGGATAGTCTTGACCTTTGTTCTCATAATTACTGTCATATCTCCCAGGACCATAGGAACAAGAGACCTGGAATGTTAATTCTTTCTCGTAAAAGTCTGCTCGGCTTAAATCCAAACCAACCACACCCACTAATATGATACGGCCTCGCTTTCGACACATTTTAGCGGCTTGCGAAATTGGCTCATTACTCGGGGTTGCCGCTGTAATTATTACGGCGTCTACACCAGCTCCTCTGGAAAAAGCTTCAGCCTTGGAAAGCACATTTTCTCCCGCGCCCAGATTCAATGTATCAGCCCCAAAGGATCGAGCCAGCTCTAGTCGCTTTGGATCAAAATCAATTCCTAGCACTCGACAACCTTGAGCTCGCAACATTTGTACAGTAAGGAGCCCTATAAGACCCAATCCTGCTACTACAACTGCTTCACCGATTGTAGGTTGCGCAAGCCGAATACCTTGCAATCCTATTGCGGCAAGAACAGTAAACGAAGCAGCCTCATCGCTGACATTATCTGGAATGCGAGCACACAGGTGTTTAGAAACTAAAACAATTTCTGCATGTTGACCATTTGATACAACCCTATCACCGGCTGCAAACCCTTCCGCTTGCGCGTCAATAATCGTTCCAACATTGCAGTATCCCAAAGTAATAGGTTGGTCGAGTTTAGAACGAACTGCATCTATGGTAGCAACAACCCCGTCAGTTTTGGCTTTTGCTAATACCATTTTAACCTTGTCAGGCTGACTTCGCGCTTTTTGAATAAGATTGCTCTTCCCGAACTCAACTAACATTCGTTCAGTGCCTGCAGAAACAAGACTTGTTGAGGTTCTTATGAGATTTTGACCTTTCGACACACTTGGAGCTGGTACCTCACAAAGCTCTGTTGAGCCGTCTCTTAATGATTGAAGAAGTTGTTTCATAATGTCCAACCAGCTTGTTTCAATACAAGTGCCTTTTCTGTAAAATTGGGGTAATTAATCAGTACCGCTCTGTACTTTCCTTTAAAAACGAAAAGACTGCCAGCTGCAGCGCCAATTAAGCCCTGTGATTTCCAAAGTGATGAAATATCGTCAAGCCTGCAAGCACCACCTAGAACCGTCATTGGAATCTGAATATGCTTGCGAATTTTGCTTATTAAGTCCAAATCGTAACCAAGCATTGTCCCATCTAAATCCACTGAATTAATAACAATCTCGCCAGCGCCCATGTCTTGCAGCCTGATTGCAAATTCTACAGGATCAAGACCTGTTCTCTGAGAACCATTGTGTGTGACAACCTCGTATCGTCGAAGTAGTCCAATCTTTTTAACGTCTATAATGGCAACAATACTTTGCGAACCGACATGGGAGGCGGCATTCGATATAAGACTAAGATTAGACACAGCAGCTGCTGAAACAGCAACTTTTTCGACCCCCAAACTTATTATGTGGTCAATTTGATCTGGAGTTGTGATCCCACCTCCATAAGACAGTGGCATCCTGCATTCGTTTGCAAGATTTGCAATTAATTTATAATTTGGTTCGTAACTTTTCCTAGTTGCATCTATGTCCAATACAATGAGCTCGTCCACGAACTTTTCGTTGAAAATTCTCACCGCATTGATCGGGTCTCCAACATATTTAGGCTCCCCAAATTTGATCGTCTTAACAAGTCCATTGTTTTGGATTAACAAACAGGGAATTATACGTGGACGCAACATTAGCACAGTTCCGCGAAATTTTTGAGTAGCTGAATACCCCATTGATGACTTTTCTCTGGATGAAATTGAGTGGCGTAAACATTATCGCAAGCCATCGCGCTTGCGAATTTGATGTTGTAATTCGAATATCCAATTACATCAGTTTTCAATGTTGGTTCAAAGAAGTATGAATGCAAGAAGTAATATAATGGATTTTCGATACCGCTGAACAGAGGGCAGGTATTGCTAACATCAACCTCATTCCAGCCCATATGGGGCACCTGTGCATATTGATTTAATAGGCTTTCATCAAACTTTTTTACTGTCGCATCAATCCAGCCCAGACCAGGTAGTCGCCCCTCCTCACTTGATTTCGCCATTATTTGCATACCTACACACACTCCCAACACAGGAACTTTTTGTCTTTGAACAAGATCGTTGAGAGGATCTATCATGCCTGATTCATGCAAGCGTTGCATTGCCCAGTCAAATGCTCCAACGCCAGGCAATATAATTTTGGAAGCCTCAGAAAGTTGCTCTGCGGATTTGACTGGCATCGCCGGTATACCTAGACGCCTGTAAATGTTTTCAAAAGCTCTTATATTTCCTAAGCCATAATCAACTATCGAAATCACCGTTTGCCACCAATTTCCAAACCAAGCATTTTCATAACCCTCGCTCCAAATTTATAAATTTTTTCCTGATTTTTATAATCTTTATAAGTCTTCTTGGGGAGCTTCACATAGCTTAATAGTTCATCCGTAGTCATATCTAACTTATTTGCAACAAATTCAATTTCTTGTTCGATGTTTTCCTTATCGAAAGTTGGCCTTTTTAGAGCCTCGAGAGCTGAACTGCGAGACATTTGACCAGTCAAAATTAAGCTAGAGTATTGAACCTTGCGTACATCGTAACCGAAACGCTCAGGAAGCCAAAAACTTTCATAAAACTTCGTAAAACGACTCTCAAAGTGCTTTTGAGGATACGGCTGCCAATCAAACCGGTCCACGAGAAGCTGTTTTGCATTTTCTTTTATGTAGGGCATTGCATCCAACGGCCTCAGTACTTTAATGCCTCTGAAATATGGGAGCCATACCTTATGCCATAAAATAGACGTGACGGGAAAACTTTTAAGGGCCCTTTCACCAAATTGGCGATGAATATCTTTAATTTGGCGCGAGTCAGATTGATAATACATCCACTCAATCGGGTTTCTGATGCACTCAGTGGAAAGATTAGCGCCAGTTAAAATATATGGGATTTTATGTTTGGCGGCAAATTTGTACATAGTCGCAAAAAAAGCGTGATCTTGAGGTGTATCAATATTAGAAACACCCGATCGAAAAAATGCCCGCTGCAAATCTTTCATTTCTTCCCAATCTATAACTTCTGTAAACAAATCTAAATTCAGCCCATCAACGATGCGCTCAATATTATTCACAGCAATTTGTGAATTCCAGCCAGCATCTACATGAAACACAAGCGGCCTAAGTCCCATAATTTCTTTTGCTGCATAGACCAAATAAGAGCTATCAATCCCTCCACTCATTCCTATTATGCAGTCGAAATCTTTATTTTGAGATCTGCCCCTGATTTTTTCCGCCATTTGATTCAGTTTCACTGTTGCTTCTTGCCCACTTGTCCAATGCGGAGCAATTTTCGCGTAAAATGTGCGGCAATGATCACAGTACCCCTTATTATCAAAAGAAATACCTCCGTCAGAGGTATCCATCACACAGTTTGTACATACAGTCATGATTATTTTACTCTTGCGTTTCTTTTTTTATCTTTGTGACCTGCGATACAAATTGATCAAAATTCTTTATGTCAATGTTGCGCATAACTTTTTGAGGTTGCAAATCACCAAACATATGTGTGCTCGTCATATTCTTAGGAATATAGGCATATGCACTCAAATTGTCACTGTTATTGTTTTTTTGTTTGGCATCAGATGAAGACCGAATAAACGAACGCCCACTGAATTTGTTACAGCCCTCGTATTCAGGTTTAAAGGTTTGTCCTATGATACAATATGTCTTGCCTAGATCTCCTAAGAGATTAACTGTTCCATCAAAGATAATATTATTCATGCCAAGCTGCGACGCCGGTTTTATGAGCAAAATCGGCTGGTACCGTTGAGCAGCATATCTTGGGTGTAAATCTCCATTTAGTGATGAAGTATTTGCTATATCATCACTCAAATAAACGTTGTTGCTTCGACCGTGATCAGACTTAAAAATAATTGTTGAGCTATCATAGATACCCAAAGCTTTTAGGCTAGAAACTAATTTTGAAAAGAGCTCTAATTGGCACTTCAGTTCAACAACACTTACATCAAAGTGCAAACCAATTTTTTTATCCGACGCAAAATTACAGTCAGCATTTGTTCGGATTGGAGAATGGGTGTGATTAAAATGTCCCCAATAACCGGTCAACTTTTGTGAATCCTCAACTGTAGCGGTCTGAACTGCGTTTATTAAATCGTCTCTAATTTGCTCATTGATTAAAATAGCATCATTTTCAGAAAGAAATAGCAACCTATCTAACATCGGCAATTGATTTAAGTAATTCGATACACGACCGTACTTATACCCCAATCCACAAATTCCTAATTTACAAAAAGAAGCATTAAGGAAAACAGAAAAATCTATTAAACTGGGAGCTTTCGATTGAATACGGGTTACTGACTCAACATTATCAGGCATGAAGCTATTGTACACGCCATACGAATATAAATTTCCATAACTATCAAGGTAACTTGGAGCAGCTGACTGCAAAAGGTCACCCTCAGATTTGTATTCTAATTTCCAATTTTGATTGCCATTCAATTCGGAAAAAACAGATGTAACCGTCGCAGGTGCATTACTCAATACATTGGGTATTATATAA
>Ga0209557_1002229_pt1 | contig 10140 bp, 9 predicted proteins | sample SaaInlV_120m_DNA_4_FD_184672 | JGI IMG/M metagenome (GOLD analysis project Ga0209557, IMG submission 184672) | Marine microbial communities from expanding oxygen minimum zones in the Saanich Inlet - Saanich Inlet SI074_LV_10m_DNA (SPAdes) (version 2) | ecosystem: Environmental > Aquatic > Marine...
GAGCTGACTGCGGAACATTTGAAGCGTGCTTCAGCACGCCTGAGTTTCCAGCCATCAGTGCAGGGGCGGCAAATCTGATTACCTGCCATAGCGGGTAGTTCCAAGGCATGACCGCTAGCACCACACCGAGTGGCTGCCAGATTGCCATTGCCTGGCTGGCGCCAACCAAGGACGGGTCTGCTAGCACCTGTGGGGCTAGGAATTCTTCTGACTTTTCTGCATAGAAACGCATGTTCTTTGCGCACTTCAAAACCTCACCGCGGGACTGCGCGATTGGCTTGCCCATTTCACGGGTCAGCATCACGGCGGTCTTCTCAACCTCTGACTCAATTAGGTCTGCAGCAACCAGCATTAGCTTGGCGCGTTCCGCGTAAGTCATCGTGCGAAGTTTCTCGTGCGCTTCCTGCGCCTTCGCAAGTCTTGCCTCAACCTCTGCAGGGGTGTGAAGCTCCGCTTCAAACTCTGTTTCGCCGGTAGCTGGGTTGATAGTTGCCATTGCCATTTAGGGCCTCGTTCTGAGTCAAGATTCTGCGGTTTTCGATGCGTTGCCTAGTCCCAACTTACTAGCAGTTGCAGGGTTAGTAAAACTAGACGATTGGATACATTTTACCCCAAAACAACCCATTTTTGGACTAAATTTATACAAATAGCACGAAGATTGGATTCAATCCGAGAACTTTCGCGGTTTTGGGATTGAGCAGATAGCGAAGGCGGTATTAAAGGTGCGGTTAGCAAACAAAGTGGCAATCATCACTGGAGGATCCAGGGGCATCGGTCGGGCTACAGCAGACCTGTTTGCCGAGGAGGGTGCGATTGTCTACGTTTTGGATATCAGCCTGGATGACCAGTTCGAGAGCGACAAGATTCACTTCATTGCTCATGACGTGACCGATGAGGCGGCCTGGAAGAATGTGGTCGAGCAAATTGTGTCCGAGGCCGGAACCATTGACATTCTTTTCAACAACGCTGGAATCGTCGGCTCCTATGAGGGAATCGAAACCATTGAGATGGACGACTGGCACCGAATTCTCGACATCAACCTAAACGGTGTTTTCCTAGGAACCAGAACGGTTCTGCCAGTGATGCGAGCTGCGGGCAAAGGAGCTATCGTTCACACCTCATCGATGTGGGGAGTGGTTGGGGCCATTGGAGTTGCCGCTTACACTGCCTCCAAGGGAGCGGTTAGGTCCCTTAGCAAGAACGTGGCACTGACCTATGCCAAGGACGGGATCCGTTCCAACTCAATTCACCCCGGCATCATCGAGACCCCACTGGTTTTGGCTCAGGACAAGTCCATGACTCAGGAGATTGTCGACAAGACGCCGATTGGAAGACTTGGAACGGCTAGGGAGATTGCTTACGGAGCGCTCTACTTGGCTAGCGACGAATCCAGCTATGTCACCGGTACCGAACTGATCATCGACGGCGGGCACACAGCTCTCTAGCTGAGGCAATAGCCTTCAGACAGACACTAAGCTCTTTATCATCCCAAGGAGGCACCAGTGCAAGAGACCGACCGCAGCTCGAGCGAGAAAATCGCTAGTGAGCTTCGCTCCCAAATCTTGGCTGGCAAGTTGGTGCCGGGATCACGAATTCTGCAGGAGCAGCTAGCCGAAGAGTTTGGTGCCAGCCGGCTACCGGTCCGAGACGCCCTGCGCAGGCTGCAGGCCGAGGGTCTAGTCACAATTGTTGCCAACACCGGTGCTTGGGTCTCAAAGCTCTCCAAGGCTGAGTGTGAAGACGCCTATCAAATTCGCGAGCGGCTAGAGCCGCTGCTAATGCGCCAGAGTGCAGCCGGCATCACTGATGAGACGATAGAAAAACTCACCCAGCTGGCCGACAAGATGGAAGCATCGGGAGATGTAGAAACGTTCCTGAGGCTCGACCAAGATTTCCATCTGCTTGCCTACTCGCACGCACCTGATGGAATGATCAGGGATTTGATTGAACGACTCTGGAACACCACTCAGCATTACCGCAGAGCTTTTGCCAAGCTGAGCGGTGTCGCAACCGGCAGCGTCACTCATCTTGAACACCGACTGATTCTTGATTCAATTATTCGTGGTGACCTGGATGACCTGGAGCGAAACCTGGCCGCTCACATCAGAAGAACTCGCAACTCACTTGTTGCGCACCCTGAAATTTTCGACTAAATGTAGCCAATTGGCTATTTTTTGGCTCTAAAAATCCACATCTGTTGTTAAAAACAGGCCATTTCGGATACATTCACTAAAATCTTTACAAGAGACGCACCGCGGCGCCTGATTTTTGACTAGGCGCACTAGCAAAAGATTGTGAGGAGCTAGATGGCTACCACGCCGATAATTGTTGCCAACACTGATGCCCCAAGTGAAATCCATGGAGTGCACGGTGGAAGAGGAGTGCTTCGTTGGAAGCGCTTTGTCACCGGCCTGATGATGCACGCTGCATGGGACTCCTTCGAGCACAACCGATTAGAGCCGGGAGCTGCTGTCGGTGAGCACGTGCACTCAAGAACCGAAGAGATTTACTTCATCATTCGCGGACGCGGAATGATGAAGTACAACGGTGAACAATTCGAGGTTGGGCCGGGAGATTTGATCATGACCCCGCTTCACGGCAAGCATGCCATTGAGACAATTGGCGACGAAACCCTGGAGTTCTTTGTGGTTGAAGCGCTGCCACCGGAGATTGTGAATGCACTACCTGAATACAGCCCCTCAGCAGAATCGGAGCACTAGTCATGACCTACAGCCCACGCGTAAACCTCTACGAGACTGACGTAACCAACATCACCGAGATCATGGCCGGACCCTGGAAGGCGATCAAGGTAGTCGACGCCGCTCCGGGTGAAACTTTCGAGTTCACAACCGATGGCGAAGAGCACGGGGTGTTTGTGGTTGAGGGTTCCTTCGTTGCAACCATCCCCGATGGCTCAACCTTTGAGTTCGTAAGAGACATGTCAATGACTCTGGCTAGCGGCGGAGCCGCTTCGGTGGTTGCAGGTCCTGCGGGCTTCAAGATCTGCCAAGTAATAATGACGGTCGACTAAACACTTACTCCGCTGGGTTTTTCGGAGACCACAGCTTGACTGGAGCACTCGCTTCGTATTCTTTGCCGTTTGGGTAGCTGACCAGTTCCATCTGCATTCCCCATGGCGATAGGAAGTAAATCCAGCGCTGCCCCTTGGCAAAAGCCTTGCTCTCTACTGGCTCGCCTAGCACCCGCACATTGTTCTTCTTTAGGTGTTCGATGGCGATGTCTAGATCGTCCACGTAGAAGGCTAGGTGGTGACCGCCGAGGTCGCTGTTCTTTGGTTGCTCACCCTGGTCGCCGTCGGCAGGTTCATACTGAAAGATCTCGAAGTTGGCTCCCTGGCCCAAACGGAAGTGGCGGTTTTCTCTAATGATGGTTCTCGGGTCAACGTTTAGCTGTCTTGCCATCCAGTCATCATCGGATGCAAAGGGCCCCAGTTTGTAGATGTAGTCGCAGCCAATTACCTCCACGAAAAACTTGGTCGCGGCCTCAATGTCTGGAACCGTGAATCCCACGTGGTCGGTTCCTCTGATGCCTGGGATTCCCATGGTCATTCTCGCCTCACTTGTCGTCGATTGGATACAAATACTGGTTCTTATCCATTAAATACATTGATTATTGGTTAAATCTTGTTGAATTGTATACAATCTATAGATAATCTATCTCTAATGTCCAACTCGTCATATTTATGGAGTCAACGATGACCGAACGCATCCAACTAGATCCGCTTGAGCCTTGGGTGGAAGTCAAAACCACCAAGGAAGATTGGGCAAACGCCGATCCGAAACTACTCGAGACAATGCTTGGTCAGCTGCACCTGATCCGAGCATTTGAGGAAGCCATCCTGGAGATGGCCGGAGAAGGCCTAGTGCACGGACCTGCTCACTCATCGGTTGGCCAAGAGGGTGGCGCGGTCGGATCGATCGTCGGAATGAGACCAGCGGACGGGATCAACGGCTCACACCGTGGTCACCACCAGTTCCTGGCAAAGGCAATCGCCTACGTAGCGCCTCAGCTAGACGTTACAAATTTGGTTACGGACCAGATCCAGGGAGTGCTCCAGAAGACAGCTGCTGAGATCCTTGGATTGGCGCAGGGTTACTGCGCCGGACGCGGTGGCTCAATGCACCTGCAGTGGCACGAGGCTGGAGCTCTTGGAACCAACGCGATTGTTGGAGGTGGGGCGCCTCTGGGTGCCGGAAATGCTTGGGCGCAAAAGCGCGCCGGCACCACCGACATGACCACCACCTACTTCGGTGATGGCGCCGTGAACATCGGTAGCGTGCTTGAGAGCATGAACTTGACCGCAGCCTGGGACATCCCGCTGGTCTTTTTCATCGAGAACAACCTCTATGCAGTTTCCACAACCGTTGCCGAGGCAACTAAGGAAGAACGACTTTCAGGACGAGGCGTCGGCTTTGGTATTCCGAGCTGGCGGGTTGACGGCATGGACCCACTTGCCGTTTGGCACGTGATGCAGGAAGTAGAAGCACATGTTCGCGCGGGCAAAGGACCAGCTGTTGTTGAGGCAGAGGTATATCGCTTCTTCCACCAAAACGGTGCATTCCCAGGTTCTGCCTTCGGTTACCGCTCAAAAGAAGAAGAAGAGCACTGGCGCTCCCGCGACCCACTGGTCCGCGTTGCGAACGAGATGATTGAGCTTGGCCTTATTACTCAGGAGCAGGTAGACGCCTGTCGCGCCCAGGCAGTTTCAGCAATGGAAAAGGTTGCTGGAGAGCTGTTGGAACCAGACCTAGAAGGCAAGCCCGGCGCGAGGAAAATCAGGGCCGAATTGTGGCCAGATGTTGGATTCGTTGACGTAGGACTTAGGTCAGACCTATCTGAGATCCAGGGAGCAAAGACCCTCGAGCAGGATTCCTACACAGGCGCCACAACGGACATAAAGTTCGTTGATGCTGTGGCGAAGACTATGGACTTGAGCATGGAGCGGGACGAAAGAATAATCGTTCTCGGTGAAGATATTCACCGCCTAAAGGGTGGAACAAATGGAGCCACCAAGGGGCTATCAGACAAGTACCCAGACAGGGTTCTTGGAACCCCGATTAGCGAGAACGCCTTTGCAGGTCTTGGTGGCGGAATGGCAATGGACGGCAGGTACAGGCCGGTTATTGAATTCATGTACCCAGACTTCTTGTGGGTGGCTGCAGACCAGGTATTTAACCAGATCGGTAAAGCTCGTCACATGTTTGGCGGTCAGAACCCGGTTCCGCTGGTGCTTAGAACAAAGGTAGCAATGGGCTCGGGCTACGGCTCTCAGCACCTAATGGATCCAGCCGGCATTTTTGTTACTGCTCCCGGTTGGAGAATTGTGGCTGCCAGCAACCCGTTTGACTACATCGGCTTGATGAATGCGGCGCTCGCGATTGATGACCCAGTTTTGATGATCGAGCACGTTGATCTTTACACCCAGCGCGGCGACATTCCAGCCGAAGACCTCGACTACCAGATTGAGTTCGGCAAGGCCAGGGTTGTTCGCGAAGGAAAAGACGCAACCGTCATCAGCTACCTAAACATGGTGAACATCGCCAAGGAAGCACTTGACCAAACCGGTCTTGATGCTGACTTGATCGACCTTCGTTGGTTGGACAGAGCAAGCATTGACTGGAACACCATTGAGGCCAGCATCAAAAAGACCAACAGCGTTGTAATTGTTGAGCAGGGCGTTCAGGGCACCAGCTACGGCGGATGGCTCTCGGACGAGATCCAGCGTCGATTCTTTGACTACCTAGATCAGCCAGTTCAGCGAGTTCACGGCCGCGAAGCTTCCCCAAGTATCTCGAAGGTCTTGGAGCGCGCTTCTATTGCAGGACTCGAAGAGGTTGTTGCCGGTCTTGAGAAAATCAAGGAAGGCTTCGGTAGAAACTAATGGCCATCCAAATCAAACTCCCTGAAGTTGCAGCGGGAGCCACCCACGCGGTGATTTCCTCCTGGCTTGTAAACGTTGGAGACACCATTGCTGTTGGTCAGCAGCTAGCGGAAATTGAAACCGATAAGGCAGTCGTTGAGTTGTTGGCTGAAGAAGCCGGAACCGTATTGCAGCTAATCGGCAAGCCCGGCGATGAAATGGAAGTTGGAAGCACAATTGCGGTTGTCGGAGCACCTGGTGAGAGTGCTGATGTTCCAGCAGCTGAACCAGAAGCTCCTGCGGCCGAGGTTCCAGCAGCGCCAGTTGCCGCTCCTATTGCGACCCCAGTTGCGACTCCGCCTGCAGCACCGGTTGCCGAAGCTCCTGCACCAGCTGCAGCTAGCGGAAGGCAGTCGGTTTCGCCAATTGCCAGAAAGCTAGCCAAAGACAGCAACCTGGATCTGAGCCAAATCACTGGCACCGGTCCTGGTGGCCGGATTGTGAAGCGCGATGTTCTGGCAACCGCTGCAGCGGGTACCCAAGCGGCCCCAGCTGCACCGATACCAACCAGCAGCTCTAAGGAGCTGGCGAGCCAGGAATACTCCTCGACCTATTCGACAGTGCCCCACACCTCAATGCGTAAGGCAATTGCCAGAAGACTCACTGAGAGCAAGAGCACTGTCCCGCACTTCTACCTAAACGCAGACTGCCAGGTTGATGAACTGCTCGCACTTCGAAAGAAGATTAACGAGAGTTCACCGGTCAAGATCTCTGTAAACGACATGGTGGTTAGGGCTGTAGCAGCAGCTTTCATGGATGTGCCAGAGGCAAATGTTGTCTGGACCCCAGAGGCCATGATCAAGTATGAATCGGTTGATGTTTCAATTGCCGTTTCAACCGATGGCGGCCTGTTGACTCCGGTTTTGCGAGGCGTCGAGAAGCGGTCACTTAGCAACATTGCAACCACGATTGTGGATCTTGCAGAGCGCTCCAGGGCAGGCAAGCTTCGTCAGGAAGAACTTGAGGGCGGCAGCTTTGCCATCACCAACCTTGGAATGTTTGGAACCACCAGCTTTGCAGCGATCATCAACCCACCGCAGTCAGGAATCCTGGCTGTGGGTGCGGCAAGTCAGCGACCAATCGTTGTTGATGGCGAGTTGACAATTGCAAACGTGATGTCAGTAACCCTGTCCGCAGACCACAGGGCCGTTGACGGCGCCTTGGCTGCTAATTGGTTGGCTGCATTCAAGGTGAGGATCGAGAATCCTCTAACAATGCTTATCTAGAGCGAACAAAAAATAAAAAATCCCCCCGAAGGCGGCTACCTTTTGGGGGGATTTTTTGGTTTCTGTGGTTACTGAATAACCATTCCACCATCAATCATTAGAAGCTGACCGGTCATGTAGTCAGACTCTGCGCTTGCCAAGAATGCTGCGGTTCCAACTACGTCCTCTGGGTAGCTGTAGCGCTTCATCAGAATCATGTTCTCAGCGATGGAGTCCATGGACTGCCCTGGCTTCTCATACATTCCGATCTCAACTAGGTCGCGGTCAAGCTGCTCCCACATCTCGGTGCGAACTACACCTGGGGCGTATCCGTTCACGGTGATGTTGTGCTCCATTAGCGACTTAGCGCCGGCCTTGATTAGACCAAGCACTGCGTGCTTGCTCATGGTGTAGACGGTTACGTCGACGAAAGCCTCGCGGGAAAGAATTGAACCTACGTTGATGATCTTGTAGACGTAGTCCTTTTTGCCCTGCTTGATCATCTGGTTTGCAGCCTTCTGCATCACGTTTAGCTTGCCCCAGGCGTTCACACCCATGATGAAGTCGTAGTTTGACTTGGTGATGTCTGGGAAAAATAGTGGCTTGTTCACACCGGCGTTGTTTAGCAGCAGGTTGATTTCACCGAAGGTGTCAACTGTGTGCTGAACCGCAGCCGCAGCATCCTCTTCATTTGTTACATCAAGCTTTACGTATGTTGCCTTACCGCCATCGGCGATGATCTCGTCAGCAACCTTCTTGATGCCTTCGATGTTCAGGTCACCCAGGCAAACTTCTGCTCCCTGTGCTGCCCAATACTTGGCAATCGCTGCGCCCATGCCCTGAGCGGCACCGGTAATCAGTGCTTTCCGGCCAGCTAGTCTTTGCTTGTCCATAGGTGTTCCTTCCTCGTTGAAGCCTGATCGGTTGGCCAGGTTTTCGTGTTCGACATACAAGTCAATTTGACATTAGTGTAAACCCTCACAGCACACTAATAAGGCCCTACAGAACAAAATTTAGGCAATCGTTACATACTGAAACCAGGAGATTCTAGGCAGAAAGTCGCTGCTTCAGCTCACCCAGCTGATCCACGAGCTGCTTCGGGAGCCTATCGCCAAATTCCTCAAAGAAGCCCTCTATGTCGGCCGCCTCAACGCCCCACGAGTCACTGTCTACATCAAGCAGCTGTTCCATTTGCTCAGCGGTAGTTGAAAGCCCCTCTAGGTTCAGGCTGTCTGACTTCGGAAGCGTTCCAATCGCGCTAACTGATCCAGTGTCCTTGCCTTCTAGCTGACCGACAATCCACTGAATTACGCGAATGTTTTCAGCGAAGCCCGGCCACAAGAACTTGCCATTCTGGTCTTTTCGGAACCAGTTCACCTGGAACACAGTAGGCAGGTCCTTGGCGTCCAACTTGTCGGCAAAGGACAGCCAGTGGGAGAAGTAGTCAGCCATGTTGTAGCCACAGAATGGCAACATCGCGAATGGGTCGCGGCGAAGCTTGCCTACCGGACCTTCAGCGGCAGCCGTCTGCTCGCTGGCAATGGTGGCTCCTAGGAAGACTCCGTGATCCCAACTGAAGCTCTTGATCACAAGCGGCACGTTCGTGGCTCGCCTGCCACCGAAGATGATGGCGTCTAGCTCAACGCCCTCCGGGTCCGCCCAGTTGTCGCTGAGGGTTTCGACCTGATCAATTGGGAAGCAGAACCTAGAGTTTGGGTGAGCGGCTAGCTGGCCACTTTCCGGGTCAAAGGCATTTCCTTGCCAGTCGGTCAAATTCTTTGGTGGGGTGTCGGTAAGCCCCTCCCACCAAACATCACCGTCAGCCGTAGAGGCGACGTTTGTGAAAATTGCACCCTCGCGCATCGAGTTCACTGCTGCCAGGTTGGTGCTCAGTCCGGTTCCTGGAGCAACACCAAACAGGCCGTTCTCCGGGTTTATAGCCCTGATCTTGCCCTTGGCATTCGGGGACATCCAAACGATGTCGTCACCCAAGGTCTCAACCTTCCAACCTGGCATCTGAGACTGCAGCATGGCCAGGTTGGTCTTGCCGCAGGCAGACGGGAAGGCTGCTGCCATGTGGTACTTCTTGTTCTGGTCGGTGGTAACTCGAATCAGCAGCATGTGCTCAGCCAGCCAACCCTCTTGTTTTGCAAGCACTGAACCAATTCGAAGTGCCATTGCCTTCTTGCCAAGCAGCGAGTTGCCGCCGTAACCGGAACCGAAGGACCAAATTTCCCGGGTTTCAGGGAACTGAACCACGTAAACATTTTCAGGGTTGCAGGGCCATGGCGTGTCTTCTAGCTGGTTGCCTGCTTGATCGATCAGTGGCACACCGACCGAGTGAACAGCTGGCACCCAGTCCGCCCCATCGGCAATCTTTTGCACGACCTGTTTGCTGACCCTCGCCATTACCTTCATCGAGGCAACGACGTAGGGGGAGTCGGTGATCTCAACGCCGTACCTGGCCAAGGGCGAGCCAACCGGCCCCATTGAGAATGGAATTACGTACATCTTGCGACCGCGCATGCTGCCGGCAAATTTTTCTTTGAGTTCTGCCCGCATTGATTCCGGGTCCATCCAGTTGTTGGTCGGGCCGGCATCTTCTTCGTTCTCGGAGCAGATGAAAGTTCTGGACTCAACCCGCGCGACGTCAGCTGGGTCGGTTCGGGCAAGGTAGCTGTTTGGACGAATCTTTGGGTTGAGTTTTGTGAAAGTCCCGTTTTTTACCAGCAGATTATTTATTCGCTGCGCTTCAGCCTCGGAACCGTCGCACCAAATGATCTCTTCAGGATCAGTGAGGTCAGCAATCGAGGTTACCCACCGCTTTAGTGTCGCCAGTGACATGAGAGCTTCCTTTGAGTCCTATTGGGTGAACAACCCCAAGTTGCCAAAACATTGGTGACAAGTTTCTCAATTAGCCTTATTTGATAAGGAGCCTATTGCATCACCTTTGTGACAGATTTCAGAGTGTCACAACTGTGCTTGTCGAGTGTG
>Ga0209557_1002233_pt1 | contig 10131 bp, 7 predicted proteins | sample SaaInlV_120m_DNA_4_FD_184672 | JGI IMG/M metagenome (GOLD analysis project Ga0209557, IMG submission 184672) | Marine microbial communities from expanding oxygen minimum zones in the Saanich Inlet - Saanich Inlet SI074_LV_10m_DNA (SPAdes) (version 2) | ecosystem: Environmental > Aquatic > Marine...
AGTCGAAATCTTCTTGAATAGCTTTGTCATTTAATGAAAAAATATCCCAAGTATTTTTTATTTGAAGAAGGGCTTCATCAAAATCTATTTGCCTATAATCATCAAAATTTACTACTTCTTGAGAATCTGATGTAAAAAAAGCAATGACATCCTCACCTTTAAAAATAGCTTCATTTTTTGACAAGTTTTTTACTTTTTCAACCAAGCTTTTGGTCGGACAAAACGAAGCATTGATTAAAACATTCTCTGCCATTTCTACCATTGGGTATTTTTCTTCTAAATACTCCTCTGTAATAGTTGTAGTGGTTAAGCCTAAATATTTTTCCCATTTTTCTCTGATGGTTAAAATTCCAACACGAATATCTGCTACAGGTCTGGTATAAGTAAAAGGTAGGAGTGAATTTCTAACATCACCATCAAATAAAATGTAATTCATTTTTTAATTTTTTATAACGCTACAAATTTACTTTAAAAAAGGTAAATATAAAACCGATTGAATTGCTACAATCGGTTTTTTAAATTTTAAATTAAAAAATTGAGATAATAGTTATTTTTTAACAAATTTCTGAGTTCCTATTTTACCATCAGCAAGTACTTTTATAATATAAACACCAGAACTTAATTTTTGTACGTTTATTTGATTGTTTGTTTGCGATACTTTTTGCGTTAAAGCCGTTCTACCAATATAATCATAAAAGACTACTGATGCGTTTTTTGAACCAGATGGTAATTGAATGGTTAGGTTTTCTGAGGCTGGATTTGGAAACATCTCAAAATGTAAACGTCTTGCTTCTGAAATTCCTAAAGAAGAGGTCGAAGTAGACTTCCCCGTGAATACTTGATCTCCAGAACTTCCCTCTTTACCATTCCCTGAAACGGATGCCCCATAAAATGTAATTTTTCCCTCTTCAGAGAGAGGTGATGTCCATTTAAATGACCACGAACTTTGCCCATTCCCAGAACTGGTATGTGTAATATGAGAATTCCCATTTACAGTTTTTGTATCATTTGATCCGTTTATAATAGAGAATGTTCCAACATTAGAGTTATCACTATCTTTCTCGGCAGTAACTTGAAACCCATTTCTAGATCCTCCTGCAGAATTTGTGATGGTCACATCATACTGGGTGTTAAAGGCATAACCTGTACTAGGAATGTTGGTTGTGATCATAATATTACTTTCACTTGCTGCCGAAGGTCCATGACAAGCGGTACAATTATTACCATCACCAGGAGAACCAGAATATGCTCCTGTTTTTCCTCCAGAATTAGACATTAATAAAAATGCCGAAAACGGAATCATCAGTAATAATACTTTAAAAAAGTAGTGTTTTTTCATAATCGTAGAGTTTAAATAATAATAATAATGCTTAATTTTGACATCTAAAACTACAAAAAAAAGTAGTGAAGTATACTAAAAATAGTATTAAATTAATTTTATAATAAAACTTGTTTTAAAATATAGTTAAAAACATGAAATACATCAAAGACTCACAAATATCGATTACTGAGTTAATGCTTCCGTCTAACTCTAATTTTAGCGGAAAAATACATGGAGGTCATATTCTAAACTTAATGGACCAAATTGCATTTGCTTGCGCTTCTAAACACTCTGCAAATTACTGTGTAACAGCTTCTGTAAACAAAGTTGATTTTTTACATCCTATTGAGGTTGGAGAACTCGTAACCATGAAAGCTTCCATTAATTTTACAGGAAGAACCTCTATGGTTGTTGGCCTAAGAGTAGAATCTGAAAATATTAGAACTGGAGAGAAAAAACATTGTAATTCTTCTTATTTTACGATGGTTGCCAAAGATGATTCTGGTAAAAGTGTTTCAGTTCCTGGAATTATTCTAACAAACAAAAATGAAATTAGACGTTTTGCTAGAAGTATTACCAGACAAAGTCAAGCTAAAAATAGAACATCACATTTTAGAGATAAGGTATTTGAAATAAAAGACTACATTCATTTGTTAGAAGGAAGTAATTCTAAAATTGACTTACAGTAAATAAGTACCATCCATAAACAAAAATATACCGAAGAAAATCAATCGGTATATTTTTTTGTCATTTGAAAATAGGACTATCTTCTACTATAGTTGGGAGCTTCTTTAGTAATTGCTACATCATGAGGATGGCTTTCATTAATTCCACTAGTGGTAATTCTTATAAACTGCCCTGTTTCCTTTAATGTTGCTATGTCTTTTGCTCCACAATAGCCCATTCCTGCTCTTAAACCACCTATAAATTGATGAATACTTTCATCTAAATCTCCTTTATAAGGAACACGTCCTACAATACCTTCAGGTACTAATTTTTTTATATCTGCTTCTACATCTTGAAAATATCTATCTTTAGAACCTTGCTTCATGGCTTCTACAGAACCCATTCCTCTGTAAGATTTAAATTTTCTTCCTTCGTAGATAATTGTTTCTCCCGGAGATTCTTTTGTTCCAGCAAGTAAAGAACCCAACATAACAGCATCTGCACCCGCAGCAATCGCTTTAGGAATGTCTCCTGTATAGCGAATTCCACCATCTGCAATTACGGGAACACCACTTCCTTTGATCGCTGCTGCTACTTCCAAAACTGCTGAAAACTGAGGAGAACCAACACCTGCAACAATTCTTGTTGTACAAATAGAGCCAGGGCCAATTCCTACTTTTACAGCATCTGCGCCAGCTTCAACCAAGTATTTAGCTGCTGCTGCTGTTGCAATATTACCAACCACAACCTCTAAATTTGGAAATTTTGCTTTCACTTCTTTTAAAACAGTCACAACTCCTTTAGTATGACCATGAGCGGTATCTATAATTACAGCATCTACACCAGCATTAACAAGAGCTTCTGCTCTAACAACAGCATCAGCAGTAACACCAAGAGCCGCAGCAACTCTTAACCTACCGAAAGAATCTTTGTTTGCGATTGGTTTTTGAGTCACTTTCGTAATGTCTCGAAAGGTAATTAACCCTTTTAGCTTATACTCTTGATCAACAATTAATAATTTTTCAATTTTATTTTTTTGAAGAATTTTTTCAGCATCTTTTAAAGAAGTACCAACTGCAGCTGTAATTAAATTGACACTTGTCATTACCTCTACAATGGGTCTTTGGTTATCATGTTCAAAACGCAAGTCTCTATTGGTTACAATTCCTTTTAAAATTCCATTTTCATCTATGACAGGGATTCCTCCAATACGATGCTCTTTCATATTTGCTTTTGCATGTATAACAGTTGCTGTTAATGGTAAAGTAACTGGATCTAGAATCATACCGGATTCTGCACGTTTAACCCTTCTTACTTGATGCGCTTGTTGCTCAATAGTCATGTTCTTATGCAAAACACCTATTCCTCCTTCTCTAGCCATTGCAATTGCCAAAGCAGATTCTGTAACCGTATCCATTGCTGCTGACGCTATTGGAACGTTTATGGTGATATTTCTAGTAAACTTTGTTTGAATGTTCACTTCTCTTGGAAGTACATCTGAAAAAGCGGGTACTAATAAAACATCATCATATGTTAAACCTTCTCCTAAAATTTTGTTATTGTGTGCTGTCATGTTGCAATTAAAGTATAATTGCGAGCAAATTTACAACTATTTATTGAGTTAACGCCATTAATTAAATGTTAGAATTTATATTCTAAAGTAACATACCAGTTTCTTGACGGTGAGGGTATAATTCCTGGTCCAGGGTATCCGGTAGCACGACGTGTAAAATAAGAAGTATCAAGTAAATTATTGATCCCTGATTCAATTTTAAAGTTTTGATACTTGTAAGAAAACGCAAAATCTAGAACATCATAAGAAGGGATAATTCCAATAACACCACTCAAGTTGCTGTTAACAGAGTTAGAAGCGTCTGTAAACTGCTCAGACATATAAGTATATTGAATACTTGAAGTAAAATCTTTGTATGATAACTTAAACCCTGATTTTAAATTTATTTTAGGGACAAATTCAACTTTTTTACCTGTAATACCATTTATAGAAGAAGATTTATATTTAGAGTCAATAAATGAGGTGTTTACAAAAAGGGAAGCTGCATAATCATAGTCGACATCAAATAATTTTATAAGATTAAAATCTATTAAAGTTTCGAGGCCATAAATAATTGCATTTCCAACATTTCCACGTTCTGACTTAACATTACCATCTTGAAAAACTTTTTGTACAAAACCAATTCGATCATTATAATATAGCAAAAAAGTACTTAAATCATATGAAACTGTTTTATTAAGAATACCTCTTATACCCATGTCTAAATTATATCCTTTCTCATCTGTTATATTAGGATTGATGACAAATGCTGGGTTTACAATACTAATATCTGCAAAAGTAACAGAACGATAATTTTGTGAAATATTATTGTATACTTCTAAATATTTAGCAGGCTTGTAACTTGAACCAATACCGAATAATACAAAGGATCTTCTTCTGGTATCATTGCTATAAATAGTTTCATTTAATAATAAATTACCAGCAGCATCTAAATTTATATTTTTATAATATCCTTCACTCTCAGTTTTAATGTATTCAATTCTAAATCCGGGTGTAACCGATAAATTTTCTTTTAAATAGATAATTTGTTCCCCAAAAAAGGCTGTATTTAAGTTTGGATAATCGTATGCAGATTGCGTCTGATAATCTGGATACTGTGCTGTTTTGAAGCTAAAATTAGGTCCAGATCCATTAGAACCCGGTCCTTGACTATTACTATTATTAGCCTTATAAAATTTAGTTCCTAAAAGAATTTTAGATTTCTTTCCTAAAAGTTTATATTCGTGTAATATTCTTGATTCAAAACCAAAATTTCTGAATTTTCCTTTTATCAAATCTCTTTCTTCAAATGAATCTATTTGATCTACACGGTTTGTTCTAAAACCAATTGCATCTCTGCTAGCATTGAGTCCAAAAAAATTAAAACTAAATTTAGTTTGTTCAGAAAAGCTATGTGTAAATTTTGCATTGTACAGCAACCAATTTACTTTAAACCAGTTTCTTGAGCGAACACTTTGATAGGGATCAGAGTTAAACATTCTATCGTTAAGACCACCTGCTTGCTGTGCTAAATAATTTAAATAAGTAAACTCAATTGAAAAATTTGATTTTTGAGATAACGCATATTCAAAATGAGAAAATATGTTTTTGGATTCAAATTCAGAATTGGGTCTAAAACCGTCCCCTTTTTTGTAATTTACGTATGCATAATAACTGAGCTTGTTGCTTGTTCCACTGAAGCTTGTAAAATTAGTGTAAAGTTGATTGCTTCCAAAAGTATTTCTAATGACAACCTCTAGAGGTTTAATTGGATTAGGTGACTTTGTTTTGAAGTTAACCAGTCCTCCAAACTGAGTTCCATATTGAAGCGAAGCTGCACCTCTTATTACTTGAATTTCAGAGAGTGATTCTGAGGGAGGAGAATAATAACTTTCCGGATACCCTAAAACATCTGCACTGATATCATAATTATTTTGACGCGTGTTAAAATTTGAAGTTCTATTAGGGTCTAAGCCTCTTCCTCCAATATTAAGTTGTAAACCAGCGTCATCATTTTGATATATATTTAGTCCCACAATTTGACTATAAATTTGACGTGCATTATTACTTGCTAGGTTGGCCATTAAATTATCAACTAAAATTACTTCTGTTTTTTTACCAGCATAAATAGCTGTTCCCTCAACATCTTTGAGTCGTTTTATTGAAAATAGTTTTTGCTTACCAGCTAAAATTTGCACCTCAGATAATTGTTCTGTTGATTCCTCAAGCGCTACATCCTCTAACTCAAATCCATTTAATAGTACCTTTTTTTTGAAGGGAATAAAACCATAATAAAAATAAATAAGAGTTAATTTAGGCTTTGAGGTAGTAAATTTATAGAGCCCGTTAGAATCAGTCTTGCCTAATAAATCTCCTAATTCATTATAAATTTCTACTTGAGAAAGTCCAATATTGGATTCTTTATCATAAACTTTTCCAAAAACACTTACTTGTGTGTAGGAAAGTATAGGGAATAAAATTAAACAAACAAAAAGTTTAAAAGCCTTTAATTTCATCATTTAATGGGTTAATCCAATGTTTGTGTTTAAATGTATCTTCAAGTTCCATTAAATTGATATTTGGATCAATAAACTGTTGACTTAATCGACCGTTCAAAGATACGTAACTTTCAACAAAAACGGCTACATTTTTATGACCTTGACTTTTAAAATGATTGCCTAAATAATGCCCATATTCTAAAATCATATCAGGCTGAAAACTCATTTGTTTTTGTTGAACAGAGGTTAAAAAATCATTATTATCAACATAAAAATACTTCTTCGTTATGCTATCTACAATCTTAAAATTTGCAGAACCAGCTTTTTCCATTAACATCACTCTCCATGAAAAACGATAGCCTTGTTCATTCCAAAATAATTCTCCTGGATACAATAGAGATCTCCATGGAATAATTAGTTGTAAAAAAAGAAAGCATATGATTACAAAATAAAGTCTTTTATGAGCCCTGTAGTAATAAATTTGTATAAGATTAGTATTTAAATTTAGGCTTTTAAATTTAATAGCTTTTAGGATTCTTCTAAAAATTTTAAGTATGCGATTGTGAACGTTTGAATCGAAAAAGAGTAGGGTTGAAAATATCATTATATAAGGAAACATTCCGATCGGAAACAAAATTCGGGTTGCCATATGAAATCCTATTACCAAAACAAAAGCAAAAGAGCGAGTTTTCTTGTATAACAGTAAAAAAGGAATGCTAAGGTCGTAAAACATTCCTCCCCAGCTCATCAAAAAATGAAACCAGTCTTGTTGCATAATTGTTTGGCCAATAATAGGTAAATCATATTTTGATTTTAACCACAGTTTTAAAGGCATCGCTCTAAATAACCAATCAGAATTTATTTTAGTAAGACCCGCATAGAAATATACAATACCCAGCATTAACTTTAAACTATCAATAGTCCAATTAGGAATATTTTCATACGATTTTTTTTTGACAATAGCATCCAAAGAAAATTGTGCATTACAGGGCAAAAAAAGCATCATAAAACTGATAACCGATACAAAATAGTAATGATTTAGATAGGTGGTTTTATCCATTAGTTCAATATACGTAAAGCTTAAAAAGAAAACTAAAATAGCCAAACGATACTTATAACCAAGGGCAACTATCAATGCAGAAATACCACATACAACAAATAAAACGTAGGTGAATGAGCCTAGAGGTTGAATCCATTCAAAACCATAATAAGAAAAATGAAATTCAGGCTCAATATAAAGAGAATTAATCCACCCTTTTGACCAAAATCGTATGATGCTAACACACATTAAAAAACCAAAGAAAACTCTAAATACGGCTAGAGGAGCGGCATTCGTTTGGCGTTTAAAATAAGTGTTGATAGTTTTTTTCATATTTAAAAAAGGTTCTCATGAATATAGAGAACCTTCGTTTTAGGTAGTATAGATTTGATATTTAGGATTAATCTCCATCAGCATCAATATAGTCTACAGAAATACTTAAAACAGACAGCATATCGGTTTTTAATAGAATAACTCCTTCTTGAAGTTTATTAAAAACAGCTATCATAAGACTGTTGTTGGAATTAATTTGGCTAACAAAATTGTCATTTAAACCTTCAATCAATTCATTCGATTGATCAAACTTGGTTGTAATGGCACTTGTTAGAACTGAATCTTCTGTCATATATTCTATATAATCTTTTAAAGATTTTCCTGAAGAAGTAGAATTATAAGACTGCCCAATAAAAAAGTTTTTTACAGCATTTAATGCCTCTAATGACAATAATTTAGATACATTAGAATTATAATATGCCTCTACTTTTGATGATCGGGTATTGTCTCCGGAAAAAACGCCCGAAGGAATCCCAAACTTATTCGTTCTTAAACCTTTTTCGAAATAATATATAAAATCATTTGTAAGAGTGTTTAAACTGGAAGTCGCTGAATTATCTGAAGAACTTACAAAAATATCTCTTGTTAAAATCCAATCTTGATGAACTAGCTCAGTAATACTTACCATTTGAGATACTACATCTTTTAAATATTCTAAATGAGCGATATTGTCATTGTTTTGGTAGAATAAAAGTGTATTTGTTACATTATCTTCAATACCAAATAATAAATAGTCTAAGGTGGGGAACCCTTGAGCAACCCAGTTATTATTGTTCGTCTCTAAATTGTAGCTTCCCGAATTGATATTATTTTCGATTTTTGAGATAGTAGCTGGATATGTATTCATTTTTTGAATATAATAGATCTCTTCAGCTTTTCCTAGATTAAACATTTCAATGTATTGCCAAGTTTTATAAGCTTCAATCCAGTGAGACTGAACTTGTTCTAAACTGGCTAGATCTAGATCATTGCTAAATGTACTTACACTTTGCTCTAGGACTTCAATTTTTTCTTTAAAATCTTCAAAAGCAGGTAAAATAATATTGTCAGTTATGTTTATTAACAATGATTGACGATCAAAATTATCAACTAAATTTTCATTTGATTGAGAAGAATCTGTACAAGAAAAAGAGACAGATATTAAGAATAATAGATTTATGTAAAGTATATATTTTTTAAACATATCTTAAATTTGAATTAAAAAGACAGGAAGAAAAAATCATATTTTTTCTTCCTGCAAAAATACTATAATTGAGTTAGAATAGCTATCATAGATACTTATAATTTAGCTTCAATTTGAGCAGCCATATCATTTAGTTCTTCAGAAGTTATATCCCAAAATCCATTTCCAGCTTCTAAAGCTGTTAACATTGTGTCTACTTCAGCATGAGAAAAGTAGCTTACCCCATCTTGATCATACGTAAACTGTAGGCTCAAAACAAATCCATATCCTTCAGAAAGGCCGTGGAAATAATCAGCATAATCAATAGCTTCAGCTGTCTTTGCTACTGCAGCAGCTCTTAAATAATAAGCAGCTTTATGAAGAATTACTCTAGACATTTTTGTTTTTACAACCTCAGCTTGAGCATCTCTTACTTCTGAGTCATTAGCAACAATGGCAGCTCTAGCCATTTTAAATGCATCGTAAATTTCAGTAGCAATACCTGCTTCTTCGGAAGCATTTACCTTTTTGAGATATTTTGCAAATAATACTCCAGATCCGTCAGGAGATGCTGCTGCAGTAATATCAGATTCTTGACCGTACACATACCCAAAACCTTCATCAAAATGATGTTCCATTTTTGTGTAATTTTTACCATCTTCTAATGCTTCGTTCTCAACGGCATCACCAATTTTGGTAGCACTTAAGTACCCGTAAGCCACTTGATCCATTACTAGAGCCCCTATAAGAGACTTCGCAAATACTTGGTTTAGTTCCATTCCCTTTCCGTTTATACGAACAGTTCTTCCTCCAGCACCAGTATGAGATCCTGCAATTCCTGCCGCAGCATCAGTACTAAAGCTTGTAGAAACAACATCGGCATATTCAGTTATAAAACCTCTAATATCTTCTACAACAGATTCATCACCGTAAGCAGCTGTTTTGTTTCCTAATTTTTTTCCAGAATCATCTAGCGTAGAATCACCAAAACCAGAACCGTCATTAAACATGGTTAAAAGATCTGATGCTAAGACGTTTTCAGAGTTTAATTGTCCCATTAAAGATGCTGCCATCTGTAATCTTGCTGTTTGTCCTCCAAAACTTACCGTAGATTGTCCATCTCTAGTGAATGTGTAAGTGTCTGGAACTTCAACTACAATATCTGAATCATCATTTGAGCAAGAAAATAACAGTGTTGAAATTACTGCTAAAGATAAAATTACTTTTTTCATTTTTATTAAGATTAATTATAAATAACGTTTTATTTTGTGCAAATATACAACACAAAATAATATCCGTAAAGCTTATTTAGAATAAATAAAAATAAAAATAGGGTTAAAATACTATTTTACTGAAAATCAATATTTTATATTATAAAGTTTTTAAATAATTGATCACTACTTTTCTGATATCAAAGGTTAATTCATTATTTTTAGGTTGAACAACAGAGGTAATATCTTTATTATTCGCGGTTAAAAAAGGAATGTCAAGACCTTTCAATAGATAATCTGAAAAAGCAACTGTGTAAGTTTTATTTAGGTTCAATACTTTATTTTTAAT